>Ga0070728_10004217_pt1 | contig 15116 bp, 10 predicted proteins | sample tdDd471_FD_66723 | JGI IMG/M metagenome (GOLD analysis project Ga0070728, IMG submission 66723) | Marine sediment microbial communities from the Atlantic coast under amendment with organic carbon and nitrate - tdDd47.1 | ecosystem: Environmental > Aquatic > Marine > Coastal > Sediment | place...
CACGTGAGCCCGAACTTCATCCGCGCGATGCTCGGCGCTCGGCCCGATCCGGATGCGAAGCGTGTTCGTCGGAAGCTCGAGCACTCGGACCTCGGCTACGTCTGGACCAGCGCCGACTACGAGCGGTTGAAGCTACGTCCCCTGCCGTCCAATGCGAGCGCTGATGGCGCGAAGAGGCGGCGGCCCAAGCGGCGTCGCCGGCGCGGGGATGGGGATGGGGATGGAGATGGAGGTGGTGAGGGGTTGTGGCTGCCCTGAGCGGCAGAGGTTCTGACGTGCTGAATGAGGAAACGTGCTTATGAGACAGATGGGTTCATCTTGGTCGCGGGACGATGTGCTTGCGTGTCTTGCTGTCCTGGCCCTGCTTGCGGTGCCTGGCTGCGGCGTGGTCATGTGGCTGGGTGCCGGTGCAGGGTTGTGGACAGCGATCGTCGTTGGGTGCTCCGCCGTGGTGGCGGCGGTTGCGGGCTACCTCGCACACCATGCTCGCCTCGACTTCGTGGCAGGCGGGCACCAGTATCGCGTTGCGACAATGCAGAATGCGCTCGACCAGGCGTTGGCTCGCGTCGAAGTCTTGCAGAAGAAACTGCGGGACCAGGAGTCGGAGCTGCGTCACGAGCAGGGCTTCGTGAAGGATCTGATCGACTCGTGCGAGGCACGCAGGCTCCGCATCGCGGAGCTGGAGAGAGAGCTCGTTGCGGCGAAGGCCGAGTCCGCGACGGACACCGTCCGAGAACTGCGGCGCGCGCGCCGCGACCTGGAGTCCTTGCGCAACGGCTTCGACGGGTTCCTGCAGGCGCACTTCAAGCCGCTTGGCGCGGAGTACGGACGGGTGACGAAGGACGCCGAGGAATGCCACCGGCGGATGACGGAGCTGATCGAGTCTCTGGACGGGCACATGGCCGTCCTCGGCTTCGAGGATGGCGTTCCGGTGCTCAAGCTCCGGTTGCCAACCGATCCGGTGGTGACGTTCGCGGGCCGCGAAGGGCAGCGAGACCGGAAGGCGCTCGAGGCCTCGCGTCGGAAACTCGCGAACGTCTTCCACAGCGACAAGACTCGGCACCTGGGCCTGGAGTGGGTGACCGAGATGTTCGACGCGATCTTCAAGTACCTGCAGCATCAGCGAGAGCGCCTCGAGTCTGCGACGAGGGCAGCGTCGTGATGTTCGGGTTCGTGATGTCGGGCTCTGACCAGCGCGGGGGCGGAGGTCGCCGCGCTGCGCAGGTTGGTCCTGTCGTTTTCGCCTTCGACGGGGTGCGGTCTAAGCAGCGGGGTGCAGCGAGTGAGTGACAGCTACAAGATCGACTTGGACGCGGAGGAACTTCTCGCGTTGTCCGGTGACTTGCCGAAGTACGTGCAGCAGGTCGTCGGCGGTAGGCGGATTCACAAATCGACGGTCTACCGCTGGGCGTTGCGCGGAGTGCGCGGTCGTCGCCTGCCGACGGTTCGGGTGGCACGGCAGCTCTACACCTCGAAGGGGGCGTTCTCCTGGTGGGCGTCCAAGCTGGCGGACGACCTGGTCCCGGCGGCGCCTATTCAGGAAGAGGAGTCGCTAGAACCCGATGCGATCAACGGCATCGAGGACGTGCTCCGGCGTGCCGGCATCAGGGACTGAGGGAGCGGTGAGCCCACGCACCTTGGCCGGTGAAGGCTCGAAGGGCGACAGTTGTTCAGATTGCTAGCGCCCAAGTCCAGATGCGGACGAGCTTATTCCGTGCGCCTGTGGTGCATCTCGATGCGAGGCGTGCCTCGACGCGATTCATGAGCGACACGTGGAGGAGAGCAGCAGCGCCGCGGAGAGCTCCGGCAGGATCCCGAGCTCACATATGATTCTGACGGGCCTTTCTCCTGGGCGTGCTTTCGGAGACTCTGGATTGGATGGAGGACTTCCTGAGCAGATGACAAGCGAAACGACAGGTGTGAAGCTGCTCGCGAGGTGGGCGAACGAGCAGAGCCACTGGATCCGCGGAGTCGTGGCGGAGGTGCTGGAGACCCGCATGGCGCTTGGCGAGGCTCGGGTCGAAGCGTTCTACGAGATGCTGCTGCGGGAGAAGGGGCTCGCAAAAGGCGACATGGTTGAGGTTCCTTCCATCGAGGGTGCGGATGGTGGAGGAGAGAGCGAGGAGCCGCTCGCCATTACGCAACTTCGAGACATCGAGAACGTGAATCGGTTGTTGGAGGGCCAGACCATCGACTTCAACCCAGCGATGACCGTGCTGTATGGGGAAAACGGGGTCGGCAAGACCGGCTACGTGAGGGTGCTGAAGGCGGTGGCTTCAGTTCGCACCCGTGAGGACATCCATCCCGACGTTGGCAGCGCGGAACAGGTCGGCCCGCCGAAGGCAAAGATTCTCTTTCGCTTGGGTGGTGATGACGCAGACCCGCAGGAACTCGACTGGATTGGCGATGTGGGAGTGCCGCCCCTGAACAGGATGGACGTCTTCGACTCGGCTTGCGTGGACCTCCACGTCGAGGGCAAGCTCACTTATGTCTACACCCCGAGCGACCTCGCTGTCTTCAAGCACAGCCACGAGACCATCAAGGCTGTGCAGGAGAAGCTGGCAGCGAAGGTGAAGGAGACGAAGCCGAAGGGGAATCCATACCTTGCCAAATTCTCGGCGAATGGGACGCTGCGGAGCAAGGTCGAGACGCTTGGCGAAACTACGGATGTCGAGGAGTTGGCTCAGCTCGTGGTCGACCTTCCGAGCAAGCCCGACGAAGAGAGGAGCGAGCTCGAAGACAGGGTTGATGCGCTAAGCGCAGGGCGTTCGGATGCTCGGCTTCAGGTCGTGCGAAGCGAGAAGGCCCTACTCGGACGGCTCAACGCTGTCCTCGACACATTCACGGCCTTCGACGCGGCCGGATTTTGCGAGCAGCTTGAATCGGTGCGCGAGGCGCATGCTGCGCTCCGCACAGCGACCGAGGAGGGCCTCGCGTCGTTCCCAATTCCAGGATTCCAGAGTGAGTCGTGGAAGGCGTTCGTGGAGGCTGCAGAAGCCTACATCGCAGCAGAGCTTCCCAACGACTACCCGGCGGAGGGAGAGCCGTGCACCTACTGTCTCCAACCTCTCGGGGCAGCGGCGGCAGAGTTGCTTCGAAAGTACCGGAAGTTCCTGCTCGGGGCGCATCAAGCTGCGTTGACGGCGGCGACAAAGTCGGTGAACGACTCCGTGCGCGCTCTGGAGGAGTTGGACCTCAAGGGCATTTCGAACGAGCTGAAGGCGAAGGTCGACAACGCGGAAGATGCGCACAAGACGGTTCGAGACGGCCTTGGGTTGATCCCAGACTTGGAGGAGGTTCTGAGCGCGGTGAAGGAGAGGAGGGAGCCTTCGGAGATTCCGACTGAGCGCATGGGTGAACTGAAAGCGGCAGTGACGGCGCGAAGTGGCGAACTGGAGTCGACGGAGAAAGACCTCGGCGAGGCCGTCACGAAAAGGAAGGAACTCCTCGCGGCTGCGGAGAAGCAGCTACGCGAGTTGAGCGACAGGATGGTCCTCGCGGAGCTGCTCACCGGCATGCGGGACCACGTCGAGAGCGCGAAATGGGCAGCTCGAGCGACGGCCGTAGGCCGCACGTTGTCGGGAACCCTGAAGTCGCTGACCGTGGAGTCGAAGAGCGCGAGTGAGCGGCTCATCTACCAGAATTTCGAGGCGACGTTCGGTGACGAGTGTAAGGCGCTCAAGGCGCCGGCAGTCAACCTGAGCTTCGCGGGCGAAGGCGGAGCACCGGCGAGGAGCAAGAGCCTTGCGCCACGGGTGGGGCTCCGGGCGATCCTGTCAGAAGGAGAGCAGAAAGTGATTGCGCTCGCAGACTTCCTCGCGGAAGCAACGCTTCGGCGGAGTGCATCGCCCATTGTGCTCGACGATCCCGTCACAAGCCTCGACTACCGGCGGATGAAGTACGTGGCCGAGCGGCTCGTCGAGTTGAGCAGGCAACGCCAGGTGATCGTGTTCACCCACAATGTGTGGTTCACGATGCTGCTCCTCGAGCACTTCGACAAGAACAAGAAGGGCTGTTCCTACTTCGACATCACGGAGGCTGGTGAGAAGCGAGGGAAGGTAGAGCTCGGGCGGAGCCCAAAGCTCGACACTTGGGACGACAGGCGTAAGCGCGTAAATCGGATCATTGAGCGCGCTAAGGAAGAGAAGGACTCCGAGATGCGGACGATGTTCGTCGAGAAAGGGTATGAGGCTTTACGTGGGGCCTGTGAGATCATCGTCGAGCAGAGAGTGCTGAACTCGGTGGTGCAGAGCTATCGACCGAACGTCATGGTCGGGAACCTTCGGGACATAAACATCGACGCTCTAGCCGAGACGCGTGATGGGGTCTGCGACATCTTCGATGACTGCTGTCGCTATCTTGACTCGCACAAGCAGCCCCTCGAAACGTTGAACGTTCGGCCAACGCTCGCGGACTTGGAGAGCGACTGGAAGAAGCTGCAGGAGCTTCGCAAGAAGCATTGAGCTGGCCGGTGTGCGGTGTGCTCGAATCGGCGCCCCCTTGCCGACCTTGGAACGAGTCCGGCGCCCGATCGACACGCGCTTCAGTTGCCGTTGTGTACGGCGGCTGGGGGTCGGTCGCGCAGGGTCGCACGAGGTCGCGCGACTACCACGAAACCCGCGAGATCCAGCAAGATCACGCGCGACCAGTTGCGACTCGCAGGGAGAGCGTTAGTCTCTGTAGACACGCCATCTCCGTCTGCTGCAACGACCTACGGCAGCGACACGGATGACAGCCTGGACCCCCTGCTGGGTTTGCAGGCGGTCGGAGATCCGAACCGACTGTCGATGCCCTTCACTCCTCGAACTCGCGTCGCTCGCGACGAGCGACTGTTGGCCACCTGTCTGGCCCGCCCGGGAGCCGCGAATGCGGTGCTTCGTTGTTCCCGATTCGGGTCCTCGATGGGTGGGTCTGCCGCAGTCGGCTCTGGGTGAAGGAGGGAGCCGTCACCACCCCAACTTCAAGTTCCCGGAGTTAACGAACCCTCGCTTCGATGGGGCGCTCATCGCCCTCAAGTCTTGCGGCGATGCCGGCCGATGCTAGAGTCGAAGATGGTGAGTTCGCAGACACACACACAGCGCGCGACGACCTGGCTATGCTTGATGGTTGCTGTGCTCATTTCCCTGCTGCCAGCAGGTGGGATGATGGTCTGCCTGGGTCACGATGGTCACCTGGGCTTCGGGCTCGGAGTCGTCGCGACCGATGATGGTGCCGCTCACTGTCCTTGCGAGCATGGCAATGAACTAGCGGCAGCGACTCTGACTGAGTCGCTGGACGCGGCTGACTTCGGGCACCCGCCGTGCGATGACGTAGTCCTTGAGACCCCCGAGGTCTTCAACGACTTCGGCAGTGCCCCTTCCCTAGCAAAGGTCTCCGCTGATCTCTGTGGAGATGATCTGCCGCAGCTGCCCCTGTCGAGTTGGGCGCTAGAGGATCTCTGGTCGGAACCCGTCTCTTCGCGCGAAGCTTCGTGGGCCGCTGCTGCCAGCCGCATACCTCGGCAACTACTTGAGCTGCGGCGGTCGGTCGTCCTCCTGATCTGAGTTCTCCCGAGTTCCATGAGTGCGCCGCCATGTCGGTGGCGCCGTGAGAACATCAGGAGGACAATTTGGAATCGCGAAGCAAATCCGTCCCAAGGACGGTCCAGACAACTACATCTCAGAGGCGCGTTGCGCCCTCAACTGCGTTGGCGCTCGTCCTAGCGGGCTGTGCGACGCAATCGTACGAGCCCGACCCGATTCTCCAGGAGGAGTTCGGGACTCTGTCTCAGGGGCGAGAAGGGTCGTCGGCAGATGGGAAGCCCGGCGAGTTGTCCCTCGCCAAAGCCGCCGAGTGGCTTCGAGCACGCGGTCCTCGTGTGCGAGAAGCGGTGGCTCGGTACCGTACGGCCCTCGCGAAGGCTGGGGTGGCGACACCATGGCCGAACCCCGGGGTCTCTGCGGGACCGGAGATCGGCTTTGGACAAGAGGACCCCATCAACAGGGTCGTGCCATTCGTGAACGTGAGTCTCACGATTCCAATTAGTGGCAGGCTGGGGAAGCAGGATGAGGTGAACGCCGCCTTGGCTGGGTCAGCCCGGGCTGACGCCTTGGCGACGTTTCGTGAGCTCTACCTGGATCTTCGCGCGATCTACGTTCGACTCGCTGTTGCCGAGCAACGCGAGTCAGTGCGTGAGAGAGTGCTGGAGGCGGCGCGGGACTCACTGGCCGTAGTCAACGATTTGGTCGTTGCGGGTGGCGCGACAGCGCTCGACGTGTCTCTGTTTCAGCTGGAGCATGCTCGGGAGCGCAGCCGTGTACTGGGGGCTCGTCTGGACCGAGCGAACGCCGCTTCAGACATGTCCCAGCTCGTAGCGATTCGCCCTGCTCGATTGGGTGTGCTCCCCGAGCGCGCGTTACCGGATCTGCCGACGGAGGTTCCAACGTCCGATGCGCTCCATGATCTTCTCGTCACCGAACATCCCCGACTGTTCCGTATTCGCGCGGAGTACGAGGTCGCAGAGCGGCAACTGCACCTCGAGGTGGTGAAGCAGTACCCCGACTTGGTGTTCGGTCCTTCGTTCGGTGGGGAGGCTGGCGAGCGAGGAACGATCCTCGGTCTAAGTCTCGGCATCGCGCTACCCATCTTCGATCGCAACCAGCAAGCGATCGCGCAGGCGCGAAGGCGGCGCGAGGAGATCCGTACGCGCTACGAAAGTGAGGCCCAACGTGTCTTGAACGCGGTCGAGCGTGCGCGCGCAACGGTGGAGCTCGCGTCTGCGCAGCATCGCGTTCTCCGCGATGAGGTCCTCCCAGCCGCGCAGACCAATGTCAGGATCGCAGAGCAGTCAATGGCGGCAGGCGCTGCAGGGGCACTTCAGTTGATGGACGCGGAACGCAGTCTTCGACAAGTGCAAGTCGAAGTGCTCGAGGCCCAACTTGCGCAGCACTTGGCGTGGTCGGATCTCGAGAAGGCAGTCGGAATACCCCTGGTCAGATTCGATTCGGACCCGGAAGCGAGCGGGCGCACTCCGCCGAGAGAGCTCATCAAGGACAACGGAAGCGAAGAACCAGGAGTAGAGAAATGAGAAAGCACAGGTGGGAGATCACCCTTGTCGCCGCCTTGTGCACCGTCGCAGGGCTCCTTACTGGCGGAATGGTAGCTGGCGGTGACGGCGCAAAGCCGGCAGAAGATGCCGGTTCCGCAAGTCACGGGCCGCACCTGCCGGCCGCAACCATCAAGAACTTGGGGATCCATATCGGGAAGCTGGAGCCGTCGACCTACTTCCGGAAGGCCTCAGTTGCGGCAGTGATCGTCGACACGCCCACAACCGAGCAGCCGGTGTTTGCACCGATTGGCGGGCGAGTCGAGAGCATCGAAGTGGAGCCCGGTACTGTTGTGGCACCGGGCAAGACCGTCGTGACGCTCGTGCGTGATCCGCTTCCACGCCCGACGCTGACGCTAACCGCCGACATTCTGCGTCCAGCCCAAGAGCGGCTGCACGAGAACGTCTTGCTTCTGCGTAAGTCTGCTGAGGACGTGCGAATCGCCAGCACGGAGCTCGAGCGCGTTGAACAGTTCACGGGCAAGGTGGGTGGTCGCGAGCTTCCGATTCTCCCGCGGCAGCGAGCCATCGATCTCCGCTACCAGCTCTCGAGATCGACCAAAGAGCATGAACAGGCTCGGCTGGAGCTCCAGAAGCACGGGCTCTCGGACGAGCAGATTCGCAGTGTTGAGGGAGGGGCGGCTCTCCCCGAGTTCACTGAGGAGACTTGGCAGCGCGCACTCGCAAGGAACGGGCTCTGGCCCGCTGCGGCGCAGAAACTCAACGAGGTTCTCCCCAAGGCCATTCGTGCCCTTCCCTGGGCAACCGCGACGGTTGGTGAACTCGCAGCGAGCGGACTCGCTACCGATGAGCTGACGGCCTGGGTCAAGTCAGAGGAGGTCGCTCGTCACTTTCTCGACATCGGCGTTCTGTTGCAGCGCGGACACACACTTGCTGACCTCAAGCGTCTCCACAGACTCAACGCTTTGGAGCCTGTCGTTCGTGTCGAGGCCCCGACCAACGACGGTACGTGGGACGTCCTCGATGTGCAGGTGAAGCGCGGGGCAAGGGTCAGCGAAGGTCAAGCACTGATTGTCCTGCGGGATCCGCGGCGCCTGCTGTTGCGCACCGAGCCCGTTGGAGGAGAGGTGGCGGCGATACTTTCTGCGGCACGAGATGGCCACAGCATCACGGCTACGCCACTCGTGCAGGGGTCCGGACCCGTCCTCGAGGGGCTTCGCATCAGCTACGTCGAGAGCTCCACCAAGAACGAGGGCACACTCGCGTTCGTCGAGGTCGCCAACACACCGCAGTCTGAAATCGATCGCGGAGGTAGGCGAAAGTCTCGCACGTGGAAGCTGCGCGAGGGCCTGCGCTATCTGCTGAACGTTCCCACCAAGAAGATGGAGAACGTCTACGTGCTGCCTGCTGCGGCAGTGACCGAGGACGGTCCGAACAAGGTTGTCTTCCTGCAAGACGGCGACAGCTTCAAGCCGGTGCCCATCGTAGTGGCGTACCAGGATCACGAGGTCGTGGTCGTTCCTGCCTCGAAGGAGGTCGCGCTGTTCCCAGGCGATCCTGTGGTGATGTCCGGAGCGTTCGAACTCGGACTCGCCATGAAGAGTGGCGATGCGGTAGACGCTCATGCAGGGCACAATCACTAGGGGGGATGGAAGATGCTGAACCGAATCATCGCAGCAGCCCTGGCCAATCGCGCCATCGTCCTGCTCTTCGCCGTTCTCGTGGGTGGCTATGGTCTGTTCAAGGCCGCGAACACGCCGATCGACGTGCTTCCCGACCTGAATCGACCAATCGTCACGGTCATGACGGAAGCCCACGGCATGGTGCCCGAAGACGTGGAGCGACTCGTCACTTGGCCCATCGAGCAGGTGATGAACGGTGCAACCGGCGTGTTCCGAGTGCGCTCTGCAAGCGGACTTGGCCTATCGGTTGTCTACGTCGAGTTCGACTGGGGAACCGACATCTACCTGGATCGGCAGATCGTTGCCGAGAAGCTCCAGAGTGCGGTGCCGGCGCTGCCGCCGGACGTGCAGCCGATCCTCGCCCCCATCAGCAGCATCATGGGGCAGGTGCAGATGATCGGCTTCCAGAGCAAGACCGGGGAGACCGACATCCTCGAGCTGCGCCGCACGATCGACCGAGACGTTCGACCTCGAATCTTGTCCCTCTCAGGCATCGCGCAGGTCATCACGATCGGTGGTCAGCCGTCGGAGCTGCAGGTAGTTGTCGATGCAAATAAGTTGCGTGTGTTCGACGTGACCCTGCAGGAGGTCGCGAAAGCCACGGAGGGTGCGAATATCAATGTGGCGGGGGGGTTTCTGAACATCGGTGCAAAGGGACCACTTGTAGCCGTCTCTGGACTTTTGGAGAAACCAGAGGAGCTGACCGGCGCCGTAGTGCGAGAAGATCCCGTCAGACCCATTCGAATCGAAGACGTTGCAGATGTCGTGTTCGGGCCTGCCGCGATTCCGACGGGCACCGCCGGAATCAACGGAGAGCCGGGCATCGTCATGGTGATCATGAAGCAGCCTGGCATCGACACCTTGGCGCTGACCGAGCGCGTCAATGCGAAACTGCGGCAGATCCAGCGTGAGCTGCCGAACGACGTGGTCATCGACGACGGAGTGTTTCAGCAAGCCGCGTTCATCGAGCGAGCGATCGACAACGTGCTTGAGGCGGTTCGGGACGGCGCGATTCTGGTTGTCGTCATCCTCTTCTTGTTCCTGCTGAACTTCCGCACGACGTTCATAACGCTCTCAGCGATTCCTCTGTCCGTTGCGATTGCGTCGCTGGTCTTCGCCGCGTTCGGTTTGACCATCAACACGATGACGCTTGGTGGTCTCGCCGTGGCGATTGGAACCCTTGTCGACGACGCAATCGTCGACGTGGAGAACGTCTTTCGACGTCTGCATCAGAACTCTCGAGCCGAGGATCCTGAGCCAGTTCTGTGGGTGTTGTTCAAAGCCTCGAGCGAGATCCGAAAGCCGGTCATGTACGGCACGCTTCTCGTGACGGTCGTCTACCTGCCGCTCTTCTTCCTGAGCGGCATCGAAGGAAGGCTCTTCGCTCCGATCGGGCTCGCTTACATCATCAGCGTGTTCGCGTCGCTGCTCGTAGCCCTGACGGTCACGCCAGTGCTTTGCTACTACCTCTTGGGGCGACGCGCACAGCAAGCCTCCGAGGAGAAGTACGGGGGCTGGCTGGTCACGCGTTTGCGTGCTGCTGCGTCCACAGGTGTGCACTTCAGCACGCGACACGTAGAGCGCATCGTTGCGGTCTGCATCGTGGCGTTCCTGATCGTCGGAACCCTGTTGATGAACACGGGGTCGACATTCTTGCCGCCGTTCAACGAAGGGACGGCCCAGGTCAACATCGTGCTTCCTCCCGATGCGAGCTTGGAGACATCTGACCGGTTTGGTCGCCGCATGGAGGACTTGATCAAGAACATCGAAGGCGTCAGCAGCGTGGCTCGACGAACCGGCCGCGCTCCGCAGGATGAGCACGCGATGCCGGTCAGCGTGAGCGAAGCGATCGTGAACTTCGATCCGAACTCCACTCGGTCGCGAGAGGAGGTCATCGAAGAGATTCGCGACAAGATGTCCTACGAGTTCCCGGGCGTGGCGTACTCGGCAGAGCAACCGCTCGCGCACCTGCTAAGCCACCTACTCTCGGGCGTCACGGCACAGGTCGCGATCAAGATCGCCGGCCCGGACCTTGACGTTCTTCGGGACACGGCTGCCGAGGTCGAAGCCAAGGTCAAGGCGATTGATGGAGTTCGGGACCTCTACACCGAGCCGCAAGTGCTGATCGATCAGGTGGAGGTCAAGCCACGGCGCACCGAACTCGCACGCCAAGGCATCGGTGTCGACACGCTAGCGGAGACTGTCGAACTTGCCATGGGAGGGCAGGAGGTCTCCCGACTACAGGTCGGACAGATTGCCTACCCGATCAAGGTTCGACTGCGGGCAGAGGATCGACAGAATCTCTCCCAACTAGCGGGGCTCTACCTCCGCCGCGGGGACGCGTCGCTGGTCCGCATCGATGATGTAGCCGATGTTCGTGTCTCCAAGACGCCGAACAACATCAATCGAGAGAACGTGCAGCGCCGGATCGTTGTCCAGCACAACGTGGGAGGCCGCTCTCTGGGCGAGGTTGTCACTGAAGTCACCGCGGCTCTGGAGCCAGTCCGCGAAAAGCTCGCGAGCATGTCTGGCTACACGATTCGCATCAGCGGCCAGTTTGAGGCACAGCAAGAGGCGACACAGCTGATCATGTCGTTGAGTGCGCTGTCGATCGTGTTGATGGTGCTGATTCTCTACATGCACTTCCGGTCCATTCGGCTAGCGATGCTCGTGCTGCTGACCCGGCCGGTGGCCTTTATTGGTGCTGGTGCATATGTGGTGCTGAGCGGGCAAGTCATGTCCGTCGCGACACTCGTTGGCTTCATCGCATTGCTTGGCGTCGCGGCTCGAAACGCCATCCTACTCGTCGATCACTACATGCATTTGATGCGCGAAGAGGGCGAGTCATTCTCCATAGAGATGCTCGTGCGCGCTGGGCAAGAACGAATTGTCCCCGTTCTCATGACGGCTCTCACGAGCGGCATCGGCCTCGTGCCGCTAGCGCTTGCTGCGGATCAACCTGGCCGAGAACTCCTGTATCCGGTGGCCACCGTAATCATCGGTGGCCTCGTCACGAACACGCTGCTCGACTTCTTGGTGATGCCTGGCCTGTTCTGGCGGTTTGGTCGTGCAGAAGCGGAGAGGCTGGCCAGCGAGACCGTTCGGCACGAGGACATCGAGCACATTCGTAAACAACTCCTGCCCGAAGAGCGGGAGGATGACCGATTGCAACCTGCGCTGGCCAGTGGGCCACGCCTAACCCCAGAAGGTGAAGACTGATGATGAAGTTCGTTTCGATCGCACTCCCGATGCTGCTTGTCGTGGCAGCTTGTTCCGACGAGAAGCCCCAAGAGAAGGCAGCCAAGTCCGGTGCCGCTGCACACGCGCACGAAGGTCCGCACGGCGGCCACCTTCTCGAGGTGGGTGACCATGTCGCGCATCTGGAAGTCATGCACGACGAAGCTGCAGGGAAGATGACCATCTACGTTCTCGGTGCAGACGCGAAGTCCGCCCTCACTGATGCGAAGGCCCCGCAGGTCAAGCTATCGACGGACTTGGGACCCAAGGTGCTCCCGACAACTGCGGTCAGCGGTGCGGCAGGAGCCTTCGCCGTCACAGACCCGGCCCTCAAGGCGCATGGGCCAGAGGGTCGGATCTCCATCGAGATTGGGGGCAAGACCTACAACCCCGCACTCGAGCACGACCACAAAGACCACTGATTGGCGTCGGCGGATTAGGAGATGACATGAGCGCGAAACTGCCTATTTCTCTCGCCGTCGTGCTGCCAGAGGTTGAGGAAGGCCGCGATGCTTGTGTTCGTCGCCTCGAAGAGCTCCTGGAAGCCAAGAGCGGCGTCAGCAAAGTGCATCGCATCATCGAATGCGATGATGCCACTCCGGGACGCCTGTGCGTGCACTTTGATCGGCGTCGCCTCTCCGTGGCAGATGTCTGCGACTACGCGCGGAGGGCGGGGCTGGAGATTCACGAGCAATACGGGCACGTCATCTCGAGAGCGCGGTCGATGCATGCTCGCAAGGCCCGGCAGCTAGGCGAGAGGCTTCTGCGAGAACCGGGCGTCGTTGAAGCGTATGTGTCTGCCGATGGATCGGCTCGGGTCGAGTTCGAGCGAGAAGTCACGGACGAAAAGACTGTTCGTGCGCGGCTCGCCACACTCCTCGGAGACCATCCGGGCAACGCATCCCACGAAGAACATGATCATGCGCACGCAGGAGGCGGGAAGGTCGAGATCCTCTTCGCTGCGCTGTCGGGCGTTCTTCTCCTTGTGGGATGGCTGCTGCCCAAGGCCGTAGCAATGCCACCGGTCCTGGTGCTCGGGGTGTTCATCACGGCCTACGTGTTCGGTGGGACCTTCCCACTCAAAGAGGCGGCCTCGAACCTTCGCCACGGCCGCTTCGAGATTGACTTCTTGATGATTCTGGCGGCCGCGGGTGCGGCAGTGCTTGGCGAGTGGGCAGAGGGTGCGCTGCTCTTGTTCCTGTTCAGCCTCGGCCATGCACTCGAAGGCTATGCGATGCGTCGGGCGAAGAGCGCCATCGAATCGCTCGCTGAGCTTGCGCCGGAGACTGCTTGGGTGAGACGGGACGGCTCAGTGGAGAAGGTACCAGTGGAGGAGCTGCGTGTTGGAGACACAGTCCTCGTGAAGCCCAATGAGCGCTTTCCTGCAGACGGCTTTGTCACGAAGGGTCAAAGCAGCGTCAACCAGGCGCCGATTACCGGGGAGAGCGTGCCAGTCGAGAAACAGTCGGTCGAAGACTCGCGGCGAGCACGAGAGAATCCAGACGCGATCGGCCCTGAGAGCAGGATCTTCGCGGGGACGATCAATGGCAGTGGGGTGCTCGACGTGTACGTCTCCCAGGCGGCGACTGAGTCGACGCTGGCTCGAGTTGTGCAGATGGTCAGTGAAGCAGAGACAAGCCGATCCCCGACGCAGAAACTAACCGACCGTTTCGAGCGGGTCTTCGTCCCGGCTGTTCTTGGAATAGCCGTGCTGATGCTCTTCGGCTGGGTGCTCGTTGAGGAGACTGTTGCCCAGAGTTTCTACCGAGCGATGGCCGTGCTGGTGGCGGCAAGTCCGTGCGCACTTGCTATCGCGACACCAAGTGCGGGGTTGAGTGCCGTAGCCCGGGCCGCCAGGGGAGGGGTGCTTGTGAAGGGCGGTGGTCCTCTCGAGAACCTTGGGCAAGTGAACGCAATAGCCTTCGACAAGACTGGGACGCTGACCGAAGGGAAGCCACGGCTGGTCGACGTGCATCCAGCGGCGGGGGTGACCCCGCAAGAGCTGCTGCGCGTTGCGGTCGGGGCGGAGGCTCTGAGCGACCACCCGCTTGCTGCTGCAGTCGAGCGAGACGGGGCGGAAAGGCTCGGTGCAACTGCACCGGCAACCGCCTCCGGACTTCAGAGCGTGACTGGGCGCGGGGTTCGCGCAGAGGTTGAGGGCCAAGAGGTTCTCATCGGCAAGGATGACCTGTTCGAGGATGTCCCCGGCGCAGCGCTTCCTGCAGAGCTGCAGCAACGCGTGGTCGAACTCGAAAAGAACGGTCGTACCACGATGATCGTTCGACACGGGGAGAGGTACCTCGGTGTGCTCGGACTGATGGATACGCCTCGTGAGGCGGCCAAGCGGACGATCGAGAGACTGCGGGAGATCGGCGTCGAGCGAATGGTCATGATCTCCGGCGACAACCAGCAAGTTGCTGCAGCGATTGCTGAAACGGTTGGCCTGGATGAAGCCCGGGGGGATCTCATGCCCGACGACAAGGTGGATGCGATCAAGATGCTTCGGTCAGAGGGGCTTGTGGCCATGGTCGGAGACGGGGTCAACGACGCTCCGGCGATGGCTAGTGCCACGGTGGGAATCGCCATGGGAGCTGCAGGGTCAGACGTCGCTCTCGAGACGGCGGACGTGGCTCTGATGGCTGACGATCTCGAGCGGCTTCCATTCGCGGTTGGGTTGAGCCGAGGGGCGAGTCGCGCGATCAGGCAGAATCTCTGGATGAGTCTGGGCGTGGTGGCTCTCCTGGTCCCGGCCACGATTCTAGGCCTTGGGATCGGCCCGGCTGTTGTCGTTCACGAAGGGTCTACGTTGGTCGTTGTGCTCAACGCACTTCGCCTACTGGGCTTTGAAGACACAGCAAGCGTTGGCTGAGTCGCCTTCGTCGGCTCCGCACTTGGCGCTGGAGCGAGTGCAAAGCCCACATCGACTGCCATCGCACGGAGGGGCAGAGAGGCCTTGAGCCGCCTGCGGGTTCCGCCGCGTGTGTCGGGTCACGAAGAACTTTTTTTCCTCAAGCACTTGACCCCACGCGGTCGATTCATCATATAATGAACTGATGAACGAAACGCCCAAGCCAAAGAAGCCCAAGGCCCGGGAGGGGGTCTGCGAGGTCAACCAGGTCGATTGCTCGATGGTATCGGAGGCTCAGGCGTCG
>Ga0070728_10004220_pt1 | contig 15106 bp, 13 predicted proteins | sample tdDd471_FD_66723 | JGI IMG/M metagenome (GOLD analysis project Ga0070728, IMG submission 66723) | Marine sediment microbial communities from the Atlantic coast under amendment with organic carbon and nitrate - tdDd47.1 | ecosystem: Environmental > Aquatic > Marine > Coastal > Sediment | place...
CCTCACCCCCGCCTACCCGGGGTGGCTCGCCGCCGAGGAGCTGCTCGGCGACGGCGACCGCTTCGTGCCGCGCGAGGGCGCTCGCCGCTTCGCGCAGGGCACCCCTCCGGTGGAGGCCCTCTACACCGCGGCGCCCGGGATCGCGCTCGCGCTCGAGGTGGGGGTCGCGTCGCTGAGGGCGCAGAGCGAATTGCTCACCGCGCGGCTCGTCGACGGCGCCGTCGAGCGCGGCTGGTCGCTGTCGACCCCTCGCGATCCGGCGCGCCGGGGCGGCATGGTGTGCCTCGCGCTCGACGACGCCGAGCGGGTGGTCGCGGCGCTCGAGCGCGACGGAGTCGACGTCGACAGTCGGCCGGGCGCGGGGGTGCGCATCGGCCCACACCCGTTTCAGACCGAGGCCGAGATGGACCGCGTCCTCGAGGCCCTCGACCGCGCGATGGCCACGTGACGGACCACGCGACCGACGACGACGCGCTCGCGAGCGTCGAGGCGATGGCGTCCGCCTACATCCCGGGCGCGGTGGTCGCCGCCGCGGTCGAGCTCGGGGTGTTCGACCACCTCGCGACCCCGCGCACGGCGTCCGAGGTGGCCGAGGCGGTGGGCGGCGATCCCGATGGGACGGGCCGGCTCCTGCGCGCGCTCGTCGCCCTCGGGGTCGCGCGCCGCGAGCCCGGAGGTCGGTTCGTCGCGCCCGACGCCCGCGCGCTGCGCGCCGACGACCCCGGCGGGCTCGGCGCGACCTTCTTGCACCACCGGCGGCACCTCGCGCCGCTGTTCGCCCAGCTCGCGCCCGCGCTGAGGGGGCGGCGGGCGCTGCACCGGGGCTGGGAGTTCGCCGGGGAGGGCGCGGCCGAGTCGGCCTACGAGGAGCTGGCGCGTCACCCCGACGAGCTCGCCGTGTTCCTGCGCGCGATGGACCGCGACAGCCGCGGCGTGGGCGCGGCGATCGCCGCGTCGGAGGATCTGGGCGCCTGCGAGCGCCTCCTCGATCTCGGCGGCGGCGGCGGGGTGGTCGCGCGCGAGCTGCTCGCCGCCGCGCCCGAGCTGGTCGTGCAGAGCGTCGATCTGGCGCCCGCCTGCGAGTACGCGAAGGCGCGCGCCCGCGTGCACGGGCTCGAGGATCGGCACGAGGTGACCGTCGGAGATCTGCGCGAGCTGCCCGAGGCGGCGCTGCCCGCCGACGTCGTGCTGCTGTCGTCGGTGCTCGCGGACTTCCCGCCGGCGCAGCGCGAGCGCGTGTTCGCGCAGGCGGTGACGCGGCTGCGGCCGGGCGGGCGGCTCCTGGTGAGCGAGACGCTGCTCGACCCCTCGCGCACCGGGCCTGGGCGGGCGGCGCTGCTGTCGCTGATGACGTTCGCCGCGTTCGGCGGCGATCAGCTCACGCTCGAGGACGTGCGCGGGCTCTTGTCCGAGCACGCGCTCGAGCTGATCGCGCACCACTCGCGCGGCGAGCGCGGGCGCGACCTGATCGTCGCGCGGTCACTGCAGTAGGTCCATCCCGTCCACGCGGACGTGGCGGACGATCACGCCCCCGCTGCCGGCGAGGTACACGTTGCGGCTGCTGCGCCAGATCGAGCGGATGCTCGCGCCGAGGACGTCGACCGGGGCGGGGCTCCACGAGCCGTCGGCCGAGCGCAGCAGGACCGTGCCGTCGTCGCCACCGGCCATCGCCTGTCCCAGCGGGCCGTAGCCCACCGCGTGCAGGTCCGCGCCACCCGTCCGCTCGACGGTGCAGCCGTCGTCGCCGATGCGCAGGATCGTTCCGTCGGTGCCGACCGCGAGGTTGCCGACGCGGTACACGAACGCGACGTCGCGCAGGTCCGCCTCCGTGTCGCAGTCGACCCGCGAGAACCCCTCGGCGGTGAGCAGGATGACCAGGCCGTCGTCGCCCACCGCGTACGCGCGGTCCGGGCTGCCCACGACGGCCCACAGGTCGCCCGCGTCGGGGATCACGGTCGCCTCCAGCGAGCCCTCCCTGCCGCGGACCACCGTGCCGCCGGCGCCGACGAAGAGGCGCCGCTGCCCCGTCGCCACTCCGTCGCGCAGCGAGCTCCGGGTGGGCGACCCGACCAGCTCGGTCCGGTCGAAGCGGATGTCGACGATCGCGCCGAAGTCTCCCACCGCGATGAGCTGCCGCTCGTTGACCGGGATCAGCGCGGCGAGCCCGGCGTCGGTGGGCGACTCCGCCTGACGGAAACCGGTCTCGTTCTGCCGCAGGATCCGCCCCCACTCGCCGACCGCGACGAGGGCACCCGAGATCGCGTCGAGGTCACGGATGGGCACGGCCGGACCGGCGGTGCGGGTGCGCACGTGGTCCGCCTCGATCGTCGCGAGGCGCCCGCCGGTGCCCGCGATCCAGGTCGGGCCGCGCTCGCCGCCGTCGACCGCGTGCCACGTGCGGTCGAAGCCGCTGGGCAGCAGCAGCGTGTCGTCGCCGCTCAGCAGCAGGACCCGTCCGTCCTCGCCCACCGCCGCGACCCGGCCGTGGTCGCACGCCACGTCGGTGAAGGTGATCTCCAGGTGCGTCGCGAGCCGAGTCCAGCCGCCGTCGGGGAGGCGACGCAGCATGACGCCGCCGTCGCCGACCGCGTAGACCGGTCCGCGGGCGCACCCGCCGACACCCCGCAGCGTCGAGGTCACCGGCACGGTCTCGCTCGTCACCGCGCCGCCTTCGAGACGCAGCGCCACGCCGTCGCCCACGACGTGGACCGCGCCGCCTCTCGCGAACGCGCCGAGCAGGTGCGCGTCGGTGCGCGCGTCCAGCACCCGCGCCGTCTCGCCGACCTCGAGCAGCGTCCCGTCGTCGCCGACCACCACGGCCTGGCCATCCTCGGTCGCGGTCACGCCGCGCAGCGTCGCGTCCACGCCGTCGATCGAGGCCACGCCGTCGGGACCCACGCGCAGGATCGTCCCCTCCTCGCCGACCACGAGGGCGTCGGCGCCGAGCCACGCGACGCCCCGCAGCGTGGCGTCGGTGCCGGTGTCGACGAGCGTCAGCGCCTGCGCCTCGTAGCGGACCGCCGCGCCCGCGTGGCCGACGAGCATCACCCGCTCTCCGTCGTCGGTCGCGTCCACCGCGTACCAGGTCGGCATCGAGCGCGGCAGCGGGTTCACCCACGTCCACCCGGTGCCGCCGCCGACCGCGACCATCGCGCGGGTCCGGGGCTCGGCCGGCTCGGGGAGCTGGGCCAGCGATCCCTCGTCCGTCGAGGCCGCCTCGTCCCGGGTGAGATCCCAGACGAGCCAGCCGCCGAGGCCGATCACCGCGAGCGCGAGGATCCCGATCATCGCCCGGGCACCGCCGGCCGCGCCGCCCGGCGGCGGCTGCGCGCTGTCATCCGACATGCGGCTTACGTTGTCGAAACCCGGCCCGCGGTCAACGCGGCGCGGTCAGTAGCCGCTCGCCGACGACTGCAGCCGGTCGTCGATCGCGCGCGCGTCGAGGTGCGCGAGCTGCAGGTCGAAGGTCCGGCCGTTCGACTCCTGGCGGTGCACCGTCAGCGTCGCCTGCCCAAGCGCGCTGCGCACGGTCAGCTCGACCTCGTCCTGATCCCCGAGCCAGTGGACCACCGCCAGGCCGTCGGCGGTCCGGACGCTCCGGTCGATCCGATGCCCGCCGGGCGCCCAACGCGACTCCACGTCCAGCACCAACGGCGCGTCGCCATCCGGTTCCTTCACGCGGAGCAGGATAGGGGGCGTGGGGGGCCGCTCTCTCGACCACAACCTCGTCAACCAACGCACGACCATCGGATGCATTCAGGCTACCGAACGTTCACTCCGAAGTCACCGCTAGAATATGCATCACGGCGTGAGATTCCGCGCGCACCGGAAGCCGAACCGGTGCCCCGCCTCGTTCTCGGGGTGCGCCCCGCGGCGCGCGCTGCCCCGTGCTCGCTCGAGCGGCCAGTACCAGGATCCCCCGCGGATCGAGCGCAACGGGTAGCCGCGGCAGGGTCCCTCGTCGCCGCCGCAGGGCCCTCGAGGATCGCTCCCGAAGCACGCGTCCCCGCACTCGCGCCGGCAGCCGCGCAGGCACCGCGCGTAGCGATCGGCGACCCACTCGTGCACGTTCCCCGCGAGATCGAAGACGCCGAAATGCCCGGCGGGTCGGCTCCCCACCGGCGCGGTGACGCCGGTGCCGCAGCCCGGGCCGGCCCGGGTGCGCACGACGGCGTGGGCGCACGGATCGCTCGCGTCGTCACCCCACGGATAGGTCGTGCCCTCGAGCCCCCGGGCGGCGCGCTCGAACTCCGCGTCGGTGGGCAGGCGCCCGCCCACGTGGGCGCAGTACGCGACCGCCCCCGGCCAGCTCACCCCCACGACCGGTTGCTCGCCGCGCAGGAACCCCACGTAGCGAGCGTGCCGAGGGCACGCGCCCGCCTCCATGCAGGCGCGGTACTCGCGGTTGGTGACCTCGTGGACGTCGAGCAGGAACGAGGCGATCGTCACGTCGCCGGGGACCCGCTCGTCCTCGCGGCCGTCGCGCGCGCCGATCGTGAACGTGCCGCCGGGGACGCACGCCATGCCGTCGGGCCACTCGCCTCGCGTCGGGCAGCCCTCGGGCACCTGCGCGCGCGCGTCGGCGCAGCCGGCGAGGATCAGCGCGAGCCCGATGCGCCACATGCGACCGTGGGTACCGCGAGCGGGCCGGCCGCGTCGAGCGTCGGGGCGCCACGACGGCCGGCCGATCCGTTCACGTCGCCGGCCGATGTGGTACCCCGGGGATCGCCCGTGGCCGACGAATCGACCCAGTCCCGCCTGCGCCTGTACGAGCGTATCCTCGCGTCGTCGCGCGACCATCAGTCGCTGGTCGACGGCGACTGCGTCTACCGCGTCGTCAACGACGCCTACCTCGCCGCGCACCAGCTCGGCCGCGAGGAGATCGAGGGGCGGCACGTCGCCGAGCTGCTCGGCGAAGAGGTCTTCGAGCGCGTGGTCCGGCCGCACCTCGAGCGCGCGCTCGCCAGCGAGGTGGTCGAGTACGAGGCGTGGTTCGACTTCGCGGGGCTCGGTCGCCGCTACATGTCGGTGGCCTACTTCCCGTACGAGGTCGACGGCGAGCCGCAGGGCGCGCTCGTGCGCGCGACCGACGTGACCCAGTTCCGCTCCGTGCAAGCGGATCTGCGTGACCACCACGAGCGGACGGAGGTGTTCCTGGACGTGGGGCAGCTCGGGACGTGGGACTGGGTGATCGGGGACAACCAGCTCACCTGGTCCGACTGCGTGGTCGAGCTGTTCGGGACGACGCGGGATGCCTTCGACGGAACGTACGAGGCGTTCCTCGCGCTCGTGCACGAAGAGGACCGCCCGCAGCTCGAGGAGCGCGTGCGCCGCGCGCTGGAGGACCCCTCGTTCGGAGACCGGTACGAGGCCGAGTACCGGGTGATGCGCGCGGACGGCGACCCGCGCTGGCAGCTCGCGCGCGGCGCCGTGCTGCGCGACGACACCGGGGCGCCGACGCGGATGCTGGGCATCGTCGCGGACATCACCGAGCGCAAGTCCCTCGAGGCCCAGCTCAGCCACTCGCAGAAGCTCGACGCGATGGGGCGCCTCGCTGGCGGCATCGCCCACGACTTCAACAACCTGCTCACCGCGATCCTCGGCAGCGCAGACCTCGGGCGGCAGGCCGAGACGCCCGAGCGCGTGGCGTCGGCGTTCGACACGATCGGGCAGGCGGCCGAGCGCGCCGCGACGCTGGTGCGCTCGCTGCTGACGTTCGCGAGCGCGCGGCGCAGCGAGCCCGAGCTCGTGGACGTCAACGCGGTCGTGCAGCAGCTGCGCGACATGCTCGCGCGCGTGGTGCCCGAGCACATCGATCTCGCCGTCGAGCTGACGCCCGAGCCGCTCTACGCGATGATCGACCCGGGGCAGCTGGAGCAGGCGCTGCTGAACCTCGTTGTCAACGCGCGCGACGCGATGCCCGAGGGCGGGCGGCTGACGATCCGGACCGGCGCCGGGCCGGGCGAGTGGGCCCGGCTCGAGGTGATCGACGACGGCTGCGGGATCGACGACGCCCAGAAGGACCGGGTGCTCGAGCCGTTCTTCACGACCAAGCCACCGGGGGAGGGCTCGGGGCTCGGGCTCGCGACGTGCCACGGAGTCGTGGAGCGCGCGGGCGGCGATCTGGTCATCGACTCCGAGGTCGGGGTCGGGACGACGGTCACGATGCGGTTACCTCGGCGCGCGGGGCCGGAGGCGTCCACCTCGAAGCCGCCGACGATCGAGGCGCGGGGCGGCGAAGGCGAGGTGGTCGCGCTCGTCGAGGACGACGCGATGGTGCGCGCGACGGCCCGGCTCATCCTCGAGAGCCTGGGCTACGCGGTGATCGAGCTGGCGAACGGGCAGGAGGCGCTCGCCGCGCTGCGCTCGCCCGACTCGCCGGCGCAGGTGGTCCTGACCGACGTCGTGATGCCGAAGATGAACGGACCCGAGCTCGCGCGGCAGCTCGCCGAGCACCGCCCGGAGCTCCCGGTGGTGTTCATGTCGGGCTACTCGCGCGACGTGGAGCCGCGCCCGCCGGCCGACGCGCCCTTCCTCGACAAGCCGTTCAGCCTCGGCGCGCTCGCGGCGGCGCTTCGCAGCGCGCTCGACGCCGACTGAGCCCGCTGCGTACCCTGGGCGCGTGCGAAGTGGTTCCATCGCGTGGCTGATCGCGTGGCTCGCGCTGGCCGGCGTGGCCCAGGCGCAGCCCGCCCCCTTGAGCCCCGAGCAGCGCCGGATCGCGAGCGCGGTGCCCGACGGCCGCTCGGGCTCGCCCGATCGGTCCTACGTCGTGTCCAACGAGTGGGCGCACCGACTGTTCTTCGAGCACCTCGACGGGGTGGGCGGCGCGATGGTCGCGGTCGGCGCCGACCAGGCGTACACGATGGCGGCGGCGGCGGGCAGCGAGCTGATCTGGGCCGTCGACTACGACCCCGTCATCGCCCGCACGCATCGCATGTACACCGCGCTCGTGCCGGAGTCCGCGACGCCCGAGGCGCTGATCGAGCGCTTCGACGAGGACGCCCAGGACGCGTCGGTGCGCCTGATCGAGGCGCGCTGGGGCGACGACGCGCGGCCGGTGGTGAGGACGTACCGGCGCTACCGGCGGCGCCTGCGCGTGTATCTGCGCAACCTGCGGCGCTACGCGCACGGCAGCACGTGGATGAACGAGCCGCGGTGGTATGCCCACGTGCGCGCGCTGCACGCCGGGGGCCGGGTGGTCGCGCGGACCGCGGACGTGGCTGGCCCCGGCACGTTCGAAGGGATCGGGGAGGCCGCGCGCGGCCTCGGGGTCACCGTGCGCGTGGTGTACCTGTCGAACCTCGAGATGTTCGTCGCCAACCGGCCGCAGCTCGTGGCGAACATGCGCGCGCTGCCGACCGACGCGCGCTCGCTGCTGCTGCGCACCGCCTACCACCCGCGCCTGCGGAGCGCGCCGCACGACCACTGGCACTACATCGTGCAGCCGTACCCCGACTACCTCGCGCGCCTCGCGACGGGGCGGTACCTCTACGCGAACACGATCACCGAGGACCTGATCCGCACGAACCGCGGCGGCGACGGCGCGTCGGTCATCGACGACTCCGTCCCGATGCGCGAAGACTAGTCCCGGCGGAGCCAGGCGGCGATCGGCTCGGCGAACGGGACCATCGCGGCGAGCAGCGGGAGCGCGACGAGCGCGCTGACCTCGAACCAGCGGCGCTGCGCGACGACCGGGTCGACGAGGCCGCCGACGAAGAAGATCAGGCCGGCGCCGCCGACGAGGAGCAGGCCCCAGGTGCGCTCGCGCGCGAGGCCGAACGCGCCGACCGCGACGCAGGCGGTGGCGAGCACGTTGGCCCAGCTGATCGACAGGTGCGTCGCCTCGCTCAGCCCCAGGCCGAGCGCGAGCGGCAGCGCCATGCCCGCGAGCAGGAGGCTGATCGAGGTGCGGGCGGGGAGCCGGTCGGGCCGCGCGAGCAGCAGCGGCATCGGCGCGTGCACCAAGAACAGCAGCCACAGCAGCGGCCCCGCGGCGCAGAACATCATCGCGGTGGTCAGCACCCACGTGAAGCCCACGCCGATGCCCATCCAGCGCGCCCAGGAGGCGCCGCGCCACACGCCGACCGCGAGCGCGCCGTGGAGGACCGCGAGGCCCAGGAGCGGTAGCGCGAACGCCGGCGAGCCGAGCGCGCAGCCGGAGCCGCAGAACATGCGGCCCAGCGCGATCCACAGGAACGCGAGCGAGCCGACGGCGAAGAGGGCGGAGGCGAGGCGATGGCGGGTCACGTCCTCGAGTCTAGTGCCCCGAGTCCGCGATTCACACTCGAAGTCGCCGGCCCTCGAACCGCGACTCAGCGTCACTCCTCCTCGAAATACCTCTGGTATTCCTCGTCGTCCTTCCTCGATTCGCGGTCCGATGGCTCGCCGACTTCTTCGGCTCACCGCGGACTCGGGGCACTAGCAGCCTGCGGCACAGATGACCGCGCGCGCCTCGGCGGCGGGACGCCGCGCCCAGCACGCCAGTCGCTCGGTCGAGATGCTTCGGCACTTCGCCCTCGGCCCGGCGCGCTGGACACGACGTCGCGCTCGCCGATCCATCACGCGCATCTCCGCCGCGGTCTGCGACCGCGCCCGGTTCTGGTATGCAGGGCCGATGGACCGTTGGAAGGGCAAGACGGCGCTCGTGACGGGCGCCTCGAGCGGCATCGGACACGCCACCGCGAAGCGGCTCGCGGCCGAGGGCCTGAACGTGGTGATCGCGGCGCGCCGGATGGATCGGCTCGGCGTGCTCGCGGCCGAGATCGAGGCGCGCGGGGGCAAGGTGCTCGCCCAGCGCACCGACCTGCGCGACGCGGGCTCGATCGAGGAGCTCTTCGAGGCGGCCGAGGGCCGCTTCGGCGGAGTCGACGTGCTCGTCAACAACGCGGGCCTCGGCCACAGCGCCCCGCTCACGAGCGGCTCGACCGAGAAGTGGCGCGAGATGCTCGAGGTCAACGTGCTCGCGCTGTGCGTCTGCACGCGCGAGGCGGTGGCCCAGATGCGCGAGCGCGGCGACGACGGGCACGTGATCCACGTCTCGTCGATGGCGGCGCACCGCGTCCCGGAGGGCAGCGGCGTCTACTCGGCGACCAAGTACGCGGTCCGCGCGCTCACCGAGGGGCTGCGCCAGGAGCTGCGCGAGCTCGGCAGCGCGATCCGCGTCAGCGCGATCAGCCCCGGCTTCGTCGAGACCGAGTTCGCCGAGCACTACCACGGCAGCGAGGCCAAGGCGCGCGCGACCTACACCCGCTACAAGGTGCTCGAGGCGGTCGACGTCGCCGACGCGGTGGCCTGGGTCCTGTCCGCGCCGCCGCACATGCAGGTGCACGACGTCCTGATCCGCCCGACCGATCAGGTCAGCTGAGCAAGCGCGAGCTCAGTCGGCGCCCAGGCCGATGAGGCGCTCTTCGGCGCGCGCGGCGCCGTCGGGGTCGGACGCGCGGACGGCGGCGATGTAACGCCGGTAGGCGCGGATCGCGTCCTCGTCGCGGTTCAGCTGCTCGTAGCAGTAGGCGAGATCGAAGATCGCCGCGTGGTGGTTCGGCGCGCCGCGCAGCCCGACCTCGTAGTGGTGCGCCGCCTCGCGCCAGTTGTTCTGGCGCCGGTACATCGTCGCGATGTTCAAGTTGAACTGCGGCTGGTCCGGATCGCGCGCGAGCGCGGACTGCAGCATCTCGATCGCCTCCTCGACGCGCCCGGCCTGCCGCAGCGCCACCGCGAGGTTGTTGAGCAGGTCCGGGTGCGCCGGGTTGTGCTCGAGCCCCTCCCGATAGGCGGCGATCGCCTCCTCCTGCCGCTGCATGCGCCGCAGGCAGGCGCCGAGGTTGCCCCAGCTCGGCACGTCCTCGTCGTCGAGCCGCGTGGCGCGCCGCAGGTGCGTCACCGCGTCGCCGCAGCGGTTCAGCCGCGCGAGCACCGCGCCCGTCATCGCGTGGCCGCGCTGGTGGTCGGGGGCGAGCTCGAGGACCCGCTGGAACTCGGTCAGGGCCTCCTCGAGGTTGCCCGCGCGCCGCTCGAGCGCTGCGATCGTGAAGTGCGCCGCCGCGTGGTCGGGCCGCAGCCGCGCCGCCTCGCGGGCGTGGCGCAGCGCCTGGTCGTAGCGGCGGGCGGCCTTGTGCCGCAGCGCGAGCCGGTACTGCACCTCGGCCTCGTTGCCCTCCTGGGCGCGGACCGACTCGGGCCGGAACCCGGCGGCGAAGGCCACCGCCACCACCATCGACAACACTACCCAGCGAGCTCTCATCACAGGCCTCCCGAGGGTCCGACGGAGTCGAGCCCGCGCTCATTCTCTCAGGCCGAGAAGGAGCCGCGCAACGCCGCGGGCTGTACGTTGGAGGTCGTGCGTCGGCTCGGATGGCTCTTGATCCTGTTCGCTGGCTGCTCCTCCGAGGGGGTCCGGCCCGCGCCGCAGAGCCCGCGCGAGCCGGCCCGCGCGGTGATCTCGGACGCGCCGCTGCGGGTGGCCGTGATCAGCGACCTGAACGGGCGCTGGGGCGACACCGAGTACGGCCCGCCGGTGCACGAGGCGGTCGAGCGGGTGGTCGCGCTGCGCCCGGACCTGGTCCTGTCGACGGGCGACATGGTCGCGGGCCAGCGGCGCGGGCTCGACTACGCCGCGATGTGGGCGGCCTTCCACGCCGCGGTCACCGAGCCGCTCGACGCGGCGGCGATCCCGTTCGCCCCCGCGCCGGGCAACCACGACGCGTCGGGCTACCCGCGCTTCGAGGCGGAGCGCGCTGCCTACGCCGACGCGTGGGCCGAGCGCCGACCGGGCGTGACCGTGATCGACGGCACGCAATTCCCTTTCCGGTACACGTTCCGCGTGGGGCCCGCGCTGTTCGTCGCGCTCGACGCGACCACGGTCGGCCCGCTCGCCGAGGCGCAGATGCGCTGGCTCGACGCCGCGCTCGCGGGGAGCGACGCGCCCGTGAAGGTCGTGTTCGGCCACGTCCCGCTGTACCCGTTCACCGTGGGTCGCGAGGCCGAGCACATCGGCGACGCCGCGCTCGAGGCGCTGCTGCGCCGCCACGACGTCGACCTGTTCCTCAGCGGGCACCACCACGCGTACTACCCCGGGCGCCGCGGTCCGCTGCGGCTGGTCTCGATGGCCTGCCTCGGCGGCGGCCCGCGCCCGCTCATCGGCACGCGGCGGCGCAGCGAGCGGGCCATCGTCACGCTCGAGATCACCCGCGACGGAGTGCGCGCGCTGGACGCGTGGACCGGCGACGCGTTCGACGAGCCGGTCGCGCGCGAGGGCCTGCCGGAGGCGGTGGGCAGCGACGCGCTCCGGGTGCTCCGCGACGACCTGCCGCGCTGACCGGCGAGGCCCGACGGGCGCGCGCGCCGAGCGCGGCTACGCTCGGGGCAGCCGTCGTCGGGTGTTCGTGAGAAAGCTCACGCGGGCCACGGGCGGACGGAACGAACCCCGGACGGGCGGGAACGGGCGGGCATGAAGGGCACCTGGATCCTCGGCGCGATGCTCTGGCTGGTCGTCGCTCCGGCGGCGGCGCAGCAGGTCCACCTGCGCGTGCAGGGCGAGCCCGAGCCGCAGCGGCTGCGGGACGCGCTCGCGGCGGAGCTCGAGCGGCCGGTGCTGCTCGACGTCGAGGGCGAGCCGTCGCTGCAGGTGCGGGTCGGGCCCGGCCTCGCGACGCTCGTGTACTCGGAGGCGGGCGGCGAGGTGCGCGTGCGCGAGATCGAGGTGGTGCAGGAGCCGGACGCGCGCCGCGCCGAGCTCGTGCTCGTGGCCTCGAACCTCCTGCGCGACCAGGCGAGCGACCTGATCGTCGCGGCTGCCGTGCCCGAGGCGAGCCCGGCGCCCGAGCCGCAGGAGTCGGCGCCGGCCGAGGACGCGCCGAGCTTCGCGACGACGCACCCGCTGCACCTCGGCGTCACGCTGCGCGGCGGGCTCCTCTACTTGGAGCGCCCGGTCGCGCCGGGCACGGTCATGTGCGTGCGCGCGCCGTGCCCGGGGACCGAGACCGTGGCCGACTTCGGCGGGGACCTGTCGTTGAGCCTGATGGGGCAGGTGGTCCCGAGCGTCGCGCTCGGCCTGCGCGGGCTCACCGTCGGGTTCGGGTACTCGACGCTCGAGGGCCCGATCTTCTCGCTGACGCTCGCGCCGACCGTCGAGCTCGGCGGGTTCGTCGATCGGCACGTGCAGCTGTTCGCGCAGCTGGGCTTCCCGGTGCAGGGGCGGACGCAGAGCCCGCGGCGCGAGGAGATCTTCCAGGTCGCGACCGCGCTGCGCGCCGGGGTGCGGCTGTGGCCCGTCGACTGGTTCTCGATCGACCTCGAGATCGACACGCGCATGAACTGGACCGAGGGCTTCGTCTACGCGGGCTACGAGCTCCCGCAGCTCTCGTCGGTGACCACCATCGGGCTCAACGCGGGGTTCCACATCGCGCCATGACGAGCCGGGTCCGAGACGAGCGCGCCGAGCCCGCGCGCGCCGACGGCGCGCCCGACGTGGACGACCTCGTCTGGCGCCTGCGCGCGGGGGAGCGGTCCGCGCTCGCCGAGGCGTACGACCGGCACCACCAGGCGCTGCGGAGCTTCGCGCGCCGGCTGCTCGGCGAGCCCGAGGCGGCCGAAGACCTGGTGCAGGAGGTGTTCGTCCGGCTGCCGCGGACCATCCGGCGCTTCGAAGGGCGCTCGAGCCTGCGGTCGTTCCTGATCTCGGTGGCCGTCAACGAGTGCAAGCACCACGTGCGATCGGCGATCCGGTACCGCCGCGCCAAGCAGCGCTGGGGAATGCAGCGCGTGGTCGAGCCCCCGCCCGGGCCGGCGGAGCGCCAGCGGCAGCACGAGATGGCCGCGCTGCTCGGGCGCGGGCTCGACGCGCTCCCGATCGATCAGCGCATGGCGTTCGTGCTGTGCGCGATCGAGGAGCACACCAGCCCCGAGGCGGCTCGGCTGCTCGGCGTACCGGAGGCGACGGTGCGCTCGCGACTCGCGCGGGCGAAGAAGAGATTGCGCGCCTTCGTCGAGGCGGAGGGGATCCGATGAGCGACCCGTCACTGGACGAGCTGATCGGGGCGTACCGCGCGGTCGCCGATCGCGACCGGCGCGACGCCGAGCCCACGCGCGGCCGCGTGCTGCAGGCCGTCGAGGCGCGGGCGTCGCGCCGCCGCTGGCTCGCCGCGGCCGCCGTCGTCGCCGCCGTCTTCGCGACCAACACGACCGTGTGGGCGTTCTACACGGGCCGGCTCGACGCGCCGCTCGCCGCGGTGCGCGCGGTGTTCGCGTCGCGGTCGTCTTCATCCGCGGAGCCCGCGAGCGACTCGGCTCGCGCTCGGGCGGGGGCGCCGGCGTCGACGGACCTGCGACGGGACACCGCGACGGCCGCGTTGGCGCCGGGCTCGCCCGAGGAAGCGGCGGAGACGGTCGAGCCGGAGCGATCGGCGGCGACGGGCTCGGCGGAGGACGCGGCGGAGACGGCCTCGCGTGCGCCGGGTCGGTCGGCGACGACGGGTTCGTCGCGGGACGACGCTCCGATGGCGCGGGGTCGGTCGGCGGGGGCGGGCTCGGACCGGGCGCCGAGCGGTCCGGCGCCGGTCGCGCCGAGCGGCCCGTCGCTCGACGGCGAGGCCGCCGAGCCGGCGCCCGCCGAGCCGCTCCCGGAGCCGGACCCGCTCGCGGCCGAGCGCGCGGCGTTCACCCGGGCGCACGCCGCGCACTTCCGCGGGAGCTCGTGGGCCGCGGCGCTCGCGCTGTGGGACGCCTACCTCGCGGACTACCCGCGCGGCCGCTTCGTCCCCGAGGCGCGCTTCAACCGCGCGGTCGCGCTCCTGCGGCTCGGCCGTAGGGACGCGGCGCGGCGCGCGCTCCGCGCGATCGCGTTCGGCGAGGCCAACGGCCCACACCGCGGCGACGCCAACCGCCTGCTGCGCGCCCTCGACGAGGGCAGGGTCGCCACGGAGCCCGAGCGCGCTCGATCGCGGTAGCCATCAGCGCAGCCCCATCACGCGGAGCACCGAGTCGAAGTTGCGGCGGCGCTCGTCGGCGCCGTCGACCGGGCCGGTCGCGCACGGCGGCGAGTGGCAGCCGCGGTTGACGATGCCGGACACCGCGTCGATGAACCCCGGATCGGTCAGCCCTCCGTCGACGAAGTCGCGCACCGCGTCGAGGTACGCCCAGCCGTCTTCGTCGTAGCTCTGCACGCTGCTCATCCAGTAGAACAGCCCGGCGATCCACTTCAGCTCCGGGTGGTCGGTGCTCGCGCAGATCGCCTCCGGGTCCTCGCAGAAGTCGAGGTCCGGATACAGCGGCGCGGCGGGGTGCGGGTGCGCGCCGGAGTCGAGGTGCGACCGGCCGAGGTGGTGGTTGAGGATGCCGAAGTTGCAGCGGCCGGTCGTCTGGATCACGCCGCGGCCCCACCAGCAGCAGCCCTCGACCGAGCCGCCCGTGCCGTCGAAGACCCAGCGGCCCGCGCGCTGACCCTCGTAGACCTCGCACTCGGGGCGCGACCACGCGGGCCCGTCGGACGGCGTGAAGCCGGCCTCGGTCGCGGGGTAGGGCCAGCAGTCGTGCGAGTAGTCCCAGCGCCCGCCGACGCTGAGCCCGGCGGCCTCGAGCGTCGCGTCGGGCGCGCAGAACAGTGGCCCTGATGCGCCGTACCACTGCGCGTGGGTGACCGCGGTCATGGCGCCGGAGGGGTTGCGCGGGCAGGCCATCTCGCAGTCGTAGTCCTCGTAGGACTGGCCGAGCTGCCCGCACGCGTTGCTCACCGCGTAGCCGGTCGTGCTGTCCCAGTTGTTCTCGTCGCAGGCGTCGTAGCGGATCGTCTCCTTCATGCTCTGCGCGAGGAACGCCGCGAGGTTCACCAGCGCCTGGCGCGCGCGCGTCTCGTCCGACGCGTCGGCGTCCCCCATCCACAGGCGGAAGTCGCCCACGCCGGTCGCGGTCATCTCGTGCACCGCCTGCAGGAAGTCGCGCCAGCGGTAGACCGTCGACGGGAGCCAGCTCCCGTCGGGCTGCTCGGAGATGAGGATCTCCGCGTCGAAGCGCGCCGCGCCCTCGGTGAGCACCGCGTCGACCGCGTCCAGACCGACGACCCCGCGCTCGCAAGACCCGTCCACGCAGACCATGCCGTCGGCGCAAG
>Ga0070728_10004223_pt1 | contig 15098 bp, 13 predicted proteins | sample tdDd471_FD_66723 | JGI IMG/M metagenome (GOLD analysis project Ga0070728, IMG submission 66723) | Marine sediment microbial communities from the Atlantic coast under amendment with organic carbon and nitrate - tdDd47.1 | ecosystem: Environmental > Aquatic > Marine > Coastal > Sediment | place...
GACGGAGCCGTCGCCCCCTGGGCCAGCGCCACGGCGCATTATTACCGCCAGACACTGGAAAGCGTCGCGGCCCATTACGGCGGCGACATGACCACACCATTCGCCGACCTGCCCAAGGAAGCGCAAGAAGCCATCCTGTTCGGCTCGGGCGATGAGATCATCGTCATTAAATACGCCGACGGCAAACGAACCTATGAAGTAAAAAAGCCGTTTGAAGGCGTTGTGCCCAACCTGACCCGGCGTTTTCGGGAAACCGACAGTTCCTGGATCAGGGAGGAGCTGTCCAAGTTCCAGACCATTACCTCCTGCGAAGCCTGTGGTGGCCATCGACTGAAGAACGAAGCCTTGGCGGTCAAGATCGATGGCCTCAACATCAGCGAGGTTACCGACCGCTCCATCGACCTGGCGGGCGACTGGTTCAGCGGGCTGGAAGAAAAGCTCACCGAAAAGCAGCAGGAAATCGCCCGGCGAATCTTGCGCGAAATCAACGAGCGGCTCGGCTTTTTGCGCAACGTCGGCCTGGAATACCTGACCCTGTCGCGCGCCTCGGGCACCCTTTCGGGCGGCGAAAGCCAGCGCATCCGATTAGCTTCGCAAATCGGCTCGGGGCTGACCGGGGTGCTCTACGTTCTGGACGAACCCTCCATCGGCCTCCACCAACGCGACAACAACCGGCTGCTCGCCACGTTAGAGCGGCTCCGCGACATCGGCAATACGGTACTGGTGGTCGAACACGACGAAGACGCCATCCGTTCGGCCGATTACCTGATCGACATGGGGCCGGGCGCGGGCATTCACGGCGGCGAAGTGGTCGCCGAAGGCACGCCCGAAGAGGTGATGGCCAAGCCTGAAAGCCTGACCGGGCAATACCTCACCGGCATGAAACAGGTGCCCATCCCTGAGGAACGCCGTAAGGGCAAGAAAGGCAAGAAGCTGACCGTCAAAGGGGCGCGGGTCAATAACCTACAAAACGTCACCGCCGAGGTGCCCCTCGGCACCTTTACCTGCGTCACCGGAGTTTCGGGCGGCGGCAAGTCGAGTCTAATCATCGAAACCCTCTACAAGGCGCTGGCCCGGCGTCTCAACAACGCACGTCTCCATGCGGGCGATCACGACCAAATTAAAGGCATCGAGTTCATCGACAAGATCGTCGATATCGACCAGAGCCCGATCGGACGCACACCGCGCTCCAACCCGGCCACCTATACCGGCGCCTTTACGCCAATCCGCGACTGGTTCTCCAACCTGCCGGAAGCCAAGGAGCGAGGCTACAAGCCGGGACGCTTCTCATTCAACGTCAAGGGCGGGCGCTGCGAGGCCTGCCAGGGCGACGGGGTGATCAAGATCGAGATGCATTTCCTGCCCGATGTGTATGTCCAGTGCGACGTTTGCAAGGGCAAACGCTACAACCGGGAAACCCTGGAAATTACCTTCCGCGGCAAATCCATCGCCGACGTGCTGGACATGACTGTTGAGGAAGGGGTCGAATTCTTCAAGGCGGTTCCGGCCATCCGCGACAAACTGGTGGCGCTCAATCGGGTCGGCCTTTCCTATATTCACCTGGGCCAACAGGCCACAACGCTCTCGGGCGGCGAGGCCCAGCGGGTCAAATTGGCCAAGGAACTGTCAAAAAGAGCGACCGGCAAAACCCTCTATATTCTCGACGAACCGACTACCGGCCTTCACTTCGAGGATGTTCGCAAGCTGCTTGAGGTCCTGCACGCACTGGTCGAGACAGGCAATACGGTTTTGGTCATTGAGCATAATCTCGAAGTCATCAAGACCGCCGACTGGCTGATCGATATCGGCCCGGAAGGCGGCTACAAGGGCGGTCGCATCGTCGCCGCCGGAACACCCGAAGATGTAGCCAAGGTCAAGGAAAGCTATACCGGGCAATATCTCGCTCCCTATCTCAAGGCCCAACGGAAAAGCGCTTGAATGGTCTTTGCACCCATCCCATATGGGGTAGGTCGCAGACGACAGGGAGGTTACGACGATGGAACCGCCGACCTAGATTAGCTTCATAGAAATCATTTTCAAACATCGACCCGGTGTTGCATCGGGCACTCGGCTTTGTCGCCGCCTTCCCACCCTGTTAACGGCGGCAAACGAGAGCAAGAAAACCCCCGTCATGAAAGACTGGCGGGGGTTTGTTTTCAGCCCCCTAAAAAGCCCATAAAATTTTATCAATATTTGCCGTAAACTACTCTAAAATAAAAATATTTGATGTTCTTTGCCTTCGTTACTAAACATGAATCATGTGGGTGGTTAAAGTACTACACAAATACTACGAAAAATAGAAAGTCCACCCGGATAGCAAACAGAGTTTAAGCGGATTTTTTCAAACGCCGAGGATAGTCCGCAAACGATAAAGAAAGAGAATCGGTAATGACCGGGCGGGACGAAAAACTGAGGAAAAGGGAACTGGAAGAGCGGCTGCGTTTTATCGACCAGCAGTTTCTCTTAACCTCGTCGCTGATTTGTGATGCCGAGATGACCTATGATTATATTTGGGCGAATAGCCTCAACAATATGGCCGACCGGCTGACTGAAAGCCTGGGAACCTATATGGAAACCCACCCGGTCAATCTCAATATGATGGGTCGCTAGGATCAAGTCCTTTATATCGTTGTATTTTCAGCAATATAATAGCCTAACTCAATCCGTAAAATTTTAGTCACATTTCTGTCAAGCACTTGTAAAATCAAATTATTTGACGTATTTTTCGCGCCCTTCTAAACCTTAAAATGTGGAAAGTGGAAAGCGGCGTAAAAAAAGCCGTTCGTCTTCCACAAATATTTTCATACCAGTTTTTCGGCTACGAGGTGGCGTTGTCCGTAAGCTAAATAAAAGGCCCTTCCGTTATGGGGACCGACCGGGACAACGACATCCAGCGATGGGAAATGGAAGTACGGCTGCACCATGTTGACCGTCAGTTCTTCCTCGTTTCCTCTTTGATCTGCGATGCTGAAAGAACCTACGATCAAGACTGGGCCGACCGGATTAACGATATGGTCGGTCACCTGACCCAGAGCTTGGGCGAGTATATGGAAGAGAACCCGATTGATCTGGTTACCTTGCATACTCAAAGCCGCACCTTTAACTAGGGTCAGGACCCATTAATTTGATCCATTCTGCGTCCTGCCGCCTTGCCCTCGGCTAAATAGAATGAACAGAATTGCATCAGATTAATGAGTCCTGACCCTAAAGCATCAATCCTTAGTAAATACCGCACCGTAATGATAAGGCGGCAAATCGATAATCGGCTCTAAGGTAAAGCCTGCAGCGACAACATCCCTGGCGACATCTTCAGGGTTGAGACGCATTTCGGTTTTTGGGCCCCGTGGCTGATCGAGCACCACCGTCTCTTCGCGCGGGCGCTTATACCAGTTGATCACCACAAAACGTCCCCCCTCATGCAGAACCCTGGAAACTGACTCGGCTAGCGCCCGTTTATCGGGTACGCCATGGAAAGTATTCGCCATTAAAACCAAGTCGTAGGAAATCCCGGTCAAGACATCCACCTCGGCCGCATTGCCGATCATCCAGCGACAAACTTCAGGACAACCTTCGGCAGCCACCAATGCTTTTGCCCGGGCTTCCATCTCCGGGTCGATATCGACGCAAAGCACCTTCCCCGTTTTCCCGATAAGCCGACTCAATGGAGCCGTAAACCAACCGTCGCCACAACAGAGATCCACAACCGTCAAGCCCTCTCCAACGCCAACCTTAGCCAGCACCGCTTCCGGATCGGGCCAAAGAACCGACCACCAGTCCCGGTTGGGCATGGATGTCATGGGAAAGAAAACGTCATTCATCAATTACCCCCTATACCGGCTATTTCATTTTAGTCACTGTATCATAGGAAACACCGGCTAAAAGAGTATGCGCGCCTTGTCATACACTCGAAATACCCCCATAAATCACCCATGAAAGCTTCATTTTTCGTCGCCTTCTTAATCGCTGCCGCCTTCACTGGCCCCGCCCTCGCCCAAGGCGAGCGGGCAAAGAGCGCGCCCGCTTCGGTGACGCTGCACTACGAAAACGACATGATCGGCGCGGAAACCGACAAGCATTACACCTCAGGCGTGAGCATTTCCGCCGTCGCCGATCCCGAGTGGGGTTGGGTCTACAAGAGCGCCAAACAGATCGGCAAATTCTTTCCCGAAGAATTCACCGGCAAGCACCCGGTGATGACCTATACCGCCGCCATCGGCCAAAACATCTACACCCCGGAGAATATTGGCGAAACCGAGGTCATCGACGGCGACCGCCCCTATGCGGGCTGGGCCTACGCCACGCTGGGCGCAATCGCCGACGACTGGGAAACCGACACCCTACATCAAGCCTCACTCGACATCGGCTTCGTCGGCCCATTCAGTCTGGCCCGCGAAACCCAGACTTTCGTTCATAAGGTGATCGATAGCCCCAAGCCCAAGGGCTGGGACCATCAGTTGAAAACCGAGTTGGGCATTCAGTTGAACTACGGCGTCTTGCGGCGCTATGGCACGGAGACGGGCCTACCGCTGTTCGATGAGGCCGACGTCATCCCCCACGCCAGCCTCGCACTGGGCAACGTCTTTACTTACGGCGCAGTGGGCGGCACGGTTCGCATCGGCACCGAGCTTGATGCCGACTACGGCCCGCCGCGTATTCGTCCCAGCCTGCCCGGATCGGGACTGGTGCGCCGCACCGACGCCAAAAGCGTTTATCTGTTCGCCGGAGTTGAGGGCCGGGGGGTCGCGCGCAATATCTTTTTGGATGGCAACACCTTCACCAGTTCCTACAGCGTTAACCGCAAACCCTTCGTCACCGACGCCCAGGCCGGCATCGCCGCCACCTACGGAAAATTCCGCGCCTCGTTTACCTATATCTGGCGGAGCGAGGAGTTCGAGGGCCAGCGCGGCTCCGACCAATTCAGCGCTTTCAGTGTCTCTTATTTGTTTTAATGCCGCACGTCGCGCCCGCGAACGCGGGTGCCCACGACTTTCTTTTCGCCATAGCGCCCTTGAAGTCGTGGATACGCGGGCGTTTACCGTTTGTTCCAGCATTACATCTGTCCTATATAGGACTCCATGAGCGCACCCGTTTTGACCAATCCTGAAATTTTCGTGCCCGGCAAACGCCCTGCCGTGGAGCTCAAGACTCCGCTGAAACTGGTCAGCGGTTACGAGCCCGCGGGCGATCAGCCCAAGGCGATTAAGGATCTGGTGGCGGGAATTAAAGAGGAAGAGCGCAACCAGGTTCTGCTTGGCGTCACCGGCTCTGGCAAAACCTTCACCATGGCCAAGGTGATCGAGGCGACCCAGCGCCCGGCCCTGGTGCTGGCCCCCAACAAGACCCTGGCCGCCCAGCTTTACGGCGAGATGAAGGAGTTTTTCCCCGACAACGCGGTGGAATATTTCGTCTCCTACTACGACTACTACCAGCCCGAAGCCTACGTGCCGCGCACCGATACCTATATCGAGAAGGATTCGGCGATCAACGAACAGATCGACCGGATGCGCCATTCGGCGACCCGGGCCATCTTGGAGCGCGGCGACGTGATCATTGTCGCTTCCGTTTCCTGCATCTACGGCATCGGCGCGGTCGAGACCTACGCTGAAATGACCATGACCTTGGAAAAGGGCGACACCTTCGACCGCTCGGAAATCACCAAGCGGCTGGTCGAACTGCAATACCAGCGCAACGATACGGACTTTCACCGCGGAACCTTCCGGGTGCGCGGCGACGTGGTTGAGATTTTCCCGGTCCACTGCGAAGACCGGGCCTGGCGCTTGTCCCTGTTTGGCGACGAGATCGAGGACATCCGCGAGATCGACCCACTGACGGGAGAAAAGATCGCCAAGCTCGACGCCGTGACGGTCTATCCCAACAGCCACCACGTCACCCCGCGCCCGACGCTGGTTCAGGCGATCACCAAGATCAAGGCGGAGCTGAAAGAACAACTCGACAGGTTTAACACCGAGGGCAAGCTTTTGGAGGCCCAACGGCTGCAGGAGCGGACCTATTTCGATCTCGAGATGATGGAGACCACCGGGCACTGCAAATCCATTGAGAACTATTCCCGCTACCTGACCGGGCGCAATCCGGGCGAACCGCCGCCGACGCTGTTTGAATATCTGCCGGAAAACGCCCTGATTTTCGTTGACGAATCCCACGTCGCCGTGCCCCAGTTGGGCGGTATGTACCGGGGCGACTACGCCCGCAAATCAACCCTGGCCAGCTACGGCTTCCGCCTGCCGAGCTGCACCGACAACCGACCGCTGAGATTCGAGGAATGGGAGGCCATGCGGCCGCAAACGGTTTTCGTTTCAGCCACGCCGGGTGATTGGGAGATGGAGCAGACCGGCGGGGTCTTCGCCGAACAGGTGGTCCGCCCGACCGGGCTGATCGACCCCGAATGCATCATCCGTCCGGTGGAAAGCCAAGTGGACGATCTGCTCAAGGAAGCCCACGAAATCGCATTGAGGGGCGAACGCATGCTGGTCACCACGCTGACCAAGCGCATGGCCGAAGACCTCACCGAATACATGCACCAGCAGGGCGTGCGGGTGCGCTACATGCATAGCGACATCGACACCCTGGAGCGCATCGAGATCATCCGCGACCTACGGCTCGGCGCGTTCGACGTGCTGGTCGGCATCAACCTGCTGCGCGAAGGCCTCGATATCCCCGAGTGCTCCACCGTCGCCATTCTGGATGCCGACAAGGAAGGCTTCCTGCGCTCCAAACGTTCGCTGGTTCAGACCATCGGCCGCGCCGCGCGAAACATCAACGGCCGGGTCCTGCTCTATGCCGACCAGATGACCGAGAGCCTGGAATACGCCATCGGCGAAACCAACCGGCGGCGCGAGAAACAGCAGGCCTATAACGAAGAACACGGCATCACGCCCGAGTCGGTCAAGAAAGGCATCTCCGATGCGCTCGATAGCGTGTTCGAGAAAGACTACATGACCGTCGATCTCGGCATGGCTTCGGGCGACAATCTGGTCGGCCACAACCTCACCGCCCACTTAGCCGACCTCGACAAACAAATGAAAGAGGCGGCCTCCAACCTGGAATTCGAAGAAGCGGCGAGACTAAGAGACGAAATCAAACGCCTCGAAGCCGTCGATTTAGGGCTGGCGAGACCCGGTGCACCACTCAAGGCGGCAGCTAAATTCGGCGCACCTCAAGGCAAAAGCCGCAGAGTCGCCAAACGGAAAGGGCGGCGGAAGTAGGGCTGGCAAGCGCCTCGTTTTATATCTCACCCACCTCAGCGGCAACATAACAAATCATTTCTGCAAATAATTGTTCTTAGGTTCCCCATGACGCTCTTACCGCTTAAAAACAAAAAGACCATCGGCTGGAATTATTCTGTCGACCCCGAAGACGTCCTAAAGACCAAAACCACGCTCAACCATATGGGCCACTACGAGATGCCCGATTTTGGGCTAACCCCTTATCCTGACCGCGCCTTGTTTAAAGGCATCAAGCGGTTTCAAAAAGAAAACGGCCTCAAGATCGATGGCCTTATGAAACCGGACGGACCAACCGAGCGGAAACTGAATGACAGGCTTTCGGCGGCCAATGGCGACAAGCCAAAAAAAACAGCAACCCAACCTCAGTTTGGGAGAAATCTCTTGAGCATGGATGCGCCAGCAAAGAAGTCAAAATCCAAGAATCAGCGCCTCGCCATGATGTCGGAGAAGGATAAATACGCCCGCCCCGGCATTGACGGCATTCTCGAAGGCAGTGGAATCAAAGGCGCAGGCGGTGGAGCAGGATCCAGCGCAAAAGTCCTAGGTAAAGCACTCGGCATCAAGAGTTTGTTTGACGCTATTGGTCGTGAGCTACCAGGTGCTAGCGAGGTTCCTCCTGTCCCTGCCAACGACACAACAACCAAAATGGATACAGCCCCCAAACTGCCGTCACACCCAGGATTTGAGCCACCCAAGCGCGATCCCAAGGATAACAAAGAGGAGTATCCGGCAAATGGGCCTAAAGTTATCACTCGCACGGAATTTCCAAATCTGGAGAAAGAAAAGCCTCAAGTGTTCATCTTTCCCGACAAGTCTGAACAATACAACAAACCCCAAATCATGGAGGAAAGACGCGAACGAAAAGAAACAAAGTCAGAGCTTGACGAAGTACGCGACCGACTCATTGATTTAGGATACCAGCACATAGGTGGTGGACGGGCTCAAAATAGTGGCAAAGAAAAAAAAGAAGAATATGTTCCCGGCCACGGAGCAGGTTTTATAGACCCAAACACCAATAAAAATCTCGATACCCGACCCGGGTCTCATAGATCTGATATGACTTTAATTTCTCCTACCGGCAAGAAAGTCCACCTCCAGACTGTTGATGTAGACAAAAATGGTGAACCGACAGAGCGGGAATGGAAATCCGCTATGCGGATTTTTATCGCAACGGGTCAAACCGTTATCCTCGTACCAAAACAACACCAACTTGCTAAGCGACGCCTCAAGGACAAAGATGTAGGCCCTAACCTGAAGTTCAAAAATTAGATATCTTAAAAAAGTGAGCCCCATGAGTTTCAGCGAGAAAATATGCTTCTTAGATGCATTTGATGACGCTATGTTTTCCTTTGCACTTAAAGATATTTTTCCGCGGGTTGTTTTCCACGGAGAGTTAATAGATAGAGATTCTACAGTCGGCGTTTCCCGAGAAACAATTCCCGAATGTCCAGGATATTCTGTCCGAATATTTTTCCCTAAAGAAGGCTGGGAACCTGAATTAGAACCCAGCCGTTCCCACAACGCCCCCCAAATCGTGACAAACCTACCTGAACCGTTGCTCACCCATAGACGCGCCACTTGGTTTTGGGGGCATCCAGGGGGGAGCATGAAAAACTGGGCTTTTTCTCTCCCAACGATGAATTTCAGCCAACTCAATATTTTGTACGACAAAGAGATCGAAGATCATAAAAAGATCATCAAGCTAGTGTGGAAAGCACTACGCTCTATCTCAACAAACAAAATTAAGGCTGGAATCCAAAAAAACGATTTTGTCAGAACCTCCGAGGTAAAGGGAAGTGGGGGGCCTTGGGCAGGCTTTCACGCGCTAGACTGGTGCCGTCGAGAACCCAATCGAATGCTAGGGGGGACGTACCGGACCTGTGACGATTGGGAATGGCCAGATGATCCCTATATTCAAGAACTACAACAAAGAGTCATCAAGCGGTTTGGTCCAAACTTAGGCAAGGAACCACCGGAGCCAAGCCCTAAAGATGATATCACTGGAGTCTTGGACCGCTGCTGGGAAGGGATGACCCTCCCTCACTTCACAAAGGCCTAAGCCGACGACAATCCATCAAAAATTGAAGAGTATCTGGCAACATGACCACCCATCTGGCGGACTCCGAGAAACGAAGGAAAGGGCGGCGTAAGTGACTCTATCCCCAGCCGAGAAGATTTGGCGAAGCCACTTTCAGCAAGGAAAGTTCGCCGAACTCAATCAAATCGTTTCCGTCATAGACCACATCTACAGCAGCGTTGAAATCGATATTGCAGAGCGGTTCCACAATTTCTTTTTTTATGAAGCCTGCCCTCTCGTTTCCATCGCGGAAAAACTCAATGGCTCCATTGATGGGATTGCTTTTACCGGACAGAAAGAACGGTACGACGGCTTATTCTTGATCGACGGACAGCCTCAAAAAATCGAGTGCGTCGCGGCAATCGACGGCCAAAACGAAGCCTTGATTATGGAACACCTTCAACTTTACGGCAGGGCTCCGGCAAATCTAAAAATTCATGGAACCGGGAGCAAAAACAAAAGAAAAATCGACGAACACAGCGCCGTTGCCAGAAACCGTGAAGACTATCTGGAAAATGAATTGCGCCCTCTTATGGAGCAAGCCCTCCAAAGCAAAATTCAGAAATCACAAACCAACCCGGACTACTGCAAGGCTTGGCTCTCCATCGTTTTCGACGACTGGCTTGTTCCTGTTGAAGAAAAGAAAAAACAGAACTTTGATCCGCTGTGCGAGAAAATTCTTAAAACCAATCCGACCGGACACCAACCCTTCGAGCGTGTTTTCTTCGTTGGCATTAGTCGACAATACATTTTTGACAGTTTTGAGATTTAGTCCGTCGACAAACATTCCATTGCGTAAACCGCCAATCCCCGCTTTGGTGGAACGAGGTATTCTTCTCCCCCCTACTCTCCGTCAAAATATGCTAAGTGGAAAATGTCGTGAGCAATGAAGAGTTTTTGCCGTCTGTTGCTGGGGACCTCCCGAACGATCTCCATTTCCGCCAAAGCGTCGATATCGGCGCGGACCGTCGGGTAGGTTACGTTCAGAGCTTTCATCGCGCTCTGATAGGTGATAATCGGCGAACTCAACAGATGGGGGATCAGGTGCATTAATCTGTCCCGGCCGTCATGTTGCCGGATACGTTGTTCATATTCCGCCTTCAGCGCCATAATGCGTTTGATCCGCTCAATGGTATTGCGACCCGTCTCAACGGTCGCAAGCAGACCCAGCCTAATCCACCCAGACCAGTCTCCTTTTGCGCTGACGTTGAATAGGGCATCGATATAGTCGTCGCGGTGATTGTCGAAAAACTCACTCAGATAAAGCCACGGAGCTGAAAATCCGCAATTTCTGTAGATCATCAAGGCCAGCAGCAAGCGCCCGATGCGGCCATTGCCGTCGCGAAACGGGTGGATCGTCTCGAACTGATAGTGAACCATCAAAGCCCGGATCAAAGGATCGATCCGCACATTGGCTTGCATCTCCCTTTCCAATTGGCCGAGCAGCGGAGACAAATGCTCCGGCGGCGGCGGATTGAACCGGTGGTCTGCCCCAACGTGAACCTGAGTTTTGCGAATTTCTCCAGGGCCTTTGCCCGCCCCCCGGACACCGGCCAACAGGCGCTCGTGAAGTTGGCGGATCAGCCACTCGGAAAAGGGATAGTCGCCATCGACCAAGTCCTGCCCCATCTCCAAGGCGTTCTGATAGTTCAAGACCTCACGCCATGCGTTGACCGGATCCTTATCCGAGGAAGGATCACGGGGGTCCAGTTCATAGGCCAGCAACTCCTCCGGGGTTGCATAGGTACCCTCAAGGCTGGAGGAGCGTATTGCTTCACGTTGCCTTAAAGGGCGCAGCAACAAACCGGGATCAGGCAAGGTGCTGCCCGTCCCGCGCAATTCACCCAAAACCTCCCGAGCATCGACCCATAAATGCGTCAGTTCGTTCGGCACATCCCATGTATCGGGCAAAGGGTTTGGAACAAACGCTACATCTCGCCCATCGGCGATTTGAACCAGTTGTCCGGGGCAATCTTTATCAAATTTTGACAGGTCCATTTATAGTCCGCCTATCTATAAACTATAAATCATGATATCTTTTATAAATCGAAGAGACATTTAGAGAACATGTATTTTTTTATAAAAAAAATCAAATATTTTTTATACTAAATAGAAAGTGTATAAAGCGATTTAACAAACCCTCCCCACAGAAAACCTTCCCTTGCGTAAAACGGTTTTCCCCGCTTTGGTGTTGGCCTTGGTTTTTTATGGTTAGGATGGCTTGATGAGCAAGGCGGGATTAATTCCTCAGATTGGGGCCGGGGCGGCGTTGGTTGCGGCGGCGGGGATTTTGGTTGTTTCGCCGCTCGAGGCGGGTCCGGCCAATGTTGTTCTGGCGCTCTGCACGGCGACCATCGGGCTGCTGGCGACTGGGGTGATCGCTGAGTATCTCACTGCGCTGATTTTCTTCACGCTGGCCATGCTGGCTGCTGTCGCCCCGCCCGAAAAGGTCTTTGCCGGGTTCTCCTCGTCGGCCTTCTGGCTGGTGTTCGCCGGGATGTTCTTGGGCGCGGCGACGGAAAAGACCGGCCTTGCCGCACGGCTGGCCCGGCATCTTTCGAGCTTGTTCGGCCATAGTCAGGCAGCCATTCTGTTCGGCGTGGCGGGCTTTGGCCTGCTGCTTGTCTTCGTTATGCCCTCTTCCATGGGCCGGGTCATTCTGGTCCTGCCGATTCTCTCAGCCCTGGCCGATCACCTGGGCTATGCGCCGGTTTCCAAGGGGCGCAGCGGAATTATCCTCACCGGGGTGTTCACCACCTTTTTACCCGCCTTCGCCATCCTGCCGGCCAACGTGCCCAACATGATTTTGATCGGCACGGCGGAAGCGCTCTACAGCCACACCTTCACCTACCTCAACTACATGCTGCTGCACTTCCCGGTATTCGGCCTGTTGCGCACGGTGCTGATCGCCTGGCTCGCCTATCTGCTATTTCGCGAAACGCCAGACCATGACGACGATTCCGCCCCCCTGCCGCCCATGGGCAAGGATGAGCGAAAACTGGCGCTGATCCTGATCGGGGCGCTGGCCTTCTGGGTCACCGACAGCCTGCACGGCATCTCACCCGCCTGGGTCGGCATGGCCGCCGCCCTGGTTTGCCTCGCCCCCCGCTTCGGGCCGCTGGCTGAAGGGGGCCTCAAAAGCGCCAACATGGGCCCCTTGATCGTCGTGGCAGGGGTTATCGGACTGGGCGCAGTGGTCTCTTTTTCAGGGCTCGGCAAGATGGCCGCCGAAGGGCTGCTCGCCCATTTGCCGCTGCTGCCCGACCATCCCTTCGCCAATCTGTCTATTCTCTCAGGCGTTTCAGCGCTGACCGCTTTCCTCACCACTCTGCCCGGCGTGCCAGCCGTGATGAGCCCCCTGGCGGGCGATCTGGCGGCGGCTTCCGGGCTCTCGCTTCATGCGGTCTTGATGACCCAGGTGATCGGCTTTTCCATCGTCCTGCTGCCCTACCAAGCCCCGCCCCTGCTGGTCGCCGGGCGCTCGGGCAAAATCGCCGCCAGCGAAGTCACCCGCTTTTGCATCTACACCGGCCTGCTTTCGGTCGCCATGGCGCCCTTGCAGGTCTACTGGATGCAGCTTATGGGGCTCAGCTAATCGCGCCGATCATTCGCACCGACGGGAAGCTCAAGCCCTCGCCCATGGGCACATCAAAGGGCTCGACTCGCCTCATGCCTACCGATTGGTAGAATAGCTCGGCATTACGGCTGGCATAGACTTCCAGGCGGAATACATCTGTTTTTTCGGCCTCTATCCGGCAACGATTGAAGATCGCTTTCCCCACCCCTTTTCGTGTCCAGGCCGGATGGGTGGCGAAGTGGCGGATATGGGCAAGGCCGTCTTCAATCTCGCCGGAGCAGGGGCGTTCCTAGGTCCAGCCGCCGCAGCCGATAACCTGACCGTCCGGTGTGGTGGAGCGAATGGTGTAGAGTTCAGCCATTTTTGAGCATCTCCTCCAGGGTATCGGCCCCCTCTTCTGCACCGGTGGCGGCGACGGGTGGGCGCTTGGGGCGATCCAGCAGGTCTTGCAGCGGTCGGGCGAAAGCCCCTTGCTTTATCTGATCGAGGGTCATGCGCTCGGCGCAGGCATGAGTTTCGATCCAGGCTTCCAGATAGGGCGCTTCGGGGAAATCGGGGCGGGCTGCATAGAGAATGCGCGTCCCATTGCAGGCCGCTTCGGTAAAGGCGCCATAGCCGGTTTTGCAGACCACGGCATCACAAGAGCGCATGATATCCGGGTGAGCCATGGGCAACCGATCGATAGCCGGTGCGGTCAGCCAGACGATCCCGGCCATATCGGGCAAGGGCGGCGGCGCGCCATCCCTGATGCCGCCCATGGAAGCGAAAACGATCTTGTCCCTGGGGCCTGCGCCAGTGGCCTCGACAAGCTCGGCGCGGCAGTCCCGTCCCACCTCAACGACGGGACCGATGGTCGTCGGCTTGTCTGCCCAACTGGGCGGCAAGCAAGGGCGCGGCTGGAGGACGAGATCTGCCGAGCGATAGCCTTGCTCCATCGTTTCCAGAACGGCAGCCTCATCGGGGCAATAAGCGGCGAGCGTATCGCGCCAATTGAGCGAGCCGTAAGCCACCGATGGGATACCTGCCCGCTTGGCCGCCGCCAGACTGAGAGGGGAAATATTGGCGATCAGCAGATCGGGCTTGAGCACGACAAGTCGCTCCGCTTTCCGCTCGACCCGCCCCTCCCAATTTTCCAATAGGGTGCGATAGAATATTGCCGTTCTTTCGGTATCCACCGTCACCGGGTCGAACATGAAAAGCCCCATATCATCGGGACTGTCGAGATGCTCAAAAGGCCCATTCAGGCGTTCTTCGAGAATGGCGGAGACAGCCGGGCTACGAACGGTCAGTTTAAATGACGAAAACCGATCCCGAAGGCTGTTCAGGACCGGCGCCGTTTGGGCCACATGGCCGAAACCATGGCCGGTTATGTCGGCAATCAAGTGGGGCATGCTGGCAACTTTGAGATACCCCTCCCAACCTCCCCTAGAAGGGGAGGGGCAATTTCAAAACCCTCCCCCTTTTAGGGGGGAGAGGGAGGGGGTACAGTTAAAATTTAACGGCCGTACCGTTGGCGCTGACCATCAGCATGGTTTTTTCGTCCCCACCGATTACTTCATAATCGAGATCGACCCCAACAATGGCGTCAGCACCTAACTCGGCAGCATTCTTCTCCATATCTTCCATGGCCATGTTTTTGGCGTCGGTGAGGGTCTTTTCATAAGAACCCGCCCGGCCGCCGACCACATCGCGGACGGAAGCGAAGAAATCTTTGATGATGTTGGCCCCAACGATGCATTCGCCGGAAACGATGCCGAGATATTGGCTCACTTGACGTCCGTCGACGCCGTCTGTGGTGGTGACGATCATGGAAAAAATCCCCTCGTGTTTTGATAAGTTACGGTTGGGGGGGAGTGTAGCCGCCATTGAAGGGGCAAGGGAAGCCCCAGAAAACGAGAAAGGCGCGCACCCGATGGGCACGCGCCTTTTCTTAAAACTTATGACCGCGTGGGAATTAACCCTCGGCGGCGTCCAGCATGGCCTGGGCGGCGGCGAGTTCGCGGCGTGCGCCGATTTTCTCGCCTTCATCATCGGTCGCCATCAGGGCGTCGTTGGCTGCCTGGAGACGCTTCTCAGCGGCATCGCGGGTCAGTTTCTCGACGGGAACGGCCTGTTCGGCCAGGACCGTGCAGCGCTCTTCGGTCACTTCGGCGAAACCGCCTTCGACGAAGATGCTTTTGGTCACCTTACCCTGCTTGTC
>Ga0070728_10004224_pt1 | contig 15095 bp, 9 predicted proteins | sample tdDd471_FD_66723 | JGI IMG/M metagenome (GOLD analysis project Ga0070728, IMG submission 66723) | Marine sediment microbial communities from the Atlantic coast under amendment with organic carbon and nitrate - tdDd47.1 | ecosystem: Environmental > Aquatic > Marine > Coastal > Sediment | place...
AAAGCGGTTATGCCTATCTGCGCAATATCGAATCCGTTGAGTTCACATTCAGCCCCGATCCGATCGAGCAGCCCCAGGCTCATGAGTTCTGGCCGCTTCTAAAGGGGCGAGAGTTGGTCATACAAGACGCCCGGAAACGGGAGATCGACAACCTGACTTTCAAGTATGTCGGCGTCTCTGGTTTCGACCAGCCCCGCATCATTCAGTTGGGCGTAGAGGTCGGCTTTCTGCAACGTATTGCGGACCGTGTCGGCCTTAAGGCAATGGTCGAAACCCTGGTCACCGAAGGCGGCATCGACGCCATCTGGGTTTTAGGAGAGGGACTGCATCCTCTCGCCCATGCCACCGTGCTTGGCGCGGAAACCAGCTCACCACCCACCGAAGCCGAACGCCAAAAAGTTCACGACGTCATTGCCTCAGGACAAAGTCGAAGTTTAGTGACAGATGTCGGCCTCAGCATCGTAGCTCCCATGCAGAACGGCAGAACCGCAACCGGGGCTGCGGTGGTTCGGCTATCGACCCGGCATCTCGACACCGTCTTGACCCGTCAGGCCTGGTCCGCCTTGGCAGTGGTCGTAGCAGCATTGTTCATCGGAAGTCTTTTGGTCGTGGTCATGGCGCAGCGCGCTACAGAACCGCTCATCCGTCTCGGCAAGGCCGCAAAGGAGCTAGAAAGCGGCGACTTCCAGCCTACGTCTCTCAACGACCTGAAACAACGTAACGACGAATTCGGAACCCTTGGCAAACTATTTCAACACATGGCTGAAGAGGTCAAAAACCGTGAAATTCAGCTGGAAACAAAGGTCAGTGAACGCACCGCCGACCTCAAAACCGCCCATCAAAGAATCGATAGAGAACTGGAGATCGCCCAGTCTTTTCAAACCTCGATACTCCCCACGGCAGTCGCCCGTTCTGCCGATCATGAAATATACGGTGTTATGATTCCAGCCCGTGAAATGAGCGGTGATTTTTACGATCATTTCCCACTCGACGAGCATCGATATTGTGTTGTTATTGGCGACGTTTCCGGAAAAGGAGTACCGGCCGCCCTCTTCATGGTGCTGGCCCGCACCGCTCTTCAAGCAGTCGCCGCCCATGGCGATGGTCCCGGAACGATACTGGCGCGATTGAACGATCAACTGGTCGCCAGCAACCCCATTGAACTCTTCGTCACCCTGTTCTTCGGCATTTACGACAGTCGCGACGGCTCCTTGATTTACGCAAACGGAGGTCATCCGCCACCCTGGCGCTTAAAAACCGACGGCATTGCAGAACCGTTAGAGCATCCAGGCGGGATAGCGCTAGGCGTCATGGAAGACATGGAATTTCCGGAAATCCATACTGAAGTGAATACGGGAGAAACGCTGTTTCTCTATACAGACGGAATCACTGAAGCCTTCGATGCCGAAGGCAATGCTTTTGGCGAGTCGCGCTTGAGCGAAGCCCTTTCGACAACCCGCCACTTATCGGCTGAGGCCCTAGCCTTCGAAATAGCAACCCTTGTTGAGCGCTTCGCTAAAGGTACGGAGCAGGCCGATGACATCACCTGCTTGGTGCTACGGCGTCAAGGAGTTGTGAAGGTGTCGGCACGTCTCGATCTAATCATGATTGATGATCTGGGTGAAATTCCCCGTATTCTGGATGCTCTCGCAGATTGGGGAACGGAACAAAAAATGGCAACATCTCTGGTCTCAAAATTACAGCTTGTCTGCGATGAAATACTGGCAAACATCGCAGCCCATGCCTGGGAACAACAGGGAGGCCATGAAATCCGCATTTCACTATCTCGAGGCGGCGGAAGGGTAAAATGCGTTTTTCGCGACGATGGGCGACCTTTCAATCCATTGGGTCGCTCTACCCCAGATATCTCGACATCGGTTACAGACCGTCCAATCGGCGGACTGGGAATTCACCTAACCCGACAACTGATGGACGATGTTGTCTATCGTCAAGAAGAGGGCGACAACATCCTCACCCTAACTATTTCCGAATAAGCGACGAACGGGAGGCTTAATGTTTCCGCGCACCATCTTGTGGACCGCCCTCATCGCCCTATTATTTATAGAGCAGCGTTCATTTGCCGCCGACCCAACAACCGTCAAGGTCGGTGCTTATGATTTTCCACCATTCTTCGAAATTGAGAGCCAAGGCCAGCCCGGCGGCGTAACGCCAAGCCTACTTTCGGCATTGAATAAGTTTCAAACCCAATACCGGTTCGAACTCGTTCAAACAACGCCCAAAGGACGATATCAAGACTTTGAAGCGGGGCGGTTCGATATGATCTTTTTCGAAAACCCAGACTGGGGGTGGACCGCCAGAAAACTACCCATTGAGGCCAGTGAAGAGTTTCTCAAAGGCGGAGAAGTCTACATCGCCAAAGCGAAACCAGGACGAAATCAGGAGTTCTTCCAAGGTCTTTCGGGCCTCAAAATTGCAGGAATTCTCGGTTACCATTATGGCTATGCCGGTATGAAAGACGATCCTGTTTTTCTGCGCCAACAAAAGAATATGATACTGGTTCATACCGCCGATGAAATCATCGGCCTCGTCCTAAATGGAACAGCCGATGCCGGGATCGTCACCTTGGGTTATCTGCAGCGCCATATCCACAGAATTCCCGATTTAAAAAATCAGCTTCTTGTCTCCAAGCGTTTTGACCAGATCGATTCCTATCGCGTCATAACCCGTCAGGGCAGCTCACCGGATGCAGAAGCAATGTCAGCGCTGATGAATAACATCCATAAAACCGAGGTGCTGCATGAAGTTCTTCGAGAGCATGGGCTGAAAATTAATAGCGACTAACGCCCTACTAACGGCGGCCGGCAAAGATTTAAGAAATGAGACTTTCCGCCGGATTTTCCGGCTATTGCTGTTAGCAACAGGAGAACCGACCGTGCTCAAGATCGCTATACCATCTCTTATAACGGCTATTTTTCTCACGACGTCCCTGCCAATTCCGGCAATGGCCGACGATTTGGCTGCAAAAGTCCACGCACTCGGCAAGATTGAAGCCAATATCTGGGAAACCGCAGCAGCAGTCTTTTTCCACATCGCAGATCATGACCGCGAGAGCCAAAAGACCACCGCAGTAGACGTTACGCATGACGAGACATCAATCGGCAAGCAGATTGTCAACCTGGAAACGATGAACCTAAGCAAAGAAGAGGCGGTACGCTTTGCGAAAATCAAACAGCATTGGAATACCCTTCGCACAAAAGCCGATGCCTTAATGTCTATAGATTTTGCCGATGAGAAAAAACTTGAGGCTGAAGACTCCCATCTACACGGCTACTGGCACGCAACGTCAAACTTAGACGAGGAGATCGATGCTTTTATTGAATCCTTGACCGGTAAACGGTGACGGCGTCTCATTAAATCTCCCAGCCCCCGATATGACTTGGTTGCTGGTCATGTCGAGGTAAGATTTAGGGAGCGCCCTTGATGCAGCGAGAACATTGGTCCACCTCTTTTGGCTTTATCGCCGCAGCCGTCGGATGTGCCGTCGGCCTTGGCAACATTTGGCTTTTCCCCTGGCGGTTGAACGCCTATGGAGTGGTCACGTTTCTTGTTCCCTATCTTACTTTCACCTTTGGCTTCGTAATCTTCGGGCTAATCGCCGAACTAGCGCTTGGACGGTGGGCACAAAGCGGCGCCGTTGGAGCTTTTGAAAAGGCTTTCCCCAAAACACGTCAGTTTCCAGCCAAAGTGCTTGGCCTGTTCCAGACCTTAGCCCAGACGGGTTTAGCGGTATTCTATCTCGTCGTCGTGGGATGGATTCTTCACTACCTATGGCTGGCCATTTCAGGAAATCTTAACGGCGACAATGCAGAACAAACCTTCGATGTATTTACCGGCTCAGCAGCCGTTTTGCCCTGGCATGCCGCCGCCGTTCTTTTCACTATTTCCGCCAATATTCTCGGCGTAAAGAAAGGATTGGAGCGGCTTAACCGATGGGCGGTTCCCGGCCTCTTCATTCTACTGGGTTTGCTTATTCTCCGCAGTCTCACCCTCCCCGGAGCCCTGAATGGGTTAAGGCAGGCGTTAATCCCCGATTGGAGTCTGCTTTTGTCTTCCGAAATTTGGGTTATGGCTCTTGGGCAAAGTTTCTTCACCGTCAGCCTCGGCGGCATGTTGATTTATGGGAGCTACTTGAAACGCGATATCGATCTGCGCAGAACCAGCTTCTGGATCGTAATCTTCAACATTGCTGCGTCCCTGATGGCGGCCCTTGTCATTATCCCCGCGGCAATTGCCTTTGGTCAGGACCTGGGCCGTGGCCCCGGCCTTCTCTTCATCACCATGCCGCAACTATTCGACCGTATGCCGTTTGGCGGGCTTATCGAAATCGTATTTTTCGTCGGCGTAACCTTGGCTGCCTTGTCTTCGGCGGTAAACCTACTGGAGATACCAACTGAGGCGGTGATGCATCTGACCGGCCAAAAACGGCCATTAGCCGCAGGATTTGCCGGAGCAGCCATCTTGACTGGCGGCATAACCCTGGCGCTCGACATGGGGCGGTTCGGCGCTTTCGTCGATCTGGTGACGATCTATCTCTATCCGGCAGGTGTCCTCGCCATCGTACTGGCCGGTCAATGGATCTTAGGCAGCGCCGTTATCAGAAACGAAATCAATATCGCCGCCCGGAAGCCCTTCGGTCTCTGGCTGGAGTTCCACCTAAGATTTGTTTTCGTTGCCGTTTGTCTGTTGGTTATTGCCCTAAACGTTATTTACAGCGGCATCTAACGCTCAACTAACGCAGCCCTGCCAAGCTCAGTCTCAAGCCAATCGCACACCTGGCAGGGAGACGGGTTTCATGAACACTTCAGAAGCGGCCCTATCGTCGGAAACAGACGGTGGCGTCTCGTCTCGAACACGTCTTTGGAAAGCAATTGGCCCAGGCATTCTCGTAGCCTGCGCCGCCGTCGGCGGGTCGCACCTCGTCTGGTCCACGCGAGCAGGGGCGGAATTCGGCTGGAGTCTGCTCGGCCTGGTTCTGATCGCCAATCTGTTAAAGTTCCCCTTCTTTCTCTACGGCCAACGCTACACGGCGGCGACGGGGGAAAGCTTGCTGGCAGGCTACCGCCGACAGGGCCTTGTCTTCGTTTATATTTTTTTAGGCATCAACGTTCTAACCGGCATGATCAACGTGGCTGGCGTCGCCATGCTGAGCGCCGCCTTGTTTGCCGGATACGGCAGCATCCCCTTCGATGTCCACCAAATAACAGCCGGTTTTTTGATTCTCTGCGGCTTAATTCTGGTATTCGGACGCTATGGAATTCTCGATAACCTCGCCAAAGCAATCATTATATTACTTGGGCTCGGCACCTTCGCAGCGATTATTTTAGCGGTTGTCCATCAGCCTGAGACTGCTCCCGATTTTGTTGCTCCATCGCCGTGGAACTGGGCCGCATTTCCCTTCCTTGTCATGTTGTTGGGGTGGATGCCCGCCCCCATCGACCTCTCCGCCTGGTCATCTCTTTGGATGTTTAGCCGCAAAGAGCAAACGGGACATTTCGCCAGCGTCTGCGAAACCAGTATCGATTTCTATTTAGGATATATTTCAGCTGTCATTCTGGCTGTGGTGTTCCTGGCGTTAGGCGCTCTCGTGATGTTTGGTTCAGAAGAGCCATTGGCAAAAGGCGGCATCGCTTTTTCCCATCAGTTAGTCAATCTCTATACGTCGACCATTGGCGACTGGGCGCGCCCACTGATCTTAACGGCGGCTTTTGTCACAATGTTCAGCACTACACTCACAGCCATGGACGGCTATCCCCGTTCATTGGCGGCCTGCTGCACACTGATCGGCGACCTCAAGCAGGAACGATTTCGACAAATTCATCAGCTCTGGATTGGTCTCTCGGTAATAATTGGAATCATCATTGTCATGTTCTTTGTCGAGAACCTGCTGCAACTTCTGTCATTCGCCGCTGTGATTTCGTTCCTCACCTCGCCTGTGCTTGCTTTCATCAACTTCAAGGTGATGCGGGGAGATAACGTTCCCCTCAAGGACCGGCCAGGATTGTTCCTCGACCTTTTAAGCTGGGCGGGGATGGTTTTTCTGTCCGCCATGAGCCTCGGCTACGTCTACGTCACATTTATTGCAAATAGCTAACGGGAAAGGCCCGTCATGCAAACTGCCGTCGTTACCATCTATCTACTCGCCGTCTTACTCGTTGGCCTATGGGCCGGGCGAAATATTAGCGGCCTCAAGGACTACGCGGTCGCGGGCAAATCATTTGGCACGCTCGCCATCTTCGCCACACTCTCGGCATCGTTCATCGGCGGTGGTTTTTCCATGGGCAATGCCGAAAAAGTATTTCTGGTCGGTGTCTCCAATATCGTTGCACTTTGGGGATTCAGCCTTAAAGAAATTCTGGTGGCCCGTTTCATCGCTCCTCAAATGTCACGTTATCCTAACGCCATTTCGGTTGGCGACATCATGGAACCCCATTACGGCAAGGGCGCGAGAATATTCAGCGGCGTATTTGGCGTCATGCTCTGCGCCGGAATTTTAGGGGCCCAGGTCGGTGCTATTGGCTATGTTTTTGAGTTATTTTTGGGTTTGGAGCGACACTGGGGCATTTTCATTGGCTGCGGCGTCGTTATCGCCTACGCCACGCTCGGCGGTATGAACGCCGTAGTCTGGACCGATATCGTCCAATTTGTGGTCCTGACCGCCGGGATTCCTCTAACGCTTTACCTGGGCATTGATCATGCTGGCGGATGGGAAGCTATCACCCAAACCGTTCCAGAAGCACATTTGAGCCTCCCCACAGAACCATTTGCCCTGCTAACCCTAGGGGGGCTGTTCCTTACCTTCCTACTTGGCGAAACCCTAGTGCCACCATACGTCCAGCGTCTCCTGATTGGACGCGACATGGACAAGGTCGCCCGCGGAACAATGCTCAGCGGTCTATTCTCCATCCCCTTCTTCGCCGTCACCGGCCTGATTGGTCTGGTCGCCCTGACATTGCAGCCGGAGCTTGACGCCAATCTGGCAATGCCCTTTGTGATCAGAGAAGCACTACCGCCCATCCTCCAAGGAATCGTTGCGGCTTCGGTGATTTCGATCATCATGTCGTCGGCTGATTCTTTTCTCAACGGCGCAGCAATCGCTTTCAGTAACGACATCCTACGCCCATTGCGCTCAAACTCGTTAGAAGCCAAAGCGGAACTGCGCATCGCCAGAATCGTAACGCTTCTGACTGGCGTGTCGTCAGTTGTTTTCGCCCTGACCATCGACAGCGTCCTCGACATTCTGATCTACGCCTACAATTTCTGGGCGCCGACAGTTCTGGTTCCGTTAGCTGCCGCCATTCTGGGTTTTGCCGTCAGCAAAAGGCGATTCGTTTTCGGCGCCATCGCCGGAATAACCGGAACACTCGTTTGGAACCTGGCTCTTGACGTTCCACTGGGTATCGACGGTCTCGTTATCGGCTGCTTCGCCAACGGACTCGTTTTTTTCCTCATCGACCGTCGCACTGCAAAAAGGCAGACAGCGACACAAACCATATGAGGTCCCTATGCTGAATATTCATAATCAAACTCATGGCGATATAGGGCTGCTATGCCCTGAAGGCCGGATCGACAGCACCACCGCAGACGATTTCCACACGGCCTTGTTTAGCGCCCTAGACACAGGTCACCGGGTCGTCGTGGATTTCGGGAAACTTCAGTTCATTTCAAGCGCCGGATTGCGTGTTTTACTGATGGCCGCGAAAAGAGTCCGCAAAGAGAAGACCGAACTGCTCCTTTGCCAACTCGACGCCAGTCACCGGGAAGTATTCGAAATCAGCGGTTTTCTCCCCCTGTTCACTATCCATGAGACCGTAACTGACGCCCTTAAAGGGGCGGCGGAATAACTTCCTCCATGACCGCTCGTCCGCCCAAGTTACTTTATTCAGTCGATGACCGTCCGCCACCTTCCCTAACGGCGTTGCTTGCCCTGCAACACCTGATCGTACTCGCTGGTGTAGGGTTGGTATTTCCTATTGTTCTCGCCCATGCGATTGATCTCGGTCACACGGAAACAGCTCAATTTGTTGCTCTCGCCATGTCGGCAAGCGGATTGGCTACCGTATTCCAAAGCCTGCGAACCCCTATTGTCGGCTCCGGCTTTTTGGCTCCTACATCCATCGGCCCACCCTGGCTTCCCGCCTCGATCATCGCCGCCAAAACGGGGGGCTTGTCTTTGGTTGCAGGCATGACAGCAGCCATGGGATTATTAGGCCTGCCGCTAGCGCGTTTACTGCCCAAGCTTCGTTTTCTTTTCCCACCGGAAGTCACAGGGACCGTTACCATTATGGTTGGCGTCTCACTGATCTCTCCTGCAATTCGCGCCATTTTCGGCCTTGACCTTCCAGAAGGAACAGAGCGATCCCCAACGCTCATCACCGGCTTTGCCACTCTTGCCGTATTCGTCGTCGGTGGCGCAAGGGGCTCGGCCAGCCAATTGCGGCTCTACCTGCCATTTTTGGCAATTGCCATAGGGGTTGCAGTGGGAGTGGCAACCGGTTTGATGACTATGGATGACTGGGCTGCTGTAAGCCATGCTCCAGTTATTGCCATCCCCTCACCCGCCCCCTGGGGCTGGAGCTTCGATCCACTACTGATCGTCCCTTTCCTCGTCGCCATGGTTGGCGGTTCGCTGAAAACAATGGGCGATATCACGGCCTGCCAAAAAATTAACGACCCAGATTGGAAGCGTCTCGACATGACCTCAGCCGCCGGAGGCGTAATGGCCAATAACCTCGCCTCATTGCTCGCCGGCCTTATGGGCAGCATGGGGCAGCAGAGCTATTCGACCAATATAGGTCTCGCCATGGCGACCGGAGTGACGGCTCGGATTATCGGAATTGCTTGTGGGGGCCTAATGGTAGCGCTGGCGTTCTTTCCCAAGATCGCCATGGTTTTCACGGTTATGCCAGTTCCTGTACTTGGCGCCCTGCTGATCTTTGCTTCAGCTTTCATGATCGTTACCGGCATGCAGATCGTCACCAGTCGCATGCTCGATATGCGGCGAACCTTTATTGTCTCTCTGCCTATTATTTTTGGATTGGGCGAGGGGTTTTTGTCGACCTTCCACGACAGCATCCCCAATTGGGTTCCGCCGTTGTTCGATTCCCCCCTATCGACGGCAACCATCTTGGTCATCTTGCTGAATTTCGTTCTTCGCTTCGGCATTTCATCGACAGCCCAGCTGAGGCTCGATTCGGCAGAAGAAGCAGGAAAGCGTGTCCATACTTTTTTTGAGCAACAGGGAGACGCCTGGGCGGCGCGAACCGAGGTAATCCGAGCAGCCCAGATTTGCCACTCGGAATTGATAGAGTCTATTTTCCGGCAAAGCCTCTGCTCTTCAGGCTTGGACCTGACCGTCAGCTTTGATGAACTAAAACTAAAAAGCCTTTTGCAATATGATGGCTCCCCCATCACCATTAGCGGCCATCGCCCCAATGAACAAGAAATGCTAGAGGATGAAGAGGCTCTTGAAACCCTAGCAACCTACCTTGCCTCAACCTATGCCACTGATATCCAGGTTTCCTCCGACACAGGAACAACGGAAATTCGGATTACCTTCGAACACTGACATGGAGAAATAGATGCAACGCTGTCTGTTCGGCCTTATTGCCATCCTTCTACTCGCCGGACCGGTCATTGCCGGTGAAAACGCCGCTGTCACGGTTGATGAGCTTGCCAAAACTTCGACAAGTTGGAATGGCTCGGTTCTACCGGCCTATCCAGAGGGGCAACCCGAGGTTACCATCCTACGAATTCGAATTGCCCCAGGGACCGAATTGCCCCAGCATATGCACCCTATCATCAATGCAGGAGTTCTTCTCAGCGGCCAACTGACTGTGGTGACTAAAAAGGGGGAAACCCTTCACATGAAGCCTGGAGATCCAATTGTCGAAGTGGTTAACCAGTGGCATTACGGCCGCGCCGAAGGCGACGAACCTGTTGATATCATCGTATTTTATGCTGGCGTAGTCGACGGGAAAATCACCATTAAAAAATAGTCTTTCCAATACCGGTCCGGGAAGCCGGGCACGCTCTATTATCTAGCGACGAACTTTGATATGGTGCGAAAAATTTATAATTCCGCTCTTCTTTCCGGACCGCCGTATGAGCCTCGAAACGCCGCACCAAACACTACTTCTTCGATTCTTAGGAGAAGTGGAAATTCAGCGTTCCGGTCAGACATCACTGCCATCTTTAGCGAAAAAGGGACGAGCCATTCTAGGGGTTCTTGTCGCCGCCCCGGGCGTTTCCCAGTCCCGCCAAAGGTTGGCGGAAATTTTTTGGCCCGATCTGGCCGAGGATGCCGCGCGCAATAACTTGCGTCAGGTACTGCTTCAGATGCAGCGCATAATGGGGGATAAAGATGCTCCGGCATCCTGCCTAGAAGCCGACCGCGAAACCATTCGTTTTAACCCCGCGTGTCATCATTTCCTTGACACCGAAGCGTTCTCTGATCGTCTCCCCGACTGCCCCAAAAACTTAGAAGCTTCACACTGCAAGACATGCATTGCCGAGATGGAGCGCCAGGCTGCTCTATATCGTGGCGAATTCATGAGTAGTTTTCATCTTACTGACTGCCCTGAATTCGAAGACTGGCTGCAAATTCAACGTGAATCTTACCTTCGGCATGCTTTACTCCTCTTAGAACGCATATCGGCCTGCTGTGAACTCCAGGGAGAAATCGCCAAGGCTTTATCATTCGCTCTTCGCTTCACCGAGTTAGAGCCCTGGAACGAAGATGGCCACCGTCGCGCCATGCGCCTTGCCGCCATTGGCGGCCAACGGGCGGCAGCCCTGGCTCAGTATAAAACCTTAACCCGCACCCTTGAGGCGGAACTCGGCGTTTTGCCGGAAAAAGAGACCCAGCAACTGGCCGACCAGATCCGCACAGGAGAAATCGGTCCCGAAGAGCTATCAACGCCCCCAAGCGTCACAACAGCCGTTCCTTTGCTTCCTGCCATCGAACGACGTCAGGTCACTGTGCTGTATTGTCAATTTTCCGCAAAAGAGGCCGTAGACCCAGAAGATGCCTGGAATTTTCTAAGAACGCCCCAGGCACGGAGCATGGAAACCGTTGAGACAAACGGTGGCTATGTGGTTCGCACCAACGATGGTGGATTTCTGGCATATTTCGGTTATCCACGCGCCCAGGAAAACGCTCCGTTACGCGCCGTCAGAACGGCTTATGGCTTAACCGAATCCACCCTGTCAAACGTAGATATTCGCATCGGCATTCATACAGGACTGATCCTTGTCGGCAACGACCCAATCGTTCCGGACACCATAGGCCAAACCTCGGCCATCGCTATCGGATTGCGAAAATTGACCGGCGGTAGCGGTGTTGTCGTCAGCGAAATAACCCGCCCTCTAATCTCAGGATATTTCAACTCCATTTCTTTAGGATCGATCACCAGCGTTACGGGTTTAAAGACGGAAGCCTTCAAGATCACCCAGGCCAGCGGAGCAACGCACAGAATTGCAGCCACCCGAACATTGACGCCCCTAATTGGTCGCGACAATGAAACTACGCAACTGACTGCTTTATGGAATGCCGTTGAGAAGGGTGAACGGAAAGTTTGTTTATTGACGGGGGAGCCCGGAATCGGGAAATCGCGCCTTGTTCACACCTTGAAGCAAACGCTAACCGAGCGTCCATGCACAGTGCTAGAATTGCGTAGTTTCCCGGAAACAAGCCAATCTCCTTTTCATCCCATCGCAACGCTAATTGCTGAGCGCCTGAGCATCCAGGCAAGCGACTCCCCTGAAACACGGTTCGCTAAGTTGGCAGAGTATACCGAAACGCATTACCGTAACGATGCGGCGCAGGCGATCCCCTTGCTGGCATCAGTCCTCTCCTTGCCGGTGGCTTCACCTTACAGGGAACCAGCCACCCCACTTGCGCAACAACGCGAAGAAACAATGGCCGTTCTGCTAGATCGTCTTCGGGCCCTTGTCGGCATCCAGCCGACCCTTCTTATTGTCGAAGATCTACACTGGATTGACCCGACGACCCTCGAACTGTTGACGCGCGTTCTGGCAACTAACGATCTGCGCTCAATCCTGATTCTTTTCACTGCTCGTCCCGAGTTTGTCTCTCCATGGAATGAGAAAGAAGTAGCAAATCTTAATATCTCTCCACTGGAGCGCAACGATATCCGAGTACTCATCGAAGCAATCGGGCTGGACGCCCCTGAAAATCTTATTGAAGAAATCGTTGAACGGGCTGATGGAATACCGCTTTTTGCCGAAGAGCTGGCCCGCAATATCGCCAAACATCAAACCGAACCTTCACCAAACATTCCTTCAAGTCTTATGGATTTGTTGGCGGCCCGACTGGACAATCTGGATACGGCGAAGGCCGTGGCCCAACTGGCGGCAACCATCGGACGGGAATTTTCACTCGACCTCCTACAAGAGCTCTCGCCTCTATCGCCGAGTCAAATCACGAAGGCGATCCAATGCCTGGAAGATAACGATCTTATCGAAGGCTCAGCTGAAAGAGATTACCTGTTTCGCCATGCATTGTTTAGAGACGCCGCGTATGAATCCCAGACCCGTTCCGGCCGCCGGGAATCCCACGCCACCATTGCCGAAACTCTAGAAACTCGTTTCTCAAACATTGTCACAGCACACCCCGAAATCGTAGCGCGGCATTGGCAGGATGCAGGAAAGAACCAAAAGGCCGTTTCTTACTGGATCAACGCCGGACGTCGAGCCCACCTTCATAGCGCCGAAAAGGAAGCGATGAGTCATTTCCGAGCCGGTCTGGCTCTCCTCCCTTCCCTACCGGAAGGAACCGAACGCACCGGCTATGAATTAGTATTGCAGACCGGCCTTGGCGCATCGGCATATGCCGCCGAAGGATACGCCTCACCCATTGGTTGGGCCGCCTACGTCAGAGCCGTTGACCTGAGCGCCGAGGCCGAAGCCGATGCCGATACCTTCCAAGCGCTCTGGGGACTTTGGGCCAGCACCAGTTCCCATTCCGATTGGAGCGAAGCGCTGAAACTGGCAAGACGACTTCTACAAATGGCGGAACGGAGTAGCGATCCGGTCCAGATCCAACAGGCTCATTTCGCGATCGGAAATATTCAGTTCTGGCGAGGAGAATTTGAGGAGGCTCGGGAACAACTTGAACGAGCCATCTCTCTCTATGAGCCCACTCACCACGAAGCGCTTATCACCGGATATGGCGAAAACGCCTATGCCACCAGCGGGGGGTATCTCTCTTGGACACTTTGTTATCTGGGTTATCCCAATCAAGCCTATGAAGCAGGTAAAAACGCTGTAGAAGAGGCCCGTCGCGCCGGACATCCCTTTAGTCTCGGTTACGCATTGACGTTTTTTACCGTTCTCCATCGAATGCTGCGTAGGCCGGAAGAAACATTGACTCTGGCGGAGGAAACAATAGCGCTTGCCCATGAACATGGTTTCCCGCTCTGGGACGCAGGAGCCACACTCGAGCATGGATGGGCCCGGGTCATACAGGGCGACCCCGAAGGCTTGGCGGAAATGGAAGCAAGCGTACAGTCGGTCCGCGCATTGATGAGCGGCATCACCCTTATCTTTCTCGAGACATTGGCCGATGCGCAGTGCGCCGCCGGAAACTTTACCGATGCTTTAAAAACAATTGACGAGGCCATGGAAGTCGTTAAACGGCTCGATGATCATCACGTTGAAGCAGAACTCTTCCGCTTAAAGGGCGCTTGCCTCCTCGGCCTCGGCTACGCTCCCCCTCAAGAGATCGAGAACGCCTTCAATAAAGCAATAACAATCGCACAATCCCAACAAGCCAAGCTCCTGGAATTACGCGCAACAACAGCCTGGACAGGCTTTAAAATAAGCCAAGGACAGAATAATGAGGCAAAACAACGACTAAGCCAGATCATAGAGAACATAACCGAAGGATACGATACGCCAGACCTACAAGAAGCATACACTCTCTTGTCGAAAAACCCGCGATGATGCTTACACTCCAATTCCTTTCCCAAGTTTGTCGAATTTAGATATTCCCTGCTTACTTGGCCTAATTTTGACCTCACAACCCTAGAATTTTTCATCTAAGCAGAACAAGAAAAATGCAGCCGTTATGGTTCGTGACTTCTACATAAGAATTTAAAAACCGTTTGCGGCATGATCTGAAAGAAAATCTATGCCATCGGTTTTAATCATCCCATGATCGTTGATAGGTTTATTTTACCCTGCATTCCATTTATCGTTTCGGGTATGGATAACCTGACCTCGACCAACCATTTTTTGATTGCGCTGGTGCGCGTGGCCGATGCGCATGGGCTGGATGCCGAGGCGCTGCTATCGGAGGCGGAAATCGACCGGGGGTTCGTTAGCGAGCTCGGGTTGCGGGTCAACACGCGCAAACTGGCCCTTTTTGTCCGGTTGCTCTCCAGCGTGATGCGCGATGAAACCTTGGGGCAGTGCGAATATCCGAACCGGCCGGGCACCTTCTTTACTCTGGGTGAGCTGGCGATCCATCAGCCCAATCTCTACAAGGCCATCCAGCGTGGGCTCCGGTTCGACCATCAGGTGAGCGACGGCTACCGGCTCGATTTGGCCGTCGAAGGCGATACGGCGACCCTGGAAATTCACCAGCCGCGCCTCGATCTCGACCCCTATCATCTGCTGACCGATTTGATCATGCTGTCCTGGCACCGGCTTTGTTCCTGGCTGATTGGCGACAATATCGTTTTGGCGAAAGCAACCTTCGCCTATCCGCCGCCGCCGCATGTGGATGAATACCGCTTTCTGTTTCCCTGTCCCCGTGAGTTTGGACGCGGTGTGAGCGGGTTCAGTTTTCACGCTTCCTATCTCAAGAAACCGGTGGTTCAGACCGAGACGAGCTTAAAGGCCTTTATGCGCCAATGTCCTTTCAGGCTGTTTGCCCGGCCCGAAAGCGATAACAGCGTTTCCTCGCGGGTGCAGGACCTCATGCGGCGGAACCTCGAAGAGAGTGAGATTTCACTAAAAGACGTTTCGGCGCAACTCGGCATGTCCAACCGGACGCTACGGCGCAAGCTCGACCGGGAAGGCACCTCGTATCGCGCTTTGAAAGATGCCGTGCG
>Ga0070728_10004227_pt1 | contig 15086 bp, 21 predicted proteins | sample tdDd471_FD_66723 | JGI IMG/M metagenome (GOLD analysis project Ga0070728, IMG submission 66723) | Marine sediment microbial communities from the Atlantic coast under amendment with organic carbon and nitrate - tdDd47.1 | ecosystem: Environmental > Aquatic > Marine > Coastal > Sediment | place...
GTAAAGTGGAAATATCGTGGCCAACACCCCCTCTCCTTTTCATCAACTGAACTTGCTCCTCATCCGTCTTCATAATCCCCCCATAGGAATCTTCCGCACTTTCGATAACGAAGCAATTTGAAAGAGATGTTATTTGTGTATTATTCCCTATGCCAGCCAACGGGCTACCTCCTGGAATAATATATCCGAAATCTTTCATCAATTCATACAATTCCCCTTCTAGCATTGGATTAGGATACTTCTTTTCAGCCCTAGCAATTTCTTTTGCTATTCTCCTGAACATAAGGTCTGGGTTTAATTCCAGATGATTGCCCTTCCTATCTTTTAGGCAATACTTTGCCATCCAGACATTTGCTTTTAGCTCATCACCATTAAAGTAAGAAAGTGTTGATTGATAAACGTCTTCAAAATTCAACATAGTTATTCTTTTATTTTAAATTGAAAGACAGCAGCACTTTGGCTGTCCAAAACAATATTCAGCAACTTAAAGTCAAAGGGCTTCCCCCCGACCTTCCTTGCTATTTTCCGGAAAATCTCCTTCATCACTTCCTTTTCAACCAAAACAACATACGGCTTTGCATAACCGTTAGTCTTTATTGCCAATGCTTGGCTAAGCATATGCATCCTCATTTGTTCTGCGCTGGGTAATTTAGATGAGACTTCTTCCATATTATCTACCCTTACCATGGTAGTTCCACCCATAGGCATTCCCAAGGGCACATACAATTTTGTGTTTTTCAATTTTTTCATTTTACAAATTGTTTAAATTTGGATTCCTCCTAGTTTCAATTCTCTTAGCCCTTTTATTAGGCTTTTTCGGTACTTTTATTTTACAATAAATGAGTTCACTTATCGCCCTAGTCACAGCGACAAATTTCAAACACTTTTCTTGATACAATTCTAATTCCGTTACAGCATATTCACTAGGAATAAGCTCCCTATTCAAAAAGAATATTTTATCGGCTTCTAACCCTTTAGACTTATGTATAGTACTTAAACGGATTCCACCATCTTCACCATCACTGAATAATTCCTCTATTATTTCTTCTACTTTATTGATACTCAGGAACTCAGTCATTAATATAGCTAAAATTTCTGTACGTTCAAAGACTTTTTGGTAAGAAGGGTGGCTTCGGGGGTTTGTGACCCCTTTTTCCTTCAATTTTTCCTTTACTTCATCAAGTACAGCTTTCCTCCCAACACCGAATGTAGGGTGCTTCTTGATCTTATTCAAAACAAGCACTAATCCTGTGCCATAATCTTTCCCCATGATATAACATTTCTTGTTCTGTTTGAGGAGCTGAATGAATGCGGATACCAATGGCAGATTATTCCTACAAATAATGAAATCCCCATCCTGAGCTTCGCTTAAATCCCCATTCCTAACTACCCCATCAGGTGCTTCTTCATGAGCCTTTAATCCAGGAAATACTTTGTTAGCCTCATCGACTATTTTCTTTGAACAACGGTAACTGATTGAAAGTGGTAATATCTTAGTATCCTCACGCTCAGAAAATTCATTGAACGAATCTAAGTTACTCCCCATAAATGAATAGATGGCTTGCTTCTCATCACCAACTGCAATAAATCTCCCTTTAGGTTTTATACAGTTATCCACCAGCCTTTTCTGTAACGGGTTCAAGTCCTGAACCTCATCAATAAATACAACATCGTACTTAGGGAAAAGCCTTTTCCGGATCATTGTGACTGGTAAATAAATCATATCTACAAAGTCAATCATAAATTCCTCATGCATCCCCTCATTGTATTCCCCCATTTTCTCCACAATGTACATCGCATCGTTTATTTGGGCAGAAGATGCCATAACGTTATACTGGTCGGATAGATTAACCAAATCCTCTTTGGTAGACCCTAAGTTCATTCTAAATAAATCAACCAACTTGCAAACAATGATTAAATGGGCATTCCTTTCCCCTTCATCTTTGAATACAAGTAAATTTAGATTCATTTTACATAGAATCCATATTTTTGAAGATGTTATTTTGTATTTATCTGGTTTGTTGTACCTCAGGATGCTGAGCCCTAGACTATGCAAAGTTGAGACTTTCATATTAGGGAGAACTATTTTCTTGCTCAAATCCTCTTGAATGGCTTTATTGAATGCAGTGATTAAGCCTTTTTTATACCTAGGAGTCATCTTTACCAATTGAGTAATGATAAATGTCTTACCACTCCCAGGACCTGCCTTTATGAAGATGTTACAATTAAATTTCTTGTAAACTTTTATAATCTTTTTCTGAAACTTAGATAGTTTGTGCGCCATTTCGATTTATTTATCCCAAGTACTTGGGTCAGTTTTTACGAATTCTTTAAAATTTTTGTATGAAGCTAACTTGTCAGCCTCATTATTTCCAGCAATCAATTCATTTGAAAGATCCTTTTGGTGCCCTTTGATATGGATTAATTTTAATTTCATTTTTGGTCGATTTCTGATTCTCTTAAGAATCTTCTTCCAAAGGTCTACATTTTTACGGTCAATCCACCCCATCTTTTCCCAATTGTAAACCCAATTCTCCATGATTGATTTCACCACGTATTGGCTATCAGAATAGATGAGGACATTGGTTTTCTTATCCTTGGGGATTTCCTTCAAAGCTAACAAAAGGGCGTTGACTTCTGTCCTCCCTGTCCTTGTCGGGCAATACCCAATACCAATTCTTTTTTCTTTTGGCTTCGCTATGAAAACCCCACTCCCACCCTGTTTAGTTTTAGCGTTACAACTCCCATCTGTAAAAATCACATATTTTTTCATGTATAGCTTTTTATTAATTCGCCATAAAATGACTTATCAAATGAATTAATCTCAATCCCCTTATTTACTGCATCAGTAATCTTTTTCTTTTCTTGTAACACCTTCCAAATCCTAGCATCGATAGTCTTTGGACTTATCAACATATAGGCTTTAACAAAATCAAGCTGCCCTTCCCTCACTAATCTACCTATCACCTGATCAATATCAGTAGGGCAATCAGGTAAATCAATTATCAGCAGGATAGATGAGCAATACTGCAAACCATCGGTTCCAGTCCCCATACTCTCAATATTCCCTACTATTACCCTGTCTTCACTATCTTGGAAATCCTTAACAATTTGCCTCTTTTTCTTTGGGCTTGTACCCCCGTAAATTAAAGGGGATTTATAATAATCTGAAATTTCCTCTAAAGTGTCAACATACGTACCGAAGATACAGATTTTATAATCAGTTTCTTCTATCCAGTTATCGACCATTTCAAAAACGGTCTTGATTTTACCCTTACTTGTTAACTGCCTTAATAGATTGATTTTCACAATAGCCTCAGCACGCTGAGCATTCTCTGCTTCAATCTCCCCAATATTTTCACGAATATACCCAATCAAATCTGATTCGGCTTTCTTATAAATTGTTTTATTTGTAATCTTAACTTTTAATGGAATTTCTTGATGAGGAGGCAATTCTTTTTTAACTTCCCCCTTCTCCCTACGTATGTAACAATATTCTCTGAGTATTTGGTTCAACTCTAAAGTTTTGCTAGCACCCTTAGTATCAAGCCCATACTTTGTTCTCCTTGCATTACAAAATCGATATACAAATTTATTAAAATTCCCAAACAATTCCTCGAATATTCCAAGAATTCCAATTTGTGACACAATTTCCAAAGGTCTATTTTTAATCAGAGTTCCCGTAAGTAGGAACTTAAACCTAATGCCCTTCCCAACTTCTTTCAGAACTTTTGAGCGTAAACTTTTAGGGTTTTTACAAAAGTGGCTCTCATCCACAATTAAACCCTTTAAATCTAGGCTAAGGAGTTCTTTCTTAAATTTATTTAATAAATCGAAATTAATGATGATTACTTCGGCATCAAAATTCTTATCCCTTCCGTCAATAACAGAGATATCCCTTCCATCAATCCATTTATTCCACTCATCTTCCCATTGGAATTTTAGGGAAGCAGGTGGAACGACTAAACAAGGGAATGATTTATTAAATTCTATTGAGCAAATACTCTGCCCTGTTTTCCCTAAACCTACATCGTCCCCATTAATAACCTTTTCATTCTCTACCATGTAATAAATCCCCTTGACTTGGTATTTACGAGGGGTCAATTTTAATGGTAGCTTTTTAAGGGACTTTTTAAAGGATTTGGGGACTTTAATTTTCTGAACGGGCAATTTAGCGTTTTTGCCGTTTTTCTTTTTCCTCTTCGCTGAGATATTCTGAAATTCGTATTTCTTTACGATTTTAGAAATATCAGGCCTGTTATGTAGGGTTCTCTCAAGATACCACTCCTTTAATTCAGGATTCCAATGTGCACCTTCAATCTTTTTGATCAACTCCTTAATATCAGGGTTGTATTCAAATTTAAAGTGAATGAAATTTTGATCTATGTAAAAGGTTCTCTTCATAACTTAAAAATAAAAGAGGGGGAAGCGCAGCTTCACATCTTGAGGGAATCGTCAGATTCACGAAATTATCAACTGATTTTTTCCTCCTTTTATGAATATCATGAATAAAAGGAGAGTACTTTATAATATTAGTACTTTATACATATAGTACTTTATTGTAGGGGTTTTGCCTATATAGCTTTCACCTAAGTTGGGCAACCCGTCGTTAGGTGAATTATTCATACGGCTCTTCATAGATATCATAGAAGATCTTTTTCAACCTACCATTATCACCACGTTCCCTTGTACGCTTCAAGTATTTGTGTTTTTCAAGCTCCTGTAATGTGCTCCTGATTGCATCCCGACCTTCAATCCCTATTGAAACTAATCCTGTTTCAGTAAAATTCCAATCAGGTGGGAGGCTCAACATTACGATAAGCAACCCTTTAGCCCTCAAAGAAATATTCTTGTTCATCATTATGGAGTTATCCACAACGGTGTACCCATTCTTTTTATGTTGTTTAAAATTCCTATTTCCCATATTTTAGACATTTAATCCCCCACCTGAAACGTTTACGCTTAAAGTGGGGGTATTGTATATCAATCGATTAATTTGCCGTGATAGTGGTCTAAAACTCTCGTTTGATTTTCAGATAAAATTTCTATAAGGGCTTTGTTGAAATTATGGTAATCCAGATCTTTGAATTTACTGTCAACGGCTTTGTAAATTTCTGCCTTAATTTCATTTACTTGCTTATTAGCTTCAACCCTTTTGCTGTTTAACTTAGGAAAAGCCTCTCCCATAATTATAGATTATTGCAGAATGAAAGGGCTTTTTGGTTGATTTCAGCAGGTTTGCCAAATAGGCTACCAAAACCAGATCTTTCCCTTGATTTCTCACTCATATCGTGAGTAGTATAGTAAGTTGAACCTTGAAGTAATCCCCAAGCAGTTTGCCCAACATCGTTCATTTCTTGAATCATGCGATTGTCAAGTAAAATCACTTGATTTTCTTTACGAGTACTTAATCCAGCAAGGCGATCTTCTTCCTTGATACCCATAATATAATCCGCTGCCAATTTACGAGTAGCCTCATCAACTTGAACCTTAGTAAGCTGATTGAAATTCTGATACATTTGGTCACGTTGTTTGAAGTAAACTTCAAGGGCACGGAACAATTCATCTCTACGCTTTGGAGATGATTTAGTATGGCGAACTCTTTCCATTCTATTGATACGGCTGAATTGATTTTTGCAACGCAATAATTCAGTAGTTGTACCAATAAAGAAAGGTGAACTCCCATCAAAACTATTACCCATAACCAAGTAATCCTTGATTTCATGACCGTTAATAGCTAAATTCTCCTTGTTATTTTTAAGGTGAGCGATAACTATTCTTCCACCGTTAATTTCACTATAACCAGTGAAATCAAAATTACTGATAGCCATCATTTGTTCAACAGATTTCATAAAATCCTTGTTGAACATAGGGTGATAACTTTTCTTCATAATAGATAAAGCCGAGTTATCGTCACTTCTTACAATCGCCTTATGTTCTGGAGATTGAATTTTCTGCCCGTTTACGTCATAAAAGATAGGGGCTTCAATTGCTTCAAATGTAAGTTCTTGTAACATGATTTCGATTTTTTATTTAAAAATAGATTTAATTTTAATTTGATAATTCAAATGTATGTCAAATTATTTTAAAAACAAAATAAAATTAGATTTATTTTTAAAATGATAAAAATTGACTCTTTCTTGTACCCATAGGTAAGTCAACATTGGTTCGGGTTCTGTCAAATTGTGAAATGAATTGCCTGATAGAATGTGCATCCCGTTGACTAAGGTGGCAAAATTTCACAAAATCTGTTCCCTTACCTTGAATACATACCACTGCCCAACTTGGAGAATATTGGTGAACATCAACCCCAACCCCTATATTTTCAAATAGATTCTTGGATAATTTAAGGGATTCCTCATGTTCATGTTTCAACTCAACTATTTTAGCTGCAGTCTCATCAATTTTTTTGAGGGTGTTTTCAATTTGTTCCATTTCAGGCTTAAATAGCCAACCGATTAAAAACCTTCTAATTTTGTTCATTGCTTTTTAGTTTTTTGATTTCAGATTGTTTTACTTTTATTTTAGCTTCACGGCATAGGATCATACACCTATTTAACAGCGTTTCCTGCCACATATTGATGGTATTAGCACAAATATATCTTGATGGAATATGTTTCCGGAGGGAATAAACTAAGTGCTTATCCCCCTTGAAAACGTTATTTGGTGATAAATATGGCTTCATACTTGGTTCAATATTTAGGCTCACCGCTATTTCCATGCCGTTTGCATTGAATTTGAGGGTAGTATTCTTGTGCATACTGTTAAGCCCCATCACTTTTACTTCGGATTCTTTGCTCATAGTGGATTGAATTTTAACCCTTTCTCCATAGCGAATAGGTAATTGACTAGGATGAAATTGATTCCATAATGCTTTTTGTATTTCTCAGAGGGTTCTTTGAAATCTTCAACGGTTATTGGTCTCCCAAGACGTTTTTCAATACAGCAATCACAAATAAATTCTTCTTTCTTAGCTATTGAAAGCCAAAGCTCATCTTTGAGCATTACCATTTTACCATTTTTGGCGTGGACTAATGCCCCACATTGTTCACAATCTGCTGCCATAACTAGAATTTTAAAATAGATTTAGAATTAATTTTAAGTTCACTACAAATTTTCTTTACGATCATACGGAAAGCCTTGGAATCATCAATTTCTAATGAACGCTTCCACTTGTTTTTGGTTTTCCACCAATCAATATTTTTGATTATAACCCAATCTTCAACAGTGACACCTTCCTTAAGGAATACCCCCTTCACCATTTCACCAAACTTCTCCTCACGTTCCTTATCTTTTAATAAGTACTTCCTAATTTCAAATAGCAATGGCATCATGTACAGATATTGAGGTCGGTCTGCACGTGAATTTAGGTAATACTCCACGTCGTCCAATGTACAAAGATCATAATTTATCAAGCAATCTTCTTCAAAATGAATACGATATTGGATTTTACGACGTCCCTTACAATCTTCTTCACGTTCCCAACTTTTCTTGTTCCTGATTTTGATAAAAGGGTAATCCCATTTACTGCTATCAAGCCCTTCAACTTGATATAATCCAGGAAGTGGTGGGTCTGGGAGATTATAATTTTCACCTCTCCAAGTGTAATATTGTTCACTGAATCTATCCTGTTCTTTTAAATCAGAATGCCTTCCGTTTGATCTATAACCCATGTCACTCCAGTTTGGCCAAACGATTCTACATCCGTCAGTTAATTTTTCATTGATAGATTTTACCCAATCTTTAAACATTGGACGTTCAGTAGGCAGCATCATGCGACCTGTGTATAGGTATTTTACTTGTTCTGGGAGATCTTGTAGCCTTATTTTAGGCATAGGGCTAAATACTTCAGTACGGTCAATTAAACCTTGCAGGAGGATCATATGGCGTTGGTACTTTAAGAAAGCATCTTTAAGCCTATTCTCCATTTTTTCAGGATCATTATTGTACCAACGATCTTCCTTCATTTTTTGGAATTCATCTTGATCAGGGAAGAACTTACGAATATTGATATCTGCCCAAATACGGTAAATTTGATCACCATTACGAATCAAAATATAAGTCTTTTGATTTTTGGTATCCAATTCTAATTTTAAATAAGGATTTATATCACCGTAATCTTTTTCATGCCTACGTACTCGGAATAACATTACTGAACGAGGGTAAAGAATCTCTTCATAATTACGCACCCCCTTATGATTCTTGCGTACCAGCCAATCATCAAAATCCCTCACGTTTTTAAAATCTAATCCCCCATCCCACGGATCACCAACTTCTTCATCCATAAACGATGGTGTTTGGAATAAGTGTAATGGCTCCTCAGCCGACGCAGGGGTTCCCTCTTGTATTTGTACAACCGTTTCCTCAATACCTAAGTAAAGCTCAATTGTCCAAAGGACTGATTCAACTCTCCTGATTTCATCTTGGAATTTAGCCATACGGGCTTCTAATTGGCTTTTGAATTTTTCCAGTACAAGCCTTTGTTGTGTTGCCTTAACCTGTATTGCCCCGATGAATTTATCTAGTGCATCTTTTTTGGTATCCATGCCCTCTTTCATGGCTTTTAAATGGTCTGCCGACCCAATGTGTACTAGGGCATTTTCCTGAACCGTATGCACTTCATATTGAGTGATATCAAATGAATCTGAATCAATTACCTGAAAATAATCTTTCATTTCTTTTACTGATTCAAATTTAAAATGATTCCTCATATGGTAGTAATAGAAATCATGGATGCTTGATTTACTTTCTTTAGCATAATGCTTAGAATTTTCTGGAGTTTTCCCTGCATCTTCAATATGGTCATACGAATAAATATGTACCAAAACGTGTTCGTATGTTTCTTCAGAACGAAACTTGTTGCGAGTTTCAATAGTTATGTCCTTAACTAAATCAATGAATCCGCTGTATGCACTGGAACTTTTATCCACATATACCTGACCGATCCTTATCCCGACCGCTTCGGGTGTACCTTCTTGGATGACTTCCAATACCTTCGCCATATGTTCAGGCGTATTATGATTCGGTTTAAATTCTATATTAGCCATTGTTCCGATTATTTAGCGTTAATAATATGAGTATTCCACCATTTTTGGGCAGCCTCAGGGGTTTCAAATTTATGGTAATACCATTTACTAGCACCGCCCTCGTAAGAGACAGTCATTTCTTCTAAATTAAGGTCAATATTATGGGTCCTAGTATCTAGAGTTCCATCTTTAGTTCTTACCGCCCTCATTCCGTTTCTTTCAAAAACAAAATTTGCAGCTTTTTTGATAAGGTTTTCTAATCTATTTAGAGTTTTTAATTCGATAACGTAAGGATTAAATTCCATGATTTTTGTTTTTTGAATGATTATTAATTTATACTTCAAATATAATGCGGATAAAATTATCTACAAAATAAAAGGAGATCTAATTTTATTTAGACCTCCTTATTTAAATTGATTATAGATAATATCAATATTATTCAAGCTTATCCCAAGCCCCATCAATTGGGATTATCGGGATATTCAATTCTTTAGCCTTCATACATTTTGCGGAAGCTAAAACTTTTTCACTCAAATCTTTTACTATTAAATGAGTAGTTTTCTTGCTTACTCCTGTGCTTATGGTGCCACCATTGTCTTTAATTTTTTCCTCAAGGGATTTATCCCTGACCCCACTAAAGCAAGCACACACCCCAGCAAGATTATCAGAAGCTGCCTTTTTCGCAGGGGTATCTATATAAGCAGGAACAATATCCAAATAAAATTCACAGCATTCCCATTTTTTAAGGAATTTCTTTGACAATTTATTGTATTTGCCCATCCCCTTTATAAACAATTTGGCTGTTATATCGGATACACCTTTTATTTTACAAAGATCTTCAATAGAATATTCCTCTTCAATAGTGGTATTATCCAATATTAACTGAATAGTTTTCTCCCCAAGCTTACCTTTAAATAAATCTAAAGCATCCAGAATTCTAGCCAACGGCACAGTGCAATTACTCATTGCAGCAAACTGCTTGAGTAATTTCTTAGCAGATTTTTTGCCCCAACCTTCAATACCTACGAAATCTTCAAGAGACATCCTAAGAATATCTTCTATTCTTACATAACCCCTTTCATATAGTTTAGATATTTCCTGCTCACCAAAATCTTCAATCTCCATTTTAGCAAAGAAATTGACTATTTTCATTAGCCTTATTGAAGGGCATTTTTTATTGGTACAAAGTAATTCTGTTAAGGTTGAATCCCATTTGGTAACTGTTCCACAGCAAGGGCAAGCAGTAAGGCTATCAGATAATTCAGCAAATTCTTCAATTCCAACTATTTTTTGGACTTTTTCTTGAGCTCCTTCTAAAGCCTTTTCGAAATCCTTACCTTTCGTGTAGTCTTCCTTCATAGGAACCCTCACCCCTTCAACTTCGATTATCTTAGGGATAATATCACCAGATTTCTTAACCTTGATTTTCCTACCTTTATTCAGCACGAATTGGGTTAGGAATTTAGCATTGTAGAATGATGCCTGTTTTACTTCTGATCCATCTATAATAAGCGGATCAAATTCTACTTTCCCCTTAATTTTACCCTGCTTACTAACTTTTAAATGTAGTTTCCGGATTACCGTATCAGAATCTTCTTGTTCCGACCAATGGGGTAATTTTATTGCCCTAGCATAAGCAGGATTTCCGTTTTCTTCTCTACCTAGTTTCTCCCTAGTATCCACAGAGTTTATATCAATTACAAGCCCATCTATTTGGTATTTACTCCCAAGCCTTTCATAGATTGCATCTAATTCTGCAACGGGGTCTTCAAATGATTTAAACGCACTAAATGGCATCATTTCAATTGGTGCAAAATCCAAGCCTAATTCTTCAAGCTCTGAATGAATCATTGCCTTGCCATTTTTGGAGCCAACTATCCCATACCTAACATAGTCAACGTATTGGAGCATATCTCCTGGTTCATTACGGTTGAACAATCCTGCCACCGTATTACGAGGAACCTTATAAGGCTTTTTAGATATCGGGTCAATTTTACCTTTAAAATGCTTATTCCAATTGCTATGGGAGATTATCGCTTCCCCATAAGTCTTTAAATCATTTATCGTTGATTCCTTATGATTCATAGCTCTGAAATGTTCATGAGACCTTTGCCCCACTAATCCATCACCCCTTGTCCATGCTTCCCTCTGGTACTCTTTAACCAATAAAGAAATTCCATCTAATTTTCCTGAAATTACGATAGCATCAGAAAGTTTAACCCCTTTAGATTCAAGCCAACTAACCGCTGCCTCATAACTTTTGAGTTTATCTAATGACATCATCTGTTCGAATAATTCTTCTTTTCTGGATATTTTATACCCGAGAACTTTCTTCAGTTTTTTATCATTAGGATATTTCTTGATATACCCCTCAAGAAGTTCATCAAATTCAGAATCACTCATTATCGGCTTACCTTTCCGATATTTCTTATTCGCCTTCAGAATTTTATTCCGAAGCTCTTCCTGTTTCTTCTTCATATGCTTTTTGAAATCAACCATTATTAACCCCCATTGCTTTCAGAGTCTCTTCAATGCCTAATATATCAACTGCCTGATAGGCTAATTGCTTAGTCCGGAAATAAGGGGTAGATTCAAATTGAGTAAGAATCTTTGAGGCATGTAATCCCCCGTACCATTTCTCCCCTGACCTTTGTTTTTTATTAGGTTGGAAAGTCAATTTGTACTTGTATTGTTGAGAATCTAATCTAGGCTCCCAATTTTTGTTCAAACATTTAGCAATAGTGAATAATTTATTCAACGCTAAAATTTGTTCTAATTGGGCTTCCGACATAGCAATATTTGAAGTTGGCAATGTCATTTCTTCAATTGGGACTACATCCCCAAATTCATTTATCGCAAACCAATCTGCAATCCTATCAGGATCCATTTCCATACAGATATCCTCATAACTGAGAGGGAGCCCCAACTTCTCTTTTAATTGCCTAACCTCTTCAGAAGTTAAATCAATTCTTTTCCCATTTGCTATTAAATAATTTTCCATTATCCCGATTTTTAATCATTAAATAATTTCTTGATAATATCACTATCCACTGTGGTATCCGGAGCAAACCCATTTTCAAGAAGTAATTCTTCTTGGGCTTTTAGATCCATACTTTCCCACCAAACAAATGGGGCATCATGGATCCCATGTTCTGTAGCAAATTTATGTTTAAGGAATCTCCTATCCCTTTTCACTTCATTTGTTGATTTGGCTGGGGTTTTGCAAACTAAATTATGAGCCGTAACGTTTGGCTCAGATTGCATCACAATGCGGTGAGTAGGATTACTGGTAATCAATTCATCAAATAAGGCTCTGTGGCTGAATTCAAATTCCCTTTTTTGATCTCGATACTGAATAGGGTACTTTTTGAGGAACCATTTAAACAGCCTCCCCCGTTTACCTTTCAATACTTCTTCCTTAAAGCATTGGAACCACCCATCAGGGACTGTATAAGTTGTAGAATAAACTTGTTTATCCTCTTGCCCATAAATGTGCATATCAATTTGGCATAATTGCCTATCTGCTAAATGTCCAAATTGACCCTCTATTATCCGAATATCAGTGTTTAACCTTAATACTTCGTTAAACCTGAATTGATTCCGAAAGGTAATCTTTTTCAAGACTATCTCTTTAAGCGTTGAAAAATGCTCCATTTTACGATTTTATATTAACAATGTTACTATTATTGATACTGCTAAAATAGCTATCACTACATAATGAAATACCAATACTCCCTTTTCTTTAGGTAAGGAATAATGATATGGGTTCACTAAAGTCTGAAATTTGACTTTCCTACGTTTTTGACTTGCCCTAATTATAGAATCTATTAAAACAACAGATAACACAACTATAAGCAAAATTTTAAAATCTGCTCCCATAGAAATTTGTTTTAAAATGAATTTATTTTTGTACAAAATTAACCCATTTAGATTACAAAACAATAGAAAACCCATTATTTATAATGATTTTAAATAACAGAATTGATCATAAAGAAGTTAATTTTTGATTCAAAAGGGATAGTCAACATGATAGGGTCAATCTTCCCTAAAGAGGTTTCAAAGCCTTCTTTTGTTAATACCCTTGAATCATTTAACAGGTTATCAATAATTCTGATAGTGAATTCACTATCGTATAAGTATTGATTTGGTTTGGCACTTGTATAACTCTCCACAGCCGCAAATAGGTATTCATCCTCTACTTGGTTAGGGAGCCCAGTTATACAAATTATCTTTCTAGGGTGAATAAACGCTGCATATTCTTTTGCCTTATCAAAGGCAATATCCCTTACTTGTGTTGCTTTTTTACTTAACATATATCACCCCCTTAAAAATGTTTTCTTTATTTCGTTAACAGTATCTTTTCTCTTGGATTCAACTTCATCCTTGGCGAATTTTTGATAGTGCTTTTCAGCCCTTTTGCCAATCACTTTCTTTTTATCCGCATCAGATAGGGATTTAAACTTAGCATAGTTTGCATTTATCTCCCCATTATCTTCAGGAATTTCTGCTACAATTTTGCCACCGCATCCCTTACAGGTTATGAGTTTCTCCCTTTCTTCCCCAACGTTATAGGCGAATAATGATGGTTCTACAAATACAGGTTTATTAAATTCCTTACATTCTTCATTTTTACAATAAAAATTCATTAAAAATGCCTTTTACCATAGAGTGCCAAAAGTGTGGCATCTACTTTATTGTCATCGAGATTTTTGCATCTAGTGCTTTTACGAAAATCTATATCAGGGAACAAACGCATTGCTGCGGCAATTGACATTGCTTTTACATCCTTAGCACCGTTAACCCTATTTGCTTTCTTTTGAACGGCTGTCAGTGGTTTAAAAATCGGTTTCACTCCCTGATGCATCTCTTTTTGCCAAGTCTTAGCGTGTACTAAGGTGAAAGGAATCCTATAACAAGCGAATATTTGTTTGAATAAATGGATACAGCCACCCATACTCCAATTCTGCTTGGCTCCCCAGTTAGGATCACAATTTACATCTTCAAGAACAAAGTGAATACGCTTACGGCTGTAGACCCCCTTTAAATTCCGGAAGAAGTTAGCCAATGCCACTTGATCGTAATCTTTGTTCAATAATGGGATTTGGTGGTGTTCCACCTTACCTGATTCATACATCAAACAAATAACCCCTGCTTTCCCAGGATCAATTCCACCATATACTAATTTACTTGCCATTTAAACTTTGAACTTCCTTAAAATCGATTGTATGAGTGCCATCTTCTTTTGAATGAACGGTTGCTTCATAAAAAGGAATCTTTTCCCCTGTTTTTACGATACGGAATTTTTCGGAGTGCCCTAAAACTACATGATCAGGTCTCATGAAGTTGTTTAATTCCTCTTTAATGAATATTGGGGTCACCTCAGTAAATAACACCTTCCTTAAATCCACACAAGCTTTATTAAATCCAGTAATGGCAATTTTAACAAAACCAAATCTCCTTTCAAATAAAGAAATTTCTACCCAATCACCTGAAAAATCAATTCCGGACCCAAGATCTGAAATCCCCATATCAGAGTAATCTTTATCCTTGTATTCAATATGCTTTTGCAATTGTTCTACAAGCAATTCAGGGGAAGCCATAGTAACATTCATCCCATATTGGAAGCATATGCCCTTATAAACAGCATCATCAAGCTGTTCAATTTCTAATTTTACCTTTTGCATAATTCCTTAATTATTGTTTTCAACTCTTTGTACTTTACCTCGTTGAAGTCTTTTTCATAAAAGACTTGGAAGTTTATTTCATCACTGTTATTCGTAATGATAAATACATGATATTCTTCCTTCACTGTTTCTTTAACACTTTTTGAGATCTTATCAACACCCTCCTGAGCCATATAGTGGGGGATGGTAATCGCAATTATTGGTTTTGGTTTAGCCATGTTATAAAATTTTACTTGTTCCAAATTGATCCTTTTGGATCACCATTATATTCGAATGGACGTTCCTATCCGTTACATGGGTTGTAACAAAAATAGGGAAGTTTTTGCGAGCTAATGATTTCATCAATTTGCCTATCCCCTTGGCATCAGTCCCTTCG
>Ga0070728_10004229_pt1 | contig 15085 bp, 10 predicted proteins | sample tdDd471_FD_66723 | JGI IMG/M metagenome (GOLD analysis project Ga0070728, IMG submission 66723) | Marine sediment microbial communities from the Atlantic coast under amendment with organic carbon and nitrate - tdDd47.1 | ecosystem: Environmental > Aquatic > Marine > Coastal > Sediment | place...
ACAGACTGGCCGACATCAAAGCTCAGCCCCACCATCCGCAAATAAATGTTGTTGCCCTCGCGAAACACCTGGGCCTGTTCCTTGGTGAACATGGTCTCCACCTGCTCGAATTTTTCCCGTATGATCGCCTGGGTTTCAACCTGCTCCTTCAAGGCCAATTTGGCTGTCCTGACATCCCCAAGCATCTCTTCCAGACGGGCATTTTCAGCCTCCAGGTTTCGTGTTTTTTCGACATGCTCAATAATCTCAACGGCTGTTTTATGAACTCCATCATCAAACTCTGCAACGACATCTGCGGATATGGCAATGCGCTCCATAACCCCCTCATAATCCAGGGCAAAATCCTCAAGGGTTGTTGCCTTGCTCTTGATTTTCATGAATTCGTTGCTCAGGTACAATGCATGTCTTGCTTCATATCCTGCCATCCGGGCAAGATCCCGTACAGGCTCTATGTCGTATCGATCCTGAACCAGAACCTCCTCCGCATTTTGAAGCAGGTATTTTGCAGACTGCAGCGTTTTCGGAGCAAACTCCTGTGCTTTTGCCTCATCCGCCATTTTGATTTGGGCACGAGCCTCATTCAACAGACGATTTCCAATGGCGTCCAATTCCGATTCCCGATAGAGAGCCAAGGCCTTCTCACCGTTTTCCTGGGCTGCCGCCACGCCTTTTTTTTCAAGCTGAACGCCCGCTTTTTTAAAGGCCTCTTCTCCCTTGGCCCACAACGCCGGTGAAAATTCCGGAGAGTCCGCTTTCAAGGCATCGATGCGGGCCTTTATCGTATCTGGAAACGTGATGTTCGACAGCGTTGCGACCTCCACAGATTTTTTGAAATACTTCACGGCATCATCAAGTTTCCCCTTGATCTTCTCTACTTTTTTCCCTTTTTTAAAATCCGCATCGGCCCCCTCGTAATAATCCATGGCGCTGCCAAAACTCTTTGGAGCCAAAATGTCTGCCTGCGCTTTTCTCGCTGCAAAAGCAGCATCCTCCGCCTCAGTGAATAATGACTGACGGACATCTTGCCCCACGGCGATCCCGTTCATGCACACCACCAGCACCATGACCATGACATAGCGAGCCATTGAACCATACCGTTCCATCATGCATTCTCCTTTACCTCTGTTGATGGGTAGGGACAAAAAAGCGAATCGCGTCCCCATTCAAAGCGCTGCCGCTCCTCAACCGATGCGCAAGGGCGATTCTGTTCCGTTAAATACGCCCAAGACCTAGGCACCCCGGGCAAGGGAACCTAAGCAACTTCGCAACGACTCTGATTGAATTGTTTACCGAATTGATATGCCCGCCTGGGCAGCTGAGACGTGTCATGGACCGAGGATCATTTGAGACAGGTTGTCTGAAGGGAAAATTCACAGGTACTTTTTCAGGAGGACGCCAGAATTCAAAAGATGAACACGTTTAATTTCATATAAATCTACAGCTCGACCATCATTTTATCAACATTAAATATCTTATTTTCATGACAATACGCGACATCAGACCTATCATTTCACACAACATGTAATACAAAGACCCTGTCACCGGTTCCCACGTCATCATTCAGATGTCATCACACCATTTCTGAATGGTCCTGTAAAAATAACCAAACCGCCCTTCGCTTAAGCTTGTTGAGATAATATTTCTTGATTTCATTGATATAACAGGATCATTTTCCGTAGTAAGCATAATTGCCCTTGATGTTAAAAACATCTTTAAATAGGGATCATTACAATCCAATTCATTTTCATAGAGTGCGTAATAAACAAGATGCATGGAGGCTTCAAGCCGCAAATCATTCTCCCTAAACCAAACGGGATCGATTCTCTTGGCACAAGAGTCATAGACTTTTGCTTCATTGTATTTGGCATAGTCGATCAAAACATCCAGCCACTCAAGTATGTTTTGCATCCTCTCAGCTTCTTCTTTTTTCCCTTTAAAGGGATACAGCTTTTTATTCGTAATATCGGACAACAACTTTTCTCTCGCTCGAATATACCAATAAGCCGTGGTGATATACGTTTGAAATCTAAATTTCTTGAAATAGTCGTTCTCCAATGAATTTGTTGCCAATGGATAAAGGTGCACATAAATTTCATCAGACCATGCCATTAACTCATCCAAGTTCTTGGCGTTACCATGGTAATACGTTAGGACATCATCAGAAACAAATTCATTAAACTCGCTATGCCGAATAAGAAACCACCACATCTCTTTTTCAGCAGCATCCTCAGGAAACAATGCATACCCTTTTTGATACAATGAATCCCTGAAGAAATAGAAAGGTTTGGTCAGAAAATTTTTATAACCAAAAGTCCGTGACAACGGATAGATATAAAGAAAATTCACACCAAATGATGCAGCCATATATGCCGTAGCCCGATGATACGGACCTTTATCAACATGATGACGTATTACCCCTGAAAAGACGAGTACATTAAACCCGATAAAACATAATAAAATACAGAGACATACTTTACCCAACAGCCTTTTTTTTCGATTTTTAATCATGCCCCAACTCTCACCTCCCCAAAGACATCACTCTCTTCAACGACACACCTATCTGAAAACGTTACTGCCCTAACGCCCCTGCAACCCAACGCAAACAATGACTGTAAGGGCCGGGCAAAAATAAAACATAAAAAAAAGATGCCTCCGGCGGCAAGGTGAGCCACCTTGAAAGCTGGTTGCCACGCGCTTTAACCCTCGTTCCTCGGATCAAATCACTGCGGCATTATTATTGTGCATTTATTATTTACCTAATCCCTAACCCGGATATTTCACGAGTTGAGTGCCCCCATATCCACCTTTGAATTGCGAATTGCAGCAGCCTTCAGTTAAGACCTGGTTATCAGGCGTTTTAAACGTTTGGCCCCCGGCAGGACCGCCGGGGGCACAAGCTGAATAATTACCGCCTGATTATAGAAAATAACGCCTGTTTCCTGGTCTCTGTACCGCCAAGATCATCATGCAGTCGCCCTCAAGGTTGTTGTTGAAGCATTGTCGGCGGATGATGCTTTTATCCCGTAATAGAGATACCCCATGGCCATCAGAAAGTACCACAAGCCCGCTGCAGGCAGACTGATATCACACAATCCGAAAAGCGTTTTAATGACAATGGGGGGAGTAACCGCGACGATGGCAAGTCGAACAAGTTCCACATAGGTTCTGGTGCTCTTGCACCATGAGGCAAAGAGCAACCCTATTGCGGCATAGACAAGAACCTGTATCAGTCTCCCGATAAAGCACCCCAAAACCGCAATCGGATAAAACGCCGGAGCCATGAATTTCTTAATAACATCCAGCCAGTGTGTGATCATGACCGGTTCAAATGTAAAGTTATCGATCTCTTGAAAACTGAACGTTCGGGTTTCAACCTCACTTTTCCACAACAGCGCCTCTGTTTCAGTGATTAATACATAGCCATGACTATCTGAAAGAGAGGACATTGAGCCTGTGGTATCAATGACCCCCAGGATTTCACCCGTGTCAGGATCATAAATAGCGTATGGCTGGGTTTCATTTATGGACGCTTTGCCATCATCAAAATAAATATAGGGTATCTGCGAAACAACATCCGGGGCATCATTCTCCACAAAATCAGAGATTGCCAGTTGAATCGTGACAATGAAAGGTATCGTACAAATCGCCATCAATAAAAGCAGGTAGAAAAAGATGGAATGCTTCCAGTTCAGACAGACATCCCGGTACAATGATTTATTATAAAACGACAAAACCGGTACATGTAAAATCGAATAACGTTTTCCCAAGCTGTTTTCCTCCTTAGTTTTGTTGCTCAATACGACCGAACACTATGTCCAATTATTGTAAAAAAGAGCCGGCCCCTTTTCTCTATTCTCCCACACCACTTTAACCCGGATATTTCACGAGTTGAGTGCACCCATATTCAAGGCATCAGAGCTGCGGATGTAGTTGTTTACCTCAATACTCTGGCAACGCAGAAGATAGGTGCACTCGCCTCGCCCGAAGGGTGAGAAAAGTGAGCGGAAAACCGTGAATGACATGTTGTGTCTTTTAAATATCTTATTTCCTTCACAGGAAACACCGTCAATAACAAACTTTTGCTTCTGCCTGTTTGCTTTCTCATGAAATATTCGGGTTAATCATATTCCGTTATGGCAATCCCCCACCCACAGATATCGTCATTTTCCATTGACCAATGTTGTAATGAGCCTTATTTCTTCTGCATAAGAACTTACATCCGGCCCCAGAAACCCAAATGTGAAATCAATCAGAAAAAAACTCTCTTTCGGCAAATCGTTGCAACAAATTTCTTTCATGACATGCAACGCCAACTGGCCTCTATACATATAGAGGCTATCTTCATAAAATTTTACAGCTTGTCGTTTGTTTATCTGGCTCAATCGTATAGCAACATTTCGCTTAGAATCTGGAGACATCAAGTCACGGTATTGCTGAAACAAAGCGGTAATAATTGGGTCATCACATGAAAAAGACCCGGAGAAGGCCAAGTACGAAATCAATTGTTGTTTAATTTTCATGGATACATTCATCTCAACAGCCAGAGCCATGGGATTACTGACCCATAAAATTTTATCAAAACCTGTTTCCTTCCACTTGCCTTGCAAGTCATCCAAATAATTTACAAGGACAATAAGTCGTTTTGAATAAAATGGATCTTTCAATAATTTTTTCGCAGAACCAGCAAACACGCCCATGTAGTGGCTGTCAAATAAGTCATAGTAGCCTGCAGCATAAGGGAACTTTTCATAATAAATTCTTATCATTGAGGGGTCTTCGATCTCTCTCGTTGAAAGAATTTCAATGGTATTCCAAACATCATCCAGAAAATGAATCATCCGTGGAGATGTCTTTTTCTTATTATTATCTCCATAGGTCCGTTCAAACTTCTCGATAAACGGCCGGAAAAACCACTGTAGCTTCCACACCCCTATTTCACCGTCTCTATTCGGCAGGCACGAGATACCCCGATCATAAATGACCTGTTGAAGAAAAGTCAGATGACGGGTCAACGGGTTATCGGGGTGAAGGATAATAGTCAGTGTATGCCTGAACCCGCTGAGGGGCTGGCCGGAAACCCAGTACTCCTTGGCCGCATAATGCCTGTTGTCGTCCCCCATCCATTTGGTTCGCTGCCAGCCATAAAGCAGGACAAAAACTATCCCTGTGATGCGAAGAGATTTAATAAAGAAGGAACGATTCATCCATGGCAGTGGGAGTCGCAAAACCTCATCCGGGGCCGATGACGTTCCTGCGATCCACTTCTGCGTCACGACATACCTTCGATACTTCATGACGGGTCGATCAAGCAGTGCGGCAACAAGGTAGACGCCGTAGATCGTCAGGGCAACCCAGAACACAGACAAAAGCAGAAAAAACAAACCAAAAACCAGATGAATTCCACCGAAATGCATGAACATCCTTTCACAAACACACAAAGGGATAACGAACCAGTGTCCTATTTCACGATGAGACGTTCAAACACGGCCAAACGTCGATTCAACCAGTTTCCGGCCTTATGTTTCATCAGACACCATTATTTTTCCGGAGGTCCTTTCATTTCCTCTAAAATATCCATTTCAACATAATAGTTTGAATATAATTTTTCATAAGATTCATCGTTAATTTCAAGAATTGCAGGATGAATAGGGTAGTTGCAATAATCATGAAGTAAATAGTCATCAAGGAACTCAGCCGCATGTGTCGTCATGGTAATATTAAAGAGTCGCCTTCGTTGGGTTGCGTTCTTGACTTTTCTCAAGGATGATTGGGGATTCACGACCAAATCCTCAACAAGGTTCTTATACTTAATCACAAATGGATCGGAGCAACTGAAAGTGCCTTCTCTGATTTCATTAAATAAGATCCCCCTTAACTGCATCAATTGAACAATATCAAGTGTTGCTTCGATTTTTGAGTGCTTTTCCAGGTTCGCTTTCATGTAGTCAGACTGATGCCACGCATCGCTAATTTGGTCCGTCCAAGCTTCAATTTGACGAATTCGACGATTCAAAACCTCATCAGACAGACCATAACGATGAGACCCATAAATGGTTCCCACACTGTAATTTTTATACAAAGAATAATAAAACAGCATTCTCGGTATACGCTTTAAATAATGGGTCTCTTCCATCTTCTTATCGGAAAAGGGTTGTGTCATACACTTATTGATGGAGTACCACGACAAATCGATCAACCGGATCATATTGTAAGGATAACGACCAGCGCCTGATTCATCGCGGGTCAGATAAAACCGATGGGCATAGATATTTACAAACCACAGATCCACCCACACCCCTTCTTCCCCGTCATTTTCAGGGAGATATCGCACACCCTGATTATAAATCCGGCGCTGTAGGTAATGAAAAGGAGACAATACAATATGCTCTGGGTGAACAAACCGGGTCAGGATCATACGAAAGGAGTTAACAACCTGCCCCGCCACAAAGTATTCACGGGCATCCTTGTGCTTGACGTCATCACGTACCCACTTCCCCCGAAGTTGGAAATACACATTCGCATAGATGAGAGACACCAAAACCAACGTGCCCAAAAGCAGCACCCATTTATACTTAAACAAGCGAGTGGTATATTGTTTAACGAAGTTAAATCCAAATAAAATCAGAGAATATATTCTTTGCTCAAATGAATTAAAGGGACTGAAGCGTCGATCTTCTTGCTTCTCAGAGCTATCCTTCAGCAATTGACCATCTTCAATTGCTCTTCTTTGTATCCATGAAGAGGTCATCATTAAGACTTGAAGCAAAAACCCACAACAAACCAACAGACAAAGTACATACAACCATGCAATGAGCGTCCCCACTGCGACAAAGAGTATTCCGTATAAAGTATGCATGATTCATATTCCGATCTGGTTATCACGAGTTCGAACAAGCCGAATAGAGGCCATTGTCCCACTGATTCCTATCGCACCATTGGGACCATAAACGTAGTAGGGATTAAGCGAGCGTCCCCCACCAGGGGTCGACGAAAAAAAACGCTGTCGTTTCATCTCATTTTCGAAGACGTCATATATGGCAGGATTAGTCTTTGTGTAATCCACTATGGATACCAACTCGTTAATATTTGGGAGCCTCCAATCCTTGAATCCCGCATAGTCAGATTCTTCACAGAAAGCCCTTGCTTCACGCCATTTGAATGTGTGGGTTGCCTTTTCAGCATTGCCTACCGCAGCATAGCCCTTCTGCCACATCAAACCCGTTGCAAAATCGGTAATGGTTCCATCCCCATTGTCATGAAAGCGACTTGCCTGATCACTGTATTTATTCACATGCTCAAGACCACCACTATCAAGGCAAACAGCCCGGAGAAAATACCGAATACGTTTAAAGTGATTTAAGGCTACCCCTCTTTGAAAATATACACCCCACGCATACCGATCATCATCAACACATTCGGTGGATGACCAATAAAAAGAAGAATATTGATATGGGAAATACTGCGTATTGATGGACGGAAAAGTTTTCCCGAAATGTATGATGGAGGACAACTCCTTAAGATTAGGAATGCGCCAATTTGAAAAACCACCATATTTAATGCTATTTAGCTTGTCAGCATGTTCTTGTGCTTCTTCAAAGGTAAAGAGCGTATCCCCGTCATGAATAGAATCATCATCCGTTTTGGCCTCCCAGATGCGCCCTGTAATATTATCTTGAACAAGCGCCCACTGTTCCGCATTGTCTGGCAGAGGTCCACCTTCAGCGTCGAGTTTTGTGTAGGATGGCTGATTGGAGGGGTCGTTGTAGTCGGCATCTTCTTTACCGCGTCTGGTTAACTCGCAAATGTTTTCTTGCTTTATTCCCATTCTCTCGTAAAGACGCTTCTCTATTCCGGTATCAACGACTGGCATGACATAATAGTCTGGCCCCTTTGCCTCCTGCGTACAGGACAACAACCCCAACACAATTAAGCACAACAGATACCCTATATTTTTCATCATCTCTCATCCATGAAGATTGCATTTCATAAAACGACAACGGCAATAGGATTCAAATAGGCCATTTGGGTCGAATAAAGAGCCTATTTCCTATTTCGCCATTATCGTCAACAAAGGCCGGGTCGGTGATGATCAGATACTCTGAGATAAAAGCTGTTATCTATCAATGGTTCAAATTGGCCTATCCATTAAGGTAACGTACTAAAATCTCGTCTAAACGTGAATTTAACATTGCTAACAGAGTCAAAATAACAAAACGGATCTTTTCTTGTAATAACTACATATTTTTCTTGCGGCATTTTTCGACCACAAATTTCTTCAAAGAAATAATTACTGGATGAACCAAGGCAACCATAAACAGCACTCTTGTAGAGCCATTTAGCCTGCACATTATTATCTTTTTTATATAATAAGAAAAATTTTTTGGACGGATCAGTAGACATTGCATCGTAATATTCTGCGTATAACCTATTCATTATTAGATGATTACAACTAAATTCATCATTTCCAATAAGAGAAACAGCTAAATTACGAAGTATGTACATACTAACTTCTTGCTCTTTAGCTAAAACAAATGGATAACGAACTTTCAACTGTTCAATAAACCCATCTCTTTCCCAGAGTGCAACCAAATCATCAAGCCATTGCAATATGTCGTATTGACGGGTTATTAATATCGGATCTTTCCTTATTAAATACCCACTATTGAATAAAGCTCCCTTGTAATGACCATTAAATAACGAATAGTAAGATGCAAGCAAAGGAAACCCCAATTCGTACCTGCGTCTCATTTGAGAGTCTTTGTATGATTTGACAGCCATCCCACGTAATGAGGCCCAGCATTGATCTAGGAGCAACACCATCTCGGGTTCATACTTGTGGGATGTAACGGAATATGGCCGATCAAATTTTCGTACATAATGATATAAAAACCATTGATTCACCCAGACATGTCTCTCACCATCATCTTCCGGCAAATATTTTGAACCTAAGCTGTAAGACACTTTCTGTAAAAGAATATAAGGATAGTTGAGCGGATTTTCCGGGTGAAGCAATTGTCCAATGATCATTCGTTGGCTATTGCATACTTGACCCGCAACCCAATATTCCTTGGCTTTATAATAGGCATTATCATCCCCCATCCAGTGGAACCGTTCATACACATAATCTAATGTTATAAGCGCTGAACAGACCAAGAAAAACCCACAAAAGACCGGTTTATTGAGCATGTTAAGAGCTGGAATATAGATAAAGTTCTTTGTTGTTTTACCGTTACTAAGGATCCAATTATTTTCTACAATGTAATTTTTAGCCCTCTGCAGAACGACAAGACTACGGCATATAGTATTCCTCAATATCGAAAGAAGCAGGTACATTCCATAAAGCAGGACGACAGTAATGCAAATACATAACGAGAGTATCAAAATGCTTGCTAAAAAATGTATTCCACCAACGTGCATAATCATTCCTTCACATGCAACTCTAAACAATTGAGCATGGAACCATGTGTGGTCTTTGTTGTAGATCTGTTGGGTAATGACACATAGGCTGCCCCCCCCCCTCACCAGCTGGTCTATTTAAATGTCGCTGCCTTTGACGCAGCGGGCTGTTATATCGATTTGCCGATATGGACAGCTCTTAATCTTGCGGGGTTTCATGAATAAAGAGCCCGTCCCCGACACTCTAAACGAACGATAAACACTACTCATTCACCTTCTGTTTAATTAACTTAATGTCATCAGAATAAGAACTCACATCCATTGGCAATGAGGAGAAACACCCACCCCTCAGCACACTATTCTCATCAGGAAAATTCTTATGACAAAATTCTTTCAATACAAATCGCCCCAAATCCCCTCTCATCGTATGGACCAAGTTTCGGTACAACGTTACGGAGGTTCTCAACTTTTTTTGACTCAACTTAACTGCTATGCTTACATCAGGATCGTCTGTCATTATAGCAACGTATTGATGATATAATGCCGTTATTACAGGGTCATCACATGAAAACGTCCCCGAAAACGCCATTTGAGATAAAAGCTCTTGTCTAATTGTCATTGACGTATTAATCAACGTTGCCACTAGTATGGTGTCGCAATCCCATGCGGACTTTATAAACCCGGTGCTTTTCCAATCCTTTTCAAGGCTATCCAACCAAAACAGCAACCGATGCCTTCGGTTCACATGAAACGGCTCCCTAAGCAACGCATCTAATGTCCCGACTTGTTTGCCCATATAGCATGTATCTAACGTTACATAGTACATTGCCAGCATAGAAAACCGCATGTAATACAATCGCAGCATCGCACTATCATCAAAGGAACCATTTCCCATGGTTTCAAGGGCAGTCCATGCCTCGTCAAGCAATCGAATCATTCGCGGAGGAGTTGGGTCAAAAACCGTGGTGCCGTAGGTCAGTGTGATCTTTTCTATGTACGGCCTGAAAAACCACTGGATTTTCCACACGCCCGATTCTCCATCACCTTCTGGAAGGTAGCTGATGCCCCGATCATAAATCACTTGCTGGAGAAAAGTCAGATGCCGAGTCAAGGGGTTGTCCGGGTGCAGCACAAATGCAACGGCTTTTCGAAAACCGCTCAGGGGCTGCCCAGCAACCCAGTACTCTTTGGCTTCATAATGCCTGTTGTCCTCCCCCATCCATTTGTATCGCTGGCCTCCATATGCGATGACGAATAGAACTGAGATCATCCGAAGTGTATTCAGTAAAAAGGCGATATTCCAATAGGGTAAAGGTGGCTTGGTCAAAACCTCATCAGGCGATGGACTGGTTCCATCTATCCAATCTTGAGTGATAATATAACGACGATATTTCTGGTAAGCGCGATCAAGGATGGCAACAAACAAGTAGACACAATAAATCGTCAGGGAGACCCAGACAATTGACAACGCAAAAAACAACAACCCAAAAACCAGATGAACTCCGCCTGCATGCATAAACTACCTCAACCAGCTATGATCATTCCCCGTCACCAAAGGTCTCAACCACATCCAACCAATGCTACCCAGGTATCCTAAAAATCATTAATGATGAAATCATCCCCGCTTTTCACTGCTCATCAGTAACGGTTTCAGTTCTTCTCTAAAGACGAACTCAACTCTCTTTTTGGAATAAAGATCCGACCCCAAAGGGGCCGATATTGAAATAACCCTAAAAGGGATAAAATACCTTACTCCTGACAGGGTGAATGAAACAAAATTCATCTCTGCCCACAGTCTCCAGATTGACGATAGCGCCAAACCGAGTGACAGAATAGATTTCTACCACGAAGGACTCGAAGAGCACGAAGGCGGCTTCGCCGCAAAGGCGAGCTATCACTCTTTTTTTCGTGTCCTTCGTGATCTTCGTGGTTCATAAGGCCTTCTATTACGACGACTCCAAATGTGGCGGGATAAAGAGCCTGTCCCCTATTTCCCCCTATGAAAACGTCCCCAAACCATGCAAAAAGGCTGATTTATTCAGGCATGTAGACCACCCTTTGTTTTTTCTCCTGTATTAGGGGATATCGATATCCGAAAAAATCATTTTCAAGCAATTTATCGAGCCGTCAAATTGAATGGTTGAGCCGTGGGCTGTGTCGTAAAGCACCTTGCCTTCATTCCAGACCAAGTCCTTTTCTTTTATGTCTTTAGAAAACACAAGGACAGCGGGGGCATCGCAGTGCACGTCAACAATATCGTTTCCCCAGTTTTTTCCGTAAAGAAGGATGACTCGCCCCCAGCTTTCATCAATGACATCGTTTCCGGGACCGCCATAGATGATTTCATCACCCCAGCTTCCTTCGATTGTGTCATTCCCGGTCCCTGCGATCACAACATCATTGCCCCAACCCACGTCAATTTTGTCATCATCTCCTTTTGTGCAAACAATCTCTCGGCCCCAGCTGCACTTGACGGTATCTTTAAACTCTCCCCCTTCAATCAAAAATAGACTGCCGTCATGCCGGTCACACGGGATGTGGCCGTTTCCCGAAATGGTATGATCTACGGTTGCATTGAGCAATTCGTCAAACACCTGGAAGGATGGATGTGTTCCCGTAACAACGGTAACCGCTTCACGCACCATCTCTTTCTGGAATTCATACCCCAGATCAGGGGACCGTTTTGCAGAGCAACCTGCCACAAGAACCACAACGACTACGATTACATATCGATACATACAAAGTCCTTTCCTACAAGAATACCCCTATAAGACATTCAAACAACTTCCGGCTATTGCAGCTTTTCAAATCGACAAAGACTCCGGCTCAGCACACAACTGTCATCTATATGTTGTGGAACCGCTCCTAACTTATTCGGGCCTGTTACACCTGAAATCGTTCGTGTGTCCCGTAATTCTAAAGAATTATCAAAAAAATTAGCTTCGTAAATCCTACCCCTGTAATAAAACAACCAGGACGTACCTGGGGTAAAAATCGACCCGTGACCTTGATTCCGAAATGGTTTAAATTCCCCTTGTTCATCTACGCGGAAGTATAACCAGTGCGATGATCGCTGCTTGCAAGCCCCTAATCTCAACCAGTAAATTGTATCGCTCTTCCCGTTAAAATTGAGATCGATACGACTCCTCATTAAGGAGCCTCCAGTTGACTTGATATCATGAACAAAATCAGGGAAATCAGCCTTTATTTCTTCCAAGAAATTTTCTCTGTAGGGAAAATTGTAAGGTACATAAAAAAAGAACGATTCAATCGCATCCATATGCTCTTCTATCTTAAGCTCCTCCCACTTCGGCAATCTGAAATCCTTAAACTTGGAATGAAACCTCAAATTGCAGTTAATGGGTTCCTCGCCGGCCAGGAGATTCAGGTTTTCTAAAAACTCATCGCAGAGATCACAAGAAAGGCCTTGTGTCTTCTTAAATACCGATGGCTCGGCCATACAGACAGTTGAAATCCCGAAAAATATCAAGACCAACAAGTTCAAAAACCATGTACGCCTCATACATCAACCTTTCATATTCAAATGCCAACCCCCAAAGTGAAGCCATCACACCTTCACAATTTGGTCATGCTCCCAAATCACAAAAGGGCACTAAGAAAAATCGTTCAGTGCCCTTCTTGAATAGACAAATCTGAGTTACCGGGGTATCCAGCCACCCTGAACCAGCCAGCTGTTGGCGTCAATAGTAGGCCGTCGAATCACGCGTTGTTCTCAATGAACTCTTCCTGGGCCGATACCCCTCGGTTGTAAGAGACAAAGGAGATCATGAAATTTGAATAATCCGCTTTCAGCGCCCCTTTAACGGCCATGATGTTTGCAGGAACACACAAAATAAACCCGGGTACAAGTCTGTATGCACCCATAATATCGTGTGTATCGAACACCATGATTCCCATTATCCTTATCGCAACTGAGATCAGAGCACCGATGATTCCGGCCAAAAAGCAAAAAACAAAACTACGCCACAAAATACTCAACCAAACCAATCCTGCTTCTTTCCATGTTATGTCCATTCGCATATCCTCCATTAGAATAATTAAAACACAAGACGACAGGCTATCCGCTTAAAAAACGTGCCCCGGCGGCAAGGAGAGCCACCTTGAAAACCGATTGGATACGGGAATCCACACTCACACTCACACTCAACCAACTGTTTTCAAGCATATTTATAGCAAACTTGAGGGTCAGATATTTCTAAAGGTTGGGGCCCTGCAGGGCTGCCAAAGATATTTATTACAAAAGAAGCGAAATCGTCACGAACAGAGCAACGCGACATGAATATGGTAATCCGTGGAAACGGCTGATTGCCCATGCGGCCACATAGCCCTGATATTTCACAAGTAGTACTGAGTCAATCCGGACCACGATGTCTTGGAAGAGAAGCTATATCGAATTGATTTCCGGCCCGTCAGCAAGTAAAGATGAGATTAAGGAGAGTGATTCCTGTTTTACCTTCAGGGAGTGCTTCGGCACGACCTATTCGCATCAAGAAACGAACAGGTAATACTATTTAAGCAAGACAACCAATAAACCCGAAGGCCAGCCAAACAGCTCTTCGCCCAGACAACAAAAGAAACCAATTCACAAATTAAGTCAGGTATATGCCACCACAACCGCAAACCAGCATTACTCTCAGACCCATCTTTTTTAAACTATCTTGACCGCGAAATAAAATAAACAATTACTAATTAACTTGTCAACAACTTTTCTACAATTATAAAACAACAGAATTAACGATTCCTCCACACAAGCTTCTCAGTAGAAAACCTAACATATGAAACAATACAACCCTGGCACACAGGCAACTGTATAAAGAGCATGATTAACGATTGTTACCACAACACCCCTACCGCCCTAATGGCCGTCCCAAGAGTAATAAAACGGCATAAAGCCGGATGTGATTTAACCCGAGAAACGAGGGATAAATCACATCAAAAAACCAGCTTTCGAGGTGGCCCACCTCGCCGCCGGAGGCATTCCCTACCCCGAAAACCGATCCAAAAGCTTCCGTGCTGCATGCCCGGCAAACACCTCTCCCTTTTCCACGCCTGAGACCATGTCATCAATGTGAGACGACATCTTCGGGGCGTTTTTAAACCTGTCCATGAGGCCTTCTTCCACCAGCTCCCATAGCCAGGCGATCTGCTGTTTTTTTCTCTGATCGTCAAGGGCGCCCGACGCTTTGTCCGCTGCATAGAAATCAGTCAGGATTGTTTCAAGGGCTTCCAGGCCTTCGCCGTCAAGGGCGCTGGTGGTGACCACGGGGACCGGTCGTTCCCGGCTGAATAGGGACAAAGCGTTTTCATAAGAGCTGCGGGCCCTTTCTGCTGCCTGGCGGTTCTCGCCGTCAGCCTTGGTGATGGCCACGGCGTCGGCAATTTCCATAATGCCCCGCTTGATGCCCTGGATCTCGTCCCCTGCCCCGGCCAGCATCAGCAGGAGAAAGTAATCCACCATGCCTTTCACAGTGGTCTCGGACTGCCCGACCCCCACCGTCTCCACAAGGATCACGTCAAACCCGGCGGCCTCACAGGCCACCATGGCCTCCCGGGTCCGAGCGGCAACGCCTCCTAAGGTGCCTCCCGAGGGGGAGGGTCGAATAAAGGCCTCGTCACGCCTTGAGAGGCCTTCCATTCTCGTCTTGTCACCCAGGATGCTTCCCCTGCT
>Ga0070728_10004230_pt1 | contig 15084 bp, 11 predicted proteins | sample tdDd471_FD_66723 | JGI IMG/M metagenome (GOLD analysis project Ga0070728, IMG submission 66723) | Marine sediment microbial communities from the Atlantic coast under amendment with organic carbon and nitrate - tdDd47.1 | ecosystem: Environmental > Aquatic > Marine > Coastal > Sediment | place...
TCGATTCGCATCGACAGGGTCGTGATTAAGTTATTGGCCGAAAGCCAGCCCGAGAAAGCGACGAGCTTGCGCCAGGAGGCGGTCGCGATGCCCGGCCGATAGGGGTGCAGCGCATAGCTCAGGCCGCACTTGACCGCGCGCCCCAAAACGGCGCCGATGACGATGGCCCAGTAGGTTTGCCAAACGACCGCCACCGCGATCGTGACCGCCACGCCGACGCCACGAGCCGAGAGGTTGTAGTAGACTTCCTTGTTGAACTCGATTTTCTTTCGGAATTCGACGACGCCGATATTGACGACACCCTCGAAGAGGGGGGCGAGGGCGAGAAGCAAGAAAACGCCCGCTAGTCGCGGCTCGTTGAACACCGGCTCCGACAAGACGGCAGCAAGGACCAAAATGATCGCGACAACGACGCCGCGAAGCGCGTTCAAGGTCCAGGCCGTGTCGTACTCGGAACGGTTGGCATCCTGGAACTTGATCAGGGCGGCCTCGAAACCGAGAAAAAGTCCGTTTTCGAGAATTGCCAGGGTCGTAAGGGCGAGCGCGACGATGCCGTAGTCCTCGGGCGTCAGAAGCCGCGCGAGGATCACGATGCTCAGAAGCCCAAGGACCCGTTCGGCCACTCTAAGGCCGACCATCCAGACGCTACCGGAGACGAATTTTTCGGGAAGACCGGTCAAGTTCGGGTCCATGCCTCAGGACATCATTCGACGGAGTCGGATGCGGCGGCTTGGGGGCGGCGACCGATCTCGCGCAACCGACGGCGGACCTCCCAGTATCGCTTTTTGGCCCGGATCGCCAAGCGCGGCAGCGGGCTGCCCTGCCCCAGTCCGATTCGAAGGGCGTCCGCTAGGTCGGGTCGGCCCGCTTCCGTCAGCGGCTCGACGAGTTCCTCGTAGAACTCTCGAAACAGCGCCGCGCGCGGTTCGATGAGCATGACGGTTTCGCGCGGAATGGCGGTGTCCGGAAAGGCCGCCCTGTCGGACAACGCGCCGGCGGCCAGAAGCTCCATCTTGGTTCGCAGGCACTTCTCGCAGCGCCCGCAATTGATGTGCCCTTCCGGGACCCTGTCCGTGTGGTAGCAAACGCGAAGGGCGTGCAGCGCCGCATCGTTCGACGCGATAATCTTGACTTTGTCCAGGCGGGAGAATGCCTCGAGTTCCGAAACGAACGTCAGAAAACTGCTCGAAAAACATCGGTTTAAGCGCGGGTGCGACGCCCAGGGAATCTGATGCTCGACGGTATTGTCCAGGGCGATGGAACATCGGTCGATTTCGCCGGTTAGGGCGTGGGCCAGGCCGCTCAGCAGCGCGGCGAAATGCCTGGTCTCGTAAAAAACCCAATCGGGCTCGATGTCTCGGAAGTCGGTCCGCAGGGCGATCAGGCGCAGGTCGATATCGTCGCAAAATCGACCCAGCCGGGACAGGGATTCGTCATACAGCCCGGCGGCGTCGGTCCGATTGGGATCGCCGATGTCCAGCCCATGTACAAGGATCCCGTAGCGGTTGCGCATGGGGTGGTCGACGTCGAAAATCTGAGCGTTGCGCAAGGCGGTGGCCATCGAATCGACGCCGCCGGAAAGGAAGCAGGCGGCGGCATTCGCGCGGCGCGTCTTCGGACTCGACCGGCGGTTCTTGGCCTCCAGGGCGGGTACGGGAAGTGTATCCTTCCACCACATTTTTTGAATGCGCATGGCGGCGGTGACATTGTCCAGAAGATAGGGGCAGATGTCGCCCTCGATCCGAATTCGCTTTTCGGCGTGAAAAAGCGCGGCCGGAAAGCATCCCAGCAGGAAGGCCTCGTAGCGGGGCGCCAAAAGCGCCGCGAACTCGGCGTCCACCGCGATGCTCACCGTTGTCGCGGGACGGTCTATGTCCTCGTAACGGACGCGAGCCGTCAAAATCTGTTCGGCGCCTTTCTGCGAAAGGTCCAACTCGTCGATTATCATGAGTTCTCTCCACCGACGTTATGCGTCGCGCCCATTCGCCGCCCTATCCCCGGCGCCCCAGCGCCCGGATCAGGTTCGCGGGGAAGAGAAGCACGAAGGCCGGGTCCAGCCAAGCGAAGCGCCGGGCGTGGGCCAGGTCGGGGCGGCCCCGGCGGGCGTTGTGAAGGAAGGCGGCGGTGTAGGCGCGGCGGATCGCCGCCGCCATCCGTCGGTTGATCCGGCGCTCGTCCGGGCTCAGCGTCACGCGCCGGGGGAGCGTCTTGCGAAAGCGCATCTCCTCCAACAGCCGGTGCCGCTCGCCCTCCGTGCCCCAGCCCGATTTGGCATAGATGTTCAGCCCCTCGCCATAGGCGCATTCGACCCGGGCCGAGAAGCAGACGCGCGGGCGCCGCGCGCACAGCGCCAGGAAGAAGGTCAAATCCTCGCCGAAGGTCAGATCGGCCGGAAAGCGGATATCGGCGAAGGCCGCGCGCCGGAAGACCAGGGTCGGGGTCTTGATCACATTGTCCGGCCCGACGACGCGCGCGGTCATGTCGCCGCGATAGGCATGGGCGTCGGCGATGCCGGGCAATGGATCATGCGCCGCCGGGTCGAAGCCGCGCAGGCCGAAGATCGTCGTCTCTCCGTCCAGGCTCCGGAAGTCCGAGAAATAGAGGTCGTATCCTCGATCCAGGCAGGCGATGGCGCGGCTCAGATGGTCGGGCGTCCAATGATCGTCGGCATCCATGAGGGCCACATAGTCGGTCTCCGGCGCCACCTGGTCGAGGCCCGTATTGCGCGCCGCGCCGGGACCGGCATTGGCCTGGGAAACGACGCGGACGCGCCGACCGGGCGCGGTCGCCAGGCCGGCGACCTCGCCGGCCGCCGGAACCGGCGAGCCGTCCTCGACGACGATGATGTCCAGGGCGTCGACCCCATCCTGCGTCAAGACCCCGCCCAGGGTGCGGCGCAGGATTCCGGCCTCGGTCTGATAGAAGGGGATGATGACGGCGATCCGCGCGCCCGCCGCGGCGCCGGTCCCCCGATCCCGTGCCGCCGTCATCCCTTGATCCAGGCCGCCAGCGCCCGCGCCGGTTTCGAGGCGCGCAGCGGATAGGTCAGGTTGGCCCAGGGATCGACGCCGGCCAGCGCCGCCCGGACGAGATAGCCGAAGCCGGCGGCGCGCTGGCCCAGCGCGTAAGCGCGCCGGCCCAACTGGGCCCGGCGGCCGCCCAGCGCCGCGCGCGCCTCGCGCCGCGTCAAGCGATGGCGCTGGGCGGCGATATGGCCGGCGATCATCGGCAGGACGAAGTCGCGTTCGCGCATCACTTCCCGCTTCATCAGGCTGCCCGGCAAGTCGTGGATCACCGTCAGGATGTCGGGCAGATGGGCGACGCTGCCCGCCAGCGCCAGGCGGATCCACAGATCCTGGTCCTCGGCGACGACGAGGCCGGCGTCGAACCCGCCCAGCGCGAGAAGCGTCTCGCGCGGCGCCAGGACGCAGGAGGTATGGATGAAGCAATAGCGAATCAACGCCCGCCAGGCCTCGGGCCCGTCCACCGGCGGCGCATGGTTGTAGACCCGATCGAATTCCGCGCCGTCCGGGTTCACATAGGCGCCGTCGCAATGGATCAGGGTGCGGCCGGGGTCGGCCTCGGCGAGGGCGAGCTGGGCGGCGAGCTTGCCCGGCCGCCATTCGTCGTCGGAATCGAGGAAGGCGACATAGGCGCCGCGGGCCGCGCGGATCGCGACGTTGCGGCTTTCCGACGCGCCCAGATTGCGGTCGTTGGCGATCAGCCGCACGCCCTTGTCGGCGAAGCGGGCGGCGACGGCGCGGGTGTCGTCGGTGCTGCAATCGTCGACGACGATCACCTCGACCGCGACCGGCGCCTGTGCCAGCGCCGAGGCGATCGCGCGTTCCAGGGTCGCCGCCGCGTTGAAAGCCGGCGTGACCACGCTCACGCGCGGGGTGTCGGTGGCGGCCTCGCCCATGCTTCGTCCCGCTAGTTCGTCCCGTCCGTGCCCAGATCGGGCATCCGGTAGACCCAGACATTGTCGTGGGCGCTGTTGACCCCGATGAAGACGTCGGCGCCCGGTACGTATCGCCAGCGCCCGAAGACCCCGTTCGATATCGGATGTCGCTTGCCGTATCGGACGATGGTCCCCACCGGTGCCGGGCCGTCCGCGTTCGGATGGCGGATCCATTCCAGCGCCACCGGGTCCAGGCTCCAGACCGCCCGTCCCCCGTCCCAGGCGACCAGGCGCCGGTGAACCGGATCGTAGTCGAGGCCCGCGCCGCGCCGCCGCTCGACCCCGGTATCGCCGAAACTGTCGGCGCGGTGACGGTACAGGGTGACCAGCCGGTCGAGGCTGTAGTACCACAATTTGCCGCTGGCCAAGAGATAGAAGCGGTTGCCGACCGGGTCGATCGCCGCCGCGCCCTCGCCCACATGATCCTCGCGCGGGCTGCGGCGGATCCAGCGATTGTCCACCGGCCGGTATTCCAGCAACGAATATTGGACATGGACGAAGTAGTGGCCGGTGCGCGGGTCCACCGCCGCCGCCGGCCAGCCGGTCAAGGGCGCCTGGGCGCCCGGCTGCCAGAGCGCCGGGCCGGGATGGAAATGCCAGATCGCCGAATCCCGCGCCGCGCCGTCCCGATAGAGCGAGCCACCGAACATCAGCACTCGGTCCAGGCCGGGATGATACTCCATCCCATCGTAGGTGTGGCGGGCGACAGGGGTGCCGTCGGTGGTGTTGTCTTCCGCGTCCAGGGCGGACGGCTCGGTCAGCCGGCGCCAGTCCAGCCGGTCGAGAGCGAAGGCGTAGACCTCGTTGCCGCCGTAATCCGTGTGGCCGCCGCCGGCGAGGATCAGCCGCCGGCGTTTCGAATCGTAGGCCGCGCCGCCCCAGGACTTGATCACCGAGGCCGGACCCTCGACGCCCCAGGCGGGATGGCCCTTGCGCGGCGGGAAAACCCGCGCGAGATGCGTGTCGGGGATCGTCCCGGCGGCGTTGGACGTGATCTCCAACCAGTGGCCGGGGCGCAGATCGGCGAGGCGCGTCGCCAGGTCCTGGGCTGCGGCGCCGGCGGGCGCGAGACTGGCCAGGGAGAGACCGAGCCCCAGCCCCAGCCCCAGCAGCGCCGCGCCGCCCCGGCGCCGAAGGCCGGCGCGGCGGCGGGCGGACGGTTTGGCCGCGTCGCGGCCATGGGATACACTGCCGCGCCAATCGTCCCGGGCGGCGCGGCCGGGTGATACCGTCCATGTGCCGCCAAGCCAGGAAAGAGAGACGCGATGACCATCCTCGTGACCGGCGCCGCCGGGTTCATCGGGTACCATCTGTGCGAGCATTTGCTCGCCCGCGGCGACACCGTCCTCGGCGTCGACAACGTCAACGACTATTACGATGTCGGGCTGAAGGAGGCGCGCCTCGCCCGTTTGCAGGCCCAACCCGGATTCAGTTTCGCGCGGCTCGACATCGCCGACCATGAGGCCCTGGCGGCGCGTGCCCGCCAAGCCGGCGATGTGCGCCGGGTCGTGCATCTCGCCGCCCAGGCGGGGGTACGCTACTCGCTGGACCATCCCTTCGCCTATGTCCAGGCCAACCTGGTCGGGCATATGTCGGTGCTGGAGATGTGCCGTCATCTGCCGGATTTCGAGAATCTGGTCTATGCCAGCTCCAGCTCGGTCTATGGCGGCAACACCAAGCTGCCTTTCGCGGTCGAGGATCGGGTGGACACGCCGGTTTCGCTGTATGCCGCCACCAAGCGCGCCGACGAGCTGATGAGCCATGCCTACGCCCATCTCTACCGCATTCCCCAGACCGGCCTGCGTTTTTTCACCGTCTACGGTCCCTGGGGGCGGCCCGACATGGCGCTGTATATCTTTACCAAGGCGATCCTCGCCGGCGAGCCGATCCGCGTTTTCAACCATGGCGATATGATGCGCGATTTCACCTATGTCGACGATATCATCGCCGGCGTCGTCGCGTCGCTGGATACGCCGCCGGCGGACGCGGCCGGGACGCCGCCCCACCGTCTGTACAATATCGGAAATCACCGGAGCGAGCCGTTGCTGCGCCTGATCGAGGTGCTGGAAGGCGCCCTCGGCCGCAAGGCGGAAACCATCCTCGAACCGATGCAGCCGGGCGACGTCAAGGAGACCTTCGCCGATATCACCGCCATTTCCCGCGATCTCGGCTACCGCCCGACCACGCCCATCGATGTCGGCGTGCCCCGCTTCGTCGAGTGGTACCGCGACTATCACGGGGCGTGATGGGCGCATGACAAGACCGCATCCGGCCCGGATGCGGTTTGTTGGGACGCGGTCCGTTGGGATGCGGTCTGCTGGATCGAAATTTGAGGTGATGTATCCGGCCGACGGCGGTCGGCCGGGCGTCGTCGAGCGCGCGCTACAGCCAGGTAATGACCATCACGGCCAGGGTGCAAGCGGCGATCAGACCGGTGCGGAGATTGGCCTGCATGTCGTCGTTCCTCTCGCTTCGTCCGCCGCCGGTCCATCGATGATCGCGTGCGCGGCGCGGACGGTTCGTCGTCACTTGCCCCCGAGCGATACAAGAATCGTGCCAGACATGTTTTTATTCATGTATTTCAATTGGTTAATGGATAATCACCGGATCGGCGATTAACGGTTTGTTAAGTGTGGCGACTCCCGGCGGGCCGCGAGTCGCCGGCCCGCGCCGGCGCCGGTCCGGGGGTATGGGTAAAAAGGGCTTTCGAATCAATGGCTTGCCCGGCCGCGACGGCCTCGGCGCCACTGTAAAATCTACCGACAGGTCGGACTCGCGGGAAGTTGGCGGCGCTGCGGCCGGTGTCCCCTTGTCAAGCCGGGCGCCGGCGCCGGCGCCCGGCCAAGGCGGCGAGGGCGAGGCCGATCCCCGTGCCGAGCAGGTTGAACAGAAGATCCGACGCCTCGCTGTCGCGGCTCGGCGTGAAATATTGCAGGACCTCGCCGATCACGGCGACCAGAAGGGCGAAGGCGACCGCGGTGGCCGGCGCCGGCGCGCGATAGACCCAGCCGACGAGAAAGCCGAGCAGGGTGAAGGCGAAAAGATGGGCGCGGTCGGTGCTGTCCATCCGCGGCCAGACGGCGGCCCTTCCGCCCGGCCGGGCGGCGCCCGCCGGCCGGGCGGATGGCGCCGCGTCCGCCGCCGTCCCGTCGCGCGTCTGGGCGTCGGGCGCCGCCGGTTTCTCCCCCGCATCCGTCCTCGCTTCTGGCTGGCTGCCGGCCGCGCCCGCCTGTTCGGTCGCGGGCCGTGCCGCGTCCGCCACCGGCGGATCGTCGTCGACGGGAAAGAGGACGGCCCGCAGGTCGCCGGCCACCGACCCCAGGATCCGCGACAGGTGGGGCTGGGGCGTCAGGGTGCCGGCCGCGATGCCGGCGCCGACGACGAGGACGAGCGCCACGCCCGGCCGCCGCGCCGCCTGGACCAGCATTGGCGCCGCGGCCCACAGCCCGACCAGCACCCAAAGCGCCAGCAGCCCGGCCCGCGCCGTCGCCGCGCCCGGGATCTCGGCCATCGGCTCCAGGACGATGCCGCGGGCCCAGAGGCGGCCGCTTCGGGCGCCGACGAACAGATAGACCCGCATGATCGCGGCCGCTTCATGGACCGGCAGGACCCGCGCGTAGCGCCGCCAGTCGCCGTCTCCCGACAGCAGCGCCAGCGCGCCCGGCCAATAGCGCAGCCGCTTGGCGGACGCGTCGAAGCTCCACAGGACCGCGCCGGCCCGTTGCAGGCGCTTGTCGCCGGGGACGACGCCCTCGGTCCGCAACTCGGCGGCGAAGCGCAAATGGGTGAAGCGCCGCGGCGCCTCCAGGCCCTGAAAGACGAAGGGGATGGGCCCGCCGGGGCGGCGGTCGAGGAGGAGGGCGCGGCGCCCGTCGGTCTCGGTCAGCCCGACACCGCCGATGCCGCCGCCCCAGCCGCGCAGCCCCTGGGCGAAATCGAGGTTCGCCGCCAGCTCGCCGGCGACGGGGCGAAACCGCAGATCGGTCCCCAGGAACAGGAAGGTGATCACGGACAGCGCCGCCAGGACCGCGAATCGGACCCGCGCCGCCCGCGCCGCCGGCGATCGCCGGCCGGATCGCGAGGGGCGCCTCATCCGGACCCGGCGGCGCCGAAACGCCGTCCTTGCGGATTGTCTCGGCACGGTCCAGCCGATACGATGGCGGCGTTTCTCGTCGGGCGCCCGGCCGGTCTATTGATCAACGACAAGAACCTCGGGGCAAGAATCTCGGGATAGGAATTCGGTCGGCGCCCCGTTATCCGCGTTTGGCGTTTTCCCGTGGATCGCGCGGGGTGGGCGTTCGCTGGATCCGTACTGGCCCCTGCCGGGCCCAAACTGGAAGGTAAAGGGAAGAATGGCACAGGAAATGTTGAAGGACAAAGTGGTTCTGGTGACCGGCGCGGGGCGCGGAATCGGCCGCGCCATCGCCGAGATGATGGCCGATCACGGCGCCAAGGTCGTGGTCAACGACCTCGGCGGATCGGGCACCGGCGAGGGCGCCGACATCGGCCCCGCCCAGGAGGTCGTCGACGCGATCAAGGCCAAGGGCGGCGAGGCGGTCGCCAACACCGACAGCGTCTCCGAGTGGGACGCGGCCCAGGGGATGGTCCAGCAGGCGATCGATTCCTTCGGCAAGATCGATTGCGTCGTCAATAACGCCGGCATCCTGCGCGACCGCATCTTTTACAAGATGACCCAGGACGAGTTCATGGCGGTGCTCAACGTCCATCTGGTGGGCAGCTTCAACGTCGCCAGCGCCGCCGCGCCGCATTTCCGCCAGCAGCAGGGCGGCAGCTTCGTCAACTTCACCTCCACCTCGGGGCTGATCGGCAATTTCGGCCAGGTCAACTACATGGCGGCGAAGCTGGGCATCGCCGGCATGTCGCGGGGCATCGCGCTCGACATGGCGCGGTTCAACGTGCGCTCCAACTGCGTCTCCCCCTTCGCCTGGAGCCGCCTGATCGGCACCATCCCCACCAACACGCCCGAGGAGAAGGAGCGGGTCGAGCGCATCAAGACGATGACGCCCGAGAAGATCGCGCCGCTCTGCGTGTTCCTGGCCAGCGACGCGGCCGAGGGGATTTCGGGCCAGATCTTCGGCGTTCGCAAGAACGAGGTCTTCCTGTTCAGCCAGCCGCGTCCGATCCGCTCGATCCATCACGATGGCGGCTGGACGCCGGAACTGATCGCCGAGCGGGTGGCGCCGGCGATCAAATCGACCATGGTGCCGTTGGAGCGGTCCGGCGACGTCTTCTGCTGGGACCCGATCTAAGCCGGTCCCTCGCCCGCGCGCGGCTTCGGGGCATCCCCCGGGGCCGCGTCAGGGCTTCAGGACCACCCGTCCGGTGATCCGCCCGGCGCGCAGATCCGCCAAGGCTGCCGTCGCCTCGGCCAGCGGGCGCTCGGCCAGGGGCATGGGCGGCAGCGCGGTCTCGCGCACCAGATCCAGAAGCTCGGCCAGCTCGGCCAGGGAGCCGACATAGGAGCCGCAGACCGTCACCGCGCGCATCGGCAGAAGCGGCAGCGACAGGCGCAGCTCGCCGCCGAACAGGCCGACGACGATCAGCTTGCCGCCCTTGGCCAAGGCCCGGTCGCCGAACGCCGCCGAGCTTTCGGCGCCGACGAAATCGATCGCCGCCGCGACCCCGCCGGTGCGCCCGACCAACGCCTTGACCGCGCCCTTCTCCGCCGAATCGATGGCGTCGGCGGCGCCGGCGTCCAACGCCGCGGCGCGGCGGCCGGGGTCGATATCGGCGACGATGGGGGCGGCGCCGGTCACCGCCTTGGCCAGCCGCACCCCGGCCAGGCCGACCCCGCCGGCGCCGATGATCAACAAGGACTGCCCGTCCGCCAGCCGGCCCACCTTCTTCAGCGCCGAATAGGCGGTCAGGCCCGAACAGGCGCAGGTCGCGGCCAGCGCCGCGTCGATCCCGTCGAAATCCAGCAGGTAGCGCGGATGGGGCACCAGCACATGGTCGGCATAGCCGCCGTCGCGGTTGACGCCCAAGGCGCGGGGACGGTTGCATAGATGCTCGTCGCCGGACCGGCAGAGCGGGCAATCGCCGCAGCCGATCCAGGGAAACACCAGGCGTCGGGCGCCGGGCGCGAGGCCGGTCGCCTCGGGGCCGACGGCCGCGACCTCGCCGACGATCTCGTGGCCGGGGGTCAGCGGCAGGGCGTCCGGCGGCGGCGAGACGATCCGCCGGCCGCCGCCCAGGTCGAAATAGCCCTCCCACAGATGAACGTCGCTATGGCAGACGCCGCAGGCATGGATGCGCACCAGCACCTCGGTTCCCGTCGGCGTCGGCGCCGCGCCCTCGGCCAGCGCCAGGGGGGCGGCGTAGTCGGCGATCTGATAGCTGCGCATCTTTCTCCCTTTCCGTCCGGCGGATCCTTGTGCGTGTTACATGGCGGTCGTTCCGCCATCGACGACCATCTCGGCGCCATTGACGAAGGCCGATTCGTCGGCGGCGAGAAACAACACCATCTGGGCGACGTCCTCGGGGCGGCCGATATGGCCCAGCGGATTGGCTCGGTCGAGGGCGGCGCGGAAGCGGTCGGGCGCCGCGTGGCCGGCGACCGCGTCGGCGACCATCGGCGTGTCGATGAAGGACGGGTGGACCGAATTGCAGCGGATGCCGTAGCCTTCCTTGGCGCAATGCAGGGCGACGCATTTGGTCAGGCTGCGTACCGCGCCCTTGCTCGCCGAATAGGCGGTGAAGTTCGGCGTGCCGACCAGGGCCGCGATCGACGAGATATTGACGATCGCGCCGCCGCCGGCTTCCTTCATCGCCGCGACCGCGTATTTGCAGCCGAGAAAGACCCCCTCGGCATTGACGGCGTGGGCGGCGCGCCATTCGGCGAGGCTGGTGTCCTCGATACTGCCCCAGGGAAAAATCCCGGCATTGTTGACCAGCGCGTCCAGGCGGCCGAACCGGACACCGATGGCGGCCATTGTCGCCTGCCATTGGGCCTCGTCGCCCACATCCAGGGGAAGAAAACAGGCCGCGCCGCCGATCTCGGCCGCCGCCGCCTCGCCCGCCTCGACGGCGATGTCGGCCAGGGCGACCTTGGCGCCCTCGGCTGCCAGAAGTGCCGCGGTCACCCGCCCGATGCCGGATGCCGCGCCGGTCACCAGGATCGTCTTGCCCTCGACCCGTCCCATTCGCCCTGCCCCCGTCCTCCGTCCGCCGGTCTCGAAGCTTAGCGCAAAATCGGGCCGAACCGATCGCCCGGCGCGTGATCGGTTCACCTTATGTCAACTATTCCTCGTCCAGGATAGCGGCAACACCCCGGGCCAATACAACCCAGGGGGGCAGATTGGCCGCGTGCACAACCGATTTTGGACGGATGGGTCGAGATGGACGATCTACTGAGTGAATTCCTCGCCGAGACGGCGGAAAGCCTGGAAGTTCTGGACGCCGAACTCGTCAAGCTGGAGCAGGATCCCAACGATCCCGAGCTTCTTCAGAATATCTTCCGGCTCCTGCACACGATCAAGGGGACCTGCGGCTTCCTCGGCCTGCCCCGTCTGGAAGCGGTCGCCCATGCCGGCGAGAATATTCTCGGCAAGTTCCGCGACGCGGAATTGGAGGTTACGCCGGACGCGGTCACCCTCATCCTCGCGGCGCTGGACCGGATCAAGTCCTTGCTCGACGCCTTGGCCGAGTCCGGGGCCGAACCGGATGACGATGACGGCGACCTGATCGCCCAGCTCAACGCCATGGCCGAGGGCGGCGCGGCGCCGGCGCCTGTCCTGCCCGAAGCGCTCATCGAGTCCGAAACCCCGGCCGAGGCCGAAGCGCCCGTCGAGGCCGAGGCGCCTGTGCAAGCCGCGGCGCCGGCACCGGAAAACAGCCTGTACGACGCGATCGGCGGCTTGTCGGCGGTGGATGCGGCGGTCGAGATCTTCTACCGCCGGGTGCTGGCCGACGAGAAGTTGCGCGCCTTCTTCGACGGCGTCGACATGGACCGGTTGCAAGGCAAGCAACGCGCTTTCCTGAGCATGGCGCTGGGCGGGCCGGACGGATATGACGGCGCCGACCTGACCGCCGCCCACGCCCATCTGGTCGAATCCGGCCTGGGCGACGATCATTTCGACGCGGTTGCCGGTCATCTGGGCGCCGCCCTCGCGGAGCTCGAGGTCCCGGACGAGACCGTCGGGCGGATCCTCGCCACCGTCGAGACCACCCGCGACGCCGTGCTGGGCCGCGCCGGCGCGCCGGCGGCGACGGATGGCGGCGAAGCCTCCCCCGTCGCGGCCGAACCCGTCGCCGAAATGGAGAACGCGCCGGCGGCCGAAGCGCCAACGAATGATGCGCCAAAGAACGATGCGCCAAAGAACGATGCGGGACCCGCGCGGAACGCGGCCCCGCAAAGCATCCGCGTCAATGTCGACGTGCTGGAGAACCTGATGACGGTGGTGAGCGAACTGGTCCTCACCCGCAATCAGGTGCTTCAGATTCTACGCAATCAGAAGGACAGCGAATTCGCGGCGCCGCTCCAGCGGTTGAACCAGGTCACGTCCGAGCTACAGGAAAGCGTCATGAAGACGCGGATGCAGCCGATCGGCAATGCCTGGTCGAAGGTGCCCCGCCTGGTGCGCGACCTGACCCACGATCTGGGCAAGAAGATCGAGCTGGAGATGGTGGGCGCCGAAACCGAGCTCGACCGCCAGGTGCTGGACCTGATCAAGGACCCGCTGACCCACATGATCCGCAATTCCGCCGATCACGGGCTGGAATCGCCGGAGGAGCGGGCCGCCGCCGGCAAGTCGGAAACCGGCCATATCAAGCTCCGCGCCTATCACGAGGGCGGCCATATCATCATGGAGATCGTCGATGACGGGCGCGGCCTGAACATCGGCAAGATCAAGGACAAGGCGATCGCCAACGGTCTCGCCAGCGAGGCCGAGCTGGAGGTCATGTCGGACAAGCAGATCCAGCAATTCATCTTCAAGGCCGGCTTCTCCACCGCCGCCGCGGTCACCAGCGTTTCGGGGCGCGGCGTCGGCATGGACGTGGTGCGGACCAATCTGGAAAAGATCGGCGGCACGGTCGAGGTGCGCTCGGTCGAGGGCCGCGGTACCACCTTTGTCATCAAGATCCCGCTGACGCTGGCCATCGTGTCGGCCCTGATCGTCGAATGCTGCAACGAGCGCTTCGCCGTGCCGCAGAACGCGGTGGTCGAGCTGGTGCGCATCACCGAGAAGTCGGAGCATTCGGTCGAGGAAATCAACGGCACGCCGGTTCTGCGCCTGCGCAATCGGCTGTTGCCGCTTGTCTCCCTGGAGAAGCTCCTCAAGCTGACCGGCGCCGAGGAAGAATCGCCGGAGACCTATATCCTGGTCGCCCAGGTCGGCACCTTCACCTTCGGCATCATCGTCGATCGGGTCTTCGACACCGAGGAGATCGTCGTCAAGCCGGTCTCGCCGATCCTGCGCCACCTGTCGCTGTTCTCGGGCAACACCATCCTCGGCGACGGCAGTGTGATCATGATCCTGGACCCCAACGGCATCGCCGCGGCGATGGACGCGGTCACGGTCGGCGACGCCATGGAGAGCGCCGCCGATCAGGCCGACGCCCGCAACGCCGGCGAACGCATGTCGCTGCTGCTCGTCAAGGCGGGCGCGGGCGGGCGCAAGGCGGTGCCGCTCAACCTGGTCGCGCGGATCGAGGAGGTCGATCTGGAACGGGTCGAGCAAGTCCACGGCCGCCCGGTGATCCAGTATCGCGACCAATTGATGCCGCTGATCGGGATCGACGGCGAGACCCGGTTCGCCGAGGCGGGCAAGCAGCCGGTGCTCGTGTTCAGCGATCGGGACCGGTCCATGGGCCTGGTGGTCGAGCAGATCGTCGATATCGTCGAGCAAGCGGTCGAAATCGGCCTCACCGGCGACGGCTCCGGGGTGCTGGGCAGCTCGATCGTCGGCGGCGAGGCGACCGACATCGTCGATGCCGGCCATTATCTCCGGCTCGCCTTCGGCGATTGGTTCGGCACCAAGACCGAGCCGACCTTCGGCGAAAAAGCCGACAGCCGCCGCGTCCTTCTGGTCGACGACAGTCCCTTCTTCCGCAACCTGCTGGCGCCGCTGCTGACGGCCAACGGCTATCGGGTCACGACAGCCGAGGACGCGAGCGCGGCCCTGGAGCTATGCGAGGCGGGGGAGGACTTCGACGTCATCATCTCGGATATCGAGATGCCCGGCATGAACGGGTTCGAGTTCGCCGAGACCGTGCGCAAGACACAGCGCTGGCAGGATACGCCAATGCTGGCGCTCAGCTCGCACGGCACGGCCAAGGACATCGAGCGCGGCCGTAACGTCGGCTTCACCGACTATCTGACCAAGTTCGACCGCGACAGTCTGCTGAGCACCCTGTCCAACACGCTTATCGAAACGCGAGGCGCAGCATGAGCAAGAAACTGAACGGCGTTTCTTCCGCCGCCAACGGGGCGGCGGATGGCGGCGACACGCAGGTCTTCGTGACCATGACCGTGGCCGGGCAGCCCTTCGGCATTCCGGTGCTGACCGTGCAGGACGTGCTGGCCGCGTCCAAGATCACCCATGTGCCGCTGGCCCCGCCCGAGGTGGCCGGGTCGCTCAATCTGCGCGGGCGGATCGTGACCTCGATCGACATGCGGGTGCGGCTGGGCCTGGAGCCGCGCGCCGCCGATTCCGCCGGCACCAGCGTCGTCGTCGAGCATGAAGGCGAGCTCTACAGCCTGATCGTCGACGAGGTCGGCGACGTGCTCAGCCTGCCGACCGAGAAGTTCGAGCGCAATTCGGTCACCCTCGACCCGGTCTGGCGGGACGTTTCCGCCGGCCTGTTCCAACTGAAAGAGGGGCTTCTCGTCGTGCTCGACGTGGCCCGGCTGCTGGACGCCTCGCGCTACGAGGCCGCCTGAGCGCGCGCGCCTTCAAATTCGATTCTATGACGGGACGGGCGGCGCTTCGGCGCCGCCTTTCCTTTTGTCGATCCCGGTCCCGGCGTCGTAAGCTGCCTTGTAACGAGAACGGGGCGAGGTCGACGCCGCCGAACTGATGACGCGGCAGGCCGGCGCGATGCCGGACGCCGGCCGGCCCTGCGGCTACGAGGCCAACTGCGCCAAGCTTCTGGTCTCGGAAGCG
>Ga0070728_10004234_pt1 | contig 15078 bp, 4 predicted proteins | sample tdDd471_FD_66723 | JGI IMG/M metagenome (GOLD analysis project Ga0070728, IMG submission 66723) | Marine sediment microbial communities from the Atlantic coast under amendment with organic carbon and nitrate - tdDd47.1 | ecosystem: Environmental > Aquatic > Marine > Coastal > Sediment | place...
GTCGGCGCGTGGGTCTGCGACACGGACTCCGGCGACGCGATCTGCGAGGTGGACCCGTCGACGAACGGCTGCGGCGGCACGACCGAGCTGCCCGGGCGACCCGGCACGGACTGTGGCGACTGCGGTCGCTACGTGTGTGACGGCGCCGAGGCGGTGACCTGCGACGACGACGGCGCGAACGCGTGCGGCGGCTGCGGCGAACTGCCCGGGGTCGACGGCGACGCGTGCGGCGTGTGCGGCGAAGGCGAGTGGGCCTGTGACGGCACCGAGATGCGCTGCGTCGGCGCCACCGCCGAGGCCAACGCCTGCGGCGGCTGTGGCGAGCTCGAGGGCGCTCCCGGCGATGCGTGCACCGACGCGTGCGGCAGCGGCGAGTGGACCTGCAATGACGATGGCAGCGCCGTCCGCTGTGTCGGCGACGACACCGCCAACGTCTGCGGCTCGTGCGCCGAGTTCGAGGGCGGCGGCGTGCCGGGCACGTCGTGCTCCGAGTGCGGCGTCTGGGAGTGCACCGACGATGGCACGCGCACCGAGTGCTCGAACCCGTGGGGCCGCAACGCCTGTGGCGGCTGTGCGCTGCTGCCGGGTGAGCCCGGCGGCGAGTGCGGCTGCGGCGGCGAGTGGATCTGCAACGGCGAGAACGAGCTCGGCTGCGATGGTGGCCTCGCGGTCAACGACTGCGGTGGCTGCGAGGTGCTGCCGAACAACCCCGGCCGCGGCTGCGGTGACTGCGGCGAGGTCGTCTGCACCGGTGAGAACTCGGTGGAGTGCGAGGATCCCGGCGTGAACTCCTGCGGTGGCTGCACCGAGACGCTCGACGGCTTCGACTTCGGCGAGGCGTGCGGCTGCGGCGGCACCTTCGGCTGCGAAGGCGCGACGCCGGCCTGCACCCTCGACATCGGCAACGCCTGTGGCGGCTGCGAGGCCCTCGAGGGTCCCGCGCCGGGCACGCCCTGTGGCACCTGCGGCGTCTACACCTGCACCGATGACGGCTCGGCGACGGAGTGTGTCGACCCCGGGCGCAACAGCTGCGGCGGCTGCGCCGTCCTCGAAGGCGAGGCCGGCGAGTCCTGCGGCGAGTGCGACGTGTGGGTCTGCAACGGCGAGGACGAGCTGGTCTGCACCGGCCTGCGCAACGCGTGCGGCGAGTGCGGTGAGCTCGAGGCCGCGCCGGGCACCGAGTGTGGCGTCTGCGGTACGTACGTCTGCGACGAAGCGACCGGCGGTGTCGTCTGTGACGACCCGGGGCTGAACGAGTGCGGTGGGTGTGGCGAGCTGCTCGTCGAGGTCGGGTCCGAGTGCGGCCCCTGCGAAGGCAACGTCTTCGCCTGCGACCCCGAGACCCCAGGCGCCGTCATCTGCGAGGGCATCCAGCCGAACGACTGCGGTGGTTGTGAGGAGCTGCCCGCCGGGCAGAACCTGCGTGACCCCTGCGGGGCGGGCATGTGCGGTGAGTACAACTGCGTCGGCCCGAACGAGACCGAGTGCAGCGAGGGCATCGTCAACCCGTGTGGCGGGTGCGGCATCCCGGACTGGGAGCCGGGTGACTCCTGCACCGTCTGTGGCGTCGTCGGCACCGCCGCGTGCAACGACGAGATGGACGTGTCGTGCAGCTCGGAGTCCGAGCTGAACGCCTGCGGTGGCTGCGCGCCGCTCGAAGCGACGCCCGGCGCCGACTGCGGCGAATGTGGTGAGATTGTCTGCACCGGTGTCGACGCCACGCGTTGCGTCGACCCGTGCGATTGAGTGGAGGACGAGCGATGATCCGGTCTGGTAATCAATACCCGACGTGGTGGGGGAGGCTGCCTCTCACTGCCGCGATCGCGGCGACGCTGGTCCTCTCGGCCTGTGGCGGTGACGACCTGAGCCCCGAAGGGCCCGGGGAGTCCACCGACTCCGCGTCGAGCGAATCTTTGACGACCACCGAGCAGGCGGTCGGCCCCGCGACGGGCGACTTCTCGACCTGTGAAGAGGTGCTGCTCGTCGACACGTTCGACGATCCGGGTTCGGATCTCGAGGTCGTCGATGGGCGCCTGCAGCTGCGGTCGAGCATCGAGTCGCGTCCCGACCTGTGGATCGCGAACGCGGGCCGCGGGACGGTGGCGCGCATCAATGGGCGGACGGGCTCGCTCGTGTCGACGCACCGCGCCGGCTCGTCGCCGAGCCGTACCGCGCTCGACCTCAACTTCGACGTGTACGTCGCGAACCGTGCGTTCAACACGCAGGGTACCGTGCAGAAGTACGACGCGAGCTGCACCTGCCCGGGCGCAGACCCGTACCGGGTCTGCAGCGAGTGCACCCTCTGGACGCGGAACGTCGGTACCTACAACGAGGTGCTCCGCGCCATCGGTGTCGCGCCCACGGGTGAGGTGTGGGTCGGTTCGTACAACGGCCGTCGCATCTTCCGCCTCGACCCGGCGACGGGCAACTACTCCGATGTGAACATCGGCCTGTCCGAGAACCTCGACGGCGACGACGTCTTCTCGCTCGACTGGCCCATCTATGGCCTCGTGGTCGACCGGGACGGACTGATCTGGACGGCGGGCCTCAACAGCGGCATCCAGTGCTTCGACCCGACGCTGGGCCAGATGTGTGGCCGGTTCACGATCCCGGGCTGCAACCGGTCGTACGGCATCGCGCTCGACCGGGACCAGAACATCTGGTTCGGCGGCTGGACCTGCAACAACATCGGCGTGCTCAATCGCGCGTCGTACGAAGCTGAGGTGCTCGCGCACCCGGCGGACTGGTGGAACCGCACCCCGTCGATTCGTTCGTATCCGGTCAGCGGCATGAGCTACACCCGCGGCATCGCGGTGGATGGCGATGGGCAGGTGTGGGTCGCATCGAGCGGTACGGACCGGATCTTCCAGTTCGACCCGGGCATTGGTGGTTATCGCCGCTCGATCGCGACGTGTGACCTCCCCATCGGTGTCGGCATCACCGAAGAGGGCGACGTCTGGTCGATGTGCTACTACTCGAACCGCGCTCGGGCGCACCGCCTCGACTCGGGTGCGCTTCGCTACGACGTGTACCTCGGCAGCGGCGCGGGCCCCTACAGCTACTCGGACTTCACCGGGTTCCAGCTCCGCAACTTCACGGCCCCCGAGGGCTCGTGGAGCGGCATCTTCGAGTGTGGCGCCGACGGCTGTGGCTTCGACTGGATCGAGTGGGATGCCGTCGTCCCTGCGGGCGCTGGCTTCGAGGTCTCGTACCGCGGCAGCATGGACGGTACGACCTGGACCGAGCTTCGCGGCCCGTACGATTCGGAGCCGCAGTACGTCCTGCCCGACGGCACGACGCCGCGGTACGTCGAGATCGTGCTCTTCCTCGAGGCGAGCCCGTCGGACGAGTCGCCGTCGGTCGACTACATCCGCCTCTGGCAGTGCCCCGACCACAGCCCGCCGACCGGGCCCGCGGTGGACCAGCGGTGGATCGTGTCCGACGGCCCGCCGAACTACGGCATCTCGTGGCGCTTCACCGACGCGAGCTGGCCCGAGACGTTCTTCCAGGGCGCGGACATGAACGAGCCGCCGATCCCGCGATGCACGGTCACGAGCACGACCTCGCGCGAGCGTGGAGACGTGTACTCGGGCACCGGCGCGACGCCGGCGTGTCGTGAGGAGGGCTGGCCGTCCAACGAGCCGCTGACCCGTCGGTTCCGCAGCATGTACCGCAACCCGGACGGTTCGTTCACGAACAGCGACTGGAGCGAGTCGGTCACAGCGTACACCGCGATCAACGAGCCGGACGACGCCGACATCGACATCGTCTCGAAGGGCTCGGATCAGATGACGCTGCGCTGGTGCCGTCCGGACCGCAACACCGAGGCGGGCCAGACCGGTGCGTACATCGAGATGTCGTCGACCCCGGGCTTCACGTCCGGCGTGCAGATCGTCGCGGACTGGGACGCGGCTGACCGCGGGTACGCCGATGCAAACGCGTGCGGCAACGTGGTGGTGACCGGCCTGAACCCGGGCACGACGTACTACGTGCGGATGCGGTATCGGAACGGCGATGGCGTCCCGAGCAGCTGGCACACGATCTCGGACACCACCTGGGGTGCGTCGTGCTGCTACAACGACATCTGCGTCGGCGTCTGCGTCGACGGTGGGCTCGGCCCGGACGGCTGTGAGCCGCCGGACGCGTACGAAGACCCGGAAGTCACCTGTGACGGTCTCGACAACGACTGTGACGGTCGCGTCGACGAGGGCCTGCTGAACGCCTGCGGTGAGTGCGGCCCGACCCCCGCCGAGGTTTGCAACCTGATCGACGACGACTGCGACGGTGCGATCGACGACGATCCGATCGACGGTCTGGTGCTCTTCCCCGACGTCGACGGTGACGGCTACGGTGACGAAGACGCCGACCCGATCCGCAGCTGCACGCCGGTGCCCGGGTACGTGCCGACCTCGTCGGACTGCAACGACTCGGACGGCTCGATCAACCCGGCCGCGTCGGAGATCTGCAACTTCATCGATGACGACTGCGACGACATCATCGACGAGGGCGCGCCGCCGATCACCTACTACCGTGACCGTGACGGGGACACCTGGGGTGACCCGGCGACCACGACGCTGTCGTGCGCGCCGCCGGCGGGCTACGTGCTCCGTGCCGACGACTGCAACGACTCGCGGGCGGACGCGAACCCGGACGCCGATGAGGTCTGCGACCTGATCGACAACGACTGTGACACCCTGATCGACGAGGGCTTCATGGACGTGACCGTGCAGGTCACCGACGTGGCCACCCTCGACGAGGTGGGCGTGGGCGTGTGCGACAACGACTTCGGTGGGCGTGTCTGTCAGGGCACCCTGGCGGCGACGGTCCGGATCGCGAACGACGGAACGGTGGTCGTCCCCGACGACGTGCTGCTCTCGTTCTACTTCGGCGCGGCTGGCGGCACGCTGGTCGGGGGTCCGATGGAGACCGGTCAGGCCGTTCCGGTCGGCTCGTTCATCGAGCGGACGTTCTGCTTCGGCCCGGCGTACTCCGAGACGACCGTCGACCTGACGGCTCGTCTGACCGGCGATGCCGGCTTCGCCTGCCAGGCGTTCGACGGTTCGGCGCCCGGCGTCGACGTCGGCGACGGCGACGAGATCTGCGACGGCATCGACAACGACTGCGACGGCCGCACGGACGAATCGCCCGAGGCCTGTGGTCCGATCCTCGACTGCATCGAGGCGGACGACGGTGACTACGAGTGCGTCGCGACCCTCGGCGCGGAGACCGCGTCGACGGAGCCGCCGGCGGACGAAGCGGGCGACGAGAGCGACGACGAGGGGGCGTTCAACGCGAACGCGACCGACGACGTCGACGAGCCTCGCGCTGGCGGTTGCGCCGCGGGCGGCGGCTCGGGTTCGGCGCCGGCCGGTGCGCTCGCGCTGGGCCTCCTTGGCCTCGCGGTGGTCCGCCGCCGCCGCTGATCGCGGATTCGCTCTGTACGAGGCGCGTCGCGCCGGGACACATCTCCCGGTCCGGCGCGCCTTCTGCTATGAAAGCGGTGGTGTGAAGACCTGCTCCCGGACGCCTGCATGCGATCCCTGACTCTGCTGGCTGCGCTCGTCGTGCCCGGTGCCCTCGCACTCGGCGTCGGCTGCTCGTTCGACGATGCGGCGTTGTCGGATCGCATCTGCGACACGACATCGGATTGCCCCGAAGGGACGTGCGTCGACGGGGTCTGCGTGCTGGACGTCGGCGACGTGGCCATTGCGGACGGCGGTGACACCGGCACCGTGGACGGGGGTGTGGACGTCAGTTCGGACGTGCCGGTCGAAGACGGCGGCGCAGACGGCGGCGCCGATGGCGGCGAAGACGCAGGCGGATGCTCGTTCGAGGAGCCGCGGTGCGACGACGGCGCGGTCATCGTCTGCGTCGACGGGCAGGAGTTCGTCGAAGCGAACTGCGCCGACGAAGGGGCGTGCGACGACGCGCTCGGCTTCGGCTGCGCCTGCATCGAGGGCGCCTGCGAGGATCGGGTCTGCGACGAGGGTGAGGTGCGGTGCACCGCGGGCGCCGTCGAGTCGTGTGACGACGATGGGCAGTGGGTCGACGAAGGGACCTGCGAGACCGGTACGGTCTGCGTCGACGGCGCGTGCGTCGAGCCGGCGTGTGACCCCGGGACGATCGCCTGTCTCGGCGAGACCCGGGTCATCTGCGATGCCGACGGTGAGATCGAAGACGCCGAGGACTGCTCGGCCGCGGACGCCTGGTGCGACGACACCGCGGGCGACCCGGTCTGTACGCCTCGGGCGTGTGCGCCGCGCTCCATCGCGTGCGCGGCCGACGTCGGACTCGACGGGGACGTGGCGCTGGTGTGCGACGACCGTGGTTCGGCGTGGGAGGTCGGCGAGACGTGCGAGCCCGGGGTGTCGACCTGCGTCGACGGAGCCTGCCGCGACATCGTGTGTGCTCCCGGCGTGACGAGCTGCCTCGACCTCGAGGTGCTGTCCGTCTGCAACGCGCTCGGCACAGGGTCGGAGGAGACCTCGTGTGAGGGCTTCTGCGACGCGTCTGGCGACGTGCCGGCGTGTGCCGAGCCGGTCTGCGAGACCGGTGACCTGCGGTGCCTCGACGTGACGAACGTCGAGGAGTGCGCGGCGCGAGGCTCGGGGTGGACGCTGGTCGAGACGTGCGCCGCCGGGCAGATCTGCCGCGAAGGCGCATGCACCGATCAGGTGTGCGAGCCGGGCACGACGTTCTGCAACGAGATGGGCGGACTCGCGACCTGTGCGGACGACGGGTCCGGCGTGATCTCGGCCGAGGCGTGCGACTTCCGCTGTGAGGATGGCGCGTGCGTGCCGTCCGTGTGCGGGGATGGCCTCGTGGATCCGGCGACCGGTGAGACCTGCGACGACGGCAACGACGACGCGTGCGACGGCTGTGAGGGCTGTCAGCGTCGGGCGGGGCTCGTGATGAGCGGCTCGTCGACGTCCCCGGATGGTCCCGCCTGGATCCCGGCAGGCAGCGACTTCACCCTCGAGGCGTGGATCAACGCCCGGTCGGCTGGCGGCGTGATGGGGCTCGGCGGCATCGGCGAGACCGACAACGTGCGCGTGACGCTCGAGTCGGGGCGCGTGACCTTCCGGTATCGCCTCGATGAGGGGCGCGAGGTCGGCATCCGCGGGCAGACGCCCGTCGTCGGCGCCGGATGGACGCACATCGCCGTCGTGCGCTTCTCGACGACCGGCGCCGCCGTGTTCGTCGATGGGGAGCTCGATGGCCTGACGTATCCCGAGCGGGACCGGACCGGGATCGACGCCATGTCCGGTCGGATGTGGGTCGGCAGCGAGGGCTCCATCGACGCGGCGGACATGGACATCGACGCGTTCCGGGTGTCGTCGAACGCGCGGTACCTCACCCGGTTCGCCACGCAGCGCCGGTACGGCGTCGACGCCACGACCGTCGCGCTCTTTCACTTCGACGAGGGCGGCGGTACCACGGCCGTCGACGCGGCGAACCCCGGGCGTTCACTCACCGTGAGCGGCGCCGAGTGGTCGCTGGACGCGTGCTACGGCTCGTCACCGACGAGCCTGACCTGCGGCGACGGCGTGCAGGCCCAGTGGGAGAACTGCGATGGCGGTGATACCTGCGGTGCGGACTGCCTCACGACGCGCGCCTGCCGCGACGGGGTCGAACGTGCGGGCAGCGGCCGGTGCTATCTGCTGCTCACGTCCGCTGACTCGTGGACGAACCAGGTCCGTACCTGCCGCGCATGGTCGGGCGGGGACATGACCGCGATCACGTCCGGTGGCGAGAACAACTGGATCCGCGATCGCTTCGGCGGCACCCACTGGATCGGCCTCAATGACCGCGGCAGCGGCTGGGGCGACGAGGGGGACTTCGGCTGGACGACCGGCGAGGGCACCGGCTTTTCTCGCTGGGCCGACGGCGAGCCGAACGACGGTGGCTGGGGCGGTGAAGAGGACTGCGTCGAGTTCCGCGGCGACGGCACGTGGAACGACCAGAGCTGCGGGTCGGGGCGCACTGCGTTGTGCGAGCGCGCCGCGGATTGAGCGGCGTGAGGTGCGTTTGGGGGGCAGGTCGGGGCGTGCTCGGGCTGGGGCCGTGTGAGCGGCTGGCCAGGGCACTCTGGCTTCGTGGCTTCTGACCGTGCTGGGGCATGGGCACGGGCATGGGCACGGGCATGGGCAGGTGGTGTCGTGGCGCGCCGTGGTGGTGGTTTGTGACCGTGTAGGGGCATGGGCACGGGCATGGGCATGGGCAGGTGGTGTCGTGGCGTGCGCTGGCGGTGGTGTGTGACCGTGCCAGGGCAGGCGCTGGGGTTGTCGTGGCGTGCGCGGGTGGTCGTGACCGCGGTGGGGACCTCAAAAACCGCGCGGGGCGCGACACTGTGCGTGCCGCGCCCCGAATGGATTCGCGTGAGAATCAGGAGCAGCCGGTCGTCGCGCCGCAGGTGTCGCACTTCAGGCACGCGCCGTTGCGCACGAGCGTGAAGTTGCCGCATTCGGGGCAGGGGTCGCCCTCGTAGCCCTTACGACGCGCCACGAGAGCCGAGGTCGCCATGCTGGCGGCGCCGCCGCCGGCGGTGGCCGCAGACCGGGTCTCGGTGGTCGCGATGACCTCGACCGGGACCTCGACCTTCGACGCCGAGACGGGCTCGTGGGCGCCGGAGCTCTGGAACCGGAACCCGCGGCCGCTCGACGTATCCGTCCGGCGACCGTTGGAGCCGGGGACGTACCCGACGGTGAAGTCGTCGTCGTCGTCGCGGTCGTCGGCCATCTCCGGCTCGCCGCTCGACACCGAGCCGGCGTACACGTCCTCGGGCTTGATGTGCACGAGGTCGGTGCGCCCCAGGTAGGTCAGGCCGAGCTCACGGAAGATGTAGTCGATGACCGACGTCGACATCTTGATGTGGTCGTGGCCGTTGACCATGCCGCTGGGCTCGAAGCGCGTGAACGTGAACGCCTCGACGTACTCCTCGAGCGGCACGCCGTACTGCAGACCGATCGACACGGCGATGGCGAAGCAGTTCAGCAGGCTGCGCAGCGAGGCGCCCTCGCGGTGCATGTCGATGAAGATCTCACCGATCGTGCCGTCCTCGTATTCGCCCGTGCGCAGGTAGACCTTGTGGTTGCCCACCTGAGCCTTCTGCGTGTAGCCGCCGCGGCGGTTGGGCAGGCGGCGACGCTGCGAGATGTAGCGGTGCACGATGCGCTCGGCGATCTCGATGGGCGTCGGCGCCTCGTCGATCTCCGGCAGCTCACCGGTGACGTCCGCCTCGAGGGCGAGCGCGGTCGCGATCGCGTCGTCGGCGTCGGCCACGGCGTTGAGCGGCTGCGAGAGCTTCGAGCCGTCCCGGTACAGCGCCATCGCCTTGATCATCAGCTCCCACGACGTCCGGTAGACGTGCTTCACCTCGTCCACCGAGGCGTGGTTGGGCATATTGATCGTCTTGGAGATCGCGCCCGAGATGAACGGCTGGGCGGCCGCCATGATGCGGACGTGGCCGAGCGAGCCGATGTATCGCTTGCCGATCTCGCCGCACTTGCTGGCGCAGTCGAACACGGCGAGGTGCTCGTCCCGCAGGTGCGGCGCGCCCTCGACGGTCATCGTGCCGCAGCAGTACGAGTTCGCCGCGCGGATCTGGTCGCGGGTGAACCCGAGGGCCTCGAGCATGTTGAAGCCCGGGTCGGCGAGCTCCTTCTCGCTGAAGCCGAGGGTGTCCTTGCAGAACTCCTCACCGAGGGTCCACGAGTTGAACGCGAACGAGATGTCGAAGCTCGACGCCAGGTTCTGCTCGAGGCGCTCGAGGACCTCGTCGTTGAAGCCCTTGGTGCGCAGCGCCTCGTGGTTCACGTGCGGCGCGCCCTTCAGGGTCGAGGTGCCCGTCGCGTACGTGACGATGTCCTCGATCTGGTGCTTCGCGTAGCCGAGGCGCTCGAGGGCGCCGGGCACGCTGCGGTTGATGATCTTCATGTAGCCGCCGCCAGCGAGCTTCTTGAACTTCACCAGGGCGAAGTCGGGCTCGATGCCGGTGGTGTCGCAGTCCATGACGAGGCCGATCGTGCCGGTGGGCGCGATGACGGTCGTCTGGGCGTTGCGGTAGCCGTGCTCTTCGCCGAGGGCCAGGGCGCGGTCCCAGGCGTCACGGGCGGCGGTGACCATCGCCTCGGGGGCGCGGACGTCGTCGAGGGCGACGGGGGTGACCGTCAGGCCCTCGTATTCGCCCTTGTCGACCGTCCACGCGGCGCGGCGGTGGTTGCGGATGACCCGCAGCATCGCGTCGCGGTTGCGCTCGTAGCCGGGGAAGGTGCCCAGCTCGCCGGCGAGCTCGGCGCTGGTGGCGTAGGCGTCGCCGCAGAGGACCGCGGTAAGGGCGCCGGTCCAGGCCATGGCGTCCGGGCTGTCGTACGGGATGCCGTTGACCATGAGCAGGGCGCCGATGTTGGCGTACCCGAGGCCCAGGGTGCGGAATTCGTACGAGAGCTCGGCGATGCGCCGGGCCGGGAACTGCGCCATCAGCACGCTGATCTCGAGGACGATCGTCCACAGGCGGATCGCGTGACGGTAGCCCTCGAGGTCGAAGCCCTCGGGGGAGTCGAACTTGAGCAGGTTCAGCGACGCGAGGTTGCACGCCGTGTCGTCGAGGAACATGTACTCCGAACACGGGTTGGACGCGTTGATGCGGCCGTCGTTCGGGCACGTGTGCCACTCATTGATCGTCGTGTCGTACTGCAGGCCGGGGTCGGCGCAGGCCCACGCGTTGTAGGCGATGCGGTCCCAGAGCTCGCGCGCGGGGATGCGCTTCGCGACGATGCCGTCGGTGCGGCGGGTGAGGGCCCACTCGCCGTCCGCGTCGAGGGACGCGAAGAAGCGGTTGGGCACGCGCACGCTGTTGTTCGAGTTCTGGCCGCCGACGGTGCGGTACGCCTCGGACGTCCAGCTGGTGTCGTAGGTGTCGAACTCGATGCCGGTGTAGCCCTGCCGCGCGAGCTGCAGGACGCGGGCGACGTAGTTGACGGGCGTGCCGACGGCCATCGCGTCGCGGATGGCGGTGGCGAGGGCCTCGTTCTTCTTCGCGTCGAAGCGGTGCTCGTCGTTCGTATCCTGCCAGCAGGCGTCGAAGATGGCCTGCAGCTTCATCTCGAGGCTGCGCGAGCCGGCGACGAGGGACGCGACCTTCTGCTCCTCGATGGTCTTCCAGTCGACGAACGACTCGATGTCCGGGTGGTCGAGGTCGATGCAGACCATCTTGGCCGCGCGACGGGTCGTGCCGCCGGACTTGATGGCCCCCGCGGCGCGGTCGCCGATGGCGAGGAAGCTCATCAGACCGCTGGACCGACCGCCGCCGGACAGGGGCTCGTTCTCGGCGCGAATCGCCGAGAAGTTCGTGCCCGTGCCGCTGCCGTACTTGAACAGACGCGCCTCACGCGTCCACAGGTCCATGATGCCGCCTTCGTTCACCAGGTCGTCCCCGACACTCTGGATGAAGCACGCGTGCGGCTGGGGGTGCGTGTAGGCGTCCTCGGACTGCTTCGCCTCACCGTCCACCGGGTCGACGTACCAGTGCCCCTGCGCCGGCCCGGAGATGCCGTACGCCCAGTTCAGCCCGGTGTTGAACCACTGGGGGCTGTTCGGCGCCGCCATCTGGCTGGCGAGCATGAAGCAGAGCTCGTCGTGGAACGCCCGGGCGTCGTCCTCGGTGTCGAAGTAGTTGTTCTGGAACCCCCACCACGTCCAGCAGCCGGCGAGGCGACGGAACACCGCGCGGGAGTCGGACTCCATCCCCGTCCGCTCGCCCTCGGGCAGCTTCGCGAGCGCCTCGGTGTCGGGCTCGGACCGCTGCAGCCACTCGGGGATGCCGTCTTCGGCCACCTTCTTCGTCGCGCGCGGGACGCCCGCCTTGCGGAAGTACTTCTGCGCGATGACGTCCGTCGCCACCTGCGACCACGACGCCGGGACATTCACCTCGTCGCAGTGGAACACGACCGAGCCGTCCGGATTGCGAATCTCGCTGACGCGCTTCTCGAATTCGATCGAGGCGAAGGGGTCGCGGCCTGCACGCGTGAAACGGCGCGTAATCTTCATGGGACGGTTCCGGGGTCTGCCGAGGTGGACGGGATCTGCAGGGACGCGGGGACCCGCCGCGCCGAGGGGCGCGGTGGAGGATGTGTCGGGATCTGCTCGGCGCGGAGCACCAGTCTGGACGGTGCGATACGAGGGGCGCGCAACCTGCCACCGGTGCGCGAAAAACCTGTATCGTCCAGATGGTGTGGCTGCCGAGAGCCCTGACTACAACATCCTGGGGTCGACGGGCGTCGAATGACCACCGTGATACCTATCGCAGACCAGGCATGTCAACTCCCCGCCAGGCCGAGGGGTCGTTTTTGGAATCCGACCGATTTGCAGGGGGTTGCATCGATTTTGCCTGGGCTCGGCCGAGGCAAAAGCACGAATGGTGCCAGGATGATTTCCGCGGTTGTACCCATGGAAGTACTTCTATAAGTCCAGCCGCCATGCGCAGTTGCGCGTGGATCTCTCCGATCGGCCCGGAGATCGCCCTTCGATCCGTCCCCCGAACGTACGTTTCGTGCCTCCGAGGACGCCGGTCTCATCGGGGATCCCGGGCCGATCCCGCGAAGAGACATCAGCGTTCATTGCCGCTTCGTGTGTCGCATCACGTCGAACGGGGTCGACACACGCGCGACGATTTCGGACCTTCCGCGACTCGGCTCGCGGCGTCGTGCATCGTGGACCCGACACGTCGCCGGGTCGGCGCGGTCACCGGTTCACGGCGTCGTCACGTCGTCGGAACCGGTGCGCGTACCGTCCTCGTCGGGCCCGTTCGGTGGCGGCCCACAGGCGGTCAGTGTGTCGCGAAAGATACGGCCTTCTTCGGCCCGCATCCGGGCTTCTTCTTCGGGTTCGGCGTGGTCGTGCCCGACGAGGTGCAGGGCGCCGTGCACGACGAGGAAGGCGAGCTCGTGGCCGAGCGACCATGGCCCGTCCCATGCGGCGTCGGACGCCACGCGGTCGCGGTGCGCGCCGGCCGCTGCGACCCGTCGAGCGGTCGGCACCGACACGACGATGTCGCCCAGCAGACCCGGCGTGTGAAACGCGCCATCGCCTTCCTGCTGGGGGAACGAGAGCACGTCGGTCGGCCGGTCGATGCCGCGCCACGTGCGGTTGAGCTCGTGGATGCCGTCGTCGTCGGTCAGCACGAGGCACGCTTCGGCGTCCTCGCCGGCGTCGAGCCCCTCGAGCACCCGCGCAGCGACGCGGGTGAGCCAGTCGGCGAGCGGGGCGTCGAGGGCCACCGTGGGTTCGATGACGACGTCCATCCGAGGCTCCGTCGGGTCAGGTGGGGCGCGACGGGTCGTCGCCGAGGTAGAGGCCGCTGATCTCGTCGCCCATGCGCCCCTCGGCGTCGTCGGTCGCCGAGGGTGCGGCGTCCGTGGTCGGCGGCGTGGCGATCCGCTCGTCCGCCTCGTCGTCGACCGGTGGGCTCGACTTCGCCTCGGGCGGTTCGCCGGCGTCGGCCGTCGGCGGCGGCACGACCTTCGGGTCCGTGCCCTCGGCGGGGGGGACCGCGGCGGTGCGCTGGGTCCGCCGTGCCTCGGGGTACTCGGGCCGCTGGTGATAGAACGCCAGCAGGCGCTTGTAGAACGCGTTGGCGATGATGTTCAGGTCCTTCAGCGTCAGCTCGCACTCGTCGAGCTGACCGTCGGTGAAGGCCTTGTTGATCATGTTCTTGACCAGCCCCTTCAGGTGCGAGGGGGACGGGTCCGGCAGGGACCGGGACGCGGCCTCGATGCCGTCGGCGAGCAGGCAGATGGCCGTCTCGCGGGACTGCGGCTTCGGCCCCGGGTACCGGTACTCCTCTTCGCGAACGACGTCGTCGCCGAGCTCTTCGCAGGCGCGGCGATAGAAGTAGTAGATGAGGCTGGTGCCGTGGTGTTCGCGGATGAAGTCGATGATCTCGATCGGCAGCTTGTGGTCGCGCGCCATGTCCACGCCGTCCTTGACGTGCGACCGGATGATGAGCGCCGACATGCTGGGCTTGAGCTTGTCGTGGGGGTTCTTGCCCGACTGGTTTTCGGCGAAGTACTTCGGGTTCTTCATCTTGCCGATGTCGTGGAAGTACGCCCCCGCGCGCCCGAGCAGGGCGTCGGCGCCGATCGCCTCGCAGCCGGCTTCGACGAGCTGGCCGACCATCATGCTGTGGTGGTACGTGCCCGGCGCCTTGAGGATGAGCTCGCGCAGGGCCGGGTGGTTGAGATTGGCGAGCTCCATGAGCCGAATCGCGGTCGTGTAGCGGAAGGCCGCCTCGAACACCGGCAGCAGCGCGTAGACGACGAGGGCGCTCGTCGCGCCGGACGCCGCCGCGAGGCCCGCGGTCATGAGCACGGCTTCGATCGTCACGTCGTCTCGCGCGAAGGCGAGGGCGACGGCGAGCGCCGCCATCACCGCGCCGACGATCGCGCCGGCCCGCAGGATCTCACTGCGGGACCGTGCGCTGCCGACCGCCGTCGCTCCGACGACGCCACTGACGAGGGCGTACGCACCGAAGGTGAGGTCGAACTCGAACGCCACGCCGGCCAGCAGCCCGTAGGCGAGGGCGTACACGAGGGCGTTCTCGGCCCGCGTGAGCGCACGGACCAGCATGGCGCCGGCCGCGAACGGCACGAGCACGTGCAGTGCGGATGCGGGCAGGTTCGACGCGTCGTCGGCGAGGGCGTGGCCCATTACGACGCCGGCGCGGGTCATGAGCAGGTGCACGAGCAGCACCGACCCCATGAGCACGAGGTCGCGGGTCACGAAGCTGAACCGCCGCAGGTTCGCCTGGGCGAAGAGCGCGAGGGGGAACACGAGCAGCACGACGAGGGCGCCGATGCCGAAGAGGGACCGCGCCCGGGACGACGCCGGCGGCGCGGTCTCGCGCATCACGTCGAGGATCTCGATGTGCTCGGCGGTGATGACCTGACCCGCGGCGACGATGCGCTCGCCGGGCCGGTACTTGAGCCGCTGGGACGCCCGATGGTCCTCTTCGGCGGCGTTCGCCTCGGCGCGCCGCCGGGCCTCGGTCTCGTCGGCGTTGAACCGGGTGTTCACCACGGC
>Ga0070728_10004235_pt1 | contig 15077 bp, 14 predicted proteins | sample tdDd471_FD_66723 | JGI IMG/M metagenome (GOLD analysis project Ga0070728, IMG submission 66723) | Marine sediment microbial communities from the Atlantic coast under amendment with organic carbon and nitrate - tdDd47.1 | ecosystem: Environmental > Aquatic > Marine > Coastal > Sediment | place...
GACATCATGAAAGCGAGAACCGTACCAAGGGCCGCGCCTTTGCCGAGTAAGGCCTCGACCACAGGAATAACTCCGGCTGCGTTGGTATACATGGGGATGCCCATGATCACGGAAAGAGGCACGGACCACCACGCCTCGTCGCCCAGGATACCGGCAAGCTGACCTTCCGGAACATACCCGTGAATGGCCGCGCCCACCGCGATGCCGAGCACCACGAATTTCCAGACCCGGCCCGTGATGTCCTTAACCGAATCCAACGCATAATCGAAACGCCCGGTCCAGGTCATTTTCTCGTCCATGGCAGCCTCACCTGCGCGGATTTCCTTGACCCAGTCCTCCACATGATCCTCAAGGTTCATGCGTCCGAGCACCCAGCCAGCCACCACGGCGATGGTTATGCCTGTGACAAAATACAAGGCCGCTATCTTCCAGCCGAGCAGACCATAGAGCAGAACCAATGCGATTTCATTGACCATGGGCGCGGCAATAAGAAAAGAAAACGTCACGCCGAGCGGAATACCTGCGGTCATGAAACCGATGAACAACGGTACGGCGGAGCAGGAACAAAACGGCGTGACCACACCGAGCAGTGCTGCCATGACATTGCCTGCGGACTCACGTTTCCCGGCCAAAAAACTCCGCGTCCAATTCACGGTCACAAACGACCGCAGGATGCCCACGAGAAAAACCACCAGCACGAGAAGCATCAGTACCTTGGGAGTGTCGTAGACAAAAAATTGGATGGCCGCACCGAGGTGACTGCTCATATCCAGCCCGAGCAGGGAATAGGCAAACCAATCCGCGAACGGCAGGAGTTGGCTGTAAACGCCATACCAGACCACCAGGGCCAAACCGCTGAACAAAAGATATTTCATGAGGCCAGATCCCGAACCGCCTTTGCCGGGACTGGACTGACACTCGCACTGTGAACCGCTTGATAAAGACATAAACACCTCGCTTGGCCTTATCGCCAAATGTTAGCGCAAAAAAATATTACTTGCTAGCAGCCAGTACAGACTCGATGCACTGGAAAAAATTGAGAACACACGGCACCTTGAGACGATAATAGACGTTCTTGCCACGCTTTTCATCTTCCACAATACCCACCTTCTTGAGCACGGTGAGATGCTTGGACACCGTGGAGATGTCCGCGCCCACCAAATCACGCAGGTCACACACGCACCGCTCTCCCCGGGAGAGTTCGTCGATCATCATCAGCCGTGAAGGGTGCGCCATGGCCTTGACCACGTTGGCTCGTTCTTCAAACTGCTGTTGTGTGACTATGTCCTGCTTCATGAATGAATTCTCCGTGTCGTTCATTTGGCAATATAGCCAACCGTTGCCCAAAGTCAAGAGGCGGAAATAAAATTTTGCCCGATTTCGTCACGAAAACCGGCGTGTGCTATTCGATAGGGGGCAGAAGAACAGCCCTGCCGTGAGTGTATTCGACCCGGAACGGTTCCTTGCGAACCGCGTAGTCCAGTTCCGGTGTCAACCTGGTAAAACTGGTGATGGCACCACCGTTTGAGGACACGGTCACATAGACCTTCTGGCCCACCTTGGGCTTGATGTAGATGATATCCTTGGACCGTTTCTGCCATGCGTAATTCAGGATCTTGCACGCACCGACAAAGGTCTTGGGCGTATAGGGCGTGACCGCGTATACCCGCTTGAAGGAAACGCGGGTGAATGTACCATCACGGTTGCCGCTCATCTGTCGAACCTGCGAGACCGTAGCAATGGCTTTGATCTCGGAATCATGGGCCATAAGCGCCATGTAATCAGGCTCACTCGCCTTGGAAGGCAACACTGCCAAAAGAAAAAAAAGACCTATGAGAGATATACGAATTTTCATATTATTCTAATGTGTTTATGTCCCCAGAATTAATGGAGCGAAGGCACGGTATACCAGCATGAACTGATACGCAAGCAGGAGAAAGAGGATGCACACATCAAATATAATTCAAAAAAGCCCCCCCCCTCGTCTTGTTCGCTCTTACCAACAAGACGAGGGGGGGCAATATCTGTATATTTACGATGTATACAAATCATCAGGAAGATCAATGTAGGACATACTGGTCTTACGCAATATTCCTAACACAGACTCTTGATGCTCTTTCACGGCAACCTGAAACTTGTACCAATGAGATTCTTTATATTTATCCCTGTCTTTCCAAGTATAATGGTCAGTAAATGGATCAAACCGACTCAAATCATAGCCCATTATCTCCATTCGCCTATCCCGAAAGCCTCGAACATCCTCATTAACAACCTCGTCAAACCATAACTCAGGATCATATTCTATTAAGTCTGCCTCCCCAAACTCCGCCAGTTGAGCAAACTCTATATACCGCTTCAATCTTTCCTCTTGATACTCTGCCTGTTGATCTCTACGACCAATAGCCTTATCTAAGGCCCCCCTCAATTCAATCTGACTCTTTTCAATCTCTTTTTGTGACACAGCCGAGTCTAAATGTTTCATAAGCTTTTCCAAAATTCTTTGCGCCGCCTCTAAAAACCTGAATCGATTATCTACTCGAGTTTCAACCAGTCGGGAATCCTTCCAAATCAAAGCCGGTTCATCTGGATTGTGTCCAGCCTGGGCATGACCGACAGTCAGTCCCTTTTCCATAAAAATACCATTGAAATCATTGAAAGTACCGGTGAAATTCTGATGGGCCCACGTATCCGCATAACCATGAATAGCTATACCCATCCGATATAACCCCAAAGGGCTATCCTTTGATTCATGAAACGCCGTATCAAGTATCGAGTTTGCATTAGGACTATCGGGAGTACAGTTGAGCATATGCAGCATACCATCTTTTCTGTGGGCCCCCTCTTCCATCGGCTCACCCGGAATGAAATGAAAGACAGGGTATATCCTCATAAGTTTTTTTTTGGGTTTAAGAATATTCATAGTTTGAGAGATGTAATTCATAAACCCGCTCGCTTCATCCTTATCCACATGAAAGATCATATCATTGTCATCCACATATTGTGACGCGTGGGCAATAACCAAAGCCTCTTGAGGTAAATAACCAGCCTTTGCCGCAATTAAATACGTCATATAATAATGAAATTCTGCATCCACGTTGTCCTCCAATGGCGTTTCAGATTTATACACCCATTGCACATAGTATGTTTTATTGTAAAGAATGATGCCTTTTCTATTCAATATTTAATATTCTTTGACATCGCCCATTTCGCAAGTGTGAAAAAAGGATGTGCAGGCCACATGTGAAGTAAACTGCATTGGTATCGACAAAACCATGTGGGAACGGTATTAGTTGTCTCCAATCAGGAGGACTCATGGAATATTTCGACTCAATGGAAAACATACTCTGGCTCATCTGGCTCGGTGTAGGCGTGGCCTTCGTCGTGGCAGAGTTCATGATGCCCGCCTTCATCGTTATTTTCTTCGGTGTGGGTGCGATCATTGCCGGGGTCACAGCCTTTTTCGGTTTTTCGCTCCAGATGCAAATTATCGTGTTCGGAGCATCATCTCTGGCCTTGCTCCTCCTGCTTCGCAAAACCATGTCCAACACCTTTGCCGGGAACTCGTCCTCGGACGAAGAAGAAGTGGATTCTGCCATCGGCGCGCAGTGTGAGGTGGTAGAAGCCATTACCCCGCCGCAAACCGGACGCGTTAAATACCTGGGCTCATTCTGGTCGGCCCGGTGCGACGACCCCGTGGACGTTGGCGCCATGGTGCGCATAAGCCGTCGTGAAGAAAAAGACCCCAACGCCTTTATCGTAGAAAAGGAGAACTAATATGGATCCCGCAACACTGACTTCCCTGATTACGGCCATTGTCTTTGTACTGATTCTGATCACCCTGATCATCAAAACCGCGGTCGTAGTGCCGCAGAAAAGCCACTTCGTTGTGGAACGACTTGGCAAATACTCGAAAAGTCTCAGCGCGGGCCTGCACATCCTAATCCCGTTCATTGACAAGATCGCTTACAAACGCAGTCTCAAAGAAGAGGTCATGGACATTCCGGCCCAGAGCTGCATCACCCGCGACAACGTATCCGTGACCATTGACGGCGTGCTCTACATCCGTGTGATCGACGCCAAAATGTCCTGCTACGGCATCGAAAACTACTACGTCGCAGCCTCACAGCTGGCCCAGACTTCACTCAGGTCCGCCATCGGTAAAATTGATCTGGATAAGACCTTCGAAGAACGTGAGACCATCAACTCCTCTGTCGTGCTGGCCGTGGACGAAGCCGCACAGGAATGGGGCATCAAGGTCATGCGTTACGAGATCAAGGATATCACGCCTCCCAGCACAGTCATGACCGCCATGGAACAACAAATGAGAGCCGAACGTGAAAAACGCGCTGAAATCGCCATTTCCGAAGGTGATCGCCAGTCCCGTATCAACCGAAGCGAGGGTTTGAAGCAAGAGGCCGTGCAGGTTTCCGAAGGTGAAAAGCAAAAACGCATCAACGAGGCACAAGGTCGTGCGCAGGAAATCCTGCTCGTTGCCGATGCCACGGCACAAGGTCTGCAAAAAGTGGCGGAAGTCATCAACATGCCCGGCGGTACCGAGGCCATGAACCTCAAGGTGGCCGAGCAGTATATTGATGAATTCGGTAACCTCGCCAAAGAAAACAACACCATGATCATTCCAACGGACCTCGCCAACATGGGCGGCATGGTGGCGGCAGCAACCGAAATCATCAAGAACACCTCCGCTAAGCCTACAGCCAAGCCCAAAAAGGCGGCCCCAAAAAAGACAGTTGAACCGGAACAGCCTCCCCATTCTGTCGGCGGATTCGCTGTGGAATAAGCATCCAACACATCGTCATTCAGACGGCCCTGCCCATTTGGGTGGGGCCGTTCTTTTTTGACAGGAACAACCTTCTTTCAGTATCTTTCCTCCATGAAGAAAATCGATTTCGCCACATGGCCCCGCAAGTCCCTGTATGACTACTTCCGCAGTCTACCCACACCGCACTTTTCCCTCACTGCCGACGTGGATGTCACCGGCCTGATTGCCACGGCCAAGCCCACTGGCGTGTCCGTTTTCAACGGTTCGCTGTATGCGATCATGAAAGCGTGCAACCGGATACCTGAGTTTCGACAGCGTATACTCGGTAATGAAGTGGTAGAATTTGACGTGGTCCACCCTGCCCCCACCGTTCCCATAGAAGGAGACCGGTTCGCATTCTGTTATTTCGATTACGCTGAGGACTGGGACGAATTCAACGAATTGTGCAGTAAGGCCGTTGAGGAAGGGAAAAAGCAGACCGAGTTAAGTAATGGCTCCGACACGCGTGAGGACCTCATCTTCACAACCTGTCTGCCATGGGTGCAGTTCACATCCATGCACCATCCGGTACAAGGACCGAACGACAGTTTTCCACGCGTGGCATGGGGTAAGTTCTATGAACGTGATGGCCGATGGTTCATGCCGGTAAACGCACAGGTCCACCATGCACTGGCCGATGGCATTCACATGGGCAAATTTTATCAGTTCGTGCAGGAAACGTTGGACGAATTCGGGAAGTAACCTAGCTCAAAGGAATGGCCGTCCCTTCATCCAGCGGCTCGATGCCAAGGTGCGTGGCAACTGTCTGCCCTACATCGGCAAAGGTATCACGCATCCCACCGGCACCCGGCAAAACATCCGGGCCGAACAAAAGTACCGGCACACATTCACGGGTATGATCCGTACCTGTCCAGGTGGGATCGCACCCATGGTCTGCGGTGATAATCGCCAAATCGCCGGGACGGAGTTGACTGGTCAGGCCTGATATCCGTTTATCGAGTCGTTCCAATGCAGCGGCATATCCGACAACGTTACGGCGGTGTCCCCATTCCGAATCAAATTCCACGAAATTCACGAAGGTCAATGAACCTTCCGGCGCATTCTCGACTTCTTCTTCCAGCAAATCGAACAATCCGTCTGAATCCGGTGCTTTGACTTTTTTGGTCAAGCCGCTGTGCGCAAAGATATCTGCGATCTTCCCCACGGACACAACCTCACGGCCCGCTGCCTTGAGTTTGTTGAGCAGGGTCGGAGATGGCGGAGGCAGGGAATAGTCCCGCCGGTTGGCCGTACGTGTGAACGCGCCCGGTTCCCCGATGAACGGACGGGCAATGACGCGCCCTATATTGTACCCTTCGAGCAGTTCGCGCACGAGTTCGCACAGTGCGAGCAGCCGATCCAGACCAAAATGTTCCTCATGGGCCGCAATCTGAAACACTGAATCCGCCGAGGTGTAACAGATAGGTTTGCCTGACTGGATATGCTCTTCTCCGAGTCGGGCAATAATCTCCGTGCCAGAGGCGTGGCAATTGCCCAAAACACCCGGAAGTTCCCCCTTTTCGATAATGGCGGCAATCAATTCATCAGGGAAACTCGGGTATTCCGGCGGGAAATAGCCCCATTCAAAGCGGACCGGCACCCCGGCCATTTCCCAATGACCGCTTGGTGTATCCTTGCCCAGACTGATCTCGCTCGCAGCAGCGAACCGACCACGCAGAACCGGCGATTCCAGACCGGAAGGAACGGTTCCCGTCACCAATTGAGCGGCCAGCCCAAGGCCGAGGGAACTCATGCACGGCAGATTCAACGGACCGGATCGAAGGCCGTCCTGATCCGCCTCACCCCGCGCACACTTTTCGGCAATATGCCCAAGTGTGTCCGCACCTGCGTCACCGAAGCGGTCCGCATCCGGTGCCCAACCGATGCCAAGGCTGTCCAGCACGAGAATGAATGCGCGTCCCATCATGCTTCTCCTGTAATTCGCTCTGCTACCACAGGTCTGTCTGCCGGACGATCCGGGCCGATCTGCACGGCCTCACGGATACGCTGTGCCGCCATGTGAGCCTGTTCCTCGTCACGCGCAAACACGGTGCACAGTGGTGTTTCCGGTCCGACTTCATCGCCGATATGCGCGAAATTCGTCATGCCCACGCCGTAATCAATGGGCTGATCAGCACGGGCACGCCCTCCTTTCATGGACACCAACGTCATACCCACGGCACGGTTATCCATTGAAGTCACGAAACCGGCTGATTCCGGGTACACGGCAAGTGCCACCGGGGCCACGTCCAGATATTCAGCGGCGTTCTGCACGAAATCTATCGGACCGCCCAATCCCTTGACCATCTTGCCGAAACAATCCGCTGCCGCGCCGGAATCCAGAGCCGCATTCATTTTCATAACAGCTTCGCCCATATTTTTTGCCAGTCCGGCAAGGATCAGCATTTCGCCAGTCAGGGCAAGCGTGACCTGCATGAGTCTCGACTCACTATATTTGCCGGTCAAAAAATCCACGGCTTCCTGCATTTCCAATGAGTTGCCGACACTATGTCCCAGCACTTCGTTCATATCCGTCAGCAGGGCCACTGTCGGAACACCTGCGCCCGTGGCCACGTGTGCAATGGATTCGGCCAGTTCCTTGGCGTCTTCATACTTTTCCATGAACGCACCGGAACCAAATTTCACGTCCATGACCAATCCCTGTAATCCTGCCGCCAATTTTTTGGACAGGATCGAGGCTGTAATGAGGTCTATGGATTCCACGGTGGCCGTGACGTCACGGATAGAATACAGCCGTCTGTCTGCCGGGGCGAGGTCCGAGGTCTGACCGATGATGGCGCAGCCTGCTTCGCGCACGACCTTGGCGAATTTCTCAAGGTTCGGAGCGGTATCATAGCCTGGGATGGCGTCGAATTTATCAAGTGTGCCGCCGGTATGGCCGAGACCTCGGCCTGAAATCATGGGGTTGAACGCGCCGCATGCTGCGGCCAGCGGGCCGAGGATCAGGCTGACTTTATCCCCCACGCCGCCTGTGGAATGTTTGTCCACAATGCCCGATTCAAAGCCCAAGGACGGCCAGTCAATGACCGTACCCGAATCTTTCATGGCGAGGGTCAGGTTAATACGTTCTTCCATGGACAAACCACGGAAGAACACGGCCATGGCGAATGCCGCCACCTGCCCTTCGGAGACGGAGTCGTCCGTGATGCCACGGACCATGGATTCGATGTCGGCCTTGTCGAGCGGATGCCCGTCCCGTTTCTTGCGGATGACTTCCTGCGGTATGAAGCTCATATGGTGTGCCCCCAGACCCCCATCCCCTCTTTTTCCTCAACTTTTTGTGTGCGCATTCGCGCGGGTTGGTAGGAGTTGGAGGTTGGTTATGTATTCGTCAAATTGATTACTTGTTTAGTAATCGCTTTTTTCGTTGGTTGCGCCGCTCAGGTTAAGTTCCTTGAGGACGTCATTGAGAATGCCGCTAGCTCCGAAGCGCAGAGTTTCGGGAGTGGCCCAGCCTTGGCCCATTATCTGGTCGGCAAGGTAGAGGAATCCGGCGCTGTCAGACACGGTCTTGAGACCGCCAGAAGGCTTGAAGCCGAGGGTTCGGTTGGTGTTGGGCTGCATTTCCTTGATGACCGAGAGCATGACAGCAGCGGCTTCAAGAGTGGCACCGCCCGGGACCTTGCCGGTGGATGTTTTGATAAAGTCGGCACCGGCCTCAATGGCGGCACGGCTGGCGGCTTCAATGATACGCAAAGACTGGAGCTGGCTTGTTTCAAGGATGACCTTGAGTTTGACCCCTTCACCGCAGACGACACGGACCTGTTCAACCAATGCGCTGGCCGTGTCTTCGTCGCCGGATTTGAACCGCTTGTATGGCAAGACAACGTCCACTTCATGGACGCCCATATTGACCTGTTCGCGAGCCTCGGCCACGGCCTTGGCCGCGTCTGCTCCGCCATGGGGAAAGTTGCAGACTGTGGCCACACGGACACAAGTACCTTCCAGCTCCTTGAGCGCAAGCGGCACAAATTTGTCGTACACACAGACAGCGGCCACATGCCCTGCTGGGCACACAGCACGAGAGCACAGGTCTTTGATCTTTTCATCCGTGTCGTCCTCGCCCAAAGACGTCAGATCCATGGAGGCAAGGGTCCGCAGAGCATATTCTTTATTGGCCGTGACGTTCTGCGCCTCGGCCACCAGTGTTTTCAATGTATCGTTCATAACTATAATTTGTTGAGGTTTCCCGGCCCGAAAGAATGGGGCAACAGTTCATCCAAAGTCATGGTCAAAAGCACCCGCTCGCTATTGCAGGAATAAACAACGGTTTCCGGCGTAGAGAACTCGCGGATACGCTGACGGCAGCCACCACATGGCGTGCACGGTTGTTCGGAAGGACCGACCACCACGATCTCGGCAATAACCTTACCACCACCGCGCACCATGGCGCTGATGGCGGATTGTTCCGCACAGCTGCCGAGCGGATAGGCAGCGTTCTCGACATTGCATCCGGTATAAATCTCACCGGAATCCGTGACCAGAGCCGCACCAACAGGATGGTTGGAGTACGGGGCATGGGCCGTGTCACGGGCCTCGGTCGCCAGTCGGATGAGTTCCTTGATATCAGCCATTACCGCTCCTTGACGTAGGGGATGCCGTCCGCTTTCGGTGCCACCACCTTGCCCACGAACCCGGCCAGCAGGATCACGGTCATGACGTATGGCAGCATGATGATGAACTGGACCGGAATCTCGCCGACTATCGGCAATTCCACGCCCTGCAAGCGCGCCTGCAATGCGTCGGTAAACGCGAACAGCAGACAGGCGATGACAGTCAACTTCGGTTTCCATTTGCCGAAAATCATGGCGGCCAGAGCGAGGTAGCCCTTGCCTGCCGTCATGTCACGTATAAAGCTTGCGCCGAGGGCGGTAGAAAGGCTTGCACCGGCAATACCACACAACACACCCGCGATCATCACGGCCCGATACCGAAGCCATTCCACGGAAATACCCGCGGTATCCACGGCTTCAGGATTCTCGCCCACGGCACGCAGACGCAGACCGAACCGAGTCTTATAGAGCATCCATGCGACAAACGGAATAAGCGCGAATGTCAAATACGTCAGCAGATTATGCCCACTGATGAGTTCAGAATACAAAGGACCTAGCAATGGGACATCCCTGAAAAAATCCGCGCCCGGCAGCGTGATGGACATAAACCGGGCCGAGGCCGGTAGCGATGGCGTGTCACCGTTGATATGGAACAAGGCATGTCCCAGAGTCGGTGCCAGACCGGCAACCACGATGTTGATAGCCATGCCTGAAACCACCTGATTACCCCGATGAGTGATACAGGCAAAACCGTGCAGCAGGGCGAGCAGGACTGACGCCACAATAGCGGCCATCAGGCCAAGCCAGACCGACCCCGTCATGTAGCTGACGGTTCCGGCAACAAACGCGCCGCCGAGCATCTTGCCTTCAAGCCCGATGTCGATGACCGCTGCCCGCTCGGAACAGAGTCCGGCCAAAGCAGCCAGGATGAGCGGTGTGCTCATGCGCACGGTGGCATCAGCCACCAGAACAAGGTGCATCAGGATATCGTTCATACCGTTCCCTCCGCGTCCTTCCTGATAAATATCTTTTCCAGCCGGGACCGATACATATGTTCCAGTGCGCCGGTGAACAGAATGACAAAGCCCTGAATGGTCCAGATCATGTCACGGGTGATGTTCGGCATCTCAAAGGCTACCTCGGACCCACCCTGAAAAAGCGCGCCCATAAGCAGTGCGGCAAAAAAGATACCCACCGGGTGATTACGTCCCATCAGCGCAATGGCAATACCCACGAAACCATAGCCGTTGGTGAAATTGATGATCACGCGATGCTGAACGCCCATGAGTTCATTCAGTCCAACCAGCCCGGCCAGACCGCCAGAAATGAGCATAGCGATCATGATGGACTTGGCCGGAGAGATACCTCCATACACGGCAGCGTCAGGGTTGCGACCCACTGCCCGCATCTCGTATCCCCAGCGGGTGCGCCAGATGAAAAACCAGACCCCCACGCAGCAGAGCAAGGCAATGATAAGCGACAGATTGAGCGGTGAATGGGCCATCTTGATGCCAAACTTTTCAGCCAGCTCCCACATCTTCGGCATCCATGTCTGGTCTGGGAAATGGGAAGTTTCCGGCAACTGGGAACCGGGCTTTTTCAGCCATTCAACCAGCAAAAATGTCATGACCGACGAACCGATGAAATTGAACATGATGGTGGTGATAACAATGTGCGAACCGCGCTTGGCCTGCAAATAGGCAGGGATGGCCGCCCAGGCTGCACCGAACAATGCACCTCCGATGACAGTCAGGGGCAGAATGGCCCAAAACGGCAGGTCGCCGAGATAAAGACAGACCAGCCCAATGCCCAGACCGCCGATGTAGGCCTGCCCCTCGCCACCGATGTTGAACAGGTAGCAATGGAAGGCAACGGCCACGGCCAACCCTGTGAAAACAAAGTTGGTGGCATAAAACAGGGTGTAGCCGATGGCCTGTTCATACCCGAATGCACCGTAAATCAAGTAACCGAAAGCGTCGATTGGGTTCTCGCCCATGGCCAGAATAACCAAACCGGAAACGAAAAACGCGGTAAGCAAATTCAGAGCCGGGATAAGACCGGCATTGACCCAGCCGGGGAGTTTACTCTGTGCCATCTAGGCAACCTCCCCTTGGGCTTCTCTGGTCGGATCGATCCCGGCCATCATCAGGCCGAGGGTGCGCTCGTCCGCCTCGCCGCCAGCCACTTCGCCGACGATCCTGCCGTCGAATATGACCAGTATGCGGTCGGCCAGAGACATGATCTCGTCCAGTTCCACAGACACAAGCAGGACACCTTTGCCTCGATCACGCAGTTCAATGATCTGCTTGTGGATGAACTCGATGGCCCCTATATCCACACCGCGTGTGGGCTGACCCACCAAGAGCAAATCCGGGTCGCGTTCGATCTCGCGCGCCAGTACGATCTTCTGCTGGTTACCGCCTGAAAACCCCGTGGCCAAAAGCGACGGGTCTTGCGGCCGCACGTCAAATTTCTCCATGTAATCACGGCACAAATCATCAACTTTCTTCAAGTCCATGAGGATTGGGCCATTGATCTCAGGGTTGTTGTGGTAGCCAAGAATTATGTTCTCGGCAGCGGTGAAGTCCATGACCATACCAGTTCGATGCCGGTCCTCGGCCACATGCCCCACACCCAACCCGTGCATGCCGAGCGAATTGGTATGTTTCCCAGGTCCGGCAATGGGCTTCCCATGGTAGGAGATAGTACCTTCTCTGACCTTGGATACCCCGAACAGGACCTCCAGCAGCTCGGACTGTCCGTTGCCGGATACGCCCGCGATGCCGAGAATCTCCCCCGCCCGGATGGTAAATGAAATATCTTCGAGTCTCGAAACTCCTGTGTCATCAACAAAGCCCACACCATCCAAAGCAAGAACAGGCTCGCCGGGAGTCGCCTCGGTCTTATCCACTTCAAGCAGAACCTTACGCCCGACCATCAACTCGGCCAGTTCCTCCTTACTCGTCTCGGACGTGGTGCGATGAGCGACCATAGTACCATGCCGCATGATGGACACAGTATCGGTAATTTCCATGATCTCCCGTAGCTTGTGCGTGATGAGTATGACGGTCCGTCCTTGCGACCGCAGGGTGTCGAGCATGCGGAACAACTGATCGGCTTCCTGCGGCGTGAGCACGCCGGTCGGCTCATCCAAAATGAGCGTTTCCGCCCCCCGATACAGGGCTTTCAGGATTTCCACCCGCTGCTGCAATCCCACAGGCAGATCGCCGACTCTGGCGTCTGGGTCAACCTCAAGGCCGTACTCCCGGCCCAGTCGATCAAGCTCCTTGCGCGCATGATCCATGGAGGTCTTGATCAAGCCCCCCTGTTCGGCACCGAGAATGACATTCTCCAACACCGAGAAAGGTTCCACCAGCATGAAGTGCTGATGCACCATACCGATGCCCTGTTTGATGGCATGGGTCGGGCTTTTTATTTTCACTTCCCGCCCGTTGATCCTTATCCGGCCAGAACTGGCTTGATAAAAGCCATAGAGCATACCCATCATGGTGGATTTGCCCGCGCCGTTTTCCCCCACGATACCATGGATGGTGCCACGCTCGACAGTCATGCACACATCCTTATTGGCGTGTACATGCCCGAAGAACTTATTCAGATTGATGAGTTCGACGGCGGGAGGTTGCCCCCCCGCCGCCGTATTGGAGTTGCCATTTCGGCCCATGTTACTTGTCCATGATGTCGAAGTAATCAGTCACCTTGATCTTGCCGGAAATGATGTCGGCCTTGGCGGCTTCCACCTTGGTCTTCATCTCGTCGGTGATAAGGACTTCGTTGTACTGATCAACAGCATAGTCAACACCGCCATCAGCCAGACCGAGAGTCCTGATACCACCCTTCCAGGTGCCATCTTTGGCGTCGCGCATGGCCTCGAATACGGCCACGTCAACAGCCTTGACCATGGAAGTCAGGACGCTTCCGGGGTGGATATAGTTCTGATTGGAATCGACACCAATGGAGAACTTCTTGAGATCGGCAGCGGCCTGAAGCACGCCCATGCCGGAACCGCCAGCAGCGGTGAAGATGACATCTGCGCCACGGTCGAACTGAGAGCGAGCCAGCTCTCCGGCCTTGATGGGATCGCCCCATGCTGCCGGAGTGGTGCCGGTCATGTTCTGGAAGACTTCGATGTCTTTGTTCACGTACATCGCGCCTTCTTTGTATCCCAAGGCAAACTTGCGAATCAGAGGCACATCCATGCCGCCCACAAAGCCGACCTTACCTGTCTCGGACTTCATGGCAGCCAACATGCCGACCAAGAAGGAACCTTCATGTTCCTTGAAGACAATGGATTGCACATTGGGCTTGTCCACGACCATATCAATGATGACAAACTTGGTGTCAGGAAATTCAGGAGCGATCTTTTCCAGTGCCGAAGCAAAAGAAAAACCCACGACCACGATCAGATCGTTGCCACGGGAGGAAAAACGGCGCATGGCCTGTTCGTACTGGGATTCATTGGTTGGCTCGAAATCACGGTACTTGATACCGAATTCCTTGGTGAATTGTTCGGCCCCCATGTGAGCGGCCTGATTGAAAGATTTATCGAATTTACCGCCCATATCATAGATGACGGCAGGATTAACGGCCATTGCGTTGCCGGCGAACAACGCCAGAACCAAGGCAACGAGAGTGAAGATGGTGAATCTGCGGAACATGCATCCTCCACGGTTTGACGTGAAAACCTCTCTGTTTTCACACGGTTGCGATCGGAATAAGCCAGGTCAGTTCACGCCCTGCCTCTCAGTGGCACATATACTAGTAAAATATCAGCATTGAGGCCAACGAAATATCGCCCCCATACACAGGAAAGGCCCTGTGGCTTAACGCCACAGGGCCTTTAAACATACGGAATAAAACCGGCCTTAATTGAACATGTCACTGATGGCGTCACGAAGACCGGACTTGATTTCGTCCTTGGTGGCCTCCTTGGCATCGTATCCAATGTCCTTGGCGTCATTTTCCAGTCCCATGTCGTTACCGGACTGCTGCTGCGTGGTGGCCTGTTGAGCCGGAGGCTGCTGCATCTGCACCTGCTGAGAATTGGCCGGGAGCTTGTAATAAGAAGAATTGAGATTCTTGATTTTCAAGCTGGTCAGCCGCATGTCATCACCCGAACGCAACATGCCGCCGTACCCCATCTTCTTGGCCTCTTCCATTGAATCGTCAAATGAATCGCCCATGCTCTGTGTCAGGGCTTCAGCCATGGCAATCCACCCTTCGGAAAGCTTCTTGATGTTTGAATGAGTACTCAGAACCATTTCTTCCCGGCTGGTCAATTTGCCATTCTCATATATTTTGGCTTCGTACACTGTTCCTTTGTATCCGGCCACGGTTTCAGTTCTGCCAGTCTTTTCGTACCGGACGTCGTATTCTGTCGTATCGGGTTCATCACCGCCACCAAACATGGAAGAAAAGCCACTGGCCATGCCCGCCATTTGTCCCAGATCCATAACATTACACGCCCCACTCTCATCACAGGACACGGAATAGACCTTCCCACCCGACAGCAATGTATATGAAGTAGGCGATGTATCCATGCGCACATGCTGAGCGTCACGGGTGACAAGTGTGACCATAGACCCGTCCGAATAGGTATAGGTCGCCACAATGTCGGACGCTGCCTGTGCACACACCGGCATCACCAAAACAACAAAAAGAAAAAA
>Ga0070728_10004236_pt1 | contig 15075 bp, 15 predicted proteins | sample tdDd471_FD_66723 | JGI IMG/M metagenome (GOLD analysis project Ga0070728, IMG submission 66723) | Marine sediment microbial communities from the Atlantic coast under amendment with organic carbon and nitrate - tdDd47.1 | ecosystem: Environmental > Aquatic > Marine > Coastal > Sediment | place...
AGACAGCCGAGGATAATGGTCGCAAGGACTGGACGAGTGGTCGCGTGTTCGTTGGTCATTTCTGCTCCTCAAGGGTGAACTCGTTCCCCGCATTGTATAGAAACTCCATGTCGGGCTTTTCAGTCGCAAGGAAATGGACCCAGATATATGCATGACTGAATGCCGCAACCAGCAACGCCGCACTCGAATTGAAGCCCATTGCGATCGCCCAGAACAGGAAAAACGCATACAGGTACATGCCATTACTCGTGTATCGAAATATACCCTTCTTCACTAGGGGCATGGTGCGATACCTCGCCTCGAAATGATCGGCACCAGCTGCCCGAGCCATTCCGAAGTATTGCTTCACGCTGTGCATGGCATAGATACCAGGCAAGGCGAGCAGCACCGTCAAGATGATCACCAGATTGGTATTGAGATTGAGACTCCCGCGGTCCACCCAGGCCAGGGCGACTAGAGAGATGAATCGGCCAGAGAATAGCACGAAAAAAAGCACGACGTAGGCATTGAAGCCAATGGCTTTACTCGTCGCGCCACTCTGGATTTCCAGGCGCCAGGCAAGCCACACATAGACTTGATGGACCACAGGAAAAGCTCCGGCGATCCAGAAAACGACGGGAAAGGGCCGGCCAAGAAAGCCCCATGCCACGTAGACAAGAACCAGCAGCAGCGCGAGGCAAATGAAATGGAGAGGTTGGCCTACCCAGAGCCCCATGGTCGTCTTGGGCTTTGTCATGCCGACTCCGAGAGTTTTCGTGCTCTTCTTGCAGATAACTAGACCGACCGCTTTTAAGGCCAATAAAGTGCAATAGCGTTACTCGGATAGCCAGCGACTCATATGGATTCGTTGCACCCGACAATCTAGCGGACCAGCGTCAATCGCCCATGCTGCGCGACACCTCCGGCGACCAGCCGCATGAGAAAGACCCCGCTCGGCAGCATCCGTCCCTGATCATCGACCCCATGCCAGTTGATCTCATGTCGTCCCGCCGGATAGCTCGCATCGACCAACTGGACGACACATCGTCCTTGAAGGTCATAGATCGCCAGCGAAACACGCTCAGCTTCCCTTAAATCAAAGGCGATGGTGGTTCGCGGGTTGAATGGATTGGGAGTAACAGGGTGCAAGACGACCGCCGCCGGCAGCGGCGAGTCCTCGAGAATCTCAGGATCCTCGATCGATGTTTGGTCCACGCACTGCAAGGGTAGACTGTACAGCCCGCCGAAATCGAAGGACAGCATTTCGCTGTATCCGGACGCCACCAGCAACCTGTCGGGGGTAACCTGCGCCGCCCAACCAATGCCGGCAATTGGCAAACCACCAATGATGGTAGGGTTCAGGGGATCCGCGATGTCGACGGCAAAAGCGCCGTGAGTGGGTGTATGGGAGTAAATGAAATCGTCGGTTACAGCGATTCCGCGGATTTCGCTTTCCAGATTGATGCCTGCGATTTCGACAGGGCTGGCCGGGACGGATACATCGAAAATTTGGAGATTAAAGGAGCCCACATAGAGTCGGTCGCCATGGCACGTAACAGTCCCGGCAGTCATGCCTAGATCGATGACGGCCACCTCGGCCGGCACTAAAGGATCAGTGATATCGATCACCTTGAGGCCCGCCGAGCCGGCAACGTATAGGTGACCGTTCCCGGGCACGAGCTCGTAGCTGTAGCCGGTCACCGGCAGGCTGGCCACCTGTACCGGATGCATGGGGTCGACAAGATCGAAAACGAGAAGATCATGCTGGTTGCTCGTGAGCAAGAAAGCATACCCTCCGTCGACGGCGACATCCTGGGAGATGTAGTCGACCGCGATGGTGTGGACAAGGACGGGCTCACTCGGCTGGCTGACATCGATGATCTGGAGTCCGTTGTGGCGGGCAGCGATGTAGGCGTAGTCGCCGGCAATGTCCAGGCCCTGAGCGTGGGCACCGACTTCATACATGCAACTGCCGAGCACTTCTGGAGTGACAGGGTCGGTGAGGTCGAAGGTCCAGAGTGCCTGGTCGCCGGCCAGGTAGGCGATGGAGTTGGAGACCGCAAGGTCAATCACCGGTCCGGTAGAGATGAAGCTCCCCACAGGATCCAGGTGAAACGAGGAGATCTCGAAGGCATAAGTCAAAACGGTGTCGTGGACATAGACCCAGTCAGGGCCGAGTGCCATCGCGACGGGGTCTTGGCGTGTCTGGGCGAAGGAGGCAACCCGGGGTGTACCAGGGTCGGTAACATCAACGAGGCAGAGTCCTCCAGCATAGTCAACGACGTAGGCGACGCCGTTGGCGACGGCGACCTGCCTGGCGCTGCCGGGGATCTCGACCGAGCCGAGGAATGCCGGAGATGCGGGGTTCTGGACATCGTAGATTTCGAGGCCCAGATCACTGGCACCGACATAGAGCCGGTCGGCGATCACGTGGACGCCTGCAATCCTGTCCGCAATGGGCAGGGTGGCCAGGTGAATGGGGGCATTGGGGTCGGAGACGTCGACAATCTGGAGGCCGTCGCTCTGGCAACCGAGGTAGGCGATACCGGATACGACGTCGATGGATTGGAAATTACCGCTAACGGTGGAGCCCGTGGGTGTCGGTTTCGTGGGATCGGAGATGTCGTACATGGTCAAGCCGGACGTGGCAAGGACGTAGACCAGGGTGGTGTCGGCCGCGATGGCTCGCGTGTTGCTTGGGGAATCGACTGTCCCGACAACGACCGGTGCGGTGGGTATTGATATGTCAATGATATGGAGTGCGTGGGTCGTGAGAACGTAGGCGAAACCATCCACGATCGCGATCTCTTGGGCTTCGCAGTAAGGGGCGGCAATTTCGGCAACCAGAGTCATGGCGGCGGGGTCGGAGACATCAAGGACCTGCAAGAAGTAGTGTTCATCGACGGAGAATAGATGGTTGTCATGGTAGGCGAACGCGTGGCTGTCAAAAACGATGGTGTGATTGACCGGAGTGTAGTCCGCGTACTCGATACAGTCCTGGCCGCGACTGGACACGGGTAGGACGAGGGCCAAGGCGATGGCAAATAATGCGCCCATGTACTTCAGATTGTGCACGGTGAATCTCCGGGTTGTGGCGCTGGGTGGCACGATGCCGGCAATGATAACAGACATTCGCCTGACGTTCTACTTCTGGGCTGGCTTGACCTCGACTCGCGTCCGTTAGCGGACCAGCATCAGCGCCCGCGACACCGTCCGCCCTCCCCACTCGAGGTGGGCATGGTAGCGGCCCGCAGCCACACCGCGGCCAAGATCGTCGCGACCTCGCCACACGATCTGGTGTCGACCAGCACCTCGCCGTTCGCCCGAGATCATCTCGCGAACCAGCCGACCGCGCAGATCGAAGATCCGCAGGGTCACTGACGCGGAATGGGACAGTTCGAATGCAATGGTGGTGGCCGGATTGAAGGGATTGGGCCAGCAGGTGAGGTTTGTGAGCACCGCCGGCACCAGGTCGGGATCGGCCGGGGCGGCGGTCAACTCGCCACAATGCGGCCAGACCAGCACCAACCCCTCGTCGTCGAAGCCCACGGCGATGGCTCCAGGTACCAGCCCCACCACATGTGAATCGGCAGGCACGTCCAGCTGGAAGGCACCGACGCGGTGGGCGTCGAAGGGGTCAGTGACGTCGACCAAGTGCAGGCCCGCGTCTTCGCAACTGACGTAGGCGATGCCATCGCGCAGAGCCACGTCATGGGCCTCCCCCGGCAGCACCACCATGCTTCGAACCAGCGGCTGGGCCGGTGTCGTGATATCGACCACGACGGTCAGGTTCTCGGAGTTGTAGCCCACAGTACAGGCGACCACGATGGTCGAGCCCTCCCGGGCGAGTTCTGCGATGTCGGCCGGTAGGGCGACCGAGTTGAGGATCACCGGTTGGTTCGGGTCTGCGACGTTGAGTGTATGCAAATTCCTCTCGTTATCCCCCAAATAGGCCAAGGGCCAGTCCAGCACCAGGGTACAGGCCAAGGGCTCGTTCCGAACCTCCAGGTAGCCGTCGACATGGGGCACCGAGAGATCGCTCACGTCCACGATCAGCAGCCCATCGTGGGTGCGCAGGTAGGCCCGCGAGCCTTCCATTTCGATGCGACCGCAGCTGCTATAACCCATGTTGACCAGGTTGAGACCGGATACGATTTGCGGATCGTCGGGATCAGTCACGTCCATGATCAGGAAATAAGCCCCGGCAGCCACGTACAGGTAGGGCGCATCATAGACCATGTCCATGGGCGGCGTCAGCGTGGGGATGGTGGCCACGATGGCGGGCGATTCGGGATCGTCGAGATCAAGCCAGTGGACTCCGGCACTGAAGTGGCCCATGAAGGCCTCACCGCCGGTGACACGCACCTTCAGGAAGTCGCCGCCAAGTTCCAGCACGCTCGCCGGAGTCGGCGCCTCGAGAGTCGTGAAAGCCACCTCGCTGAAGCCGCTGTAGCCGTTGGCCACGAGCAGGCGGCCAGGCGCCGCGGCCACATCCACCGGGCCGTAGGGTACGGCGATGCGGTTCAGCAGCCGGGGTTCGGTGGGATCGGTGCCGTCGATGACCAGGATCTCGGCCGAATAGTCGATCAGGTACACGGTCGTGCCATCAATGACCACGCCGCCCCCGGCCTCGGTGGCGATCTCGCCGACGATGTCGAAGCTATTGAAGGTGTCGATGCGCATGGCCATGAGTGAGTGGTCAAGATCCTCGGAACGGTGCACGACCCAGGCGATATCGCCGACCATATCGACGTTGAAGACCGAGCCGGACAACGCCTGCACACCCATGAGCATGGGAGCGGCGGGCATGCTAACATCGACAAGGGCCACGCCCTCGGTCTCGAGTGTCGCCACCAGGCGGTTGCCGTCGCAGGCCAGGTCCCGCGGGCTCGCGGGCAGGGCAAGCGTGCCGAGCGATTGGGGCCGGCGCGGATCGGACACGTCGAACACGTGCACGCCGTGGCTGCCGGCCGCGGCATAGGCCACGTCGCCGTGAAGCACCAATTGGCCAAGCGAGTAGTCAGGGTCGATGGCCGCTGCTTCCTGGGGAGCAGTGGGGTCGGACACATCAGTCACGATCAGGCCATTGAACCTGGTGGTGGTGAAGAGGTAGCCGTCGCGGTACTCCAGGGAGGTGCAGCTCCTGATGAAGTTGAGCTCGGTCAGCAACACCGGATCACCGGGGACGGAGATGTCGAAGATCTGCGGTCCCGGATTGCCCCTCGCCACGTAGGCGAGGTCTCCGACAAGCTCGATGTCGACCGAGGAGCCTTCGGAAGGAAGGTTGGCGACGAGGTGAGGGTGGAGCGCGTAGTCGGTGCATTCGGCTGCCGCCGGCATGACTCCCGCCAAGAGCATGACGGTGTTAGCGAGGAGTACGAAGACATGGATCGACCTGTGCATGCGAGTCCCCCTTAGGCATGAGGTCAGTGGTCCGCGGTGCGGACTAGGGGGATTCTAGCATAGATTCGGCTCAAATTACTGCCTGCTTGAAATCAGACAATTCGATCGTAGACGACCAGCGCTTCCAACTCCGACTCTCCTGTCAATGCGACGGTTGGTAGGGATCTGGCGTGCCGGCGGGAATCGGCGGTACCGCCCTCAACGAAGCGACATGCTCCTCCAGCTGAGGAAGACCGGCCTTCAGCACCCAGGTGTGCGGGAACAAGACGTTGTCGGATTCTCGCGGATCGCTCATGAGATTGTAGACACGCGGCATCGTATAGGTGCGTAGAACTGTGTTCCAGGCATCCTGCTCCTTGAAGTGGATCTTCCAGTCCTGCCATTTCACACCAAACACGTCATTGCCCATGTAAACCACGAACCCATCGCGCCCGGATTCGGCACTTTCCCCGAGGAGGAAATCGCTGATATCGATCCCGTCGATCGGGCGATCGTCCGGCACCTGACCACCGCCGATGCGAGCCAAGGTCGGGAAGAGATCCATCGCGTGAACGATCTCGTCGCTCTCACGCCCTGAATCAATTCTACCCGGCCAGCGCATGACGAAGGGCACACGCAGTGCGCCCTCGAAGCCAGTGAACAGCGATCCCCGCCAGGGCCCGGCCGAACCGTGGACGGCGGTCTCCACCGTGAGCGAAGTTCCGCCGGCCTCGAGAGCCTCGGGACCGTTGTCCGCGGTGAAGATGACGATCGTGTCGTCGGCAATGCCAAGTTCGTCGATCGTATCGAGGAGTTCACCGACGTAGCTGTCGATCTGCAACAACATGTCCCCCCATGGCCCGTTTCCGGATTCTCCTTCGAAGTCCGGATGCGGGATGGTCGGGAAATGCGTGGCCGTGTAGGGCAAGTAGACGAAGAAGGGATCGCGGGACTCCGCATTGCGCCTCATGAATGCGATGGCCCGATCGGTGAGGTCGCGATCGATCAGCGGACGGTAATCCAGGTCGTAGGAGCGCACGACCTCGGGCGCCTGCCCCTTTTGAGAGCTCATCACGACACCCTGAGGCACCCCGCTCTCGGCAAAACCCGGCAGCGAGCTGTAGACCGACTCGTCGGTGGTGTTGGGGATTCCGTACCACTCATCGAAACCCTGGTCCGTCGGGAAACGCCCTTCGGTTCGACCGAGGTGCCACTTCCCGAACATGCCCGTGGCATAGCCGGCCTCCGAGAGCATCTCGGCCATGGTGACTTCCCATTGCACGAGACCGTAGACCCCTTCACCGAGGGGGACCGTGCCGTTGCCGCTGCGAATCGCGTACCGACCCGTCATCAGCGCTGAGCGGGACGGCGTACACTGGACCTCGACGTTGAAATTCGTGAGCCGCAGTCCCTCGTCGGCGAGTCGATCCATCCGGGGAGTTGGCGCGCCGCGAACGATGCCGCCACCATTGAACCCCGGCTCACCCCAGCCGAAGTTGTCCATGAAGATCAGCAGGATGTTGGGTTGTTCCTGTGCAAAGGCTGCTCCGGACATCAGTATCAAGAGGCTTAACGACGTCAGGATCATAAGATTCACTCTTCGCATTCCAGCTCCTTCGATTCGTCGTAGCCTAATGTCACCCCAACCTACTGCCTGCTCAGAATTCGGACAATTCGGTCGTAGACAACCAGCGACACCAACTCCGAGTCTCCACCCGTTGTGTTGACGAACTGAATGACCACGGCATCAATATCCTCGTGATAACGGGCGATACTTTGGTATCCCAGCAACCAACCCTTGTGTCCGTATTCGTAAATAGAGGAGTAGATGGTCTGCTCATCGTCTTCCAGCAATGACCCGTCATTCAATGCTCTCAAGAATACGCCGACATCCTGCGCCGTCGCAACCATTGCCCCACCTGGCGCCATGTACTCAACATCTTTGAAATCAACCTCATAGGAATGGTGGTATCCACTGACGACATCGCCCAGATCCACCTGGTTGAGCAAACCATACGTGTGAGTGAGTCCCAGAGGCTTCAGGATTTCCTCATGGATATATCGCTGATGGCCATACCCCAAGACTCGGTCGAGAATGCTGCCAACCAACAGGTAGTTTGTATTGGAATAGCGATGGTCGGCGTCCGGCTTGAAATCTACCGGCTTATCCGAGATCAAACCTAAACACCCACTGAGGTCCCTCGGTGGCTTGGACCAATCGAACTCGCCATGATCAGTGTAATTGGGAATACCACTGCGATGTCTCAGCAACATCCTCAAGGTAATCTGTTCGGCGTATTCAATCTTTCCAACAAGTTCAGGCATATGATCAGCGAGAGTGTCATCCAGCAACAGGCTCTGGTCATTGACCAATTTGGCAGCCGCAGCGGCTATATAAAGTTTGCTGAGACTGGCAATTTTGAACAAGGCCTGCGGGTTGGCCGGCACTTGATTCGCCCTGTCTTTCCAGCCAGCGCAATAGAAAGCTGGAGCCTTACCTGTCTGGTCGACATGAACGATGATTCCATCTAGTCCATGGTCAAGAGCATCATCGACTTGTTGCTGCACCGTATCTGGCAATGGCGCTATCCATGCCAGTATTCCGTCCCAGGGTGGGAACACCACGGCACAGATGATTCCCACAATGGGCATGACTATTCTGAGTATTCGAACTGCACGCTTCATTCTCGACCGAAATGACCTTTCCTGGCCGAACAACCGATTGCTCCGGCTCCCCTTTGCCAGCTTGCTCTACTGTGGCAGGAACTGCTCGGACGGCACATCGAAAAGCATGGACGCACGTTCATCGGGATGCGCAGCCAAGTACTCACCAATGATACGTCGACCTAGCTCGTAACCCGTACCCCGCGGGATCGCCGAGTTCAGACCGATGAACCAGGCCAGATAGTCATACTCTTCAGTGAACCAGGTGTTCTCCGCCTCTGTCCTCCAGTAGGCAAATGACTCCTCATCAACAGGATCGGCCCAGGGCGGCCATTGGCCTGTCACTTCGATGACGAAGTGCTCAGCCAGTCCCTCGCTCACAATGGCATCAAACAGACTCGAGCTAAACCCGATTGTTCGTTTTCGCGAAGTGTGATGGTATTCGTGCGCCAGAGTCGCAACCATTTCCTCAGAGAGACTGGTTGTTAATCGGGGATGGTGTGGATCGAGAAGGATGTAGATCTGGTCGGTATTCGGCGCCGCTCCACTCATGCCTTTACTCGGCAATGTTCTTTCTGGAAACACCATGACACGGAATTCCACATTCTCGACTGGAATCAACCTCCCGATTTCTTCAACAGATCGTCGTATCCGATCAAGAATGAGCGACCGAAGTGAGTCCACACATGCCGTATTACGATGGAAACAGATGCTATTCGAACCAATGGTTTCTACCAGAACAACATCGTCTTGATCCAGGACCTCCGCATAAGCAAATCCGGGCACAGCAACCACGAAGACCGCAATGAGACAACAGAGAGACATGAGTTTTTCGATACTCGCCACCGTCACCCTCCATGCGAGTGCCCATACTGGTGCCGCCCTAACGGCTTGTCAGGCGGGGGGGCCCTGAAGCATCAGCAAATTGCCGCACCCATCTTCGAACAGGTTCTCCAAACCCCATTCCGCCCTGTCGAGATCCGGACGGACCTTCACCCCTGCGCCCGCGAGTCGCTCTACCTCATTCTTCACATTCTCGACGGCAAATATCATGATCGGCAGGTTGGCATCGTAGGCAGACTTCTGGAATGTCTCTGCGAAAGATCCTTTACAGGGCTCCAGCAGCAATGCCGTTCCATTGGGGTCCTCCGCGGAGACCACGACGGCCAAGCTTGCTTCTTTGTTGAACTCTTTCGACGTGAATCCCAACTTCTTCGTGTAGATCTCGTGGGCTTCAATTGGATCCTGAACCGGTATGCTGACTAGTGAGACCTTCATTCTATTTCCTTCTCGAATTTTTCGTTACTCGACTAGCACCTCCGTAACGAGAAGCTGCGGATGGTGATAGAACGGGTCGTGCTCTGCATGGACCGTGACCGAGCCGGCTGTCAGCTTGAATGGTTTCTCAGGCGATCCTATTAACCAGGAATTCCCACGACCTGACGAAAATCATCGTAGTGGTTCCCGGTGATATAGACCTCTCCATTTCGTCCAAGGACGATACGCAACGACCCAGTCACATGTCGCGGACCAAGATAGTGTTCTCGGTAATAACCCAAGGGCTTCTTGGGTAAATACCCCTCATCATTTCTGAACGTGTCGGCCCTCCATCCACGATTGTTGCCTCTTTGGAAATCCCGCACTAAATCCGGAAGTTCAGCTAGACGCGGATCCAAAAATGGATTCCTAGGCCCCCAAACAATTCGATCTCGGATGGGCATGATTCCCTCCTGATCCACATAACACCAGATATGCGTTGAACTCAGCCCTCTTGATCACCAGGTGACTCATGATCAAGCAGGCACACTAGAGCTGCCATTTCGGCCGGCCCGCTCTCAACTCCGACCGCCTGCTCGTACCGTTCGTTAGAGAGCAACCCGGTGAAAACACTACTGGATCGACATCCAACTCTCGTCTGCAAGGACATCTCCAATGTACCCATCAATAACAAGTACACGCGAACTAGCTTGATACCGCTTCTCCGAGATGAAGCTCGTGACAACCCAAACAAACCCGTCGTAATCTTCCTTCGTTCGTAATTCAACTTTCCACTCACGAATTCCAATTGGCAGTCCGTGCTGCTCAGCAATCTCGATGGCTTCGGCTTTGATGATCTCAACATCGCAGAGTTCCGGTTGAGATGCGCAATCAGGAATCGGCCTACTGGATAGAGCGTCGCAGCTGCCGTCTGTGGCGACAATGATCTTGAACTCGACATCAACCCATGGACTGTTCTTTGGCGCATATTGGAACGTCAGGTTATAACGAGGATTCGGTAAGTCATTCCAGAACTTGGCTTCGCGACCCACCAGGATAAAATCTTGGCTGAACACCTCTTCACCGACTCGATCTCGGATGTAGTTGTTGGCGCACAGCACAGCCTCCTCTTCTCCCTGATCCTCCCCATGAGCAACAGGCGCATTGACCAGTGTCAGACACACGAATAGATGAGCAAGTGCCATCAGCCGTTTTGAATAGCTACGCAATTTCACCACCAATGACTCTTATCGAGATCCGCCTACGGCTGCCAGAGGCCAAATTGAATCTCGCCGACGATATAGATCGCCCACATGCCAGTCTCGCCCTGACGCGTGGGAGGATACGCGATTGTCGCGCCGGCTGCTTCGGCCTCCTTCATCGCTTTCGAGATGTCATCAACGACCAGATACGTCCGCGTGATAGGTTGCTCGTGCTCAGCCAACGGAGCTCGTACACCGATCAGGCTACCGTCTTGTCCGTCCGCGACACGGGCGTGTCCGAGATCGGCGACCTCCGGTCCAAACGACAGGTCATGGACTTGTTCCAAGATGGCACATTGCGCGGCAACGTCGTGGCAAACGATTTCTATATAGCGGACCTTCACACTCGGTCGCCCTTCCTCGTTCGGGCTCCCGAGCGCATAGCTAGCCGAAGACACGACCAGCATTGCTGCCACGAGCAAGCCCTGCATTATTGATCTTCTCATTACTCGTCTCTCTTTGCGTCGGTCAGGGTGTTATGGAGATCGAACACCATGCCGTCAATCTGTGGCAGTACTGGCGCGCGGACGATGCAAGCCAGATGCGTGACATCGCCGACCGCCTGCTTGAATGGCTAGCCAGTAAGGTCCCCTACTCCGACCGGACATGGCGGCGACCGCTCTAATTATCGTATAGAATCGTAAAGGTCGCAGGTATTTCGAACATCGTAAACGTCGTCATCGCGCCGTCGAAATTGCGCCGAGCCTGGACCTTCCAGCGGAATGCATACTGCGAGGATTCACCGGGCGCATCGAAAGGCCATACCAGCGTGGTGTCACTCGTGACACCGACCGTGAACCAGGAATGGCCGTCCAGCGCTCCGATCACGCGATACGAGTCGGCGTCCTCCGCGGCGGTCCAGGCCAGCGTGGGCAACGGGTCAGTCAGCACGGCTCCGGGCTCAGGAGCCAGCGGCCGTATGGCCGCCCCGACGTGGACGTCGCCCGCTTCGTAGACCTCGCCTGCGACGATTTCCAGGGCGAGGATGATGCCAGTCCAGGCCCAGCCGTCGTTCGGCAGCATGCCGGCACGCAGGCTGTAGAAGCCGGGCTCGAGTTGCATCTCCCACGCCCCGTCATCGCCCGATGCTACCCAACCGCCGTCCACGGACACCTTGTCGGGAGCGAAGATTGTGTCGCGGTCGGCCAACGCCATCAGTGTCACGTTCACCCAGACGCCGGCTTCGGGCTGTTCCTCGTCCGAGACGACGCGGCCGCGGATCGTCCCCAACTCTGCTGCGGGTACGCCGCCGGCAGGCACCGGCTCGAGTGCGATGTCCAGGATCAGCACCGAATCGGCGGGCGCGGGCAGCAAGCCGCCCGGCAGATACCACTCGTGCGCGTGGTCGGGTCCGTCACCGGCGAAGGTGCGCGGGCGATAACCGCTCCGGCCGATCGAGATCGGCGACAAGCCGATGATGTCGCCCATGCCGCCGTTGTCCCGCACTGGAATTACCGGCAGCGCGTAGGATCCATCGGCTCCGCTGACGCTCAGCGTCGTTCCCGAGTTGTTGGTCAGGTATCGGACCGTGTTGCCCGCCTCGGCCAGGCTGGTCGTGGCGACCCAGGCACCGGCCACCGGATCGCCCGTCACCGCGTCGGTGATCACTCCGCGGATCTCGTAGTCCAGCATTTCCTCCGGATTGGACAGTAGCTTCACAGCCACGGAGAAGGACTCGCCCGGGTTCAGTTCGACCGGGGTCTGCGATGCATCGGCCATCATGTAATCTGACAGCAGGACGTACAGCAGGTACGAGCCGGCGGGTACGTCCTGGAAGGCGAAGGCACCGAAATCGTCAAGATCGCGCACCGCGTGGGTGCTGAAGTCAGCTCGTAACAGCACCACTGTCGCTTCATCAAGCACCTCGCCAGTGTCGCGGTCGGTCACCGTACCTGATAGATGGGCGCCTTCCTGGAGGCCGACCGGACCGCCCTCGTCGTCGCTGCAGCCGGCAAGCGGCAGCACGAGGCCGATCAGTAGGCATAATACGTATCGTGCCGCGTCGATCTTGTTCATGTGGATCCCTCGGGAGTGTTCATCAGGCGCGTGTCACAGTTCTTGATCATACCGCAATGTTGGCTATTGCGTGACGTGCGATTCGGTGGTCGGTCGGGGCATTCTGGGGTTTCTACACCTGCGTTGAGCTGCAGGTGGTGATGGCACTGGCCGTGCGCATGCACGGACTGTGACAGCCCCGACTGTCTGCTTGAATGGCTCGTTAGGCAGACAGCCAGGCGAACGCTTCTTTTCGTGACCGAAATACTTCAAATCCCGTATCCAGTTTGTCGTCCACAAACACACTGAGCATTCGTGCGAGCCCATACTCTAAATCGCGTATTGCAACAATTGCAATTTTGCCCGCGCCAAATTGTGCTCTTCGATTGTAGCCAAAATCGGCCATTCGCTTGATGTCGTTCAAGCTGAGTGGACCGGAATCGAAATTTGAAAGATCGTGGAGAAGTAGCGATCCAGGTTTCCACTTTTCGTGGGATACAACGGATTCTAAGAACAATTCTATTCCATCGACCTCTGCTTCACCGGATGATGTGCCAATGAAGATTCCGTCTACGAATTCAACCCTAGAGTCCAATTCCTACCTCCTGCCTTACATTGAGTTCACATGCGATTGAAATCCGCGTAGCGGCTAGGGCGCGACACTAACGCAAGCAAGCGGTGCGACCGGTGCAATTGGCAGTTGCAAGCGTTTGCTATAACCCTCTGCCCGTTGTCAAAAAATGCACCCAATCGTCACGTTCGAGACTTGCTGCAGCCCGGGCAGCCTCTTGAAAATCGTAAGCTACTTTGATGTGCTCAATGCCCCAACCCGCCTGGCTGCTTTCGATTATTGCATATGACGCATGGGGACAGAAATTTTCCATTGAATGGGGGGCTGGCTCATCATCCGTATATGCAGGTAACCCGACACTTCCTGGATTCACGACGACTTGCTCGGAACTGAGCATTACCGTACGGGGAAGATGAGTGTGTCCGCAAATTACCAGGCTTGATGACACTCCAATGAGCAGCTCTCGTATTTCACGGTCTGAACGAACTCGCGCCACTCCAGACTCTATATCTTCGAGAAGATAGATCGTGTCACTTGCAGGAGCACCATGGCACAAATAGATCTCTTCGTTCAAATGGTGGTCAAACGGAAGGGTCTTCAGCCAGCCCAGGGGCTCCTCACCAAGCTCATCGAGAACGAACCGCAGAGTCGGATTTGATTCAACGTCCTTGGAGGTCGCTTCAAAAAGCAGGCGGTCTTGGTTGCCGCAGATCGTAACGAAATCGTTCTTCTTCAGATAATCAAACGTTGCCTTTGGGGCGATGGGGCCATACAAAGCATCTCCCAAGTTGACCACCAGATCAACCCCACGCCGCTCTGCATCTTGCACCACAGCATGCAGCGCAAAGACATTGCTGTGGATATCGGACAGCGCTGCGATCTTCATCTATTCTCCTTGGGATTACAAACACCATGACGTTCAGCTGCGGGCGGTCATGGCGCGGGCTGTGCGCTGCACAGGCCGTGACAGGGCCGACCGTCTGTTTGGATGGCTCGATAGGTGGGCACTACACGCCCGAAATACTCCGTATGTACTTGGCGAGCTCGGAATCCGATTCCTGGCTCGCCAGTTGAGCAAGCAACTCGCGTGATTCGATGAGATCGAGGTGGAATAGGCAATCGACGATGTTCGATAGTCGACTACGCATATGTGCATCGACAGGCTCGGACTCACCTCTGATGTCCAGGTAGCGGCGCTCCGCGTAGCTAACAACACGAGGATCCTGAAGGGATGCCAGTGTGTACCATAGCTGCCGAACCTTGGCTTCGTGCTTCACAAGAATGCTATACACATCCTGATCGTCGATCTCTCGAATGCCCTGGTACGCAAGAACGGTTGCGGCCGCTAACTGCGCTTCGGAATCAACGAGGAACTTTCCTGCGAACTCAATTAGTCGATCTCGGTCTGGCGTCTCTCGCATAGAAAATAGATTTGCCTTCTCCGCTACGACTCCCCAGCGAAGAAACTTCTGCCTCGGCACACCCAGGCAGTAGAAACACTGCGATGGAGTATAGTAATCAGATTCCTCGACCGTCTCCCCGGCCAAACGCTGGAAGTAGAACTCTTCGTGCCGCGTACATTCGCCGGCCTGCGACTCGAGTACGCAAAGCAGGACGATGACAGCGAGAATGGGAATAATAACCTTCATATCTCCCCACCTGACGTCTTGCTTCACCTGCAAGCGCTTGTTAGACATTACCGAAAGCATTGCGATATCACAACTTGGGCCCGTGTTCGCGAGGGTCGAGCTCAGTAATCAACTTGACGCCAGCCTCTCCCTTGACCCGGTTTCCATCTGCATCTATGCCAATGAAGTACCAATTAACTAGTTGCTCCGGTACACAATCTATCGCGCTTTGGTTCTCAGGATTGGTGTATGATTTTCCCGGTACCATCAGTGCCTTTGGGCAGCCGAATACACTGGCAAAGTCACTGGATGAGAAGGATAGCGGCAGTTCATCTTC
>Ga0070728_10004238_pt1 | contig 15069 bp, 13 predicted proteins | sample tdDd471_FD_66723 | JGI IMG/M metagenome (GOLD analysis project Ga0070728, IMG submission 66723) | Marine sediment microbial communities from the Atlantic coast under amendment with organic carbon and nitrate - tdDd47.1 | ecosystem: Environmental > Aquatic > Marine > Coastal > Sediment | place...
GTGACCACGCCCAGCGACTTCAGCTTGCGGTGCAGCGCGCTGCGCTCCATGCCGACGAAACTGGCGGTGCGGCTGATATTGCCGCCGAAGCGGTTGATCTGGGTCAGCAGGTATTCGCGCTCGAAGGCTTCTCGCGCCTCGCGCAGCGGCAGCGTCGCCAGCGCGCCGGACAGCACGACACGGCCATCGTCAGCGCTCTTGTCCTCGTCACCGGGCAATTCCCGCGCCTCGATCGGCCCGGTCCCCTCGCCCAGGATCAGCACCCGTTCGATCAGGTTCTTGAGCTGGCGCACGTTGCCGGGCCAGACCATGGTCTGCATCAGCGCGATCGCTTCCTCGCTCAGCTCGCGGTAGGGCAGCCCCTGGCCGGTGTGGCAGCTCTCGATGAAATGGGTCGCCAGAACCGGAATATCCTCGCGGCGTTCCTCCAGCGAAGGCACGGCGATCGGCACCACGTTGAGCCGGTGGAACAGCTCCTGCCGGAAGCGGCCCTCGTCGATCTCCTGTTCCAGATCCCGGTTGGTGCTGGAGATGACCCGCAGATCGACGCGCACCTTGTCGGTGCCGCCAACCCGCTGGAACTGCTGGTCGACCAGTACCCGCAGGATCTTGGATTGTGTTCCCGAAGGCATGTCGGCCACTTCGTCGAAGAAGATCACGCCGCCGTGGGCCTCTTCCAGCAGGCCGGGCTCGACCCCGCGTTCGCTGGTCTCGCGGCCGAACAACACCTCTTCCATCCGCTCCGGTGCGATCGAGGCGCAGTTGATGCTGACGAAGGGGGCATTCGCCCGGTTCGAGTTGGCATGGATGTAGCGCGCGGCGATCTCCTTGCCGGATCCGGCCGGCCCGCTCAGCATCACCCGCCCGTTCGACTTGGTCACCTTGTCGAGCTGGCCCTGCAGCGCCCGGAAAGACGCGCTTTGACCGATCATCTCGGCGCTGGTCACCTCGCGCCGCTTCAGGGTGCTGTTCTCACGCCGCAGGCGCGAGGTTTCCATCGCCCGGCGGATCACCACCATCAACTGGTCGATGTTGAACGGCTTCTCGATGAAGTCATAGGCGCCCTGCTTGATCGCCGCGACCGCGATCTCGATATTGCCATGCCCGGAAATGATCACCACCGGAATGTCCGGGTTGTCGCGCTTGACGGTCTTGAGGATGTCGATGCCGTCCATCCGGCTGTCCTTGAGCCAGATGTCGAGGATCAGAAGCGCCGGCTCCTCGGCGTTGATCGCCGCCATGCATTCGTCGGAATTTCCGGCCCGCCGGGTGGCGAACCCCTCGTCCTCCAGGATGTCCGAAATCAGTTCGCGGATGTCGCGTTCGTCGTCAACGATCAGAATATCACTCATGTCATACCTGCTATAAATGTCTTTTTCCTCTTTGGCGGGCGCGTCGGGGCGGTTCCATCGGCGGCCACCGCCGCCGGAAGGCGGATCACGGCCATGGCTCCGAAATGGCCCTGCCCGTCGAAGACCGGCGCATCCTGCAAGCTCAGGGTGCCGCCATGTTCCTCGATGATCTTCTTGACGATGGGCAGGCCCAGACCGGTGCCCTCGTCGCGGGTGGTCACGTAAGGTTCGAACAGCCGCGCCCGATCCTCCGGCAGCCCGATCCCGTTGTCGGCGATGGTGATCTCGCAACCCCCCTGCGTCGGCGTCATGCGCACCCGGATCTCGGGCGCGAAGCCTTCGGGCTCGCCGCCACGTTTCTGCAGGCTCTCGATCGCCTCGCCGGCGTTCTTGATCAGGTTGGTCAGGGCCTGCGACAGCATGGTCGCGTCCACCTCTGACATCACCGGCGCCTCGGGCAGATCGGCCTTCAGCGCGACGCCGGGCTGCCCGGTCTGCTGCAACAGCACCGCGTCCGAGACAATGCGCACAAGGTCCTCGCTGTGGCGATCCGGCTCCGGCATCCGCGCGAACTTGGAGAACTCATCGACGATGCGGCGCAGGTCGTTGGTCTGGCGCACGATCACGTCGGTCATCGATTCCAGCTGGTCGCTGTCCTCTTCGCCCAGGCGCGGAGCGAACTTGCGCTTGATCCGCTCGGCGCTGAGTTGGATCGGCGTCAGCGGGTTCTTGATCTCATGCGCGATGCGCCGCGCAACGTCGCCCCAGGCCGCGAGACGCTGGGCGCTGACAAGGTCGGTCACGTCGTCGAAGGCGACGACATAGCCCTCCAGCCCGCCGTCCTCCGCGGTCCGGGTCGCCATGCGCACCAGCAGATGCTCCAGCCGGCCCTGCCGCGTCACCTTGACCTCGCCCTGGGCAACGCCTGTGGCCGAGACCTTCACGCTGTCGAACAGCGGCCCGAACTCCGGTACAGCCACCTCCAGCGCCAGTGCGGTTTCGCTGCCGGTCCAGCCCAACAGCCGTTCGGCGGAGCGGTTGACAAAGGTTACCCGCCCCTCCGGATCGAACCCGACGACGCCCGAGGTCACCGAACTGAGCACCGAGTCGAACAGCCGGCGCCGTGCCTCGATCTGGCGGGTGTTGTCCAGCAGCGCCTGGCGCTGCCCGTTCAACTGGCGGGTCATCTGGTTGAAATAACGGCCCAGCATGGCGATCTCGTCGTCGCCCTCCTCCTCGAGCACCTGAACGTCAAGATCGCCGGTCCCCACCTGTTGCGCCGCGGTCGTCAGCCGCCCCACCGGGCGCGACAGCCGTTCGGCGAACCACAGGCCCAGCCAGACCGCCGCCAGAATCAGGATCACCGCGAAACCGACATAGAGCAGTCCGAATTCGAACAGCACCCGGCCCCGCTCGCTTTCGAGTTGCTGGTAAAGGACGACGGTTTCCTTGGTGTCGTCGAGAAGGTTCAGGATCCCGCCATCGACATCCCGACTGACATAGAGGAACCGGTCGACAAAGGCATTGAGCCGCACCAGCGCCCGAAACTCGTTGTTGTCCCAGTCCTGGATGATCACCAGCCCGGTGTCATCCGCCTCGGCAATCTGCTCTTCGGTGGGCTGGTCGAAATCGAACAGGTAGGAACGCTCGCCGCGGGCCCGGATTTCCCCGGTGCCGTCGATGACATAGGCCTCGCGCAGCCCGCGCTGGATCTGGCTTTGGCCCTGCGCCAGCATCTGCCGCAACTCGGCATCGTTGAGAAAGAAGACCATCTTGCGACTGCTGTCGAGGAACCGCGCCAATGCGCGGGCGTCCTCGGACAAGCCGTCGCGATGCTCGGTCTCATAGGCCTCGGCGGCGGCCAGAGAATTGCCCACAACCTCGCGCACCCGGTCGGAAAACCAGCCTTCGAGTCCGATGTTCACTGTCAGCCCGGCAAAGACCGCGACGATCACCGTCGGCACCATCGCCAGAAAGGTGAAAACCCCGATCAGCCGCAGGTGCAGGCGGGATCCTACCGATTTCGCCCGCCGCGCCGCGATCAGGCGGCCAAGCTGACCCAGAACCAGGGCGGCAACCACCAGAACATAGACGAGATCGGCCAACAGGATGACCCGCAGCCCCGGCGCAGACGCGCCGAGATCGAACGGCCCCAGCACCATGAAGGTAGCCACGGCGAGCAGCGGTCCCAGCATCACCAGCCCGAGCGTGCCGATGTTGCGGGCGCGCCGTGTGCGCCGCCACCTGTTTACTGCGGGAAACAGCCCGTATTGTGACCGGCTCGTCACCTGCCGTCCTCATCAATGTGTGCCGCTTACGCGGCAGACCGCCAAATGTCGTGGTCTATTCCGGTCCCAAATCAGGACTGACACCGGACCGCCACGGTTCTGTGGCCTTTTTACATCAACTTGCGGCGGCGTGTCACCTCTATATCGAGGTCGGTGATCTTCTTGCGCAGGGTATTTCGGTTTATTCCCAGCAATTCAGCGCATTTTGCCTGGTTTCCTCCGGTCGCTTCCAGCGCGATCTCGATCAGCGGCAGCTCCACCTCGCGCAGGATTCGCGCGTAAAGACCGGGCGGCGGCAGCATGTCGCCATGCAGGTCGAAATAGCGTTGCAGGTGGCGGGCGACCGAGGCGGAGAGCTTTTCCGACCCGCCGTTGTCGAGCACCGGCTCCATCTCGGGCTGGCGGCCCAGCACCGCCTCGACCTCCGAGCGGCTGATCTCTTCGGCGCGCCCGGTCAGAACCAGCCGGCGCAGGGCGTTTTCAAGCTGGCGCACGTTGCCGGGCCAGGAATAGGCGCGCACCAGTGCCTCGGCCTCTTCGCCGAGATTCCGTTTCGGCGCGCCTTCGCGCTCAAACCGTGCAAGGAAGTGATCGGCCAGCAGAGGGATGTCATCGACCCGTTCGCGCAGCGCCGGCACGTGGATGTTGGTGCCGCTCAGCCGGTAATAGAGATCCTGGCGCAGCCTCCCCTCTTCCATTTCCTTGGTGGCATTGCCCTGGCTGGTGGCCATGAAGCGCGGAACGTGATCGCCCGGCGCATCCATCATGCGCACGATGCGCGCCTGAACCTCTTCGTCGAGATCGCCGATCTCGTCGATCAGGAGGGTGCCGCCCTTGACCCGCGCCAGAACCCGCGCCGGCCCCTCCAGTTCCTGCAGGTCGGCGCCCGAGACCGTCACGAAGGGCAGCGTGCGCCGATCCGAGAAATCGTGGATCGCCCGCGCGATCAGCGATTTTCCGGTGCCGCTCTCGCCGGTGATCAATACCGGAAGATCGGTGTTCATCACCCGCGCCACCAGCCGATACAGCGCCTGCATCGCCGGCGTGCGCCCGACCAGCGGCAGATCGTCGGGGCGCTCGGCCTCGTCGGGCCGCTCGGGGCCGGTCGAGGCGCGGCGCTTTTGTTCCAGCGCGCGGGCGGTCCGCTTCATCAGGTCGGGCAGATCGAAGGGTTTCGGAAGGTAGTCATAGGCCTCGGCCTCGGCGGCCTGGATCGCCGTCATGATGGTGTTCTGCGCCGAGATCACGATCACCGGCAGGCCGGGCCGGTCCTGGGCGATCTTTGGCAGCATCTCGAGCCCGTTGCCGTCGGGCATGACCACGTCGGAAATCACCACGTCGCCCTTGCCCTCGCCGACCCAGCGCATCAGCGTGGTCAGCGAGCTGGTCGCATGCACCTTGCACCCGGCACGCGTCAGCGCCTGGGTCAGGACCGTGCGGATCGTGCGGTCGTCATCAGCGACCAGAACCGTGCCATCCATCAACCGTTCTCCTTGTTTTCTTGCTCACGCGGCACCCGGGCCAGCGACAGGCGAAATACCGTGCGTCCAGGCACCGAGGTGACCGAGATCCATCCGCCGTGGTCCGAGACGATCTTGCTGACCAGCGCCAGCCCGAGCCCGGTGCCATTCTCGCGCCCGGACACGAAGGGGTCGAAGATATCGCCCCGGATGTCCTCGGGCAGGCCCGGACCGTCGTCGATGATCTCGATCTGCAGCGGCAGCGACCGGCCGGAGCCATCGCTGCGCCGCAGCCGGAAGGAATGTTCGAAATAGGTGTGCAGCCGGATCGTCCCGCCCCTTGTATCGGCCGCCTCGGAGGCGTTCTTGAGCAGGTTCAGCACCACCTGAAGCAACTGATCCGGATCACCCCAGGCCAGCGGCAGCGAGGGATCGTAATCCTCGATGATCTTCATATGCGCGCCGAATCCCAGCAGCGCCGAGCGCCGCGCGCGGTCCAGCACGTCATGCACGTTCACCGGCTTCATGTCCGGCGGGCTGAGGTTGCCGAATTGCTCGACCTGCTCCAGCAGCTTCACGATCCGGCGGCTCTCGGCCACGATCAGATCGGTCAGTTCCAGATCCTGCTGGCTGAGGTTCATGCTCAGCAATTGCGCCGCCCCGGTGATCCCCGCCAACGGGTTCTTGATCTCATGCGCCAGCATCTCGGCCATGCCGATGGCCGATTGCGCCGCCGATTTTACCGAATGGCTCTGGGTCATGCGCCCGGCCAGTTCGCGCGGCGAGATCATCATGATCATCTGACCCGGAAACCCGGAGAGCGGTGCGATCTGCAGCGCACATTGCAATGGCGCGCGGTTGCCGGTGCCGACGTCGATATCGTTGACGAACAGCGGCGTGCCCTTCTCCCTCGCGCGGGAAAATGCCTCTTCGATCGGCGCGTCGATGGCGATCTGGTCCCAGACCGGCGTGCCGATCACCGATTTGCTCGAGGCGTTGAAAAACCCCTCGGCGGCGGCGTTGACGTCGAGGATACGGTCGCCCTCGTCGATCAGGATGGCGGGCACCGGCAGCGAGGCCCAGATCGTCTGGTCCCGGGTCATGCCGCCACCTGCGCGTTCGCGGATGTTTCAGCCAGGGCCTCGGGCAGCAGATGCAGCACCGCGCCCGGATCGCGCGCGGTCAGCACCGCGCGGCGCAACGCAGGCCCGGTTCCGGCCCGGTCCATGTACCAGCCCAGATGTTTGCGCGCCACGCGCAGGCCCAGATCGCCGCCGTAGAATCCCAGCATCGCCTGGTAGTGCCCCGCGACCATGTCTGCCAGCGCATCCCCGCGCGGAACCTCGGGCGCCGGTGCGCCCCAGAGCGCATGAGCAATCTCGGCCAGCAGCCAGGGCCGGCCCTGAGTGCCGCGCCCCACCATCACCCCGTCAGCGCCGGACAGCGCCAGCGCGCGGCGTGCATCGCCGGGGCCGCAAATGTCACCATTGGCCAGAACGGGGATCTCAACCGCCTGTTTCACCTCGGAAATCGCGGCCCAGTCGGCCCGCCCCTTGTAGAACTGGCAGCGGGTGCGGCCGTGGATGGTGATCATCGCCACCCCCGCCGCCTCGGCCCGCCGCGCCAGCTCGGGCGCGTTGCGCATCTCGTCGTCCCAGCCGAGCCGGGTCTTCAGCGTCACCGGCACCTCGACAGCACCCACCACCGCCTCGATAAGGCCAAGCGCGTGGTCGAGATCCTTCATCAGCGCCGAGCCGCTGGCCCCTGCCCCGCTGGCGCTGGTCACCTTCCTGGCCGGACATCCCATGTTGATGTCGATCTGCGCCGCGCCCCGGTCGGCGACCTGGCGCGCGGCCTCGGCCATCCAGTGCGCCTCGCGCCCGGCCAGTTGCACGGCGGTATTATCCACATCCATGCCCAGCTCGGCCCGTTCGCGCACGCCGGGCTTGGCCTGAACCATCTCCTGGCTGGCGACCATCTCGCTCACCACCAGCCCGGCACCGAACCGCCGGACCAGGTCGCGAAACGGCCGGTCGGTGATTCCGGCCATCGGGGCCAGGGCCACCGGGGGCGAAAGAGCCTGTATCTTAGGGTGAATGGTCAAACGCCCAATCCTTGTGCAGTTGCCGTCAATTTATGGAATGCCCGCCGGGTTAACAATCAAACCGGCGGGCCGAAAGCCCAACAAACCACCACTTGCCCAATTATTGGGCACTTTCCTTCGGGGAATTGCCTCACCCCGCATCACCGCATAAACAGAACCGCGCGCCCAACCGGGCGCCGGAAGTCGGAGCGAGCTCATGAGCACAGCTGCCATACTGGTTGCGGCCGGGCGCGGTCAACGGGCCGGCGGCGGCACGCCCAAGCAGTGGCGGCCCCTCGCCGGTCGGCGGGTCGCGGACTGGTCGCTGTCGGCCTTCCGCGACGCGCCCGGGATCGGCCCCGTCGTTCTGGTCCTCTCACCCGACGACGCGGCGGCCTGGGCGGAGTTTTCCGCCGTTCCGCGTCTGACCCTCGCCACCGGGGGCGCCGACCGGGCGGCATCGGTGCGAAACGGGCTGGCGGCACTGGAGGGCAGCGGCGCGACCCGCGTGCTGATCCATGACATCGCCCGCCCCTGCGTCTCGCAAGAGCTGATCGCCGCCGTGATCGCCGCACTGGATGATGCCCCCGCCGCCGCGCCGGGGCTCGCGGTGACCGATGCGCTCTGGACCGGGGCAGAGGGCGCGGTGACCGGCACCCGGGATCGCAGCGGCCTGTTCGCGGCGCAGACGCCGCAGGGGTTTCACCTCGATGCGATCCGCGCCGCCCATGCGGCGCACCCGGGGGGCGCCGCAGATGACGTGGAGGTCGCCCGCGCGGCCGGTCTGCGGGTTGCCATCGTGCCGGGTGAGGCCGACAACCTGAAAATCACACGTCCCGGGGACTTCGCCCGGGCCGAACGCATATTGAGGCAGGACATGGATATAAGACTGGGCAACGGATACGATGTGCACCGCTTCGGGCCGGGCGATCACGTCATGCTCTGCGGTGTGCGGGTGCCGCACGACCGGGGGCTTCAGGGCCATTCGGATGCCGATGTGGGAATGCACGCGATTACCGACGCGATATACGGCGCCCTGGCGCAGGGCGACATCGGGCGGCATTTCCCGCCCTCGGATCCCCAGTGGAAGGGCGCAGACAGCGCCATTTTCCTGCGCCACGCGGGAGAATTGGCGCGGCAAATGGGCTTTCAGATATCGAACATCGACTGCACGCTGATCTGCGAAAATCCCAAGATCGGCCCCCATGCGGAGGAGATGGCCCAAGTGCTCTCGCAGATTCTCGACATTGCTGCCGACCGGGTGTCTGTCAAGGCCACCACGTCGGAGCGGCTGGGCTTTACCGGTCGGGGCGAAGGCATCGCGGCGCTGGCCACCGCCGCGCTGATCGGAGGGTAAGACATGCTGCGTGCGATCAACACTTTCGGATTCGTCGGGCTGATGCGCCCGGCGCCGGGCACCTGGGGCTCGCTCGTCGCGGTTCTGCTGGGCTGGGGCATCGAGCATTGGCTGGGCTTCGTCCCGCTTGTCGCAGCTTTCGTCGCGGTGACCGCGCTCGGGTTCTACACCGTCGGCGCCGAGTTGCGCGACCGCCCGGGCGAGGACCCCTCGGAGATCGTGATCGACGAGGTGGCGGGCCAGTGGCTCGCGCTGATCTTTCCCGCGCTGGGGTTCTGGATGCGCGATGCGGCGATGGTCTGGCCCGGCGCGGTCGCGGCCTTTTTGCTGTTCCGGCTGTTCGACATCTGGAAACCCTGGCTGGTGGGGCGCGCCGACCGGCGCCACGATGCCGCAGGCGTCATGCTGGACGATCTCTGGGCCGGTGTCTTTGCCGGGGTCTGCACGGTTATCCTCGCCGGGCTCTATCACGGGGTGATGCTGCGATGACGGTTGCCGCGCTGCTCGAGGCCGCCCGCGCGGCCGGGGTGAGGATCGCCACCGCCGAAAGCTGTACCGGCGGCATGGTCGCCGCCGCGCTGACCGATGTGGCCGGCTCCTCCGACGTGGTGGACCGGGGGTTCGTGACCTATTCCAACGGGGCAAAGCGCGACATGCTGGGGGTGCGGGAAGAAACGCTTACCGCCCATGGCGCGGTCTCCGAACAGGTGGCGCGCGAGATGGCCGAGGGTGCGCTGGCGCATTCCGCCGCCGATCTGGCCGTCTCGATCACCGGCATCGCCGGCCCGGGCGGATCGGAGCACAAGCCCGAGGGGCGGGTCTGTTTCGGGCTGGCCGGAACCGCGCGCGACACCCATGTCGAAACGGTCGAATTCGGCGCGCGGGGCCGGGCCGAGGTGCGCCGGGCGGCGCGGGATCACGCGCTGGCGATGCTGACCGGCGCACTTTCTTAACGCGCACGTTTTTTGATCATCACGCGCAAAAAGGCGCCCTGAATTCAGGCGGTATTGAAAAAGCGTACGATTCAGGCGGCATATTCCCCGTTTGCCTCTTTTTTCCCCGCCCCCGATCCGCTTGGTCGCACCCCAACGCTTAGGCACGAGGGGGAGAATAGCCAATGAACGGCGCCGATACCGCATGGATCATCGTGGCAACCGCGCTGGTCCTGTTCATGACACTACCGGGGCTTGCGCTGTTCTACGGCGGGCTGGTGCGGGCGCGAAACGTGCTGAGCGTCTTCATGCATTGCTATGCGATCGCCTGTTTGATGAGCGTTCTGTGGCTGATCGCGGGCTATTCCATCGCCTTTGGCGACGGCCTGTCCGGAGTCTGGGGCGGGCTGGGGAAAGCCTTTCTCGCCGGCATCACCGCCGAGAGCCTCACTGGCACCCTGCCCGAGGTGCTGTTCTTTGCCTTCCAGATGACCTTTGCCATCATCACCCCGGCGCTGATCGTCGGCGCCTATGTAGAGCGGATCGGGTTCGGATTCGTGTTGCTGTTTTCGGGCCTGTGGATGCTGCTGTGCTATGCGCCGGTGGTGCACTGGATCTGGGGCGGCGGGATGCTGTCCGATGGCGGCATCTTCGGCGCCGTGGGGGTCAGGGATTTCGCCGGCGGCATCGTGGTGCATGAGACCGCCGGCCTGGCAGCGCTGATCGTCGCCGTCTTTCTCGGGCCGCGCCGCAACCGCACTACCCCGCCGCACAACCCCGGTTTCGTGATGATCGGGGCCGCGATGCTCTGGGTCGGATGGTTCGGGTTCAACGGCGGCTCGCAACTGGCGGCCGACGGCGGCGCCGCGATGGCGCTGACCGTGACGCATATCTCGGCCGCCACCGCCTCGCTCTCCTGGGCGCTGTGGGAGCGGATCAAGTTCGGCAAGGCCTCGCTGGTCGGCACCGTCACCGGCACCATCGCCGGGCTGGCCTCGATCACGCCGGCCAGCGGATTTGTCGGTCCGGTCGAGGCGCTGATCATCGGCGCGGTCGCGGGCGTGCTGTGCCAGGAGATGGTCGTCCTGATCCGCGAGAGGCTGCGCATCGACGACACGCTGGACGTCTTCGCCGTCCACGGCGTCGGCGGCATTTTCGGCACGGTGATGATCGCCGCATTCGGCGCCGGCAGTTGGGCGGCGCAACTGGGCGGGCTGGTCGTGGTCGGCGTGTTCACCGCCCTGGTGACCGTTGCGCTGGTCAAGCTGGTGGCGCTGGTGACGCCGCTGCGGGTGGATGCCGAGACCGAGACCAACGGCCTTGACCTGAGCGCGCATGGTGAGCGGGCCTATGAGATGACGTCCTAGGGCCCGCCGGATCAGCCGTACAGCGCCTTGGCCCGCGCCTCGAAGGCGCGCACGATGCGCTGCATCGCCTCGTTGAACACCACGCCGATGAGTTTCTGCAAAACCGCGTTCTTGAACTCGAAGTCGACGAAGAACCTCACCTCGCACCCCTCGCCGCTGTCGGCAAACTGCCATTGCGACCGCATGTAGCGGAACGGGCCATCAAGATACTCGGTGTCGATCCGCCCCTCCTCCGGCCAGAGCGTGACCCGGCTGCCGAAGCGTTCCCGGAACACCTTGAAGGAGATCACAAGATCCGCCTCCATCAGTTCTGCGCCGTTGGCGATGGGCCTGCGCGAGCGGATACGCGCCGCAGCGGTCCAGGGCAGGAACTCCGGGTAGCGGGCCACATCGGCGACCAGATCGTACATTTCACGGGCCGAATAGGGCAATTGGCGGGTTTCGGAGTGGGTTGGCATCCTGACGCGGTGTTTCCTGGGTGACAGTGGCGCCCCGTTTCGTATGCTTGGCCGCGAAGTTCAAGGGGAAGCCATGCCAAAGCGTCCATATGTCATCGACGAGTTGATCTCGGCCAAGACCATCGCCGCCCGGATCGAGGAGTTGAGCCGCGACATCACCGCGGAATTCCACGGCACGGACAAACTTGTCGTGGTGGGGCTGCTGCGCGGGTCCTTCGTGTTCATTGCCGACCTCGTACGCGAGCTGGACCTGCCCATCGAGGTGGATTTCATCGAGGCCTCCTCTTACGGCGATTCAACCGAGAGCAGCCGCGAGGTGCGGATTTTGAAGGATCTGCGCTCGGCCATCGAGGGGATGGATGTGCTGGTGGTCGAGGATATCGTCGATACCGGGTTTACCCTGAGCCATGTCATCAAGCTGCTGAAAAGCCGCAAGCCCGCGCGGCTGAGGACCATCGCGCTGCTCGACAAGCCGTCGCGGCGCGAGGCGCCCGTGCAGGCCGACTGGATCGGATTCGAGATCCCGGACGAATTCGTGGTCGGCTATGGCATCGATTTCGCACAGCGCAACCGCAACCTTCCGTTCATCGGCAAGGTGCGGTTCACGCCGTGAATTTCTTCTGGCTTCTTCGGATGCGGCGGTGGGTGCAGCACCCGCCGTCCTGGGGCCGGGTGAAACTCGTGCTGGCCGTTGTGGCAATCTGCCTTGCGCTCTATGCCATCGAACGCTGGATCGGCTGGCCCGACGCGTTGAACGTTCAGCCCGGCGGCCCGAGGATGCGTCCGCTGCACTGAGCGAGGAGGGCTTCACGCGGATGTGATGTTTTTTCCGTCTCTTCGTGGCAGAATCCGTGCAGGATGGGGCGGGCAAAGCCATCAACCCAGTGATGAGGATCATTATGAAGAAGACTGTTTTCACCCTCGCCGCCGTTGCGGCCGTGATCGGCACCGTTGCCGTCGCGCAGGATTATTCGGCAAATCTCAAGGCGCGGCAGGGTCAGTTCCGCATTCTGGCGCTGAACATCGGCATTCTGGGCGGCATGGCGCAGGGCAAGATCGCCTATGACGCCGAGGCTGCGCAGCGCGCCGCCGATTCGATGGTCGCGGTTACCCATATCGACCCCGGCCCGCTCTGGCCGGAAGGGTCCGACAACATGAGCATCGACGGCACCCGCGCGATGCCCTCGATCTGGGACGAGAACGCCGATTTCCTTGCCAAGTGGGGCGCGCTCGGCGAGGCTGCGGCCGGCATGCAGCAGGTCGCGGCCACCGGGCAAGAGGCGCTTGGCCCGGCGATGGGCAAGCTCGGCGGCGCCTGCAAGGCCTGCCACGACAAGCACCGCGCGCCCGAATAGACGATGCGCGCCCTACGCTGGCTGATCCTCGTCGCGGTGCTGGGCGCCGCGGCGGGGTGGTGGATGACGCGGGCCCGCCCCCTGCCCGGCGATGCGCTGGCGGTTCTGGAGGGCGATGCGGTACGCGGCGAGGCGGTGTTCCTCGCCGGAGGCTGCGCCTCCTGCCACGCCGCACCGGAGACGACGGACAAGCGGCTGCTCTCCGGCGGGCAGCGGTTCGCCTCGGATTTCGGCACTTTCGTCGCGCCCAACATCTCGCCCGACCCGGTGCAGGGGATCGGCAGCTGGACCGGCGCGCAATTCGCCAGCGCGTTGAAACGCGGCGTGTCGCCCGAGGGCCGGCATTACTACCCGGCGTTTCCTTATACCGCCTATGCCAGAATGCGCGATCAGGATGTCGTCGACCTCTGGGCGTTCTGGCAGACCCTTCCGGCCAGCGATGCGGAAAGCCAGCCGCACGAGGTGGGCTTTCCGTTCTCGGTCCGGCGCGGTGTGGGTTTGTGGAAGCTGCTCTATCTCAACGATGGCTGGGTGATGCATGGCGACCTTGATCCGACACTTGAGCGCGGCCGCTACCTGGTCGAGGCGCTGGCCCATTGCGGTGAATGCCACACGCCGCGCGGACCTCTGGGCGGGCTCGATACCGCGCGCTGGCTGCAGGGCGCGCCGAACCCCTCGGGCAAGGGCAAGATCCCGGCACTAACCCCGGACAGGTTGACCTGGGACGCGGGCGAGATCGCCTATTACCTGGAAACCGGGTTCACCCCCGATTACGACAGCGCCGGCGGTCACATGGTGGCGGTGGTGGAGAACTTCGGCCAGTTGACGGCCCAAGATCGCGCGGCGGTGGCGGCCTATGTGAAGGCGCTGCCTTAAGAACAGATGTCATCCCCGCGAAAGCAGGGATGACGGGACTCGCGGTGGTGACAGGGGTCAGGCGCACGGCCCGGCCGGGCCTCAGCCCTGCGCCAGCTTGGCCTCACGCGCCGCCCTCAGCCGGGCGAAATCGTCGCCGGCGTGGTAGGACGACCGGGTGAGCGGCGTTGCCGAGACCATCAGGAACCCCTTGCCGAAGGCTGCCTTTTCGTAGGCGGCGAATTCCTCCGGCGTGACGAACCGGTCGACGGCATGGTGTTTGGGCGTCGGCTGGAGGTATTGCCCGATGGTCAGGAAATCGACATCCGCCGCGCGCATGTCGTCCATCACCTGGCGTACCTGCGGCGCATCCTCGCCCAGCCCGACCATGATGCCCGACTTGGTGAAGATCGAGGGATCAAGCTCTTTCACCCGTTGCAGCAGCCGCAGCGAGTGGAAATAGCGCGCACCGGGACGCACCTCGGGGTAGAGGCCCGGCACGGTCTCCAGGTTGTGGTTGAAGACATCGGGCTTCGCCTCGACCACCACCTCGAGCACCTCGGGGGCGCATTTGAGGAAATCCGGCGTCAGGATCTCGATCGTGGTTGCCGGGCTGCGGTGCCGCACGGCACGGATGGTCTGGGCGAAATGATCCGCGCCGCCGTCCTCAAGGTCGTCGCGGTCGACGCTGGTGATCACCACATGGTTCAGCCCCAGTTTCTCCACCGCGTGGGCAACGCGGCCCGGCTCGAACGCGTCCAGCGTGTCGGGCCGCCCGGTGGCGATGTTGCAGAAGGTGCAGCCGCGCGTGCAGATCTCGCCCATGATCATCATGGTGGCGTGGCCCTGGTTCCAGCATTCGCCCACATTGGGGCAGCCGGCCTCTTCGCAGACCGTCACCAGCCCGTTGTCGCGCATGATCTTGTGGGTGTCCGCATAGCCCTTGCCGCCCGGTGCCTTGACCCGGATCCAGGCCGGTTTCTTGGGTTGGGCATTATCGGGGCGATGCGCCTTTTCCGGGTGACGCTGCTCGGGGATCTTGAGATCACGCATGGAGGGGGCCTCGGTCATGTCTGGTTTGCGTTTCCTAGCATATAGATGCCGCCGGGAAACCACCAGCGACGCATAGCCGCCATGACGCCGCTCCGGGTTTGGTCACGAAAGCTCACAAATGGTGCGGTTCCTGGCCGCGGACCCCCGAATGCTGCACGCGCAGCATTTCCCCGGTTGATGGCAATCTGGAATCGTTTTAATCCGGGCCCGAAACACCCTGCACAGGAGCCCGAGATGAAAGCCGGAATGAAACTGCCCGACGTGACCTTCCACACCCGTATCCGTGACGACTCCGTCGGCGGCCCGAACCCCTTTCGCTGGGAAGACAAGACCACCAAGGACTATTTCGCCGGCAAGCGCGTGATCCTGTTCTCGCTGCCCGGTGCCTTTACCCCGACATGCTCGACCTATCAGCTTCCCGGCTTTGAAAAGGGTTATGACGAGTTCCGGGATCTGGGCATCGACGAGATCTATTGCATGTCGGTCAACGACAGCTTCGTCATGAACAA
>Ga0070728_10004239_pt1 | contig 15058 bp, 17 predicted proteins | sample tdDd471_FD_66723 | JGI IMG/M metagenome (GOLD analysis project Ga0070728, IMG submission 66723) | Marine sediment microbial communities from the Atlantic coast under amendment with organic carbon and nitrate - tdDd47.1 | ecosystem: Environmental > Aquatic > Marine > Coastal > Sediment | place...
GTGGGACGGAAAGCCACCGGATCTTATCTATTTTAAGATGGCCGGGCTACCTGGGGTAGCGCAATAAAAATGAGTACCGGGCTTTTCTTTATGGAATCCTTTTTTTTGCGCGAGTCTGCAAGTGGACCTTGAAGCACGGGGTCCCTTGGTGGGGGGCTGTACAGCCGCTGTTGGTAACAATCGTGTTCGACTGCACAGAAAGGATGGATGGTACGTGAAACAAGTATTTAAAGAGACGGCATTTTTCTTCTCACCGCCGAGACTCAAGTCCTTTGGTTTGGGTTTCTCACGCTGCGCCTATTTACACATTTTATCGCTGTTATTAGCATCGGGTCTATTTTTATCCGGCCTACAGCTCTTCCCTTCGCCCGCTTTCGCATCGTTTGACTTCGGTGAAGTCTATATCGATGGGATCGGGCTCAAGTATGCTTATGCTGTGGCTGTGAGCCCGGACGGTTCCCATGTTTACGCGGCCGGAAAGACTGATAACAAGTGCATGGCTGTTTTTAAAAGGGACAGCGCTACGGGGCGGCTCTCTTATGTCCAGACCCTGAGAAACGGTTTCGATAACGTGGACGGCCTCGACGGCGTGTCTTCTATCTCGGTGAGCCCTGACGGTGCCCATGTCTATGCGACAGGGTATTATTCCGATACCGTTGCTGTGTTCAGTCGGCACAGCGACACCGGACAACTTGTCTTTGTACAGGTGGTCAGGGATGACGTTGCTGGGGTTAACGGGCTTAACGGTGCCCGGTCAATAGCCGTGAGCCCCCTTGGAAACCATCTGTATGTAGCTGGAATGTATGACAACGCCGTGGCCGTATTCAGTCGCGACAGCTCTACCGGTGAACTCACGTTTAAAGAGGCTCTCGGTGACCTGAGCCAGGCATATACGGTAACCGTTAGCCCTGAAGGAAGCCATGTTTATGCCACGGAATATTCAAGTGATTCTGTGACGGTATTCAGCCGGGACAATAGTTCCGGTCTGCTCACCTTTGTCCAGGAATATCGCAACGGAAGCAATTCAATTTCCGGGCTTGACGGGCCCAAAGGAATCGATTTGAGCACAGACGGCAAGTCTGTCTATGTTTCAGGTAATAACAGTAATACAGTGGTGGTTTTCAGCCGGAACGTCAATTCAGGGGAGCTCACTTTTGTGGAGGTGCAGACAAAAGGCATAGACGGTGTTGACGGTCTTTATCGCGCCTACGGACTCGTTGTAAGCCAGGACGACGCCCATGTTTATGTGATCGGTTGTTATGACGACGCCGTGGCGATCTTCCATCGGAACTCGGCGACGGGCGAGCTCACCTTTGCACAAATGTTGAAAAATGGCATCGGCGGTGTTGCCGGAATCCCCAGCCCTTACAATATCATTGAGAGTCCTGACGGCAAATTCGTCTATATAACGGATTATACTTCAAATGCCGTGGCAACATTCAGCAGAGACAGCAGTTCAGGCCTGCTCTCCTTTGTTGAGGTTTTTAAAGACTCGGATGGCGGAGTCGACGGGCTTACACAAGTCCAAAAAGTTACAGTGAGTCTCGACGGCAAGCATGTCTACACCGCCGGCTACATGGAATCAGCCGTATCCCTCTTCGAACGGAACACAAGCACCGGACGGCTGACCTTTATTGAGGCGATCAAAGATACCGTTTCTCTGGACCGCGCCAGAGCTATCACTGTCAGCCCTAACGGTGAATATGTTTATGCAGCCGGATATGACACGATGGTGGCGTTCAATCGTGACGACCTCACCGGCAAATTATCAGTTGAAGAGGAGTTTAAAGACGGAGACGGCGATAACGACGGCCTGGAAAACATTTCGGACATTGCTGTGAGCCCGGATGAGATGCACGTTTATGTCACCAGTTCCGGATATGGAGGCTCTGCTCCGGGAGACAATGCCCTTACCGTCTTCGGTTGGGACAGTGGCAAAAATCTGCTGAGCTTCAAGCAGGTCATCAAGGATACCGATACGGGAATGGACGGTCTTTATGGCGCCGCTTCGGTGACGGTAAGCCCCGATGGCCACCACGTATATGCAACAGGAAAATATGACGCTGCAGTGGTCGTATTCAGCCGTGCCCCGGACACCGGCGAGCTGACTTTTTTGCAGCTCATCAAAGACAGTGATCCCAATATGGACGGTTTGGGTAATGCCTCATCCGTTGTTGTGAGCCCGGACAACAAGCATGTATATGTCACCGGCCAGGCAGACGATGCTATTGTTACCTTCAACCGTGATATCGACACGGGCCTGCTCTCCTTGTCGAGTGTCATCACAAACTCCGACATAACGGATGATTGCCTTGACGGTGCCGAATCCGCCAGGATAACACCCGATGGAACCCGCCTCTTCATTGCGGCGTCATCCAGTCGTTATGCCGGAGGCGTTCGTGGTGGGGTAACGGCTTTCACACGGGACCCAAACACAGGAGGGCTTTCATTTGAGAAAGTGATCACTGCTTACGATGACGGAATCCCAAGCCTGGACCAGGTCAGATTCATAGCCTTGAGTCCGGACAACGGCCACCTGTACTCAGCGGCATCGCCTGCCAATGCGGTTGCCGTCTTTGACTTGGACTACGACCAGGATGGCACGCCCAACAACCTTGACGACGATGATGACGGTGACAACGTACTTGACGTGAATGACCATTTTCCGGCAGACCCGTTGGAATGGGAAGACACTGATGGCGATGGCACAGGCAACAACGCGGATACCAATGACGACAACGACGGCTACCTTGATGGCGAGGATGCCTTTCCCCTGGACCCTCTGGAGTGGGAAGACACCGATGGGGACCGCACAGGAAACAACGCCGACACCGATGACGACAACGACGGGGTCGAAGATGATGCCGATGCCTTCCAGCTGGACCCGTCGGAATGGAAAGACACGGACGGGGACGGCACGGGCGACAACGCCGATACCGATGACGACAACGACGGCGTTGATGATGACGTGGAAGCGGCGGCTCCCGGAAACGGCGACGGCAATGCCGATGGCACCCAGGACATCCTCCAGGACAACGTCACCTCCCTGACCGCCTATGACAGCACCAAGTACATTACCGTCGCGTCGGTTTCCGGAAGCACACTCGCTGACTGCCAGGCGTCGGGCCTTTCCGCTGTTTCCGATGAAGCCCCGGAAAATACCGACTTCACGTACGGCCTGGTCAACTTCAGCATTAACGGGTTGACACCTGGCGCTGCCACCACCGCGATGATTTATTTGCCCGAAGGAACGGAGCCCAAGACCTACTACAAATACGGCCGTACCCCCGATAATTCAGTGAACCACTGGTATGAATTCCTCTATGACGGGACAACCGGGGCCGAAATAAACGGCAACGTCATCACCCTGCATTTTGTGGATGGCAAACGGGGCGATAATGACCTGATTGAAAACGGCGTGGTCGTCGATCCGGGTGGGCCCTCCTTTAGCGCAGACGATACAAAGCCCACAGGAGGCGGGGGCTGCTTCATCAACAGCCTGGCCCCATAACCACAAGAAAAGGCAAGCACGACTAAAAACGAAGGGCAGGGTTGCATGAACCCCCTGCCCTTTTCTTTTTTTCACTTGAAACTGCCAGCTATCATTTATTTGGAGGGGGCTTCATGGGGCAAAATCCAAATAACCTTTTATTCAACTTTTCAAAAACATAGGCCCCAGGCAGAGACGCCAGAGGCAAACATGAGCGACAGGGATTTCTCAAATACTCCAGTGCCTTCTGGCTATTTTCTCAAACATCACCACAATCCCGGTGGCAACGGTGTAGACCAGATCGATGCCTGCGTTCATGTCGGCAGAAGAGTCAAAGAACAAGTGAAGGTCTGAATCCATCCCCTCCTCCGGCTTCCAGTAGCAGACAAGAATGGGCAACCTGGGAAGTGGCCAGAGCACAAGAGAGATGTCGGATTGAAACTGCCCCTCCATGGATTCACCGTTAAAAAGCTCGATCAGCTCTTCAAACAGGCCGGTGTACCTGTCGGCAAGGGCCTTAAAGGGCACCTCAGAACGCTGAACAAAGAGCCCGTTTTTCTCTCGCCCCCCTTTCAGCTCGCGTAGCGGAACCCACTGCCCCGTCAGCTTTTCTCCTTTGCAGGCAAAAATGTATCCGAGAGCCGTCGAGGTGATCCACGGATTTATATGGATATCCGATGAGAGGTTTCCCTCCTCATCCACCCGAAGGGGTTTCCCAAAAATTCGGAGGGTCAGTTTGTTGTTTTCAAACACCCCGCCTACCCGCTCTGCTGTCGCGCTCAGATCTACAGAGGCCACTCTGGCCTTCAGGAGGTTGAGACGTTCTTCTCTCTGTTCGTCAACCGATGGGATTGCGGGCGCGGTAATGTGAGCATCAGGAATGGTATCGGGGTCAATATGCGGACAGAGTTCCAGTGTTTTCTGCCCCAGAAATACTTTGGATGCAAAGGCAAGGCAGGTGGTTTCGTTGCAGGCGCGACAATTGGTCTTGGGCAGCAGCTTAAACAGTTCCATGGCGTTGGCGAACGGACTCATGACACCCTCCTTAAATGGTGTTGATTTCATGGCAGAGGGGCAGAACTCACCTGCACCTCTGCTCTTCCATAAAATGCATAAGAAAGACGCCATAATAAAACATCCCCCATTTGGGGGAGAGGCAAAAAAAAATGCCTCCGGCGACCAAGGTGAGCCACCTTGAAAGCGGGTTCCCACATGCTCCGGGGCTTCGCCCCTTCACATTTACTTACGGGCTTTGCCCGCGGGAAATGCCTTGGATTTGTTGATCTTCTTTACGAAATTCGAAGGGCGTTTCGTGTTCTTCATGGTTCGTAACTGGTCAGCTTGAGCCGGCGGCTAAACTTTTGCCTGATCTGAAAAAGTGGGGTTAACAAACAGCCCTTAAAAAGTGTCTTTGAGCGAATTCCGTTTTAAAGGCGGGAGTGGTTTGTCCCGAGGAACGAGGGGAAAAGCGCATCCGCTATCTGCTTTCAAGGTACGTTGCCTAATGTGGCTTCGCCACCCTTGCCGCCGGAGACTGCTTTTTTCGAAATGAATAGTTACTGAATCAAATAATGTTTCGGCGGGCAGCCCAAACAGCAGCCTGGGTGCGGTCACTGACACCTATCTTATTGAACAGGTTGATGACATGGCTTTTCACGGTGTGGGGGCTGATACGAAGTTCGGTGGAAATCTCCGGGTTGGTAAAACCTTTTCCCAGCAGGCTCAACACTTCGACCTCGCGCGGGGTCAAGGCGACCATAAGAGACATGTTGGCATCAGCCAGAGCCTGCGAACACCCAACGTCTTCATCAGGGAGACCGGGCTTGCCCCCTGCAGTGTCATTGCCGTCCACATCAAAGGTCACGGATGCCACAGGGCTCCCTTTGGCATCAAGCACCGGGTAGGTCACCTGTTCATGCATGGGGGTGCCGATATGGGGGCACAGAGTGGGAACTGTTTTTTGCCTGGAGAGCATGGAGGCAAAGGCGAGGCAGGTGGAAAACCCGCACGCTTTGCAGTTGGAAAGCGGCAACAGCCTGAGGATATCTGGTACGGCGACTCTCTTGAACACTTTGTGCTTGGGAACGATGGCCCCTCTCTTCTCCAGAATCTCATTGAGGTAATCCATGACCCTGTTTCTGAACTCACCGGCTTCCTGTCTATCTCTAAAAGGTGTGGCAATGCAGCGGGTTGGGTAGAGCACACAGAAGACCCCGTCGAGTTCAAAACGGATCAGGGAGGGCGATTCGTGAAGTTCCGCCCCTTCTGCCTTGGCATTGATGTAAGGAAAGAGAAAGGCAAGATCGGTATCAAAGGAGAAGGCCGCCATAACCGAAGCACGCTTGATGGATCCGGGCTTGGCCATGGGGCCTTCAAGGCAGGTGTAAAATGCGTGGTATCCGATGCGTTCTGCTGTCAACACAAACCGTCCTTGATAAAAACGACCAACGAATCCCTTAGCCTTCGGCGGGTCGCTTTAATAAAAATCAGCAAAAACAGGTCAAGGGTTCAGCCCGACTTTGAGGTAAACCACTGCACCTGTAACTCTGATGCCTTGGATATGGATGCACTCAACTCGTGAAATATCCGGGCTATATGTGGAGTTTTTTTCTGATCTTGTCCCGCATTCTCTCCGGTAATTTTAAATAGAGGCCGAGAAGTCCAAGGGCAACTGTCATAAGCGGGATAAACACAAGAACAGACCAGGACAAACCAACAACGCCACTTAACCTGTAATCGATAAGCATCTCTATGACCGGACAGACAAGGGCAACGCTGACACAAAGGTAGATAGGTATCACAACGTACTGGTTTTTGTGTTTAAACCGTTTGTAGAGTTTTACCACGGCGGCACAAACCAATACCACAAGTACAATCAACGGAACAGCAAGGTTCCAAGCCCATGTCATCCGTCCGTCAACATAATCAAGCCCACAAACAAGAGCCGTGGACACAATGCCTGCAGAACAAATGGTCGTATAAATATCAGAGAGATACCAAAGAATAATCAAACTGTAAAACCATGCCGATACAACGCCAATCACGCTGTAATGAAAAGGCCTGCTTTGCATGTCAAGAAACGAATGAAGGAAACCAAGGCAAATCAGCGCACTAATGATAATCAGGGTCAGGCTAAAGAAAATCTGATTCTTCATGCGCCTCAATTGGTTCTCGTATATATTCAAGGGAATGGGAAATCTCTCGTCATTCCCCATTCGCCTTCCCCCAGAGTCAACAACAGGTATACCCTGTCGGCATAAAGGACAGTTTATTACGTTCGGCTCAACCTCTACTCCACACGCCGGACAATATGGCATCGTCTACTCCATTCGGTCAGCAAGGGGCATGGTGCTCTCTTCTCTTGCTGCCGGATAATTGGTTTCTATCTTAACGCGAACCCCCATTTTCCTCAGCTTGCTGAAAAAAATACGTTCAATTGATTTTTCTTCTGTGAGGCTTCCGAAGGTCACGTAAGCATTTCCCTTGTATGAAATGACCCCGACCTTAATAACGTTTGCCTGCCCCGGCGGAGGGTAAAACTCAAATCGTTCAACTTGGGACGCCAAGCCGTCTGGCAACGTCAGATTGCCCAGGTTAGATATGCTGCTCGTGTTGTTTTTTTCGCCAAACTCCCTGAAAATGAGTTGTGTCACCATTTTTTTTACGTACAACGGCATGAATCGTACCAGAAATGGCCTTTCGGCTTTGACATTCCGACATATAAGCGCCCTCAGATACTTGCGGTTCACCATCAGTCCCATGGAGTGCTTGATATGCGAGACAATCTCTTCAAACGCGTAGTGACCAAGCCTGAAATCAATGCACGGAGAGATGCTGACAAAAAAATTACGCATGGTCTCGGAAGGGAAAAGCCGTCGTAAATTGACAGGAACATTCAGCACGACTGGGAGCGGGCACTTCTCCTCGCTTTCCCTTATATACTGCTGGACTGAATCAAAATAGAGGGCGGTAAAAAATTGCGTAATTGTGGCCGAATGCTTCTTTGAAAGGGCCAACACGTCATCTGCGTTCATGATACCGGTCACAATTCCATATTCCCCTTTGGGAAGGAGTTCAAAGGGAAGGAGGTAAGCCCGGCTTACCTGTTGGGGCTGAGGTATGTGAGGTTGGTAGTACCTGTGAAAGGCATCTTCAAACTCGCGTGGGCCTGGTTCATCCTTTGGTTGAAAAAACGATCCATCCCTTACAAATGCCCCTCCCCGCAGACGAACGTATTCTCCCACGAGAGATTTTAGAAACATCAGCCCACCGGTTCCGTCTGTCACGCTATGAGATATCTCAAGGCTGATTCTCTTGTCAAAATACAAAACCCGAAAGGGAAACACGCCTCGTTTCTTGTACAGGAGGAACATGCATGGGAAAAACACCTCCTTTTGCACACGAGGGGTCTCTTTACACGCCTCATAATAGTACCAGAAAAGCCCACGTTTGAGGGTTACCTGAAAATATGGAAACCGTTTGATGATGTTGTCCAGGGCGTTCTGAAGGAGACGGCTGTCGACAGGTTCGTACAAGGTGGCTGAAACCCTGAACACCGTCGATATTCGCGTCGACGTGATGGATGGATACAACTTGCCCGCATTGTCCAGGCGATACCACGGCTTGTTAACATCTGATTCTTTTGTCACATTGCTACCAAAATAAAAAGGCTCATGGGAAAACGAAGGATAAACATCTATTGCTTTAAGGGTCGAGAGTCATTAACCGGTGAGACGTCATCAGGACCAGGATGTTCAGGCTCAATCCGACGGATTCCTGCATGTTTCCCGAGGCAATGCCGACCTGAGTTGAGATGTTTATGTCGATCTAAAATGGTCTTTGGGGTGCCCCCCATTACCCCCAAGACTGAATCTCAATGATATTTCCCTCGGGGTCCCGGAAGTAAACGAATTTCAAAACCCCCACGTTGTCAATCACCCTTTCGGTCACCTGCCCCAGCATTGAGGCGCCGTGCTCAAGGGCTGCGGCAAGGGTTGCATCCACATCGTCCACCTCAAAGGCGATGTGGGCGAACCCGGTGTGGTTGGGCATGATGTTGCCTGAGTCATGGGTCTCTTCGTAGGTGAAGATCTCAAGTGTCGGGGCGTTTTCCCCGTGACCGGGAAGAAGAAGGTGAACACCGGCAAGCTTGGCCCCGGTCAGCCCCGTGGCCCTGTCCAGCCAGTCACCGGAGAGGTTCCGTTCCGGCGGCTTCACCGTGCAGTCAAAAACAGTGATGTAAAATTGGGATAACGTCTTCCAGTTTCGCGCGGCAATATTCGTGTGGGCAAATCGCATTTTATTTCCTATGAATTTAAGTCAGGGTGATTCGTACTCACCAAGAATATCATTTACACCATGAAGAACATCAGTGACACCTCGAAAAAGAACGAATTAGAAACTCAATTCATCTTTTAACATCCCATAAACGACATGGTCGTTGTATCGATCATAGACTTTTTCAGCGCTGCGTATGGTCCCTTCATTCGTAAATCCCAGTCGTTCAGGAATGGCTCTGCTCTTTCTGTTTTTCACAGCACACCTGATCTCGACTTTTTGCATGGGCCAATGCTCAAAGCCCAGGCGAATTAAATCCTTCACGGCCTTTGTCATGATCCCTTTTCCGATATACTCCTGTCCCAGCCAGTAGCCAAGATGTCCGATTCCACTGGCCTGATCGATCAGGTTATACCCTATCCCGAATATTTCATGAGAAAGTGACTGGGCCAAAACAAAACCATGTTATTAATGATGGTTGTTGTGAAAGATTAAGGCATTTCAAAAATGCAACATGTCATTCACGGTTTCCTGCTCGATTTTCTCACCCTTCGGGCGAGCCGAGTGCACCCATCTTCTGCGTTATCAGAGCATTGAGGTAAACAACTACATCTGCAGCTCTGATGCCTTGAATATGGGGGCACTCAACTCGTGAAATATCCGGGATAAGACCCCTGCAATGCGTCCTTGGTAAAAGAGCGTTTCATGCAACGCCTCGCCCGTTGCGAAGCGAGCCAATTGACGTTCAAGGAAATTCCTGGTGTCCTCTGGCTTTTGGATTGCATCGAGCCAGGGCAACCACGTCTTGAGATACTCACGATTGGTGTCGGTCAGGTGAAACAGCTCTTGCGCATACTGCGGGACCGAGAGCTTGGCTTGAATATGTTGATCTATCTGACGGTAAAACATGGACCCCTGCTCTTTTTTATATAAACCACTGTTACATGACAGAACTAACAGCCATATTGATCAACTCCCAATCTCTCGCTACGTCGGAAAATGCAGGAGCCCGCTCCTTTGGAGCAGGCTGGAGATATCTGGGAGTTCTTTCAATACGCAGCCTGTTTATAGCGAGATTTTTTCAAGATGTGTCAATATCGGCTCGGCTGCCAAAAGACCGACTGTCTGTTTTGCCAGTTCCTGCATATGGGCCGTGGTGTTATGATGTGCAAAGGCAACGTCATCTTTAAATATTTCATAAAAAAAGAATGCGCCTTTGGTATCCCTGATGCGGTGAAGATCATAAATCACCGTCCCTTCTTCCGTTTTTACTTTAGTTGAAAATGCGACAAGTTTTTTTTCAAGCTCATCTTCTTTTCCTTCAATGGCCTGAACCAGAGATGTTACTGTCACCATCCTAACCCCTCCTTCAAAAAATAATTTACCACATACGCTCTCTTCACACCGCTGAACATGTGTAAGAAGCAACCATTAAACACGGTAACTTGAGTTACTAAATCAACATGTCTCCGGTATTGTAAAAATGTGACATAAAATTTTTTTCTGTCAGGAATGTTGTCGGCGTTTCATTTACATATTTTTTAAAATCTTTAATGAAATGGGACTGATCGAAATAGCCCGCATTCAAAGCCTCACCCAGATAATTTGTATTTTTTAACCGGGTCAAGTTTCGCATGATGGAATCAAAACAGGATATTTTTTGAAATGTTTTAGGGGTCAAGCCTGTGTAGGCAGTAAATCGCCTGTGAAAATGTCTGTAACTGATCCCCATATCACCGGGAACCTGGTGCAAAACCGCACCACAACCCACCTGTTTAACCATATATTCCATCATCGTATCTGCTTTGCAATGTGTCTCCAGAAAAGACAGAAGGTAAGACTCAATAACGTTTACCCTTTCGAGGTTTGTGTGCGAGTCAGCAACTTTTTTTTCGAGTTCTGCCCCCTTGTGCCCCCACATATCCCGAGGTGACAAAAATTGCCCTGCGATCTCTAATTGCGGGACCCTGCAGAAATTGTTAAACGCCCCCTCCCGGAACCGTACCGCAATAAAGCCTGTCTCTCCATCGGTTACCAGGTCGTGTGAAACATCTCTTAATCCAGCGATGACACTTTGGGCCGTGTTGGAACATTCAGCTGTTTTTGAATGAACAAAGCTGAACGGAGATTTATAATGAAAGATCATCTCGGTCACGACACCTGGAAGGGCTTTCGGCAAACCCATACGTTTGCCGCACTCCCATGACCAGTATGTGTATATGTAGTGTTGCAACAGCGGATGGGGTTTGTAATAGGAAGTTTTCAACGTCAACACGCCCCTCGTTTGTTCATGTTTCAGCCATCTCCAAGCCCGTACACTTGCCTTGGGGCAAGATACTCAGGAAAGTCATCGATAAGGGCGCGACGCACCAGATAGCAGAAATGGCATTCATCCACATAACCTTCTTCATTCGGCATCACCTGATATTGCTTCGCCAGCAAATGCGGCCCACCCTGGGCAAGGGGGCCGCTTATGGGGTGGGTGCGGGCGTCATATTCCTTCACAAGCTCAGAGAGCGGGCGTTGCCACATGTTGCCCATGCTCACGCCCTGGCACAGGTGAACTTGTCCATAGCTGTCCACGTGGACCCTTGACGGTGTTACCAGCTCTTCATGTGGGCATGTGATGAGTTCATGACCGGGCCTTCGGGGCAAACCGGCGGTGAGTTTCTCAACAGCCCGCCCCTTGAACATCGCTCCTCCTCCAATGACGGGAGTGCCTTTGTCCTGGCCTTCTCCAGGCTTTGATTCCACAAATGGCTTTTCAATGCAGATGGAGGCCGTCGGAATGCCGAGCCTTTCAGCTGCTGCTATCCCTCGTTTGGCAGGGCTCTCCCCTTCCCCGTAATGGAACGAATCATTGCTGATACTGAGGGTGCTCACCCCAAGCTCCGAAAGGGGGCGGAGCCAGATGTCGGCATCCTCTTCGGAGACAGCTCCGTAGGCGTTTGTGACGACCCCGACCTTAAACCCCATGTCTCGCGCAAGGCGGACCCCCTCGATTAAGGATGGATAAAAGAGAAAGGGCTCCCCTCCTTCGAAGTAAATCCACTCAACGGACCCTATTTTACGGGCCTCATCAAGCACCGAGCGAATCTGCGCCAATGTCATGGTTCCCTGGGCGCCAGGGCCTGAGTAAAGGAAACAGTGGTCGCACTCAAGGTTGCACGTGTATGTCATGAGAATGTGGATTCCCGTTAACATGCCCTTTCCTCCCTTTGTCACAGCATTGATGAGTGATGATACGGCACGTTATGTCTGGGTGACTTTACACTTCGTCTTCAAGACGTCCAACACATCGCGTGAACGCTCCACTGTAAACCCGACGCGCCACCATTTATTTTTTTGGATTAACACAAAGATCCTGTCCCTTGAGGAACGGGCATCGGGGGGAAACCAGGTCCGGAAATCCCCTGTGCCGAAATATCGATATTTCCCGCTTCGTAGCGACGGAACTTTTACAAGAAGGCGGTCGACATCCTTGAAATGGACCCGCTTGTTGCCAAAGGGATAGTAGTAGTTCAAAAACAAAATGGAGTCCTTTGAAATTTCGACCAAAGAGTCACGATACAACAAAGGCGCATTCATCGCTGTCTCCCCAAAACAGGTTATCAAAAAGCTTATTCTTCAGATTCGATGCGGAAGATGCCGTCGATATTCGATGGGCTTTTATTCCTCTCGGTTCGGACAATGAGTTTTTTCCACATGAGATCGAACTTGGGATCTGTTTTGCGTGCATCCCGAACCCGCCCCATTATGCCGTGCAACTGCCGAAAAGAGCCATTCATCGCAAGAAAAGTGAACACGGGCCAGATTATCGCGCAGAAAAATGCAATGGCCACGGCATGACCAAGGTAGTCCATCAGCCAAATATCATCAGAGACATGTTCTTTGAGATACAGTCCGCCAAGCGTAACAAACCCAAAGATGGCAACCCCAGCAACGCAAGCCCCTGGAATCATGAAAATGGTGATGACGATGTTTTTCATAAGGTTCCCTCAGCCGTTGAGTCGTACCTGTTGTGCGGGAACGCTGCGGCGCAGCAGAAAGGGGCCATACGATCATGTGTCATGGGACTTGGTGCCATCACCGTTCAAGCCATGGGATAATGTCCCAATCCCGTACAACACACCGATGATTAGCGAGAACACAGATGATACAAAGACAAACCCGATCCGTGTGTTCATGTCAGACAAATAGGGTTGCTCGACAAAAAGAATCAGGGGAATCGTACCGACCCCCCTTGTTAAATACACACAGGATATCAGGATGAGGGCACCCGTCGTGAACGGAAGCCGCCGGATAAGCCCGGCCCCGGAAAACGCATACAAACCGAAAAGCAGGAAGATCACAATAACTGCCGTTGTAAACATGATGGGAAACCATGGCCCGGCTTCAGCCATGACGGCCATTGGCTCCCCCGGCACCATGAGCCGATACCAGTCCCCGCCCCCAATGGTAACGGCAGCATGCAGCAATGCGATGCAGACACTGCAACACCCTGCGACAACGAGACATGTATTACCGGGGTTTCTCATAGCTGCCTATAGGAGACGGCAGCAACCAGAAATTGTTTGAAACTGTAGCGCCCTTGGCTTCATGTAGAAAGTTAAACACCCGTCATCGTCTTACACGGGCGAAGCCCATAAGCAAATGTAAAGGGCCGAAGGCCCGGAGCATTTGCAATCCCTCACCTTGTTAATCGATGAGGTGAAGGGTGTCCACCAGCTCGTTTACATCGCCTGGCTGGATGGGGAAATGGGGGGCCAGAAGTTCTCCACATTGCTGGATGCCGCGTCGCATGCCCTCTTCCGGTTTGCCGTCTTTAAAACCGAGGATAATGGTGTCACATAGTGCCTGCCAGTCGTCCTGTGACAGTTTGGCGTTGATGGTGTCGTCGCCTACGACGTGCACCATGTGCTCGTAGAGTGAGACATAGATCAGGATCCCAGTGGCGTTTTCCGTTTTTCTGATCTTCAGCCGTTGAAACATCTCCCGGGCGCTGCTCTCCACCTCTTCCTGCATCTCCCGCTTGGCGATGAGGGGGAGCCTCAGTACCGGGACGTGGCTGGCCAGGGCCATGCCGATAAAACAGGTGGCGACAAGGATCACCAGCACCACAGGGAGATTAAGCCGGAGCATCGGACTGCCGCCCCATGCATCCGCTGTGGAAGCGACGCCCTGAAACCAGACCCAGGCACCCCCAAGGACCAGCAGAGAGAGCAAAAACCCGAACATATCTTCCGCCCGGTCGTATCGTCCCGAGGCTGTGGCCACCACCGGCACCACCTCGGCAGATGTCTTTTTCTCCACCTCGGCGATGGCCGCTTCGATATTGAGAATCTCTTCTTCAGTAAACAGTTTGGTTGCTTTTTTCATAATGGTCACCATGATCCCGTTGCACCGCCACCACCGGAGGAACCGCCTCCGAACCCCCCGCCGCTGCCTGAGCTGGAGAGCATGGCTCTGATGATGAAAAATAGAATAACACCAAGAACGCCAAGAAGGGCCCAGGCCCATCCCTTTCGACCCGACCTGAACAGATTGATGATCATGACGACAATAAGGATAAGGCCGCCCACAAACGCGGGCACAACCCACCAGGGGGCTTTTCGTTCAGGCAGAGCGAGTCCGCGTGCCATGGCATCGAGTCCGCGTACGCCGTCAGCAATTCCGGTTGCGAAGTCCCCACGCTTGAATGCAGGAACGATGAGTTCGCCCATGACCTGTTGGGCCTGGTAGTCGTAATCATGGCCCCAGCCCGCTCCCAGCTCGATTCGCGCCTTGCGATCTCCGCTGGAGATAAGCAGCAGAACGCCATAGTTGCGATCCTGCCATCCGATGCCCCAGTGATCAAAGAGTTCGGTGGCATACTGCTCAATGCTCAGCGTAACGGCATCGTAAGCCGCCAGTGACGAAATGGTAACCACGTAAACGGGAATGCTCTCTTCCGTGAGAAGAGCCGACGCCGTTTCATCGATGCGATTTCCCGTCTCCACATCAATCAGCCCCGCCTCGTCCACATAGTAATGTTCCGAAGGCGGTTTGTCCGGAAAAATGACAGCAAGAGCCAAGGCCGGCACCATCAGCGCCAGGATTGACACCCATGTGATGAGTCCTTTTTTGTTCATGGCATGTTTTTCCTTATGTTCATTTTGTCAATGTCTCGTGTTCTGCAGCCATCTGTATGGTTCGTTTCACCATTCGGTCTATCGTTCCATCGGATCGTAACTGTTCCAGTTTGGTATTAATGAGGGGCAGATACGTTAAGAATGATGATTTTTTGGAGAT
>Ga0070728_10004240_pt1 | contig 15058 bp, 11 predicted proteins | sample tdDd471_FD_66723 | JGI IMG/M metagenome (GOLD analysis project Ga0070728, IMG submission 66723) | Marine sediment microbial communities from the Atlantic coast under amendment with organic carbon and nitrate - tdDd47.1 | ecosystem: Environmental > Aquatic > Marine > Coastal > Sediment | place...
TGCTATCCCTTCAAAAAATGCCTTCCCGATAGCTATCGGGATCACCAAAATCTCTATCTCAAAATCCGGAACTTATTCTTTGTCCATTACTTAACAGGCATTTTGTCCTGATAGGCTGGCTTATTTTAGGGTGTTCTGAGCATTTAGGGGGTCGGCGAAGGATGTTTTATCCTTAATGTGGTAGGCGATCTCTTACTATTGCATACGAGAAAACCCCAGCCAATGTTCCGATAAAAATTAAGCCTGCAGCCAAGTATCCGGTGCTCAGCAAAGCGAATACAGGGGCTACACATAAGCCTGTTGTGGCCCAACAACATACCAGGGCCAAGCTTGATATAGCCATTCTTGTAACATCATTCGGTTTTTAGGACTGAATACTGGGTAAAATAGGCACTACGAAACACCGCAGTCATTGCAAAGATGCAGGTCTAATTTTGAGCATACAAGTTGGCTTGCGTAAATGGTCGTCTAGTTGATTGGGCGGGCTGTTTTTTGAGTAGGCTAAGGTGAGCTGAAGTTCTTTCTAAGTCTAAGAAAGCCTATAGTGCTAAGGTGAGCTTGAACTTACTACTGGATATTTGCTGTTTTAGGGTTAAGAGCACAAATAAGGCACATAACTTCTCAACAGCAAATGTCCAGCAGCATGAATTTGGGAATCCGTTCTAGTTAAACGCTTTGAGGCGGTGGGGTATAAAAGAACTCTTCTCTAACAATTTTACCATTATTAACGGTGTAAACGCAAACTTCATCCATGTCGATGGCATTGGGGTTTCCTTTGATTTGGACATTCATCAACATGCTACAAGAGAAGAAATTCTCAGCCACTATTGGATCAGATATTACGCTAGTGTTGACTTTTTCCAACATGCTTTCAAATTTTTCTCCTTTGGCAGCTATCGCTTCCAAACCTTGTACCATTCTATTCGGCACTCCTTCTGGCTCCACGGACACAATATCAGGAGCATATAATTCCTTTACCACTTGCCGGTGTTTACCTTCTCGGCATAAAGCTACTAGTCTGTTGGCTACTTCTTGAGTTGTCATTGTAGATGATAATTTTGAAAAAGTGAATGACTGGAAATCCAATCTAGTATCGTTTGATAAGACAAAAATAGAAGAGACCTATGACAGCTGTATGTCAGCAAGTTTTAAATTGGAGAAAAAATTCTATTGATAGTGTTCATAAAGTTGAGTAGCCAATACCTTTAATCGATTTTTCAGTTCCAGCGGGGCAAGAACGGTAGCTTGATCTCCAAACTGGAGTAGCCAACGCGCAAAAACTTCAATAGAAGCATTTAGAAATTTCATATGAACGCCGTCTTTTTCAATGGTTTGTTCCATGAAACCAAAGTAATATTTGCGGCTTTCAGCGAATTGGACCAGGGAGTTGTTAAATACAATTTCTATCGCATAGAATTGATGTTCTTTCTTCCAGGATTGATCTTGTTGATCGATATAAGCTTGTAAACTAATGTGTTGGGTAGCAAAGTTTTGTTCTAGCACTTTTAGCTGGGTAATCCGATTCACTTTGAATGTTCGGTAGCCAGTTTTGAGCTGACAAAAAGCCACTAAATACCAATTACTACCTTGGTAATAGCAACCAATAGGCTCTAATGTTCGTTCGGAGCTTGTACCATCCGCTTTTTTGTAGTGAATCTTCAACAGTTGCTTAGCAGCCAGACTGCTGAAAAGGTCTTGCAGATAAGTCTTGTTTTCCGAAGCCTTTTTATTTGAAATGGCAATTGAATTGTCTAAGACCTCTAAAGCTTTCTTCTCCGAACGCCGCAAGATGGCCTTGATCTTAATCATCGCGTTAGAATAATAAGCTTGCGTCTTTTTATCCGTTACCTTACCGATAAATTTTTCGGCGGTAAGAAGCGCGGCAGCCTCTCCTTCATTGAACATCAAGGGAGGAAGGCGGTAACCATCCGTAATAGAATAGCCAATACCCGGATCACCGATAATAGGAACCCCAGCATTCTTGAGCGTACGGACGTCTCGATAAACCGTTCGAAGACTAACACCAAATCGCTCAGCAATGGTCATCGCTTTAATAAGCCTTCTGGTCTGTAATAGAACTAAAGTAGAAAATACTCGATCAAATCTGTTCATGAAAAGATGCCGCTAAAAAGAGATGAAAAGAAGTAATGAAAGTCTGAAGTCTTCTAGAATACTTCTTACATTCAAAAGTACAAAGGAGAGTCGCTAAAAAAAAGGTAGGTCACAATAATGTGGAAAATTACATTTATGAAAATTGCAGCAACATCAGCTAGTGGACAATTGGGCCCTGAAAAGGCTGCTGGAAAGCCACACCAAAAACCAATACGAATGATTCCCGAAATTAAAGCTCAATAAGGTCCAAGGTTCAATCCTGCTACCGCTCGACCAGCAAGGCCGAAGCACAAAAAAATGGCAGAGAAGAAAAAAATTGCGAAAGAAATATATCTTAGTAGTAAAGTAAAACTAATGACAAGTACCACACACTTGAAAAATGCTGAAGAACATGCTACAGATATCCTCAAAAATCAACTTTCCTCAGACCTAGTATTTCATAATTTAGAACATACTGAGAAGCTGGTAGAAACGATTAAGTTGATCGGGACTTATGAGCAACTCAGTACAGCGGATATGGAGATCGTCCAGATGGCCGCCTGGTTCCTTAATACCGGATACAGAGACGTCTACGATGAGCATGAAGAAAAAAGTAAAGCTATTGCTTCCGCATTTCTCAAGCTGAAGGAGGTACCTCAGGATAAGATAGACAAAATTTCGGCCTGTATATTGGCTACCCAAGCCGGGAACAAACCCAAAAACAAGCTAGAAAAAGTATGTGTGGATGCCAAACAGGCCATCAACATAAACGATAACTATAAGCAAGCCTTAGAGCAACTGAGACAAGAGCAATTAGCTGTTAAAAAAATAGAGCAATCGGAAGTTGATAGTTTGCAAAATCATCTAGAGACTATCTTAAAATATGATTTCTATACAACTTATGGAAATGAGGTTTTACTTCCTGCACGGGATAAGCTTAAAACCAAATTAGAGAAACGCTTAAATAAGCTCCGAAAAGGGGTAGATGAGATACTAAGCAGCGACCTTGGTGTTACCTTAGCGCAGCTGAAAGCCATGAAGAAGAAGCTTCAAAAAGTAGAAGGTAGACCAGAACGTGGCATTGAAACTATGTTTAGGCTGACCTCTAAGAATCACCTTGATTTGAGTGGCATGGCGGATAACAAAGCCAATATCATGATCTCGATCAATTCGATTATCATGTCGGTTGTGATGGGCAGTCTGCTGTCAAAAATAGATTCGAATGAGCATTTGTATATTCCGACCATTATTTTATTACTCGTTAATCTAGCTTCCTTGATTTTTGCCATTCTTTCACTTCGTCCCAATGTGTCAGACGGATTATTTACCAGAGCGGATATTGAAAACCAGAAAACCAATCTGTTGTTTTTTGGGAATTTTCATAAAATGAAGCGGGAGGATTACCACTGGGGAATGAATAAACTCATGGAAAATGCCAATTTTTTATATTCTAACTTGATTGATGACATCTATTTCCTCGGCGTGGTCTTAGCCAGAAAGTATCAATTGTTGCGAACATCTTATAACATTTTCATGTACGGAATGATCATAGTGGTCATGGCTTATATCATTTCACTCAGTTTTGCTGAAGAGCCCATGCAGGAACTCAAAGATTCTTTGCAAGAATAGGTTATCTACTCTACCCGCTAGGTCCCATTCGCCGATCGATACGGCTTGACACCCGATTTTTATTGATGAGGAAATATTCAAGCAATCTAAGTCTTTTAGAAATTGGACAAAAAATGAAGTATAAAATCGTTTTCTCATTCAGCTTATTTTTAAGCTTAGTAGCTACTAAATCTGTTCAAAGTCAACCCTTAAGCTTCGCCAAACCAGTAGACATAAGCCATGGAACTGTAGCAGGAGTGAGTGCTTTGGATGTGGCCGATATCAATAAGGATGGACGCATGGACGTGGTGGTGTTGGAAGGAGGAGTTCACGCAAATGGTCGTTTTACCCTTGCCTGGTTTGAACAAACTAAATCCAAGAACTGGGCCAGGCATGATTTTAATATTCCGCTTCAGTTTGATGACTTTATCGGTGCTGCACGTTGCGGTGATATTGACAAGGATGGGGACATGGATTTGATCTTCAGCAATGATGGACATTCCAGTGGGCCAATAGACATTTATCTGCTTCAGAATCCGGGTGAAAGAAAAGTCAACAAGCCGTGGAAATATTTCCTACTAGCAAGTATTGAAGGTTTTCATGCCAATGACATGCGCCTGGCAGATATGGATGCCGATGGCAGATTGGACGTAATTGTTCGTCATAAAAATCCCGAATCAGTGAAAATTTTATTCCAAAATAGGCACAATACCTGGCAAACTAAGACGGTCTATACAGGTCAGGCGGGTGAAGGATTAGCAGTCGGTGATATAGATGAGGATGGTTTTCCTGATATTACGATGACTGGGCATTGGTTTAAGACGCCCGAAAATCCTCGAGAAGAAGCGTATACTAGATTTGATATTGAATCTGGCTATAAAACGGTAAACCCTGCGACCAAGGAAGAAGTAGGGGATATAAATAACGATGGCAGGTTGGATGTCTTACTTTCACCGGCTGAACATTTTAAAAAATATGGCGGCGACAATTACGATCTTGCCTGGTACGAATATCGGCAAAATCCAGCAGAAGAAAAGGAATGGAAAAAACACCTTATAAAAGCGAATTACAACAAAGCACATTGCGCTAAATTGGCTGATTTTGACAATGATGGAGATTTGGATGTCCTTTCAGCCATCAGCTGGGATGATAGGGAAATCAGGATCTATATCAATGAGCAGGGTGAATTTAAACATTCCATCCAGGTGGCAATAGGTAAAGGTGCTTATTCAGGGGCAATCACCGATATGGATGGCGACGGCGATCTAGATATTGTAGCAGAAGATAAATATGCTGGCGATGGAAAACCCTGGTATTATGAAAACCTGTTAATAAAATAAGTACTAAACCCGCTTGCATCCCATGCCCAAACCGAGATCAGGACTTGGCAGGTCACTATTGGGTCACCATTTTTAATGTTCCAAATAACTATAATCCTCTAATTCTCTAGTTCCCCAGGGCTCTATTTCATATTCTCCCTCCCTAAAATCCTTGAGTATCCAGGGGTCATAGGAGTCATCTACCTCCTTTCTTTCTAGTACACTATCATGGATGATCGGTCTTCCACACCTGACCACATCCCAATACCTGGACGCTTGCCGATAGATGATACGGGCAGGCAAACTGTTTCTCGGATTGTGAATTTTGGCTTTGATATCCTGTTTGACTTCTACTGGGTGAAAATCATATCTTTTCAGTCCATGTTCCATCGCCATATCAAACATCCAGGCCAAGGGAATATCCGAAATACCCTTGCTTTCATATCCCCCTCCTACATCGGTATGTGAGCCACAGAACCATACCTGCCTGACGGTCTGAAAGGATTTCTCTTGCCCAGGAAGTTGATTTTTAATGGGATCCAGCGCAATTGGGTTGAGTAAAGATTTACCCTCCCGATCCTTGGTGTGCCAAACCGTTGGATGAAAAATTCTACGATCATCATCTATTGATAATGCATGATATCCATGGTGCACCGAAGATGCTAGCTCTAAATTGTGGAAAGAATGTTTGAAATAAGGAATTCTATCCAATAAGGCATTGATCATTTTGATCGGCAAGCCCAAGGCGGCTACCGTATCCCAGACGCCTAAAAATTTAATATCGCAATGACTTGATCGATTGAGTTTCAAAAACTGTTTCTTCTTTTCCTCTTTCCTGGCCTTCTTACTTGGGGTTCTAGTTGACATGCGATAAATCTCATAAGCACGGTCGATCAGTTTTGGTCTAGAATTAGGCAAAAGACCGAATTCAGAGATAAAGCCGGAAAGACTTCTTACCGTCGTCGCACCTCGACTAAAGCCAAACAAGAACACACGATCTCCCCATTGGTGATTATCCGAAATGAATCGGTAGCAATCCAGGATATTCTCCGAAATGCCAAATCCTGCCACATTACCTAATAGCTTATTCCCGATGGTTCCCAGGCCTTCATCATAATAAGCGATTTGATCTTTCGAACCGTCCTCTATCATATTGAACAGTCGATATACATTGGTATTCTGCCGCACGCCCCCTTCCTGTCCGGTACCATCTGAGAAGATCACAATGTTTTTTCCTGTATTTTTTTCAGTCATACGGGTAGTGTTAGGTGTTAGTTTTATGCACTATCTAAGTGCTTGTTTGGGAGCCTCATTAAAAGGCCCTGGCCATAGCCTGCAAAAAGTCAATATGTTGATATTTGGATTCATCACCTGGAATACGAAAGTGATGATTGGCCGATAGCTTTACAATGACTAAATCTTTGTCGGGATAAACGTAAATATACTGGTTATAGATGCCAGCAGCAAAAAAATCATTCATGGGCTGCTCCGGTGTCCACCATTGAAATCCGTAGCCATATCTATTACTGGATTTTGGATTATCTCGTCCCGGCATCAAGTGCGGGGCATCTGGGGAAGTAGCCAATTCAATCCATTCTTCTGGGACAATTTGCTGGCCCTTCCATTTGCCTTTCTGTAGATACAACAAACCTATCTTGGCATAATCTCGTAGCGTGATGTTTAGGCCACCGAGTGCCAATTCCATACCCGTTTTATCGATAATCCACTGGGCATCAAACTCCATCCCCATCGGATCCCAGAGTTTCTCTTTCAGGTAAACAGATAGGCGTTTACCCGTTACTTTTTCCAAAAGCATACCTAAGACCTGAGTATCGATACTAACATAATGGTTAAAGGTTCCGGGTTCTCTTTCCCGTTTTAAGCTTAAAGCGAAGGTTTCATAGGACGTACCTAATGCAAAAGCTCTACCAAAGCGATTAATGTCAGAGTTGAAATCTCGATAATCTTCATTGAATCCCACACCAGAACTCATGTTCAGGATATCTTTAATCCGAACTTTGTCATAACCACTTTCTGCCAATTGCGGCAGGTATTTAGTAATGGGATCCTGTAAATTATTGATCAGCCCATCTTCATACGCAATTCCCAATAAGGTAGCCACCACAGATTTGGCAACCGACCAAGAAATATGTGTGGTTTCCTCCGCTAAGCCGTTAAAATACTTTTCGTAGATAATGGTATCTCGATGCAAAACGATCAGGCCCGTCGTTCGGGTTGATTCCAGAAATCCAGGCACAGCAATCAGGGAATCTTCGTAGGTAAAAGAAGTAATCGGCTGGTAGGTCGGGTTCTTAACAAGTTGTGTCGGTTGAGGACTCCGTTCTATCGTTCTGCTATCAAACAATTTCTCCATATGCATGAAATTGTGAACAATCTGGTCTTCATCAAAAATATGGAGGACGGTATATAGCTGTTTTATTTTTTGGAAATTAAACAGGGCAACAAGGATAACCAATAGCACTAACCCAGCAAAAATCTTAAGTAGTTTGGATTTCATCTCGATTTAATTTCAGATATTGAAGTGTATTCCTCCAAAGCTAATAAAAACAGCGGTTTTAAATGAAAAATGAACCTATTGAACAATATAAGGTAGAGCTGCAAGAGGTAGACCTAAGTCAGGATTCTCCCTTCAAGAAGATATGCTGTCCCTCCTGTGAAACGGATGTTCCAGCCGATAATCTCAACATCAATGATAAAATAGCCAAGTGCGGTAGTTGCCATATCGTCTTTCCCTTTCATCATGAGGTAGCTGACCTAATGGATGTCAGAAAAGCTAAGCAAGAGGTCATACGACCGGAAGGGATTGATATGTTTTATTACAAGGATGAATTGGATATCACTATTCAGCAGCCCTTACTGGTAGTCGAAGGTATGATAGCTGGCTTTGTGCCTGTTTTTGCCGCGATGTTTATCGCTATTTATTTTCTTAAAGGAACCATTCCCTTGGCTTTACCCTTAGTCACAACGCTTATCAGTATTGCTTCCTGGATCAACTTATTTGCTCGTCGTTACCATAAAGTCCATATCGCAATGGATGATCGTCATTTGTCTATCATCAGGCGACCAAGGAAATTTATCAAGGACCAGCATTATCGGATCAATGATATTGATCAAATTTATGTTAAAGGGCCTGCAGGTATGACGTCTGTCTACATGATCGTAAACAGTGTGCAGGGACAAAAGCACGTAAAATTAATTTCGAGTGTGGATAGTTTGTCCAAAGCGCGATTTATCGAACAGGAAATCGAACGCCATTTAGGTATTCCCGATCGTCGCATCCCCGAGGAGAATCCTTAGATACTGCTAGAATTTCACCATCAGGGCTTGGTCCATGTAATACCCTATTCCGACTGGTGCTCCGGTAAACGCTCAACAAAATGGGCTACAATTGTTAAATTTTATCCTTCTAATGAAATTCTAGGATTCTAGTCGTTCTCCTTGTACTACCTAACAAAACCCGAATAAGATGAAGTATATTCTCTATACGATGGCTAGTGTAGCGCTATTTTTACTTTTAGGCGCAGTGGGCTGTAAGTCTTTGGTTAACCACATTTACAAGCGGGTAGATTGCGAGCAATTTAACATTGATAATGTCGAGGTAAGGACAGGAATCAACATTCCATCAATTACGGATGTGAATTGTGAATGTAATGAGACTAAAACCATCAAAACTAACACCTTTATTCTCAATTCTGATATTGTTGACATGGGCGATTATATTTCCAGAAACAAATTCATACTGGAGGATGGCCAATACAAGAATATCGGCCAGCGAGAAGATACGGAATGGGAAGCCATTTTAAACCCCGAAACCAGTGAATTGAAAGTCGTCATCAAATATCGGATGTAAGCGACTCCCTTCATCTAAAACAGTAAAACCCCACACATGACCTTAACCAAACCCTTTTTTTTCCTAGCCTTTCTTTTAATGGCTTGCCATGGCCTAGTAGCTCAGGATACCCTCCGACAAGTTTTTCTTTGGAAAACCGCCATGCACGATGAAGATATTGCCACTACCCAAAGTATTCATCTAAGTGGAGAGGCTGCTCAACAGTTCAATTGGGCGGAGGAATTCCATCATTATTCGCGGATTATTATCCACCGAATATTACCTACAGATGCCCAGCAACTGGAAAAGGGATATGAAGCATTCAAAGTTTCCGCATGGGAGGTGTTGAAACAGGTACAAACTATTCATGAGGCAAGAGGCCCAAAAGACGAGATTATTTATACTCGCGATCCAGTAGATGTTCTTGATGAGAAAATGATATATTTCACTACTACCCAAGAAACCCGGCTTCCCTATTTCTATCTAGGATTCCCCATAGATGGACAGATCAACTTAGACCTCGATCTAAGTTGGTCAGAACCGGGTGAATGCCCGACTGAACTTCGAGAATATGAGCGCTATGCGGGACAAATGCGGTTATTGTTTAAAGATGAAAAGGGTACTACTTTGATGAAGCGCAGCATTACCACCCACTTCATTCCCACCACTAGTGAAGAAGAGATACAAGTGGTCGAAATTGATGTTCATTTGTCTTCCCATTAGGCAGATGCCTTTCATTTCTCCTTTGTTCCCTCCCGTTCCATTTAGCAACCGTGTCCCACACCTGATTCGTAAAATGAATAAAATTCACAATTAATTTTTGTTAGATCGTCTTCTTACAAAATTTTAGAAATAAAAGTCCAATAGCCTGATCAAGCCTCTGTAGAGGTCCTAGCTGGGGTTAAAACCCCAAAAAATCCCGCTCATTGTTCAAAAAATCGAATCTTAATTGCTATGTTAGTCCGTGATTTTGATCGCATAGGCATCAAAGTCTTGTACGGAGATAACCCTTGAATTTCTAATGCCTTGAATTAAACTGAACCTCAAAGTGGTTATCTATACACAAAATGAAAAATCTAACAAACAATGACGAACGAGAAAAGACTTTTTTATGGTAGTTGTTTTGCCTTGATAACTACCGCCTTGTCCTTTAGTATTCGAGCAGGTATCCTTCCGCAGCTAGGAGAAGAACTAAACTTATCCGGAGAGCAATTGGGTTTCATCAACTCCATGTGGTTTCTGGGCTTTCCCATTTCGATGGTAATTGGTGGCTTAGTTTATCATACCGTTGGTGGTAAGCGTATTATGCAGTTTGCTCTTTTGGCACACGCCTTAGGTATTGTCTTAACGATCTACTCTGGCAGCTATGCCGGTTTATTGATTTCCACCCTCTTTATCGGATTAGGTAATGGCTGTACAGAAGCAGCTTGTAACCCGATGATAGCCGATGCCTATGAAGGAAACATGATGAGCAAGATGATGAATCGTTTCCATATGTGGTTTCCTGGTGGTATCGTAATCGGAAGTTTGGTCTCTAAATTTATGACGGATGCCGGTTTCGGCTGGGAGTCTCAGATTTGGGTCATTATGATTCCAACGGTTATCTACGCCTACCTTTTCTTTGGTCAAGACTGGCCAAAAGCGAAAGTGGAAGCCGCCTCATCTATTTCTAGCAACCTTCAAGCGATGATTTCGCCCTTGTTCATTTTTATGTTTGCTTGTATGGCATTAACGGCGATTTCCGAGTTTGGGCCGCAGCAATGGGTAGGTTTGATCTTGGCTAAGAGTGGTGCACAACCGATGTTGATCTTGGCCTTGGTTACCGGCCTGATGGCGGTGGCTCGTTATTTTGGGGGAGAGATGGTACATCAGTTCAATACGACTGGCGTACTGCTTGGCTCAGCCATTTTAGCAACTATCGGTGTATTCCTTTTTAGTACCCAAACGGGGACAATGGCTTATGTAGCGGCAGTAGTCTATGCATTAGGTATCGCTTATTTCTGGCCAAACATGATTGGTTTTATTGCCGAATATATCCCGAAGAGTGGTGCATTTGGTATGTCCATCATTGGTGCAGTGGGTATGTTTTCAACTTCGATCTTTCAACCTATCATTGGAGGATGGATTGATTCTGATAAAGCTAAAGTTGCGGCAACTGGTGTCACAGGTGACGAATTGGAATTACTAGCGGGACAAGCGACCTTAGGAACGATGGTCTTGTTCCCTGCTACACTCATCGTCCTCTTTACTATTCTTTATTTTTGGATGAAGAATAAGGGTAAAGATGCAGAGCCAGCACTAGCATAATGTACTAAACGTATCTTTAAATAAAGAGGCTGAACGGGCGTATTTTCCTGTTCAGCCTCTTTTCGTTTCAGCCTAAATCCGTCATCATGTATTCTCCCCCTCAACAACTCTCCCGCTTTTGGCGCAATGCTTTTCTGATGCTTTTCTCAATTTCGAGTCTTTTGGCTTGTGAAAGAGAAGGGGATGCGTCCCTAAGTGCTGGCGCCAATCTAGACTGGGCTCATTACCTCGGTGACCCCAGTAGTAATCATTATTCCCACTTGAAACAGATCGACAAAAGCAATGTAGATCAACTCCAGATTGCCTGGACATTCGACACGGGAGACAGTGCCATGTACCAAGCCAATAACCTGATCGTTGATGGCCGCTTATATACGCCCACACCGCATAGTCGAGTCATGGCTTTAGATGCTGCGACGGGCGAGCATCTTTGGACTTTCGATCCAGACGCCGTTTTTGAAAACCTGGTTGATGGCGACCAACGAGGGCTGATGTATTGGCATGATGGCCAAAGGGGGCGAATTATCAGTATGAAGGGGACACACTTATATGCTTTAGATGCCATAACGGGGCAACTGATTACTTCCTTTGGTGAAAATGGAGCCATCCACTTGGGCGACGAAATGGATGTACCCGGCAGACCCAATGTCCATTTAAATACACCTGGACATATTTACCGGAATCTATTCATCATCGGCGCCAATGTGAGCGAAGATGTCCCAGGAGCGGTGCGTGCTTTTGATATCCGAACGGGCAAACGGAAATGGATTTTCCATACCCTTCCGCGACCCGGCGAACCAGGTTCGGAAACCTGGCCAGCTGATTACCTAGAGCAGACAGGAGGAGCTTCCGATTGGTCGGGTTTATCGATTGATACGCTGCGCGGGATCGTTTATCTTTCGACCGAAACCGCTGGACCTGATTTCTATGGTGGTGATCGGTATGGCGAAAATCTTTTTGCCAATTCCTTGATCGCTTTGGATGCCAACAGCGGAGAAAGACTTTGGCACCAGCAATTGGTACATCACGACCTTTGGGATCTAGATCTGCCAGCGCCCCCCACTTTATTAACAGTTAATCATCAAGGTGAAAAAGTGGATATCGTAGCGCAAGGCACAAAGATGGGGCTGTTATTTGTGTTTAACAGAGTGACCGGAGAACCCTTATGGCCCATTGAAGAACGTCCTACTGCAGCATCCAGAATTGAAGGAATCAAAACCTGGCCCACTCAGCCTTTCCCGACTCGACCTCCCCCTCTAATGCGGCAAAAATATACGAGCGATGATTATTCAAACATCTCCCCGGAGGCTAACCAAATGACCAAAGATGTGCTCAAGCAATCTGGCAATTATGGCCCTTATCCTCCACCTAGCCAAGAGCAGGTGATCATGTTTCCAGGTTATGATGGCGGAATGGAATGGGGCGGCGCAGCAGCAGACCCCAATGGTATTCTATATGTCAACGTGAATGAAATGCCATGGTTTTACCAATTGGTGCCCACCAAACAAGTCGATGGTAGTCCCTTCCCTTATGGTGAAAAGCACTATCGTATTCAATGTGCATCCTGTCATGGTATTGACCGAAAAGGCAATTTGGACAATGGCTTTCCAGCCTTAAACGATCTTTCTCCGCGCCTAGACCGGACAGCAGTATTACAGGTAATCAATAATGGAGGGGGGCGAATGCCCGCTTTTGATCAATTACCCGAAGAACGCAAACAAGCCATTGCTGATTTCATCTTGGATTTAAAAAATGACTACCAACCGCTTTTCCAGAATGAAGACATTCCTCCTTATGTATTCCGCGGTTTCCAACGTTGGTTGGATGAAGAAGGATACCCCGCCATCAAGCCTCCCTGGGGCACACTCAATGCTGTAGACCTCAACAATGGGACCATCAAATGGAAAGTTCCCTTGGGAGAATTTAAAGAACTGACGGCTCGTGGTATTCCCATTACAGGAACTGAAAACTATGGTGGGCCAGTTGTAACAGCTAGCGGCCTACTCTTCATTGGGGCAACATCCGATGGAAAGTTCCGGGCCTTCGACACCGATACAGGGGCTATGCTGTGGGAACACGATCTGCCTTTTGATGGCAATGCTACGCCCAGCACCTACTTTGCTAATGGCAAGCAATACATAGTCATTTCCGCTGGTGGAGCCAAAGGAAAACCCATACATGCGGGTATGTTGGTCGCTTTCTCTTTACCCGATTAACCTATTAGGCATTTAGATGACAGAAGCGAGATCGGCTAGATGGTTGGCTGAAGCCTTGCCTCAGCAGTCTCTTTTCTCTCCTCTGTCTTCTGGCCTCTCGCTTCTTTCCTATATGTCAAGCTGTCCTCTAACCCATTGTATACTATTGACTAGTATCGTTTGAAAGGCCTTTAAGTCATGTGCTTTTGCATCATGCCCGAGCGTATTACAAACGATTGTTGTACCCGAGTGTTGCACCGTCCAGATAACGGGATATTCTTCTCCGGTCTTGAGGCTCCTGCCGATCGCTAAGACCTCGATATCAGTCCCTTCTGGGTCTTTCTCCCAACGGTACAGTTCATCCACTATATTGAATTTGCTAGGTACATTCCGCATAATTGGATGATCCCCCTTTATCACCTCGACTTCAAATTCTTGGTATTTTTCATGAGAACGAGAACCGCCACCTACCAGCTCCTTATTGTATTGTGGCCAGTCTTTCCAATTGTACCAGGTACTGGGATGATTAATCATCATAGCCATGCCCGCTTGGGCTCGTTCTAAAATGGCAGTTTGTGTCGCTCGATTAAAGGGTTTGTTATTGGACAGCACCAATACATCCAAATCATTGAGCATCGCCTTCAGCTGTTCGGGCTCTTCCGTGTAAATGATCGAATTCTTCCCGCCTTCGCTCATCACTTTCCCATCGGCTTTACCGAAAAACTGGAGAAAATCATGTGATCCTCCACCGCCCATAATGGCGACCTGCAGTGCTGTGGGGTCGTCAGAGATATAGCTACCAGGAGCGGTCACGATGATTTCTCCCTGCATGGTTTGCCAATGACCAGGGAATGTACAGACAAATGGATATCGCCCCGGAATATCTGGCAATTCGAATAGAATAGTGCCCGATTCTCCAGGTTCTAGCATATCCGTAGCAGCAATCAAATACCTAGAATTAGGAACATAGGCGCTCTTCTCAGCAGCCGGGTCTTTTAGAAAAGCGTCTACGACTTTTCCGAAGGCAGGAAGACTCCCCGCTTTTATCACTACGAGATTATGTGGCATCTCATCGCCATTGTTCAACCTAATTTGGACCGTCTGGCCCGCCTCTGCTTTTAGCAAGGTTTTATCATAGGCCATCTTCTGACTAACCGTATTAATATTAAAAACCACATCCGCTTTCGGTTGGACAATCTTCCCTATTCCGACATCGATGTATTTTTCGCCGCCTTTATCATGGCAGTACACGGCAATCAGATTTTTGCCTTTCTTGAATAAGCCGGCTTCCTCCGCACCTATTTTAACATACTTATAGGCTCTGCTTACGCTGGCTTCAGCCATAAGTAATTCCCCATTGACGTATACTTCGTAATTGTCATCGTGCATAATCTTTAGCACCGGCTCTTCCATCATTTCGTTCAAGCTAAACTCTCGACGTAACCATATATCGGAGGTGTTCCATTCTGTTTTGGCTTCTGGCATTCCTTTCTTGCCAAAGACCGACGTTCCTTTTTTCCAATTTTGATCCGAAAAACTGGGTTTGTACCAATCATCTCCTGGTTTTTCATCCGTATATTTCCAAGTAGACCTCCCCTCATCTGCTGTAGGCAAAACCATCACCACTTTTTCCGGATCAACCTCAGCCAAGTTGGGTGTTTTAAAATACACCTTAGCCGCAGCGGTCA
>Ga0070728_10004244_pt1 | contig 15041 bp, 12 predicted proteins | sample tdDd471_FD_66723 | JGI IMG/M metagenome (GOLD analysis project Ga0070728, IMG submission 66723) | Marine sediment microbial communities from the Atlantic coast under amendment with organic carbon and nitrate - tdDd47.1 | ecosystem: Environmental > Aquatic > Marine > Coastal > Sediment | place...
TCTCCTTGAGTTATATCAAGCAAGTAGAAGGCGTAGTTTGCTCAGGGGGTATTTGTCGACTCGAACCCGCTTTCAGTGGATTTCGATTAGGTGTAAATGCCGCTTTCTAACGATAACTTAAAATCGCGTGATCTTTGCTCCTAAAGCTTGTAAGCGAATATCAATTTCCTGATATCCTCTATCTATTTGATGTATATTTTTGATCACACTCTTGCCCTTGGCTGATAATGCAGCAATGAGCAAAGCGACGCCCGCCCGAATATCGGGAGATGTCATCTCAATTCCCCTTAACTGGGTACGGCGATCCAAGCCAATCACCGTGGCTCTATGTGGGTCACAAAGAATGATTTGTGCACCCATATCGATCAATTTATCGACAAAAAAGAGTCGGCTTTCAAACATCTTCTGGTGTATCAATACACTTCCCTTGGCCTGCGTAGCTACCACTAGCATAATACTCATCAAATCGGGTGTAAAGCCCGGCCATGGCGCATCATAGATCGTCATAATGGAACCATCTATGAAGGTTTGTATTTCATATCTTTCTTGTGCAGGGATATATATGTTATCTCCTTGAATCTGCAATTCGATCCCCATCTTTTCAAAAACACTCGGTATGATTCCCAATTCATCAACAGCAGCATCCTTAATCGTGATTTCTGATTGTGTCATGGCGGCTAAACCGATGAAACTACCAATCTCAATCATATCTGGCAAGATTCGGTGCGTGGTGCCATTCAATTGCTCTACACCTGTAATCGTTAATAAATTCGAACCGACGCCTTCAATTTTCGCTCCCATACGCTGCAACATCTTACAAAGTTGTTGCAAATAAGGCTCACAGGCTGCATTGTAAATTTGCGTTTTTCCCTCAGCCATTGAAGCAGCCATAACCACATTGGCAGTTCCGGTAACCGATATTTCATCCATCAAAAGGTAGGTACCTTTCAACTTTTCTCCTTCCACACTATAGAGATCGGTATCGGGGTCGTACACAAATTTGGCACCCAGTTTTTCAAAACCATGGAAATGCGTATCCAACCTACGCCGACCAATCTTATCTCCTCCAGGTTTGGGTAAAAAGGCTTTGCCAAAACGAGCCAATAAGGCACCAATCAGCATGACGGATCCCCGAATTCGGCTGGCTTTCTGCCGAAAGTCTTTAGTCTGGATATAATCCATATCTACATCAGCAGCAGTAAAAGCAATTGTATCCTTGGATATAGGCTCTACTACCACACCTAGGCCTTTCAACAATGCGATGAGATGATCTACATCTCTAATCCTAGGAATATTAGATATGACCATTTTTTGATCGGTCAATAAAACAGCACAAAGGATTTGAAGCGCTTCATTTTTAGCCCCTTGTGGGGTGATACTGCCATTCAATTGATGACCTCCTATAACTTCGAATGCATCTGCCGACATCATGTAAATTGGTATTTGGTTTTTGTGCTCACAAAGAAAAGAAAAGAACAGAGGGATAAATAAAATATGGGGCAACTTTTAGTAAAGTTTGCCCCATATTCAGGAAAGAAATACTTTATTAATTTCTTCGTCTTCTACTAGGTGGTACCCGTACGCGTGGCTTATGTCGATCATTGCGATCTCTACCTCCACCACGTTCGTTGCCCGAAGGACGTTTTCTTCGACGACTAGAAGATCCTAGGTTATCTAATGAAATCTCATCGGATAACTTTAATTGACCACCGGATAAATTGATTAAGTCAGCTTTAATGACCTCATCAGAAACGTAATGTTCCTTATTCCAGGTACGGTAAGCCAATTTCATATAAGATCCTATCACCGCTACAAACCCATTCCGCACAGGGCCATCATCCATCTTAAGGGCTTTATTGATCAGTTTCTGGACATTATTTCCATAATGTCGGTACTTCGTCTCAATTTTTGGATAAGGCACCTTCTCTGGACGCTTCCTGGCATCTTCGGGGCTGGGGTGAATACCTTCTGGTACTTCTACCTCTAGCTCGTAATTGGCAATTCTAAAGAGATGTTTCCACATCTTCTCTCTGTAATCATCAATACTACGGTTTTGAGGATGCATCTGCATCATCAAGCCAATAATCCTGTGGGCAAATTCCTGCCGCAATTCAGGGTCTTCTATTGATTTCGCATGATCCACCAGGTTTTGAATATGCCGGCCATATTCCGGAATAATCAGTGTTTCCCTGGATGAATTATACTCCATATTATGCTCATTCATCGCAATAAAATTTCTTTTTTTATGAGGCACTCCTCAAAACCGTTCGACCTTTCGCTCTTCATTACTCAACGGTAACTGATTTGGCAAGATTACGGGGCTGATCTACATTACAACCTCGCATAACGGCTATGTGGTAAGAAAGCAGCTGCAGTGGTATCACCGACAACAATGGTGTGAGTGGTTCTTCTGTATCTGGAATTTCAATGGTGTGATCAGCGAGTTTACTGATGACTTCATCTCCTTCAGTCACTACTGCAATTACAAATCCTTTGCGCGCCTTAACTTCTTGAATATTTGATACAATTTTTTCGTAAGCGCTCTTATTCGTTGCTATCACTATCACCGGCATTTCTTCATCTATCAGGGCAATCGGCCCATGTTTCATTTCTGCGGCGGGATAGCCTTCGGCGTGAATATAGGAAATTTCTTTGAGTTTTAAGGCACCTTCTAGTGCTACAGGGAAATTATATCCACGTCCTAAGTATAACGCATTCGTTCGATCTTTAATTTCGCCAGCAATATATTTTATCTGTTCGTCCTTTTCCATCACCTGAGCCACTTTCGCAGGGATGCTAGCTAGTTCTATCACTAATTGCCTGAAATAGGCATCCGTAATCGTTCCCTTCTTCTGAGCAATGCTCAAGGCCATCATCGTCAGCAGGGTCACTTGCCCCGTAAAAGCTTTCGTCGACGCCACCCCAATTTCAGGTCCTGCATGGATATATGATCCAGCATCAGTAATACGAGCGATGGAAGAACCCACAGAGTTTACAATACCATACAACAGCGCTCCTTTCTCTTTCGCCAATTCCAAAGCAGCCAAAGTATCTGCCGTTTCACCTGATTGAGAAATAGCAATTACAACATCTTCTGGCGTAATAATAGGGTTTCGATACCTAAGCTCGGAAGCATACTCAACCTCCACAGGAATGCGTGCTAAATCTTCAAATAGATACTCGGCAATCAAACCAGAGTGCCAAGAGGTACCACAAGCTGCAATAATAAAACGCTTGGCATTGAGGATTCGTTCAGTAAAATCGTCTAATCCGCCCAATTTAATCCAGCAGTCCATCGCATTGAGTCGGCCACGCATCGCATCAGAGATCGTCTTGGGTTGTTCGTGAATTTCTTTCAGCATGAAATAATCATACCCTCCTTTTTCCAACATCTCAATCTTCATATCAAGTTCCTGTACAAAAGGGTCTTGCACCTCGTTGGCAATGGTCTTCACTTCCAATTGACCGTCCATTGTCGCCACAGCTATTTCTTCATCATTCAGGTAAATTACTTTCTTGGTATGCTCAATGATCGGTGTGGCATCAGAAGCCATGAAGAATTCACCCTCACCGACGCCGATCACTAGGGGACTGCCCTTTCGAGCAGCAACCAATTTATGGTTATCCTCTTTATCCATTACGACAATGGCATAGGCCCCGACCACTCTTGTTAGGGCAATTCGTACCGCTTCCTCTAAGCTTAGGTTTTGTCTTTTTTGAATCTCTTCTATCAGGTGCACCAAAACTTCCGTATCCGTATCATTTGTAAATACATGCCCTTCTTTTTCCAATGCAATCTTTAAAGGACTGTAGTTTTCAATGATCCCGTTATGAACGAGCGTTAGGCGGGCATTTCCGGAGGTGTGAGGATGAGCATTAGCATCATTAGGCACACCATGCGTGGCCCAGCGAGTATGACCAATCCCTATATTGCCATCTTTAGGCAAGTTTTCACTATAATCTACTAATTCCTGTACTTTTCCTTGCTTTTTATACACTTTAATGTCGCCATTTAAAAGCGCTACCCCCGCGCTGTCATAGCCTCGATATTCGAGACGTTGTAGGCCTTTAATCAAAATAGGATAGGCTTCTTTAGTGCCAATGTAAGCTACTATACCACACATCGTTTTCTGGTTTATTGGTGAAACAAATACTTAATACATCCCTACACATAGGAATAGGAAATTATCAATATATATACCTCGGAGGGTTCTTTAAGCTTGGAAGTTCAATGCAATTGTGTAAACCACATGGTAAATCCTTCAATAAAAGAATACCCAGAAAGATATTTCAGAAATGCTGAATACCAAACTTATCTATAAAAGGTGGACATGTATTGAATAAACGTGAAGGGGACAGCTTGAAATGAAAGTTGGTTAACCGTTAGACAGACACAAACGCTTAAAAGCAATACAAATATATTTATTTTTTCAATGATATAAAAACATAAATGATATTGCCATCGCAATTCCTTTAAAATAGCGTGCTACTTCTTCCATAAAAAAGAATTCAAATTTCTACACAGGCGGCCCCATTCGACTTTAAGGACATGAACAGATTTAAAGTCAAAACACGCGCTAAGGCTTTGTGAAGGTAACTTTCAATTTAATCGGAAAAGTAGGATGATCCGCACCAGCCAAAATACTTCGGTTTGGATTATCTCCGCGTCGGAAAACAGAAAGAATTAACTCATTAACCTCATCACCATCTATCATTCGCTGTAGATGTGTTGAAATATTCATAGAATATAAGCCAGCCTCACCATTCGGGCCATCTTCTAGGTCTCCTCCGAAGGAGAACGAGATCAACTCTGTAGGCGTAAGTACAAAATCATCGATCAGGATGGCCTCGCCATCAGCCGTTTCTCTAGATAAAATTAGCTGCTCAATTGGATCATAAATATCAGCAAAAGCACCAGGGAAATCCACGAGGGCGATCTCCAAAATAGCTTCATTGACAATTAGCCCCTTCATTTCTGTAATATATGGAAACTGAATACGAGCTTCTGTTCCTAGGCAGCCTTGTACAAACAAGAGGGAGTCGCCTTTTCCTTCGCCTATATAGGGTTCCACTACACTACCGGCAACTTCTGTTTCAAAATTCACATATCGACCAGAGAATTCATTGAATCCAAATTGGTATTGGTTCTTAATATCAGTGGCCTCATCTCTGTAATAAACATAGATACCACCTCTATTTTCATTTAGGATAGGAGCCAGATTAAAACTGACAAAGCCTGCATTTTGAGAGGTTGGAGACAGAACCAGCCCCGGCAGAAAGCTTAGGAAGGCACTATCACTTTGAAAAAAGGTAGAATCTAGCTGAACAATCTCTTCGCCCAAGCTCGTTGGTAACGGAATTCTCACATGAGAAAAACGCACGGTATCAGCTACACTAAATGCATAGTTGATGGTTTCCGTACTATCATTGGGGGAAGGGCGAAAAGAATGAGACGCTAAGGTTCCGGCTGTAGCTGGAACAGGCGAATTAGAATAGTATGTATCTTCTCGGGCAAAACCTTCAGTCAGTTCCAACACCTCTAGCGAGTATATCTGATTGAGGTCACCATAGAAATTATCGGCATCGTAAGGCAATACTAAAATAACTGAATCTATCAGCGTATTATCAGGAAAACTAGGCGGCTCCAGCGTGAAAAAGGTAGCATTCCGTTGCATCCGAGCCTGAATGACCGTGCTTGCCTTGGTTGTTCCGAAAATCGGATCAACAAAATCTCCTACAAAATATTTTTCCAATTGACTGGTTAGAGAAGAACTATAGGTTCGGAAGCTATCTACAGAATTTGTATAAGCGGTGATACTGACGGTATCCGTAAAACCTGGCTGTACCTTATCTCCTTCCAGTAACTCTTCTCCAACTAATGTGGGATCGGTACACGCAACAACAAACATCACACAGCAAACGGCAAAAAATAAGCCCTCCAAAATACGATTCATCGAATTAGATTGTTTTTCTTCCTCTGCTATTCTATTGGGTAAGGGTAGAAAGGTAAGCACCTAGCTCATCAGAAGCCAAGCAATAGCTACAATCGAGTCCCTTCTACAACAACCTGAAATAGCAAGTGAAGCTGTTTTGTTAGGAAGTGTCACGAATACTTCTAATCCGAACACTTCTTTGATCTTTACATACAAAAGAGAACCAACAATGCCGACAGGTTGTATCCACTTTGAAATAGCTCAAATAATAGCTATGCTGGACTAACCTAAACTAGGCAATGTTGGTTCCTTTCTCGTTTTATAAAGAAGTTCTATAACTTACTTACTAAGGATTAACCTCCTCTGTCAAGAGATTATTATAAAACCCTAGATAGGCAGGAAGATATTCTTCACCAATGTACTCCAAACTAGGTTTTTCACCCTCTTCTAGTTCTGACTCAACGGATTCAGCTAGTGTTTCGCTGCCTTGGATATAACCATCAGCAAATGTCGTAGCTCCTCGATGCAGGCTTACACCTGATTCACCCTTGTAGGCTGCTAAATCATCCATCGTCAAATTATTGATAGATGCTTTACCTATAAATGATTCCGGAAACTTATGCTCTACATCACTATTATATACAGAGTATACGACCTTAGACTGTTGAAATAAAGGTTCGTTGCGATAAGCCGTTTTCAAATACAACGGAATAAGACTTGTCATCCAACCATGACAGTGGATAATGTCGGGTGGCCAACCAAATTTTTTCACCGTTTCAATCACTCCTTTACAAAAGAAGATCATGCGATCTGCATTATCTTCAAAAAGCTGGTCATCCTCATCGGTGAAGATAGCCTTGCGCTGAAAGAAGTCTTCGTTATCTAAAAAATATACCTGCATCCTAGCTTCTGGAAGAGAAGCCACCTTAATAATTAAAGGGAAATCATCATCATCTACAATGATATTCATACCAGAAAGCCGTACGACTTCGTGCAAACGATGTCGTCTCTCATTTATCGTGCCGAAGCGGGGCATCAGAACACGAATTTCCATACCATTCTCTTGGACAAATTGGGGAAGCTTTCGGGCAATCTCAGAGATTTCGGAGAGTGCAGTATATGGCTGCATTTCCTGCGTCACGATCAGCACTTTCTTTTTACTCATAAAGCCAATAAAATATTGTTATTCAAATTAACAGGTCACTGAATATCAATGAACAAGGCTGCAAAGTTAGTAAAAACCAAGGACATTTTGTCAAAAAAACTGAGTTTTGATAGCATAAGGTGAGCGAAGACCATAGGAGCGAAAAACTACCAGGGCCATTCCTAAAAAATAGAAACCAGCATATCTCAAGTGAATTAGATAGCCCTCAAATTAACAAAACAACTATCTTTGCGCGGCTTTGGCAGAAAGGGTAGAAAATCAATCCTTTCTGATCCAATTTCTTCATTCGACGAATACTTAACCTTATGTATCTGTTTAAAAATATATATCAACTCGATCAATACTTACAAGCTTTTCGTGCTACCAACACTCGTGTAGGCTTTGTTCCTACAATGGGCGCTTTACACCTTGGACACCTGTCCCTAATAGAGGCTTCAAATACACAAAACGAATTGACCGTATGCAGTATCTTCGTCAACCCCACTCAATTCAATGAGGGCAGTGATCTTGAAAAATACCCTAGAACTCCCGGCTTAGACCTAGCCCTCTTGGCCGCTGCCCATTGTGATGTCGTCTTTATGCCGCATGTAGACGAGATTTACCCTCCTGGCGTCAAACTAGATTCTCCTATTCCTCCTAAAGCCTTAGTGCAAGGAATGGAAGGACAATTCAGGCCTGGCCATTTCGAAGGAGTGGTGCAAGTCGTAAAGCGACTATTAGATATTGTACAACCCAGCAGTTTGTACATGGGGCAAAAAGATTACCAACAAGCAGCTATTATAGGCTGGATGCTCGACTATACCCAACTGGCTACTGAGTTGGTAGTTTGTCCGATTCTGAGAGAAAAAAACGGCCTAGCCATGAGTTCGCGAAATGTCCGCCTCGATCCCGCTATTCGTCCCAAAGCCGTGCTACTCCATGAAACCTTACTTCGTGTAAAAGAAAAAATAGGCACTTTGTCGCCCCGAGAGTTACAAGACTGGGCACTTGAGCAATTGGATAAACCCCATTTCCGGCCTGAATATTTCGACATTGTTGACGGCCTAAGCTTACAACCCTTAAACAAAATTGGTGAAAATGATTTCGCCGTTGCTTGTACTGCTGTTTGGGCTGGCGAGGTACGACTCATCGATAATATGATTCTGCAAAAGCCGGAGTAGGCGAGAAATTTGAAACGAAACTTTCAATTCTTTCTAAAAATTTCGCTACTTCCTTATCTTCGCCGAAATTTGGGATTTAAAAGCATTGCCCTAACATGCTCTTAAATCCCAAAATAACATTAGAATCTATTCTAAAATACTTTTTGCTTTATGATGATTCAAAGATTAAAGTCCAAAATACATAGAGGGACGATTACACAAGCGAGATTAAACTACGTAGGTAGTATCACCATTGATGAAGATTTGATGGATGCTGCTAATATGATCGAAGGAGAGCGTGTACAAATCGCCAATAATAATAATGGTGCCCGTATGGAAACATACGTTATCAAAGGAGAGCGTGGATCTGGGATCATTTGCCTCAACGGCGCCTCTGCGCGCTTATTCCACCCTGGTGATATTTCTATCATCATGTCCTATGTCTACATGGACTTTGAAGAAGCCAAAACTTACAAGCCACTCGTTGTATTGGTTGACGAAAACAACAAGCAAATCGACCATCCTTAGTCTGACGCCTTATAGACTATAACTTGCTCTTTTGCAACAAAGTACTATCTATTGGCGTAATTAAACGGATACTAGCTTGGAGAGAAGAAACAAAAGGTGCTTTCATTTTTTGTTTCTTCTCTCTTAGAATAAAACAGTGGCGTTCCAACCAAGAAGGCTCAATACGCGGAGTGCATTCCGGTTGTATCAGTCATATCTATGACATCCAAAGATTAGTACCTTGAAAAGTTTCATCATTAATTTCCTGAAATTTAGTTTGTTCCTAGGTGTAGGCCTGGTTATTCTATACTTTGTATACAATAACCAAAATGCTGCCTACCAAGCAGAATGTGAACTAAATGGAGTGGCCTCGGAAGATTGCAGCCTCATTCAGAAGGTTATTTCTGATTTCAAATCTGTCAACTACTTTTGGATTATCCTGGTTCTCGTCAGTTTTACCATTAGTAATGTCAGTCGGGCCATTCGTTGGAATATGTTGATCCGTCCCCTGGGCTATCAACCTCGTTTTATCAACGCCTTCTTCGCTACCGTAATTGGTTATTTCGCCAATCTTGGTTTTCCAAGAATGGGGGAAGTCCTGCGCCCTGCTACCATGGCACAGTATGAGAAGATTCCGCTGGAGAAACTGATTGGTACTGTTGTTGTAGACCGGATCATCGATGTCATCAGCATATTGATCGTGAGCGGACTAGCCTTCTTGCTGGCCTTCGATACGATTTGGACTTTCCTCAACAAGCATGCTGACTTTGAAGGGAAGTTTGGAGGACTTTGGAACCTAGCATTAATTGGAATAGGAGGGCTCGTTGGCCTTGCGGTTCTATTTTTCCTATTCCGAAAACGCTTGATGGCGACCAAAATTTATACAAAAATAATAGAGCTGGCAAAAGGCTTCTGGCAAGGCATACAAACGGTTCGTCAATTGGACAAGCCCTGGTTATTTCTCTTTCATAGTGTGAACATTTGGTTCATGTATTTCCTGATGACATACCTGTGCTTCTTTGCCTTTGAACCCACGGCGCAGCTGGCGCCCATAGCAGGCTTAGTTGTCTTTGTACTGGGAGGCTGGGGAGTGGTGATTCCATCTCCGGGTGGTATGGGTACCTACCATTTCTTGGCTCAAACAGGATTGAGCATGTACGGCATCAGTGGGGATGACGGCTTTAGCTGGGCGAATATTGCTTTCTTCTCCATCAATCTCGGTTGTAATGTCATTATCGGATTAGTGGCCTTGATTGCACTCCCGATTGTCAATCGCTCCTATCATCCGACAACAACAACTGCTGATAGTAGCAATTAAAGGTAATCGCTTAGCTGCTTAAGCGCTATTCAGGCTAGACTAGCATAAAAAGTCTAGCTATTCCTACTTATCTTTGACTATCGTTACGGTCTGACTAGTAATCCATATATTTTCCTTTCACATGTCCCATCTTGAAAAAATAAAGTCTAAAGTCCAATCCATTTCCACCTTGAAGGTAACTCGAGAGAACTGGCGAAAAAAAGCCGAACAAGTGGTCTTCACCAATGGATGCTTTGATATTCTGCACTATGGCCACCTTCACTATCTAGCGCAAGCCAGAGATTTGGGAGATCGCCTCATCATCGGACTAAATGCTGATGATTCGGTAAAAAGATTGAAAGGGGAGCATCGACCTATTCAGGATATCCATACTCGCCAAATGATGCTAGCGTCTCTCTCCTTTGTCGATGCTGTCATCCTTTTTGAAGAGGATACTCCCTTACGATTAATCACAACACTCCGTCCCGATATCTTGGTAAAAGGAGGAGACTACCTGCCTGCTGATATCGTGGGGGCTACAGAGGTGCAAGCCGATGGGGGTGAGGTTCGCGTACTTTCCTTCATTCCTGGTTATTCCACCTCCTCCATTGAACAAAAAATAAAAGAGCAAGCCTAGAAATAAAGAGAGTAGGCTCAAACCCAGGTGGAGAGTACCTACTCCCTGCACTAAATTATGTGCCTACCATATCGCTATGCCCTGTAGGATCAGCTTCTGAAACAATCATCGGGATTTCTGTTCGGATTGATTTTCGTTGTGCCTTTGATAATTCTTCATAAGATTGTCCAAAATTAACTTGTGCCAATTCTTCCCAGAGTTCATGGTAGGCCCCTACTATTTCATTGTATACGGTCAGGTAAGTCGTGTATTCTGTTCCTCTATCATTTTGAAGTGAGACCACAGCTTTGGTCGGACTAGAGGCGAGTAACAGACTATTTCCAGGATTGAGAATAAAGCGCTTGGTGGCCTCTCGGAGCGTAGAAGTATTCGTGATTTCCCCTTCCACCAGCAATTGATTAGCCCCATTGATTTTTACCGTAAAAACATTCCTATCAGCAATTTTTTCCTGAATAGGATCTGATTCCCATATAGGTAATCGAACTAGAATGCCCTGATCTTCTAATATTTTAGTAGTGACCAGAAAGAAAATCAACATGAGGAAAGCGATATCAGCCATAGAGCCTGCGTTGATGGCAGGTGATTCTCGGCGACGGCGAGAATTTCGTCGGTTCGTCATCTGAAAACGAATATTTGAGGGAAGAAAAGATAGCACCCATCTATGGAGTACTAAGACTGCTCTGCCCAGATGAATTAATATCCGGTAGTTTCTATGGACGATAGTAATAAGATGCAACTCAGCCGCTTTTTTGGTGTGACATTGATAGCCTAAAATCATAAAAATGAAAAAATTACTGTGTAGCGAAAACCTTTTTTCAGGAAAGGGTGTTTTACTTCTTTACTAACCCCTTTTGCTTCTTTTTTAGATAGCATTACTATTATTTAGAAAATTTTTACTTTCTTTGCAGTATCAATGAAAATTAACTCAACATATCAACTTTCAATTTACTCCACTAACAAAGCGATCATCCTACGCAGCTTATTCGTATTGCTAATAGGAATCATCGCTTTTGATTGTTGGGACAATACCCAGGAGTTGGTTATCAATTCAGATATAATTGAGGTCGTTGATAATATGGAAGAATTAGAAAACAAGAATGATAATTTATCCCATCTAGAAAAAGATGATGATGTACTTTCTCATTTTAATTCTAGATCGCTCCAAGTTTTCCAATCATTCAGTATCTCCTACACTACTTCGTCTCCTTTGGAATTTGATTATTGTAGGATTTCTTTACTACCTCCAGAACTTGGTTAAACGACACCTGACCTTTCAGGTGCACCACTGATTTTTTTCCTTTTAATAACGTTATTAGTCACCATCATTTGTATCAAGTATTGTCTTGATATGAAGATGATTATTATACCAAAAAAAACGAGTATCGAAATGAGTCCACAAAACAAACCGGGGTTATTAGCTACCCTAAAATCAGATATTCCTGCAAGTATTGTAGTTTTCCTAGTTGCCGTTCCGCTTTGTTTAGGAATTGCCCTAGCCTCAGGAGCCCCTTTATTTTCTGGTATTATTGCCGGAATAGTAGGAGGAATAGTGGTAGGAGCCTTTAGTGGTTCACAAATAGGTGTAAGTGGTCCAGCGGCCGGATTAGCTGTTATCGTTTTAGTAGCGATACAGGACCTTGGAAGCTTCGAAGTTTTCTTATTAGCTGTTTTCTTATCTGGTATCATCCAAGTGATATTGGGCTATGCAAAAGCAGGTATTATTGGTTACTACTTCCCCTCTTCGGTGATCAAAGGGATGTTAGCAGGTATTGGTATCATTATTATCCTAAAGCAAATTCCGCATGCCTTCGGTTATGATAAGGATTATGAAGGTAGCTTATCTTTTGCGCAGCCTGATGGTCATAATACCCTTTCGGAGCTAATGTATATGATGGAAGCTATTACACCTGGGGCTTTAGTTATAGCACTATTATCAATGGCTATTCTCATCCTTTGGGAAAGACCATTCATGAAGAAAATTGCTCTTTTCAAATTAGTGCAAGGGCCTTTAGTTGTAGTTGCAGTAGGTATTTTATTCAGCCTAATGTTCTCGGGTCATGCTACACTGAATCTAGCCCAAGAGCACATGGTTAATATCCCTGTTGCAGAATCACTTTCAGGCTTTTTCGGTCAATTTACTTTCCCTGATTTCAGTCAAATATTGAACCCAGCTATTTATATGACAGCCGTTACCATTGCGGTAGTAGCTAGTTTGGAAACACTATTGTGCCTTGAAGCAACAGATAAATTAGACCCACAGAAAAGGGTAACCCCAGCCAACCAAGAGCTGAAAGCACAAGGCATTGGTAATATGATTTCAGGTTTGATTGGAGGTTTGCCAATTACACAGGTAATTGTTCGTAGTTCTACTAATATTCAATCTGGTGGGCAAACGAAAATGGCAGCGATTTTCCACGGTATGTTATTGTTGCTTTGTGCAGCAGCCATCCCACATGTATTGAATCTTATTCCTTTGGCTAGTTTGGCAGCGATCCTATTCCTAGTAGGTTACAAATTAGCTAAGCCCGTTCTTTTCAAGCAGATGTACAAATTAGGATGGTCACATTTTATCCCATTTATTGTTACCATCGTAGGTATCGTACTTACCGACCTTCTAGTAGGTATTGGCTTAGGTTTGACGGTAGCTATTTTCTATATATTGTACAACAATTACAAAAAACCCTATTTGTTTAAAGAATCCGAATTTAAAGCAGGGGAGCCTATTCGCCTTGAGTTGGCAGAAGATGTAACATTCTTACATAAAGCAAACATCCTGAAAACGCTTAGCCAAATACCTGAGGATTCAACTGTAATTATAGATGCGTCCAAATCCATCAATATTGATCAGGATGTAATAGAAATAATAGAAGATTTTGAGGCCAATGCTCATTACCGGTCGATTACTGTTGAAGTCATTTCAAGACGTAACCCAGCTTTACCTGATCAGGTTAAGCAGTTTGAAGTGGCTGTCGTAAACGATCCTAAACAAAATAAAAAAGAAGAGTTAACAGCTGTTGTTTAATGATTGGGACTTATTAACCCAATCCCTTCCTACGGATACTATTTTGGTTTAATAATGATCATATATATCCCGCTCCCTTCGTTTTGTACGGAGGGAGTAGGGAGTTTTCCTTCCTTCACGATCAGTCCATCCTTTTCCGTCTACCCGAGTGCCTTCCATACGTATTCCCAAAGTGCCTTAAAAGCCCTCTTCGGATGAAAGCTTGTAGCCTAGTTAAAATTTTACTATTTTCCTCCTTAGCATATTCACCAGTAAAAACAATACATGCAACGGCTACTTCCTTTATTTCTTTTTATCGCCTTATGCGGACTATGGTCTTGCTCGTCCAACCAGACTATGGATCTCAACGAACAATTGGCTCAACTATCCGTCAGTTGGGAACTAGTAAGTAATCAAATTGGCGATGCGCCAGGCTATCGCTCTCGTTTCGTCATCACCAATCAGGGAAAATCAACACTTGATCGCACTGATTGGAAGTTGTATTACAATCAAACTAATCGCAAAGTTAAAGCCAACTCCACACAAGGCCCCGCTACCGTCGCCTTAGTTAAAGGAGACTTCTATCGCTTAACGCCAAGCGAAGCGTTTAGCTTAGCTGCAGGAGAAAGCATTAGTATAAGCTGGGATTTATCCGATTGGGGAATCAAAGAATCCGATGCTCCCTTAGGGCTCTATTTTGTCAATGAAGAGGATGAAACGGCAGTCCAGTCCATACCCGTTGAAGATTATACCATTTTACCTTTTGATCGTCCCGAACAAATCAACCGTTTTACAGTAGATAAGGATCCCATTCCGACAGCGGCCAATCGCTATGCACTCAATCAGAAACTATCTCTACTAGGAGCAGATGAAATTGCTCCCATTATTCCAACACCTCGGTCTTTCCAATTTAATCCTGGTTCTTTTACCTGGACCGAAGACTTGACCATTCAGTATGAAGGAGCACTTGAAAAAGAAGCCCAGTACTTAGCCAATTTCATGCAAACCCATTTTCAGAAAGCGATCAAAGTGCAAACAGGGCTTTCTGATGGTAAGATCAAGCTGAGTATGGGCGGTGCCAAACAAGCCGAAGCCTACCGCCTAGTTGTTACGGATAAGGCCATTACTATTATCGGCCAAGATGCCGCTGGTGTCTTCTATGGTATACAAAGCCTATTGGGGCTAATACCCGTCGATGCTTTTAAAGTCTCCCCAAAATCGATTCAAATTCCAGCGATATCTATTGAGGATGCACCTGGGTTTGATTACCGAGGTCTTCATTTGGATGTGGCTCGAAACTTCAATAGCAAAGAAGCTATCATGAAAGCCATCGAAATCATGGCTTTTTATAAACTCAACAAA
>Ga0070728_10004248_pt1 | contig 15037 bp, 10 predicted proteins | sample tdDd471_FD_66723 | JGI IMG/M metagenome (GOLD analysis project Ga0070728, IMG submission 66723) | Marine sediment microbial communities from the Atlantic coast under amendment with organic carbon and nitrate - tdDd47.1 | ecosystem: Environmental > Aquatic > Marine > Coastal > Sediment | place...
GCGCCGCTCCAAACACCGACGCTCGATCATCACCACTTTACCGGGCAACACCTGGCGAGGACGAGTCATGCGGCCGGGCCAAAGCAAGCCCGATGCCGACACACAAATCACGCAATTACAGACACTTACGCCGGACCAACCGTCCCACGGCGTCCCACACGCTCTCTCCGCGGGACACCGACCACCGGCAACCGCCCGTAATCACGACACTCCGCACCCGCTGCCGCGACACACCACCCATGACACAGCAGCGAAACGCGCCTCGAGCCGGCTACTGAACAGGCGCTCCCCCCAGCGTCCGCGCGAAGAATCGAAACGCCGTCTTGTACACATGCAGCTGGGCCGCACGCCCCGACACCCCGTGCGCCTTGCCCGGGTAGATCATCAGATCGAAGGTCTTCCCGGCGTCCTCGAGCGCCTGAACCAACCGCAACGTATGCTCGAACAGCACGTTGTCGTCCGCCGTGCCGTGGATCACCATCAACGGACGATCCAACAGCCCCGCCCGCCCAACCAGGTTCGACGACACGTACGGCGCCGCCTCCCCCCCCTCGGGCATCCCCAGGTACCGCTCCGTGTAGTGCGTGTCGTAGAGCGTCCAATCGGTCACCGGCGCCGCCGCGAACGCCGCAGCGAACGGCGTCTCCGCGTCCAGCACCGACCGCACCGCCAGGTACCCGCCGTAGCTCCACCCCCAGACCCCGATACGCGCCGGGTCGACCCAGTCCACCGCCGCGACCTCCCGCACCGCAGCGAACAGATCCCGCGCCTCGACCTCGCCCACACGGTGATAGTGCGCCCGGTCGAACGCCCGGTCCCGCCCCCCGGTCCCCCGATTGTCGACCATCAGCACCCCGTAACCGTGCGTCGTCAGCCACACGAGCAGCGGATACGCCCGCGTCCAGCGGTTCGCCACCATCTGATACGTCGGTCCCCCGTAGACCCAGGCCACCACCGGGTACTTCCACCCCGGACGACGCCCCACCGGCTCCAACAAGAGCCCATTCAGCACCGCCCCGTCCCCGGCAGCCTCGAAATCCCGCCACACCGGCTTCGGCGCCGCGTATCCGTCGAGCTCCGGCGTCGGGTTCGCGTCCAGCACGATCGCCGCGCTGCCATCCGTCGCCCGCAGCAGCGTCTTCGGCGGACGCCCCCACGACGACACCACGTCGACGAACCGCTTCCCAGAGCGCGCGAACGTCGGCCGATGCCACCCCGCCTCCGTCGTCACCGCCCGCGACGCCCCGCCCGCCAGCGCCACCGACCGCACCTGCCGCTCCTTGCCGCGGTCCGCCGCGACGGTGAAGTAGACGATGCCCGCCTCCCGATCGACGCCAACCACCGCGCTCACCGCGTCTTCTTCCCTGGTCAGCGCCCGACGCGCACCGCTCGCGCGCTCGACGATCTCCAGCTGCCGCCGCCCGCTGGCCTCGCTCGACCACAGGAGCTCCCCGCCGCCGAGCCCCCGCAGATCATCGTGCAGCGCCACCCACGCCGCGTCACGCTCCTCCAGGATCGTCCGAAGCCGCCCCCTCGCCCCCGCCTCGAGCAACACGAGCCGCTTTTGATCCCGGCTCTGCCACTGCACCCACGGGACCCCGTCCTCGAAGAAGCCGGCCCGCGCCAGATACCCATCCTCGCTCGGCGTCCGCAGCGTCGTCCGCCGCCCCGTGCGCACGTCGATGACGTGAGCCATCACCTTCGCGTTCGCCTCTCCCGCCGCCGGATAGCGCTGCTCGTAGACCTCCGTCCGGTCCGCGAAGATCCTCGGCCGCGTCTTCACCCCGACCGGCGACTCGTCCACCTCGAACACCAGCACCCGCCGCTCGTCCGGCGACCACCACAACCCCTCGTGGCGCCCCATCTCCTCCTCGGCGATGAACTCGGCCAGCCCGAAGGTCCGCGTCGCCCCCCCACCGCGCGTCAGCCGCTTCACCCGCCGCGTCCCGACCTCGAGCACGTACACGTCGCCGGACTTCACGAAGGACACGTACTTCCCCCGCGGCGAGCACCGCGGCGCCCGCTCCGGGACCTCGTCGTCGGTCGTGAGGCGCACAACCTGGAGCGCCTCACCTGCCGCCCCGAGCCGCGCCCAGTAGAGGTCGCCCGAGAACGGAAAGAGCAGCGCCTCGGCCCCCTCACCACACCACATGAACGACGTGATCCCACGCTGATAGATGCGCCGCCGCTGCAGCGCCATCCGCTCCGCCTCGGTCAGCTTCTGCGTATCACCCGAGCCCGCGCGCTCCAGCAGGTCCGCCGTCGCGACCAGCCGCTCGGGCTCGTCCCCCGGCAACCTCCGCCCCCACAGGTCGAGCACCTCCGAGTCCGCCTCGTTCGGCCGCGTGTACGCCAACACGCTCCCGTCGTCGCTCAACGCCAGCTGCATCGGCGCCCGCCCCGACAGCGGCGGCTCGGAGAAGATGCGCTCGAGCGTCAGCTCTCCGGGAGACGCCGAGGCCCCCCCGATGGCAGCGACGACGACGAGCGGAACCAGGACGAACGACAGGTTGCATCGCGACATGGCCGCGCACCATGCCAAAGCCGGCCAAGGAGGGAAAGCGCGCCCACGGCGATCACCCGTCACCGGTCCTGTGTTCACCCTCTGGAGTCGACCCCGATCGCAGCCCGCCGCTACCGAAAGATCGTGAACGCGCTCCGCGGGTCGTGACCGGGCATCACCACCCGCGCCCGGATGAGCCACGTCCGCGTCGTGTCCATGTCCTCGGGGAGCCTGAACGCCCCCTCGAAGGTCTTGCACTGCCCCGGCTCGAGCTCGAACGACCCGACGACGACGAAGGTGTACTCCGGATCCGCCTGGCCCGGAAGCAGCTCCGCCGCCTTGTCGAGGAGCCCCTCCTCGAGATCGTCCTCACCGTGCAGATCCACCACGACCGCGTCGGCCTCGATCCGCGCCCCGCTCGCCCCCCGCGCTGCCGTAGACGTCACCGTGACGCGCACCTGCGCCTCCTCTCCCGGTGCGGCGCGACCCGACCACGTCACGTCCACGACCGCCGCGTGTCCCGTCACATGGTCGAAGGCCCCCTTCAACCCGCGCTTCATCTTGTCCACGACGCCCACTCGGACCTCCATCGCTCGCGATGGGCGAACATAACCACCCCCACCGGATCGGGAAGCGCGGAACTCCTCGGGCTCCCCTGGCCCCTCTGGTATGCTCCGCGGCCCGGAGGTCCCAATGTCGCCCGAGCGCTCCCACCTCGTCAGGCAACCGCGCCGCGCCCTGCTCATCCTCACCGCCCTCCTGCTGGCCTGCGGCGACCCGACCACGAACGCCGACACCGCCCCACAGAGCGACATCGACGCCACGAGCGACGCCGCGGATACCGCCAGCGCAGGCGACACGACCGCGTCGCCCTCCCCCTTCGAGCCGGTCCCAATCACCGCCGACGCCAGCTTCTTCGAGCTCTTCCGCCACGACCGCGTCCACCCTGTCACCATCAAGATGACCCGGGACGCCTGGGACGGCCTCATCGCGGAGATGCTCTCGTACGGCGCCGTCGACGGGCTCATGCGCTCCGGCCGCTACCACCCCGCCGACTTCGTCTACACCGCCCCCGACGGCACCGAAGAGCTCGTCGAGGACGTCGGCTTCCGCACCCGCGGCAACACCACCCGCGTCGTCCCCGAGGACGAGGACGGCGCCTACCATCGCGCCCACTTCAAGATCCGCTTCAACACCCTCACCGACGACTCCTCGAACCTGGACCAGGCCGCACGGGACGCCCGCGACGACCGCCGCTTCCGAACCGTCCGCGCCCTCAACCTCAAGTGGAACGCCGAGGACGACCCCTCCCAGATCCGCGAGCTCTACGCCTACGACCTCTTCCGCCGCGCCGGCGTCTCGGCCCCCCTCACCGCCCCCGTCGCGCTGACCGTCGAGATCGACGGCACTCCCGTCTACTTCGGCCTCTACACGGCCATCGAGGAGATCGACAAGGGCTTCCTCGCCAAGCGCCGCGGCCGGGACGGCAACGACGGCGACCTCTACAAGTGCCTCTGGCAGGACTACGGCCCCGCGACGCTGCAGCCCGTCAGCAGCCCCGGCGCCATCGGGGTGAAGGACTGGGTCACCAACTACCGGCCCGCCTACGACCTCCAGACCAACGAGACCAGCTCCGACCACGCCGCGCTCCGCGCCTTCATCGCCCTCCTCCACGACGCCGACGACGACACCCTCGCCGCCACCCTCGACCAGACCTTCGACGTCGAGCGCTTCCTCCGCGCCCTCGCCGTCAACGTCCTCGTCGGGATGCCCGACGACTACTGGGCGATGGGCAACAACTACTTCCTCTACCTCGACCTCGCCGGCGGCCTCACCGAGTTCGTCCCCTACGACTACGACCACGGCTTCGGCGGCGGCTGGGAGCCCACCCCCGAGTGGACCTACGAGGGCATCGCCACCGCCGACGTCCACACCTGGAAGAACCTCAACGCCGCCTGGTGGAAGCCGACCGCCACGCACCCCCTGGCCGACCGGCTCCTCGCCATCCCGAAGTACCGCGCCCGCTACGACGCCATCCTGCTCGCCCTCGTCGACGCCGACGGCGGCCTCTTCGACTACGACGACTACGCCAGCGCCTACGCCGCCCAGGCCGCGCTCTACGCCCCATGGCTCGCCAACGACACCGGCGAGGGCCAGGTCATGGAGGACGACGGCCAGGCCGCCTGGTACTTCGCCACCAAGCGCGCCTCGGTCATCGAGCAGCTCGCGCCCCCGACTGAGCGATAGTGAGCTCGTCTCGGCTCATTTGAGCCGAGACGAGCGACGGGCCGCGAAGAGTGACACCGGACTGCCAGCCCAGCGGCCCTGCCGTACCCTCGGTCGAGCCGACACCGATCGGCCGATAGCGCCGTCGTGATGGGCGTCTCAACGGGCGTAACTCTCAACATGGTCACGGTTCTGATCGCGGCCCGCCAAGAATGAGGACCGGCGAGGTCCACTTTCGTGACGAATCGCATCGCGACATCGATCGGCCGTGACCCGCTCCAGCACACGCTTTGCGCCGCGAAACCTGCCAACCGGTCAGAATGCCGGCGAATTGCAGCACGGTCCGCTTCCCGCTCCATGGGGACTGTGTCAGGATGACGCCGTCATGGCCGAAGTCGTCCTAAATAGAGTTACGAAGCAGTACCCGGGCGCCGTCGAACCGGCGGTCAACGAGGTCGACCTGACGATCGAAGACGGCGAGTTCGTCGTCCTCGTCGGGCCCTCTGGGTGCGGAAAATCAACCACGCTGCGCATGATCGCCGGGCTCGAGGAGATCACGGGCGGGACGTTGTCCATCGGAGGTCGCGTCGTCAACGACGTGGCCCCGCGGGACCGCGACATCGCCATGGTCTTCCAGAGCTACGCGCTCTATCCGCACATGACCGTCGCCGAGAACATGGCGTTCGGTCTGAAGCTGCGGAAGATGCCGAAGGCCGAGATCGCCAGCCGCGTCCAGGCGGCCGCCGAGATGCTCGGGCTCACCGAGTACCTCGCGCGAAAGCCCAAGGCGCTCTCGGGCGGTCAGCGGCAGCGTGTCGCGATGGGTCGCGCCATCGTGCGCCAGCCGTCGGTCTTCCTCTTCGACGAGCCGCTGTCGAACCTCGACGCCAAGCTCCGCGTGCAGATGCGCGTCCAGATCGCCGCGCTGCACCGCGAGCTCAAGACGACGATGGTCTACGTCACCCACGACCAGGTCGAGGCGATGACGTTGGCCGACCGCATCGCCGTCATGTCGATGGGGTACCTCCAGCAGTACGGCGCGCCGATGGAGGTCTACCGCCAGCCCAAGAACAAGTTCGTCGCCGGCTTCATCGGGAGCCCGGCCATGAACTTCGTCGACGGCAAGCTCACGGCACAGGGGGGCGGCCTCGCCTTCGAGGGGCACGGCCTCGAGCTCGTGCTCCCGCCGGCCCACGCCGCCGCGTGCGCCAGCGCCAGCGGGGGCGTCGTCACCCTCGGGCTCAGGCCCCAGCAGCTCCACGCCGTCAGCGACGGCGAAACGGTCATCGCCACCGGCGAGATCACGCACACCGAGCACATGGGCTCCGAGACCTTCGCCCACACCCGCGTCGCCCCGGAAAACACGCTCGTCGTCCGCCTGCCGGGCGACCTCCAGGCGACGGTCGGCGACGTGCTCCAGGTCGGCGTCGAGGCCAACCGCTTCCATGTCTTCGACGCCGACGGCGTCAACCTCACCCGCGGGCTCCAGGGGGAATCCAATGCAGCTGCTTGACCGTCTCACGCCGCGCGCGCTCACCGTCGCCGCCCTCGGCCTCGCCCTGACCTTTGGCGCCTGTGGCGGCAAGAAGGACACGCCGCCGCCCACCCCGGCCCCGGAGACCACCAAGGCGGCGACCACAACGGCCGCAGACGACGACGCCACGGCGCCTGTCGCCGAGGCCGACGCCGCGCCGACCCCGGACGACAACACCAACTCCAACACCGACACGGCGCCCGCCCCGGCCGCCGGCGAGCCCACCGAGATCGTCCTCTGGCACGCCTACCGTGCCGGCGAGGCCGACGCCTTCGCCAAGGTCGTCGACCAGTACAACGCCTCGCAGAACAAGATCCACATCCGCGCCCAGGCGGTCCCCTACGACCCCTTCGTGGACAAGGTGACCATCACCGTCCCCCGCGGTCAGGGCCCCGACCTGTTCATCTTCGCCCACAACATGATCGGCAACTGGGTCGAGCAGGGCGTCCTCGAGCCCATCAGCGGCAGGATCGACGCCGACAACCTCAAGCAGTACCTGCCCGAGTCGGTCAAGGCGCTCGTCTACCGAAAAAACCTCTACGGTCTGCCGCTCGCCATGAAGTCCCTGGTCCTCTTCTACAACAAGGACCTCGTCCCCGAGCCGCCCACGACCATGGAAGAGCTGGTCGCCAAGGCCAAGGAGCTCAAGAACGACGAGCGTGAGGGCATCGTCTACCAGGCCGGCGGCCTCTACTTCCACGCGATGTGGATCTACGCCTTCGGTGGCCAGATCTTCGACGCCGACCACAACCCGGCCTTCGACACCCCCGAGCAGCTCGCGGCGCTGCAGTACGTCCGCAAGCTCCACTACGAGGACAAGGTCGTCCCGAAGGGCATCTCGGGCTTCATGGTCACGAGCCTCTTCAACGAGGGCAAGGCGCCCTTCGTCTTCAACGGCCCGTGGTTCCGCCCCGAGATCACCAAGGACCTCAACTACGGCATCGCGACCATCCCGCCCTTCGCCGACGGCAAGACCCCCAAGCCGATGCTCGGCATCGAGGCCATCTTCGTGACGAAGACCTCGAAGAACAAGGAGGCCGCCATCGAGGCCGCCAAGTACCTCGCCGGGGCCGACTCCGCGGGTGTCCGGATGCGCGAGGGCAAGCAGCCCGTCTGTCACAAGGCGACCCTCGAGGCCGGCGCGGCCGAGGATCCGACCATGAAGGTCTTCCTCGACCAGGCCAACAACGCCGTCCTGATGGACGCCTCCCCCGAGATGCAGCTCCTGTGGACCCCGGCCGACATCGCCATCGCGGCCGGCATCTTCGTCGACGACCGCGACCCGGCCGCCGAGCTCGAGAAGGCCCAGGAGAAGATGGTCAACGATATCGCCAAGCGCGGTAAGTAAGGGGCAACAGCCATGTCTGTCGACGCCGGCCCGGCGATCCAATTCGGCCCGAGGGCGCCGCTCTACGCGCGCATCTCGGACGCCCTGGCCGCGGCGCTGCTCGTCGGAATCGTGGCCGGGTCCGTTCTCGGGCTGACCCGCTACAACGACGCCCGCGACCACCGCCGCGCCATCGAGGCCCAGGTCGGCACCGTCGCCGATCAGCTCGCCGAGCGAGTCGTCTCGGCCGGCCCGACCGCGGTCGAGCAGCTGCCGGCCGACGTCGCGGCCGCCTACGTCGTCACCTCGGGCGGGGTCGACGACTTCGGCATCGCCGTGGGCTCCGAGGTCGCCGCCTCCAACGTCCGTGACGCCGCCGTCGTCAACCAGGACACCCAGGTCGTCGCCCAGGGGCTCCTCAACCGCTCGGCGGAGCTCCAGGACTACTTCGACAAGAAGCAGGACATCCCCAAGGACCGCCGCTTCAGCGTCGTCAAGCTGAGCGACGTCGACAACGCCTTCAGCGCCACCGCCCAGGTCGTCAAGGACGGCAAGTACGACGGGATGGTCCACGTCATCATGCGCGTGCCCAACCCGGCCCCGAGCACGCCGACCTCGCAGCTCCTCCTGATGCTGCTCCTCGCGGTCCTCCTCGGCTACGCCGCCTCCTACCTCCCGGGCGTCAAGCGCCGCGCCGCCCTCGGCCTCGCCGTCGGCGTCCCGGCCGCGCTGACCTTCCTCGCCCAGGACGACTCCGCCCTCGTCCTCTGGCCCGCGGTGATCGGCCTGGTCCTCGGCGGCGCCTTCGCCCCCGGCATCGCCAGCGTCTTCCGCGGCGTCCGCGAGCAGCCACGCACCTACGTCTACGTGGTCCCCGCGATGGTCGGCATGATCGTGCTGGTCTTCGTGCCCTTCGCCATGGGCGTCGCCATCGCCTTCTTCTCCAAGGACGGCGACTTCACCGGGCTCGGGAACTTCCAGGAGATCCTGAACCCCAGCTCGACGACCCACCCGAACTTCTACTGGACGACCTCGGTCACGGTCCTCTGGACGGTGCTGAACGTGCTCCTGCACGTCTCCATCGGCGTCGCCCTGGCCCTCGTCCTCAACCGCCCGAAGCTCCGGCTGAAGGCGATGTACCGGGTCCTGCTCATCATCCCGTGGGCGGTCCCGAACTACATCACCGCCCTCATCTGGAAGTCGATGTTCAACCAGCAGTACGGCGCGGTGAACTCGCTCCTCGACGTGCTGGGCGTCGAGTCGATCAACTGGATCGGCCCGGGCTCGAGCTTCGGCTCGAACTTCATCGCCAACCTCACGACCAACACCTGGCTGGGCTTCCCGTTCATGATGGTCGTGACCCTCGGCGCGCTGCAGTCCATCCCGAAGGAGCTCTACGAGGCCGCCGACATCGACGGCGCCGGTCGCTGGCAGCGCTTCCGCACGGTCACCCTGCCGCTGCTCAAGCCGGCCCTCATCCCGGCCATCATCCTGGGCGTCGTCTGGACGTTCAACATGTTCAACGTCATCTACCTCGTCAGCGGCGGCGCCCCCGAGAACGAGACGAACATCCTCATCACCGAGGCCTACTACGCCTTCAAGGTCCTCAACCGCTTCGGCCTCGCGGCCGCCTACTCGCTGCTCATCTTCGTGATGCTGCTCTTGTACGGCTGGATGCAGAATCGAATAACCCGCGCCACCGAGGGGGCCTTCGAATGAGCGCCAAGCACAAGACCGGCAAGAGCCCCTGGGGCAGCGTCGCGACGCACTTCGTCCTCGGCGCCGTGACCCTGGTCACGATGTACCCGCTGCTCATCGTGATGCGCATCGCGCTCTCTCCCGGCGACTCCGGGATGAGCCCGTCGCTCAACCCCATCCCGCGCGAGCTCAGCCTCGACAACTTCGTCGCCGTCGTGACCGCCTCGAGCCCCCAGGGCGACTGGCTCTTCGGCCGACAGCTCCTCAACTCCGCGGTCATCTCCATCGCGACGACCGTGCTCGGCATCTTCCTCGCCACCACCGCGGCCTACGCCTTCAGCCGCTTCCGCTTCCCGGGCCGAAAGGCCGGCCTCATGGCGTTCCTGGTCAGCCAGATGTTCCCTGGCGTCCTCATGATGGTGCCGCTCTACCTCATCCTCGAGGCCCTCGGCCTCCTCAACGCCAGCTTCGGCCTCGTCGTCGTGTACGCGACCATCGCCATCCCGTTCTGCGTCTGGATGCTCAAGGGCTACTTCGACACCATCCCGAAGGACCTCGAGGAGAGCGCCATCATGGACGGCGCCAGCCAGTTCACGATCTTCTGGCGCATCATCCTGCCGCTCTCGATGCCCGCCGTGGCCGTCACGGCGCTGTTCTCCTTCATGACCGCGTGGAACGAGTTCGTCCTCGCCTTCACGTTCATGGAGGAGCCGACGGCCTTCACCCTGCCCGTCACGGTCTACAGCTACGTCGGCGAGCAGTCGGTCGAGTGGGGCAAGTTCGCCGCGGCCTCGATCATCGTGTCGATACCCATCATGGCGCTCTTCTTCGCCCTCCAGAAGAACCTCGTCGGCGGCTTGACCTCCGGCGGCGTGAAGGGCTGAGCGAGGTGATCCCATGACGACGAAAAAAGACGCCGCCCGCGGGACCCGTACCGACCTCGTCACGCTCCTCGTCGGGCAGGCTGGGCTCCTGCTGACCTACGGCCTGTTCCTCGGCGTCATCGCCCTGGGCGACGGCCCGTCGGCACCGCTCCCGATCATCCTCGTGAGCGGGCTCCCCATCGCGGCGATGGTGGCCCTCAACCGGATGGCCCCCGAGGGCGTGTCCCGGGCGCTCATCGGCTGCTGGATCTCACTCCTCGCGCCGCTGATCGGCATCTGGATCTACGCCTCGGTGCGGCCGTCCTTCGGCGACGCCAGCACGGCCCTGACCGCGGTCGACGTCCTGCTGGTGCTGAACCTCATCGCCGGGGCTCTCGGGGCCTGGGGCCTCGTTCGCACCGAGGAGCGCGCCCAGCGTCACCTGATCGCCGCCGGCCTCTGGGGGCTCGGCTCGGCCCTGGCCCTGATCGCGATGCTCGCGGGTCACCCGCAGATCGTCGTCATCCTGTCGTACGCCGCGACGGTGGCCGCCCAGGCCTTCACCGCCTACCTGCTGCGCACCGAGAAGACCTACAGCCTCGCCGACGCGGCGACGACCGGCTGACCCCGCCAGACAGGCAACACCGACGCCCCGCTGGTGCCGCCAGCGGGGCGTCCGCGTTCTGGGCCGGCGGATGATGACCGTGCCTGGTCCGCGGACCGACGCCGTGACCGTGGGTCGCCTCGCTCCGTCGCCTCGACGCCACGCGCCGCGCGCCGCGCTCGCCTCGGAAGTCGCGGCTGGCCTCTCGGCTCCGAGGGCGGCTCCAGCCCAGCCCCGCTCGGCCGGAAGCACGTCGCGTCCTCCCGGACACGCGAGCGCCCCGCAGAGCGATCCGTGGGGGGGCTCGCCTCACGCGCGGCGGGCGCCGCCGCGCCCCTCGGCTCGGATCAGCTCGGAGTCGGCTCAGTACAGGTCGGTGAAGGTCACCGTGACCTCGGTCAGCTCGCGGCCGCCGAGGGTGAAGGTCTCGCCCGCCTCGCGGGAGACGACCCGCCCGTCGAAGGTGTAGGGCTTGGCGATGAACGTCTCGACCTCGGCGGCCGGCACGGCGAAGTGCAGCTCCACCTCGGCGTCGTCGTAGTACTGCCCGAGGATGCTCATGACCAGGGCGTGCTCGCTCGAGTGGAAGGCGCTCTTCCACTGGTTGCACTTGGCGCTGTCGCTCGCGCCCCAGCTCCAGACCGGCGAGCCGTCGCGCTTGATGCCGGGGATGATCTCGCCGATCTCGTAGCTCTGGTCGACGTAGTCGGTCAGCCAGTTCCCGGCCGTCTGGGCGAGGGTGTCGGTGTAGCGGTGGTCGATGAGGTCGAGGGTCGCCGCGAGCTGGTCCTCCTCGGCGTAGATCCACCAGTCGCTGCCGTACTCGACGCCGGTGGCGCTGGTCGGGCGCTTCGACCAGCGGCCGTTGTCGGCGTCGAAGGCCCGGTCGACGAGGGTGTAGACCTGGTCGAAGACGACGTCGTGGAACGGGTGGTCGGCCAGGCGCTTGTCGACCTGGAGCACCATCCAGTAGCTCTTGAGCGTGTGCCCCCAGTCGACGTGCTTGGTGCCGTACTGCCCCTGCTTGTTGGACACGCCCCAGAAGATGCCGTCCTTCAGGAAGTCGTCGACCATGACCCCGACGAGCGTCTCCAGCCCGTCGAGGAACCGCTGGCGCGCGTTCTCGGTCGACATCACCGGCTGGACGAGCAGCATGAAGGCGTTGATCTGGTCGAGCTGCGCGACGAGCTCCGAGCCGCCGTCGTTTTCGACATCGACCTCGGTCGCCATGTCGTTCTCGAGCCCGTCTCGGACGCGCCCGTTGTCGGCGTCCCAGTACTTGTTCGGGTCGAAGATCCACCCGCGGGCGGCCTCCAGATCGGCCTCGATGGCCGGGTCGCGCGTCACGAAGAAGAGCGCCGCCAGCCCGGTCATGCAGTACGACAGGTCCTGCGCGGTCCGGACCGAGCCGGCCGCCTCACCGCTCTTCGTCAGGAGCTCGTGGCAGCCGCCCTTGGTGCGGTCGATGGCGTGGGCGCGGAGCCAGTCCGCCCCGGCCTGGGCGTGCTCGATGAGGACCCGGTCGCCGGTCAGCAGGTAGCCGAGGGCGTAGCCGAGCACCTGACGCGAGATCATCCTGGGGCGACGCTCGCTCTGGCCGAGGACGCGCCCGTCCATGCCCCGGAACGTCGGGAAGTTCCCGACCGGCTCGCCGAGCGCCTCGGTCATGAGCCAGTACGGCGCGATGTCGTCTTCGTAGTGGGTGACCCAGCGGTCGCCGCTGAGCACCTCCGGGACGTCGTCCGGAGGCGCCACGGGGAAGTAGACCTCGTCGCCGATCGACGTCGTGGTGTCCGTGCCGTCCGCCGTGTCGGCGGTCGCGTCGCCCTCGACGTCCGGTACCGCGGTGTCGTCCTCGCCGCCAGAGTCGCCGCCGCAGGCCGCGAACCCGAGTGAAATCAGCAGCGTCGCCGCGCTTGCCCACGCCGCCAGGGGAGAGAGGAGCCATCGTTCCCGCATCGTCGCCTCCGTCGAGGTTGCGTCCCTCGAAGTCGCGGGACACCATGCCCCTGACGCGGGCCCACCGCAACGAGAAGATCCCGTCGCGATCGGGGTCCGCGGGACGTCGGAGGGGCAGATGAGCGGCAACGAGACGCGGGTTGGTCACGAGCGCGCGACCATGACGATCCTCACGCGGTGGGCGGCGATCCTGGCGCTCGCGCTGGCGTTGGTGGCCTGCAAGGGCGACGAGGCGCGGAAGCCCGCCCAGCCGACGGCGCCCCCAGAGCCGGTGCCCGCCGAGCCGGCGCCCGCCGAGGACGCCGCGACGACCGCAGAGCCGGCGGACACCGCGGCCGCGCCGGAGCCCGCAGACGGGGCGACCGAGCCGGTCCCCGCCGAGGACGCCGCCCCCACGGCCGACGACACCACCTCGGCCGCGGCCGAGCCGGGCCCCGACTGGTGGCGAGGCGCGGTCTTCTACGAGATCTTCGTCCGGAGCTTCGCCGACTCGGACGGCGACGGCGTCGGGGACCTCAAAGGCCTCATCGGCAAGCTCGACTACCTCAACGACGGGGACCCGAACACCCATGACGACCTCGGCGTCGACGGCATCTGGCTGATGCCCATCAACGCCTCGCCGAGCTACCACGGCTACGACGTGACGGACTACGAGGCCATCAACCCCGACTACGGGACCCTCGAGGACTACGACCTGCTCATCAAAGAGGCGCACGCGCGCGGGATCCGGGTCATCACCGACTTCGTCCTCAACCACAGCTCGAGCCAGCACCCGTGGTTCATCGACTCGAAGAGCGGGCCCGAGGCCGAAAAGCGCGACTGGTACAGCTGGCGCGACACGCCCCCCGAGGGGTGGAAGCGCCCGTGGGATGGCGCGGACGTCTGGCACAAGAGCGGCGACAGCTACTACTACGCGCTCTTCTGGAGCGAGATGCCGGACCTGAACCTGAGCAACCCCGAGGTCGCCGAGACGATGAACGACGCCGCGCGCTTCTGGCTGAAGCGCGGCCAGGACGGCTTCCGGGTAGACGCGGTCAAGCACCTCTTCGAGAGCGCCGAGGGCAAGCTCGCCGACTACGAGGGCAACCACCCGTTCTTGAAGGGCTTCCGCAAGGTCCTGAGCGACGAGTTCCCGGACGCCATGATCGTCGCCGAGGCCTGGAGCCCTGCCGCCGACCAGGTCGCCTACTACGGTGACGGCGACGAGTTCCACCTCGGCTTCTCCTTCGAGGTGGCGGACAAGATCCGCGCGGCGGTGAAGGACGGCGTGCGCTCCGAGCTGAACCAGATCCTCGACAAGGTCGCGACGGTCTTCGCGAAGGACCCGGGCTACGAGGCGCCGTTTTTGACCAACCACGACATGCCGCGGGTGATGCGGCAGCTGAACGGCGACGACGCCGGGATGCGCCTCGCCGCCGCGCTCCTGATGGCCTGGGAGGGGACGCCCTTCATCTACTACGGCGAAGAGATCGGGATGCAGGGCGGCAGCGGCGGCGCCGACGAGAACAAGCGGACGCCGATGCGCTGGACGAAGAGCGGCCCCGGCTTCGGCTTCACCACGGCGGACAAGCCCTGGTACCCGGTCCCCGAGGACGTCCCCGCGGTCGACGTCGCCTCGCAGAACGACGACGAGGGCTCGCTCCTCAAGCTCTACCGCCGGCTCATCGCCCTGCGCCGCGCCCACCCGGCGCTCAAGTACGGCACGACCAAGCGGGTCGAGGTCGACGCCGGCAAGGGCGTCGTCGCGTTCCTCCGCGAGACCGAGGGCGAGCGGGTCCTGGTGGTCGTGAACCTCGACCGCGAGCCGAGCGAGGCCTTCGACGCGCCGGTCACCGGGATGCCCAAGCTCCTCTTCTCCGAGGGCGTCACCGGGCCCTTCGCGACCCGGAGCGGCGGGCTGACCATCCCACCGCTGTCGGCGCGGGGCTTCGCCTTCGTGCGGCTCAAGTAGGCGTCGGCGCAGGCGTCGGCGTCGGCGGAGGCGGAGGCGCAGGCGGACGAGGAGGCGCAGGCGCAGGCGCAGGCGTCGGCCGACGCGCAGGCGGAGGCGGAGGCGCAAGCGGAGGCGCAGGCGCAGGCGCAGGCGCAGGCGGACGCGGAGGCGCAGGCGCAGGCGTCGGCGGAGGGGCGGGCGCTGGCGTCGGCGGAGGCGAACGCGGAGGCGCAGGCGGACGAGGAGGCGGAGGCGCAGGCGGACGCGGAGGCGCAGGCGGACGAGGAGGCGCAGGCGGACGAGGAGGCGCAGGCGGACGAGGAGGCGCAGGCGGACGAGGAGGCGCAGGCGGACGAGGAGGCGCAGGCGGACGAGGAGGCGCAGGCGGAC
>Ga0070728_10004249_pt1 | contig 15037 bp, 12 predicted proteins | sample tdDd471_FD_66723 | JGI IMG/M metagenome (GOLD analysis project Ga0070728, IMG submission 66723) | Marine sediment microbial communities from the Atlantic coast under amendment with organic carbon and nitrate - tdDd47.1 | ecosystem: Environmental > Aquatic > Marine > Coastal > Sediment | place...
GATGTTGCTCATAACTTCTACTTCAAGTTCATCCCTGAGCTTATGCATGTGGCGGAAGAAAAGGGTATGACCGAGAAATATGAGAAGGAGTTGGGTGCAATTCTTTCCAGACCTGAGCATACCTGGTACAAAGAAGGTTTTGATGCAGACGTCATGAAGGATATCAAAGCTGAGCAGAAAGAGCGTTATAAGCAGTAGCAGCAATGCTATTGTAAACCAGGCAGTTACCTTCACCCCGGCATCTCCTGTGCCGGGGTGTTTTTTCGCAACGAGGATTAATAAAGACTATGAAACGCGTTTATTTACTGTTGTTGGGATTGTTACTCGCTGTTGTTCCGGTTGGACTGCAGGCCGGAGATGGGGCAACTGAGATGAAACGACTTGGTGAGGAGGTCGCTGCCCTGCAACTTGGTCTCGGTGACTATTTTATTGGTCAGATCCTGAATGCAGAGAAGAAAGAGGTTGCCAAGAAAAATGTTATCCATAAAACACTTGACGGTAGCTATAAATTTCAGGACGGTGACATCTTTGTAGTGGCTGATAAAAAGACTGATATGGTGATCGGGATTTATAAACAAAACACCGAGGCCTCACGGGAAGACGTAAAAGAAATGGTAGGTGAGTTGATGCTTCAATTCCAAGAACCCACTACAATGGCTCATGATAAACTGATATACTGGGCATTTGGTAAAGATGGCCGAATCTCTGAGGATCTCTTTGATCAAGCAAGGGCAAGTGGTGGGGAAGATGTGTTGGCCACAGTCAAATTTTCCAGTACTTTGCCTATTGTACAAGATTCAATACCGGAAAAAGATAAGAAAGTAGAGGCAGTTAAAGATGTTGAAAGTTCATCAATTTATGTAATGATAAACTCTATTCCTTTGTCGAAGATATTCCTTTCCCTGAATAAACAGACGGCTGGGTGAGTTTTCTCTTGTGGGGGATACGTTCCTTCACGAAAGATATATGCTATCTAAGTCATTAATGAGATTGAACATCATGAAAAAGGCCATATGTTTTTTTGCTGTATGTTTGCTGATAAGTTCTTGCGCTGCAACAGAGCAAAAGCAATCGGTAAAATATCCTCGGAAACCTGATACTTCCTCGGGGAGGCAATCCGGCCCACCGATGGATTTTTATGAGCAGGCAGAAAAGGATTCGGATTTAACAAACGATGTCATTGTTATTCCGCCGGCAGAGGTGAAAAAGAAAAATGTTGAACCAGAGGTGGAACTGTAAGCGTCTGTTGCAAGGGATCTCAACAGTCACTATGTAAGATGTCGGGAGATACTCTTACCTGGCAATCGACCATCGTAAGGTTCTGCCTGCCCCGAATGGCTTCAGCTTGCCATAGAGTTCCGGGACTTCCCATGAGGTTTTTTCAAGAGTTACCTGCTTTTCAGGGGGCTGCAGTCCGTAGCGCCTGCAGGCTATATCACTGACGAAGTTTTGCAATAGATCCAGCCGGCCTGCGTCTTCAAAGAGCTCGGCTAACATCGGCAAGGCTACAGGTGCTGAAAAAATTCCTGCAGCACAGCCACAACACTCTTTTTTATGTCGGGGGTGGGGGGCGGAATCCGAGCCGAACATGATTCGCTCATGGCCAGAAAACACAGCATTTCTGAGACTTTCCAGGTCTTTTGGCCTTTTGGCGATTGGTTTGCAAAAGAGGTCTGGTTCCATGAGGCCGCCTATAACATCATCGAGAGTTATCATCAGATGGTGCAGGGTGACGGTAGCAGAGACGTTTGGATAATGATCAACGAATTCCACTGCTTCAGATGTGGTAATATGTTCCATGATGATATGCAGCTTTGGAAAAGTTTCTGCCAGCCGTTTATAAACTTTTAGAAACTCCATTTCTCGATCGAGCACAAAACCATTGGATTCGCCGTGTACCAGAAGCGGGATCTCCATCTCTTCCATGAGGGAGAGTGTTTCGTTAATTGAGCTAAAGTCGGTAACGCCGCTTTCGCTGCGGGTGGTAATGCCCGCTGGGTAGAGCTTAATACCTATTATTTCATCTTTTGCAGCTGCCAGCTCAGCTCTTGAGTAGTTTTTGAAAAAGAGGGTCATATAAGCGGCAAATGACTCTGAATTACCGGCTGCAAGCACTGCTTCTTTATATCTTTGCACTTTCTCCAGTGAGTCTACGGGAGAGACGAGGTTGGGCATGATTACCGCCCCGGCAAAAGTATGAGTGGAAAATGGGGCAACAGCTTCCAGTATTGCGTCTTCCCGGAGGTGAAGATGCATGTCGAGAGGAGAATTCAAATTAATAATCATGTTTTATACCAGTTCTTTTACTCTTTTCACAGTGCTGAACTATTTAGTGCCTTACCCCTCAGGGGGGCATTCTTTTCAATGCCGCTTGACGGTACTGAACTGAGTACTCCTGAAAACTTGTCATTCTTTATAATACCCCCTTGAGGGGTGGAAAAAACAAAAATTCATGAGAGTGTATTGAAATTAGGAACTTCATGTGACCACCAAGGCACTTATATCCGTCAAGCGAGTACTGGACAGAGTACCTCCTTGTGGGGTGTTATTCGGTAATTGTAAGAAACCTTTCCTTGTAGAGTTTTCGGTATCCCTCAAAACTGCTTGGGTCAAGCCATCTTTCGTAGGCCGCCCTGTATCTTTCTGTGCCGCGTTGTTCTAAAAGCACTTGATTAATGTTGTCGATTGCTGTTTTACCCCATTGGTTTTTGGTACAGGCAACATAACCGAGGTAGGCATTGTGGTCGTCTTGATTTTCCTCGATATTTAAAGTCATAATCTGATCCCTGATACCCATTATTTCAGCAAGGTACATGGCTTCTTCCGGCGATGCTGGGAGTGCGTCAATTCTTCCGGCCATAAGCATCTTGAGTAGATCCACTAATAGGGCAGGTCCTTCGTAGACGAAAATATTTTTGTCATTGCCGTATTTGTCTAAGGTGTTATCAAATTCTGTCCCGAAGGATCGATTTTTTATTCTGCCAATGACAAATTTATTGCTTTGCAGGATGCTTGCAAGGCTGGCTGTTTTTGATCCACCAAATGCCGAAAAATTGTTCTTATTAATTATAAGAACAATGGGGAGAGAGAAGGTGCTGGGGATTGAAAAATACAAAAATTTTTTCCGCTCCTCAGTTCTGTACTTGGAAGGGGAACAGGATTTTTCCCCCTGTTTCCACTGTTGATTCTGTCTGGAAAGATTTGCTTGTACTCGTGCATGACTATATTCCGGCAAATTTTCGATTAGAATGTTGTTGATGACCTCGACGTACCCCTCTCCTTTATAGACTCCCTCATGAATAAAAAATGGCGGTGTTGCGGATCCCATCCAACTAATAGAGTCTTTTGTCCATGCCACTTGTGGAAGCAGGCAGGTGACAGAAAACAGGAAAATGAGAGCTGAGAAATAGCGTGTATTAACCATGTGAAACTCCCGTAGTTTGATCGGATTTTATGTTAAAAAGAACATATCACGGATGCAGAATTTTGTATATGGTAGAGGCGATCTGTTCCAGAGTGTAGGGTTTTGGAATAAAAGCCTTAGCCCCCATTGCCAGAGTGGCCTTGACATCTTCATCCTGGGCAAAGCCGCTGGCTATGACTGCTTTTTGTCGCGGGTGGAATCGAAGGATTTGCTCGAACGTTTTTCTGCCATTTATTCCTGGTGGCATAATCATATCAAGGAGCATAATATCAGGCGAATGGTTTTTGGCATATTCTATTGCCTCCTCACCCGAAGTGACTGTTTCAACTCTGTAATCTAAAGAAATCAACAATTCACTGGCAATTTCGCGCTGGCGGACCTCATCATCAATCACCAGGACCGTTTCTCCCCGGCCCTTGTAATGTGTCCAGTCTTTTTGCTCTGGGTTCCTTGGAATTTCTTCCTCGATACTTGGGAAGTAGAGTTCAAAGGTTGTCCCTTGTTTATTGCTGATGACATTGACTGTACCGCCATGGTCGCGTATGGTGTTCCACACAACAGCCAGTCCGAGTCCGGTGCCACTCCTGCCCATAATTTTTTTAGTATAAAATGGTTCGAAAATATGACCCATGTCGTGAGGTTCTATCCCAGAACCATTATCATGGATGATTATTTTGGAGAAACTATCATTGGATAAAAGGTCCTTGTCTTTGAGTAAAGGAAGACTCTGGTCATGATTTTCAGTGGTGATGTAAAGAGTCCCTTCACCATGAATTGCCTCCACGCCGTTGATGATAAGATTCATGAGACATTTGCGCACATGAATTGGGGAGCAGGAAATGTTTCGTATCTCGGGGGAGAGGGAGGTTTGAAAACTGATCAAAGGATATCTTTTCTGGAGTTCTTGGAAGTCAGAAGATTCGAGGTAAGCCTGAATCAACTGATTTGGGGCAATGACCTCCTTGTTGGCTGCGATCCCCCGGGCAACGGTAAGGAGATCGGACACGACCTCAGAGGCGTCAAGACCTGATTGGCGAATTGCCTCGAGTGGGCGTCGCAAATTGCTCTCTTTGTCCAAGTTGAGAAGCAGAAGTTCCGGATAGCTGATAATGCCGGAAAGGATATTGTTGAGGTCGTGAGCAACCCCACCGGCCATGAGACCAATCGCTTTCATCTTTTGATCACGGTGCAGTTGTTCTTCCAGATGGCGCCTTTCTGTTATGTCGATGACAATCATCCTGGAACCTGCGATTTGGCCTCCATTGGTGATTGGTGCAGAGCGGATGAGGATGGGGAATATCCTCTTATTTGAATCAATGGCTGTAAATTCAACTAAACCTGACCGTTTTTCTATGAGAGGATTCTGAAAATATTTTCTGGTTTCTTCTCGTTCGTCTTCCTGAATGAAATTGAAAAAATTAATAACAGTGTCCGGTCCACTCGTCAGTAGCAGCTGATCTTGAGCAGCCTTATTCGCGTAGGTTATATTTCCGGCCAAATCTGTTTCGATAACCATCTCCGGAAGCAGGTTGACAAGGTCGTGGAATCGCCTTTCACTTTCCTGCAGGTTTCTGGTTCGCTCCTGAACTTCTAGCCCAAGTAATTTCCTGTTAATATAAAGATGGATGATGAAAATTGTGGTCAATAAGAGCAGCAGAAGAAAAATGAGGATATTGAAAAGTGGAAAAATAACTCGCACATACTTTTCTCCATTGAGGATGCCAATGACCTGATCACCATGCATAATCTCTTGAGAGAGTTTTTTTAAGCCGATGAGTTTTATCTTATGGAAAAAGAGTGATAGCCCGGATAATGGAGGGCCGGTGACCGAGAGAAAAGTTTCGGTTCCAGGTATAGAAATTGAGAGCGATTTATAATGGTTGGCCTGAACGGCAAGCTGTAAATATGCGTTTGCACCATTCTGATTCAATGCCCAGACATCATCGGCCAGGATGGCTGCATGGGTTTCAAAGAATTTATGGTCCTGAATAGCAGATTTTTTGATGTAAAAATATGCAATTAAAAGAAAAACAAGAAGAAAAGAAAGTGGGATATACAGAAAGCGAGAACGGTTTTTATTTACAGAAATCATAGTTATCGGTCGTTCTATGTTGTGCCTCCAGTTAAACGTTCCATAAACGTAATAAATAGAGAGAAAGAAAAAAACAATAGTATGGTATGGAATTTAAATAAACATTGTAATATTGCCGAGCTTCGGATGGAAGTCAAGCTACTTTGCCGGTTTGTTAGAATAAAAAAAATGTGGTCCCAAAAAGCTCGGACATAGGTAATGATTTAGATTCACGACAGCTCCTTTCTGTTTGGCAAGTACCTTAAATATTACAGTGGATGCCAATACAATTGCTGTTTGATCGATACTCTCAAGTAATATGTGGACTATTTTTCCCCGCTATTTATAGTTGCAGCGCCTCAACAAGGCTTTTTAGTAATCGTGCATTTTGCACACGACATCTGGTTTCGGCTGCTCGAACTTTGCCAGCTGAATCGAAAGAATAAAGAGCAATAGAGAAACCAGGAATGAAAAATAATACCCTAATTACCTTGCTGCTCTCAGTTTTTATCGCTTTACTTGGCATCGGAATCATTGTGCCGGTGATGCCAATATTTGCAGCAGAACTTGGAGCAGGCGGTTTTGCTCTCGGGATGATAATCGCCGCTTTTTCCATTACCAGAGGCTTGTTGCAGCCGGTAGTTGGCAATTTTTCAGATCAGTGGGGGAGAAAAAACTTTCTCATCAGCGGGCTTTTTGTCTACGGGCTGGTCGGATTACTTATTCCCCATGCCACTGAAGTGCCGCATTTGATCATCATTCGGGCTTTTCACGGAGTTGGTTCGGCGATGATAGTTCCAATTGCTATGGCCTATATGAGTTTTCTTGCACCTGCGGGTCACGAAGGGCGATATATGAGCTATCTCAATATTGCGATCTTCTGCGGTATAGGTTGCGGGCCAATAATTGGTGGACTTCTCTCTGACAACTGGGGATTGCCGTCGGTTTTTTATACAATGGCTTGTTTAAGTTTTCTAGCGTTTATTCTGGTTATTTTGTATATGCCGGGGCAAATTGCTTCAGATCGTCAGGGGACAGCAAGACCATTGTTGTCAAGCTTGCACAGTATGCTGGGAAACAGCAAAACTTGTGGGATTCTCCTGGCCAGATATACCACCATGATTATCATGGTGCCGAGCATGGCTTTTCTGCCACTTCTGATGTCACAATGGCAGGGTAGCAGTGGATTACAGATAGGTATTATAATTGCTTGCAGGACTCTGGTTAATGCCCTGCTTCAGATCCCTTTTGGTAAAGTTGCTGATAAATATAACAAATTGTTGCTTTTCCTGGTGAGCAGTATTCTTCTTGCTCTGGTCATCTTGAGCATCCCCTCGCTCGATAGCTTTTTACAGATGGCGATGGCTTACCTAATTATGGGCACGGTTGAAGCAGCCATCTGGGCTGTTTTGGGAGCGTATGCCTCACTGGATGCCAAGAAATATTACGGGCATGGCACAATGATGGGGGTATTTAGTTTTGCCATGAGTGCGGGAGTCTTTACCGGCGCTGTTCTGGCGGGCTTTAGTATGGATGGCTGGGGAATTGCTTGGGCATATTATGTCACTGGTTCTGCCGTTCTACTCTTATCGCTCCTGGCTGTGGTGATGATCTTTAGGTACGATAGAAAATATCATTTGACCGAATCCGGATGATATTTAACTGCATTGTTGCGGTAAGTTGGAACGGCGCCGCCCAATATAACCGGAGGCGCCGGTTGTGAATTTTTCTATTTTTCGCCGTGAAAATAAACTATTTATTTTTTTCAGCCATTTTAGCTTTCAGCAGCGCGCCAAGGCTGCCCATTTCATTTGACGATTTTTTCTTCTTGTCCTTCTTTATAAAGGTTTTATACTCGGTTCGTTCTTTGTCTTGTTCAGCTTCTGCAGAGACATAATCGGCTGGTACAAGGCTGATCCTTTTTTCGTCAAGGTCAATTGATTCGATATTAACATCGATACTTTGACCTTCTTCCAGCACCTCTCGGGGATGATTGATTCTTCGACCGCTGCCGAGTTTTGAGATATGGACCAATCCATCGATACCTGGTGCCAGAGTTACAAAGGCGCCAAATTGGGCAAGCCTTGCGACTGTTCCCATATGGGTTGTACCTTCTGGAAAAAGCGTTACTGCTTCGTTCCATGGATCAGCCTGAGTTTCTTTGTAGCTAAGAGAAATTCTGTCTTTTTCCCAATCCAGTTTTTTTACTATCGCCTGGACTTTTTGGCCGACCGTGAAATGATCTTCCACATTTTCAACCCGGCTCCAGCCGATTTCTGAGATGGGGATGAGACCATCAATGCCGCCGATATCGACAAAAGCACCGAATTCCCTGATCGAGCTGACGATACCTTCAATTGTCTGGCCTTCCTCAAGAGTTTCCTGCAATTTATCGCGCAGTTCAGCCCGTTCTGCTTCCTGGATAGCTCTTGCGGAGAGGACAATATTTCGACCATTTTCTTCAAATCGGGTGATCTGAAATTTCATATGGGTTTCCAGATATTCTTTCGAAGCGTCCTCAACCCGCCGAAGACCCATTTGGGAAAAGGGACAGAAACCACGGACATTGCCGCCGAGGGTGATCTCAAAACCACCTTTGATCTCAGCTTTAACAAAGCCTTCTACCGGAATTCCGCTTCGAAAGGCCTCTTCGAGGTGGGCATTAGAGGAGCCAGATCCGATAGAGGTAGTAAAAAGCTGCTCGGACGCCTTTGCCTGAAGAAAATACACCTCAATTTTGTCGCCCATTTGGTGGGTGAAATTGCCTTCGCTGTCCTTTATCTCAGAACTTTGGAGTACACCCTCACTTTTACCGCCTACATCAAGAAACGTCGTCTCATCACTTATGCCGACGATAGTGGCTTTAATTTTTTCTCCAGGAGTCAGGTGTCTGATCTTTCTGGTTTTTTCCGCCTTAAATAGCTCTTCAAAGCTTTCGTTGTCAGTTTCTGTCATGTTTACCCGTTAATAAAAAGAGAACTAAGGTTTATGGTTTTGGTCAGATTGCTTACCTGACATTTATCAATTTATCCTAATATTTTATACAATCAATATTTTCGATTTTTGTCCAAATTTATCCAAAAAGCAGTGCAGCTGGCTCTGAGTGAATGGAGATTTTATTGTCAAACATGCACCCTTTAACTCAAATACGTTGTATCCGCCACTGGTTTAAGTCAAGGATTGCAAACCCAGCCTGATCATCTTCCCCGAGAAGTTGACCGGGATTGATAAGCAGAGTATTGCCAAGGGATTCTATTCCATAACGATGGGAGTGACCACAATAAATTATATCATAGTTGGATAGGCTGGCAAGTCCTCGTGCCTGTTCCGGATAATGTACCATAGAAATTTTTTCTATTACAATAAGTTACTGCCGCCCGAAGGTTGGCGATCTGATCGTGGCTGTCGGATGGTATTGCTAAGCTGGTCATCTGAAAGTACTCAGTATTTGGTATTATCTTCTGGTGTTATGGACGGCCAGCGATAGGACGCGGTCATTTTCCTGGAACATCAGATGCTTTAAGCACATTTCATCGATAAATTTTCTTATGGCTCGTTCGTTGACCTGGGGGAAGCTTTCCAGAAGATCGTTAATTTTCTGGGGTCGATCACAAGCAAGATATATCTTTCTGGATAAGCCCCGCAGCCGGTGCAGCAGTGGCATCCCTGATATCCTTTCCTGGCGGATGATGATAAATGTGCTGCCGTCTCGGTAATGAAGAGGGTGCTGCTGACTCTTTGTTCTGCGTTTATGAAAATTGTGCCAGGCACGAATTTTTTGTTTGACCGGATGCCACCGTTTGTTCTGACTCTGTTTATCTCCCCTATAGCTATTGATGAGCATGGTCATCGACTGTAAATAGTCTTTTGGGAAAAGTTTGCGGTTTTTGGCATGGGGGATAATTTTTTGTATGGAGAGTTCATCGGGATGGCTATGAATGGGTGAGCCGTAGCCAAGAAAAAAAGTTGCCGCTTGAAGAGGTAAAAAGGGGAGAACGAAATCAAGGTTTTTAAGGGTTTCGGCAATTTCTTCGTCTGTTGTATTCGGGAAATCGGTTATCAAATTCCCCTCCATTATGATGGCTGAAGCACTGCATAGCTTCATGGCTGCAATGTTATCAATGGTGGTAGTTCCTTTAGCCATTTTTGCCAGCAGAGAGGTAGATAAAGCTTCAATACCAACCTGAACAGTTTTCAGACCGGCCTGGCTGTACAGCTTCAGCTTATCAGGCTCTGTGATGGTCCGAATTTCTGCAAAAAAATCAAAGTCTCGTTCTTGCTTTGAGAGTTCTTTGAAAAAATGGTCAGCCTCTTTTGGAGGAAGGGCGTTGTCGGTAAAAGTGAAATGTAAAGATTCGTGGGTCATGGCGAGGTGGAGCAGTTCTGTAAGCATCCTGTCACCCCCTTTAAAACGATAATTGTGCCACTGGAGATTGAGATTGCAAAATGTGCATTTGTTCCACCAGCAGCCTCTTGAAAATTCTATCGGTAATAAGGGAATGAAGGGCTGGCCGGGAAAAAGCTGCTTCATTTCATCAAAGTAAGGTCCGTAATCGGGATAGGGCAGGTCGCCCATCTTCAATGGTGGTGGAGCAGCTTCTGTTTGAGAAATTTGAACTTGAATCTGGCTGCGGATTTTTGGAGAGAGAGTGTTGCTCTTACCCATGAGAAAGTGACAGAGATCTAAAAGTGGTTGCTCGCCTTCACCATCGATGAGATAGTCAATTTCAGGAAAATGTTGTATCAGGGATTCGCCGATATCGCCAGAACATGAGGAGCCACCAAATAGTATGGGCATGCCAGATAATTGATTTTTTATCTTCTTTGCCAGATAAAGAGATGGAAACAGCTGGCTAAAACAAATAGAAAAACCGATCAGATTATATTGGTTCAATGTGATAGTTGAAAGCCACTGGTTGCAGCTTAATTCTATACGTGACACCAGTTCATCAAAATCGGGAAGGGGTTTTACCTTGCCAGCGAGAGATTGTCGGAAAAGTTTTCGGGCATCATCTCTTTTTTCTGGAAAAAGCAGTGGAGCAAAGAGGGCTTCACCCGCCCAGCCGGACAGGCCGATTTGGCTGTAGAGTTCTGTGCTGATGGCTTTGGCGAGGTGGAGATAGGGATGATAATTGTCAACCTGACAACTGCTCTCTCGCTCCAGGTAGCTTTTCAGGGCTCCCAGTTGTATGGATGGTCGGTTGAAAATTGACCAGGGCATAGAAAGCAGAGCAACCCTGAAGAGGGGAGGTGTTTCAGTGCCCATATTATTGCCTGATAATTTCCGTTCCAGCTGGTGGGACAAAGGAAAAAAAGTACAGAAGCTCCTCGGGGGGCTTGTCGACCAGGCTGTCAACTTGAATATCACTGAAATTTAAAACTGTAATGGTGCCGAAATGGTCGCGTACATTTATTCGACGGATCAGTGATTCAGGCGTCACCCAAAGGTGAATGTCCTGGACTTGGCTCTGAGCTGTTTTGGGGATAAGTTTGATCACCTTGAATTCGGCATTGTTTTCCGAAGAAAAATCGTCATCTGCAGGGTGAAAAAGAAAATCCTCTTTGAGGATGCCTTGGCCGGTAAAAAAAGAATACGTGAGATTTGCATCGAGAGTATCTGCCTGGGTGACAATCATCTGTTTCAGCTTGTCAAAGTACATCGAGAAGAGCTCACCATCGCTGAACAGCACCTGTTTGTCTGGGCTGGTGTAGTCCCAGCGCATGTAGCTCTTGTCTTCGAGTTTTGCAAACGCGGCTTTCCCTGTCCCCCTGCGCGGTCGACCGGTCATGTCACCACTGGTATTTTGAGTAAAATTAAAGGAGAGGCTTTTTATTTTATCGTAACGTGCCTGCAGCCGCTCGGCAATATCTTCAGGAGCTTCCGTGCTGTTTCCTTCGGCTTGAACAGTAGTAACAATCGGAAAGGCCAAAAAGACAAGGATAAATAGTGCTTTAATGAGAGTTTGCATTAATCGATTGAGTGGCTGATTATTTGACTAACAGTTCAATATTGCGACCAAATATTTTTGTGGCAATATGAGTAGCAGTTTCTGTCAGATCGGTGACAAAATATCTGTTTTGGCCAGGTTCATGTTTCTCCACAGGTTGGGAAACGGTATTGTTTACAAGATAATTCTTAATATAGTAAGCGGTTGCCGCTGAACTATCAATAAGAGAGACCTTTTTACCAATTCGAGCTTGAATCAGGTGTTTGAGCAGGGGATAGTGCGTGCAGCCAAGTACCAAGGTGTCGAGCTGCTGATTCTTCAAGTCGTGGAGATAGCGTCGGAGTATCATCTTTGTCTCTCTTTTGCCAATCCATCCTTCTTCAACCAGGGAGACAAGCAAAGGACAGGCCTTGGAAAAAACTTTGTAATCTGGGGCTTGTTCTTTTATTTTCCCTTCATAAATACCACTTCGAATGGTAGCCCTTGTCCCGATAATACCGATTCTGCCCGTCCGGCTCTGTGAAATTGCCTGTTCTACTGCAGGAGTAATGACTTCGATGATGGGGATGCTGAACTCTTGGCGGAGACGATCCGTAGCAACACTGGATGCAGAGTTGCAGGCAATTACAATAATCTTGGCTCCGTTTTCAACGAGAAATTTGGTGTTTTCAACCGAGTAGTCAATAATTGTTTGTGCGCTTTTCGTGCCATAGGGGGTTCGGGCAAGATCACCGAGATAAAGGAGTGGGTGCTTAGGCAGAAGCTGTTCAACAGCTTCTGCAACAGTCATCCCCCCAACACCTGAATCAAAAATACCAATCATAACTATTTAGAAACTATAAGGATTTTATTTTACGGGTTAAAATGGGAAACTGCAATACTCCTAATGGCCAGCTAACCCTGGTAAACTGGAAATAAGCCCGAATAAGTGCTTTGGTGGTATATTCAAGTTGTTAATGTTAAAAATTACTCTCTGTTTTCTTGTTTTTTATACCCCATAAGAGGGTACTGAACTGAGCAGCCCTCACGGGAACACTAGAAAGAGTGGTAGAATTTCAGGAGTACTCAGTTTAGTACCGTCAAGCGGCATTGAAAAGAATGCCCCCCTGAGGGGTAAGGCACTAACGCGACATGTATACCAGAAATAAAGGTGAACAACAAGCAGACATCAAAACCGGGTAGATTACTGATTTTTCTGCAGCCAATCCATGGAACATGTTGACAGAAAGTGACTTGGGAATTATTTTTGCCCCTGGTTCGAATAACTGTCTGAGACAGACTAAGGTAGTGCCATTGTTATTTCTTGTCTAATTTTAGGCAGGTAGCTAACCCGCACGTTCAGCAATGTAATAGGTGAAAAGAAATGCCAGTTTATGAGTACGAATGTAAGCAGTGTCAAAAGGTCTTTGAAGTTCAACAAAAAATGGCCGAAAAACCGCTAAGTGATTGTCCAGAATGTCAAGCGCCTGTAAAAAAGCTTGTGTCCATGAGTTCTTTCCAGTTGAAAGGTGGAGGCTGGTACGCCGACGGTTATTCCAGTACTGCTAATGGTTCAGCAAAAGCTGAGCCCGCAAAATCTGCCGAACCGGCTGCTCCATGCCAGACTGGTGCTGGCTGTAAAGGTTGTCCCGCTGCCACGTCTGCCTAAATTTCTTATTTTATCTCGTTTCCACTCTTTACAGGGATGGTTTGGAGATAATGGCCATTGCGTCTCCATAGGAAAAGAAACGATACTTCTCTTTGATCGCTTTTTCATAGCAGGTAAGAAGGGTTTCTCTGCCACACAGGGCGGATACCAGAAACATCAGGGACGAGTCCGGAAGGTGGAAGTTGGTAATTAAATTATCTATTACCTTGAACTGAAAACCGGGGTAGATGTATAAGTCGCACCAGTCTTCGATTGCTTGAAGGTGGCCAGTTTTTTTTGCACCGTATTCCAGGGCTCTCACTGTGGTGGTACCTACAGCCCAAATCCTGCCACCTCTCTGTTTTGTTTGCGCAATTTTGTCGACTGTTTCTTGTGAGATACTAAGATACTCCCGATGGATTTGATGGCGGGTTATGTCTGTTTCCCGCACCGGAGCAAAGGTTCCATAGCCGACGTGCAGGGTGACCTGGCCAAAAAAGGTGCCTTGTTCGGTTATGGCTTTGAGCAACTTGTCAGTAAAGTGCAGTCCGGCAGTTGGAGCGGCCACTGCTCCAGGTTCGCTGGCATAAACGGTCTGGTACCGTTCTACATCTTCGGTCGTGCAGCCGTCTTTTCTCGAAATATAAGGAGGCAAAGGTACCTGGCCGGAGCGCTGCAAGGTCTCCGCCAAGCCGAGCTCTTGGTCGTATTGGAGGATGAGTTTCAGCTTGCCGCCTTCAAGATTTTCTTTAACTGTGCAGTACAGCATCTCATTAATTGTGATCTTGGTCCCAACTTTAGGGCGTTTGGAAGATTTAATCAGGCCGTTTACCGCTGCGCTGCCACTGTTTTGCTTATCGGCCACTGGAAATTCCAGCAGGAAAACCTCAGCCTTGCCTCCGGTCTCTTTTGTCCCAAGAAGTCTCGCTGGAAAAACCTGGGTGTTGTTGACCACCAGCATGTCCTCTTTGCCTATAAATCTGGCAATATCACTGAAATGAAAATGTTGTGGATCATGGTTGCCAGGATGGACAACCATGAGGCGAGAGTTGTCTCTTTTTGCTGCCGGATGTTGGGCAATGAGATGTTCTGGAAGGTGGTAATTGTAGGAATGTAAGTTAAGATCTTCTTGCATGATGCTCTGGGCTATAGAGTGAATTGGGAGAAATGACGAGCTCTGCATTGTGGACAATGCATTAAGTCAATTTATGCGTTAATGTTATTATCTGTAATCTTTTGTCGGGTTGCCTGAATTTACTCAAGATGAGAGAAATTCTTTCTCATTTTCATTTGTTGTTGCTCAAACATTTATTCATTGAGGAGCTGTTGTAGATACCATGATTTTGACCCTTGCTGCAACTGAAATAGAAATGGCACCGTTTATCGCGCAGTCAACTGAGTTAGCTGAGCTGGCTATTGACTACCGAACGCTGGTGACAGGAGTCGGACCCATGGAAACAGCGCTTCGCCTTACCAGGTTCTTGTGTGAAAGTGATGACCACTTTGATGGAGTTCTTCTTTTTGGTGTTGGAGGCGCCTATATCTTGCCTGATAAGGCCCAACAGCCAGAAATTCTGGATATCTGCCTTGCTGAGCAGGAGGTTGCTGGAGATTTCGGAATTTGTCTGGGAGAGTCTATGGATTATCTAGACAGTTCCCTTACCGGAACGATTGTTTACAGTATGGACGCGTCTCTGCTTGCAAGATGCCAGGCTTTTTTTGATCGACTTGGGACTAGACATCACTTAGGGACTTTCGTTACAGTAAATGGAATAACTGCTACCGGCAAACGCGGAGAAATGTTGCAGTCCAGGTGGAATGGCATCTGCGAAAATATGGAAGGCGCCGCGGTTGCCAGGGTGTGCCAGGAATTTAACCTTCCATGTGCTGAACTGCGCTGTATCTCAAATTATGTAGAGGACAGGGATCAGTCAACCTGGCGTTTGCAGGAAGCCTGCCTCAAAGCC
>Ga0070728_10004251_pt1 | contig 15037 bp, 10 predicted proteins | sample tdDd471_FD_66723 | JGI IMG/M metagenome (GOLD analysis project Ga0070728, IMG submission 66723) | Marine sediment microbial communities from the Atlantic coast under amendment with organic carbon and nitrate - tdDd47.1 | ecosystem: Environmental > Aquatic > Marine > Coastal > Sediment | place...
GTGAAACTCCGCCCGTATCAACGTGTGACGCTCTTCGTCCCGCTCCTCTTGACTCTCGCCCTGTTCGCGCAGGACAAGCCGTGGGAAGCGGAGGTCGTCTCCGTCGAGTCTCTGGAGGCGGCGGCGGCCGCGCTCAACGCCGAGTTCAAGCCCCTGGCCGACGGCGCCACGCCCGAGCAGAAAGCCTGGGACACCGCCCGCCGCGCGCGCCTCTCGCTACTCACCGAGTTCACCGAGTTCGCGAAAGCGGCGGGTTCGCTGGTTGAGACGGAAGACGCCGCTGCGCAGGCGAAGGACTGGGCTGAGCGCACCGCTGCTCTTCGGGAGCGCCCGCCGGAAGCCCTCCCCGAGATCCGAGCTGCTGCGGACCTCAAGGACCTGAAGGAGGCGGCGCGGTCCGCGGAGGCAGCCACGACCAAGACGGAGAAGCGGCTCAAGCAGCTGAAGAACATCAGCCGCGATGCGGAGAAGCGTCTGGCAGCCATGCCCGAGCGACGGGCTCAGCTGCAGGAAACGGTCAGCAAGACCGGCGAGGCCCCGAAGGACTCCATCGGGGCCTACCGCCGCGGCAATGCGCAGCTCGAATTGCGCCTCCTCTCCGAGCTCGAAAGCAACGCATCGAATATGCGCGCGCGCATCGCGGACGAGTCGAAGGTCCGTACGGCGCAGCTCGACTACGCCCGGCTGGTGGAGCGGCGCGCGGCGAGCCGACTGCAAGCCGGGCAGGAAGCGTTGGAAGCCTCCGGCGCGGCCGAAGTCGAGCGTCTGAAAGCGGAGGCGGCTCGCGCGAAGGCCGAAGCCGATGCCGCCAAGGACCCCGTGCATCGCTTCCGGGCAGCGATCCAGGCGCAGATCAAGGAGTTGGACCAGGCGCTCAAGAGCGACGAATCGACGCATTCGCAGCTGGAGCGCCGCTCCAAGACGGAGAAGGCGGTCCTCGATCAGTACAAGAAGCGCTTCGAGCGCCTGAACGCGCGGATCCGGCGCAGCGAAACCGTCACCGCCGGGGGAGCCAAGGAGTTGCACGAGGAACTCCTGACCGTGGATCGCCGCGGCGAAACGATCCGGCGCATCGCGCTGCCGAAGGTCCGGCAGGAGCTCGCGCAAGTCGAACGCAACATCGTAAATGTCGAGGACCAGAAGTGGGATCTGGAACTGGCTCCCCAGGACACGCGCGTCTGGCAAACCTGGATCGACCCGCTCCCCGATCAGCGCCACGCTGAAGGCGTCGCGGTCTTCGACGAATTGGTTCTCGGCGCCGATGGCCTGCGCGCCCGCCTGCGCGCTCGGCTCGAATCGCTCAACACGACCTATCGCGAACAAAGCGCGCTCGAGAGCAGCTACGCGGCGCAGCTCGAAGCGTTGGACAACGTCGAAGCGTTGATTCGGAGCCGGATCTACTGGGTTCGAACCGACCCGAGACTGGGAATCGCACTATTCCGCAGCGCCGGCACCGAATTGGGTGCGCTGGGCTCGTTCTATGCGGAGACGGAGTTTCGCGCGGAGTGGAGCGCGACGTTTGCGGCGCAACCGGGACTCATCATCGGCGGCATGCTGCTTCTCTGCCTGCTGCTCGCGGGCGGCACGATCGCGGCGCGCCGTCTGAAAGCGCGGGAGATGCGACGGCCCGCGGAGGGGCGCCGTCTGAAGGTTGGCGTCGCGGACGCCGGGCGCATGCTGATCCACGCGGTGGTTCCCTCGCTGGTGCTCCTCCTTGCCGCGGCACTCGTCCAGCGACTTGAGATGCCCGCGCGCGTCGCGTTCCCGATCGAGAAGTCGCTGAACACCATCGCGTTGTTCTTGTTCCTGCAACGACTGGCGTGGGGCCTGCTCAACGAACAGGGATTCCTCGTCCACCACTTCAAGGTGGACCCGGCGGTTGGCAAACAGGCCCTGCGCAGCGTGCGCATCGTCACCCTGGGCGCCATGTTCTTCCATGTGCCGGAGCTGATCCTGGAGCGGGCGCCGTTTTCGGCGGACACGCTGATACGCCTCTTTTCGACCGCCTTCCGCGGCTGCAAGCTGCTCGCCTTGCTTCTGCTGCTTCCGCGCCGCGGGCCGGTGGCGCAGGCGTTCGTCGGCAAGAGCGAATCCGGCGCGCGCTTCGTGGGATTCATCTCACCCTTGATGGTCCTGTTGCTGATTTCCATCTTCGTGATGGATCTGCTCGGCTACCGATACGGCGCGGTGTTCTTCACGGAGCGCGCGGTCGACTCGTTCCTGACGGTTCTGGTCCTGCGCGCGGTCTATTCCGGGCTGAATCAGATCAGCGATCGCGTCGTGGCGCGCGTGCGCGCACGGGCTCACAGCGAGAGCGGGTCGAAGGCGGCCTGGGAGGACTCGGAAAAGGTCGCACCCCAACTCTCGCGGGTCATCACGGTGGTCACGCTGGCGGCGGCGGCGGTGTTCCTCGGGGGTTCGTGGGACATCGGAGGATCGTTCGGCAGCATTCTCGACGATTGGCACGTGACGGAGTTGGCGGGCGAGGGCAACTACATCTCGATGCTGAACATCCTCGTGGCGATGTTCTGGATCTTCGGGGCGCACTTCTTCGCGTCAAACATCGCGGGCGTGTTCGAGCTTCTGATCTTCCCGGTCTTCGGAACCATTCACCGCGGCACCCGCTACGTCGTGCTCGCGCTGAGTCGTTACCTGATCCTGCTGATCGGGTACTCCGCGGCCCTGGTCACGCTGCACTTCAGCATCCAGAGCGTCGGGTGGTTGCTCGCCGCAGCGTCCGTCGGACTCGGATTCGGCCTGCAGGAGATCGTAGCCAACTTCATCAGTGGCCTGATCCTGCTCGTCGAGCAGCCCGTTCGCGTGGGCGACGTCATCACGGTGGGCGAGAGCGGCGGCACGGTCGACAAGATCACCATCCGTTCGACGATCGTGACCAACTGGGACCAGCAGCAGATCTTCATCCCGAACAAGGCGTTCATCACCCAGAACCTCACCAACTGGACGCGCAACAACAACTTCACGCGCCGCAAGATTCCACTGCAACTCGCCTACGGGAGCGACGTCGAGAAGGCGATCTCGATTCTCGAGGCGGCCGTCAAGCAGCAGGAGAACGTGCGCAGCTACCCGCCGCCGCGCATCTGGTTCAACGGTTTCGGCGAGTACGGCCTCCAGATCGAATGCTGGATCTACGTCGACATCGACTTCGGATTCAGCACGATGTCCAACGTACGGCGCGCGATCCTCTCCGCACTGCGCGAGGCGGGAATCGAGATCCCGCTCCCGAAGCGCGACGTGTACATGCACGACGCGGACACGACCGATCCGATGACCGATCTGCAGGGTGCGGCGGGAACGCTCGAAGACATCGATCCGGCCCCGGGCGAAGCCGACGACAAGTCGTAAGACCGGCGGGCTAGCGACCCATGTTCTTCTGGAACACGACGCGCACGGTCTCGAACAGGATGCGCAGGTCGAACAGCACCGAGTAGTGCTTGATGTAGTACATGTCGTACCGCAGCTTCTCGGTCTGGTCGGACTCGTCGCTCCCATAGCGGAAGCGCACCTGCGCCCAGCCGGTGATGCCGGGCTTCACTGCATGACGCTGGTCGTAAAACGGAATCGTCTCGCGCAGTTGGTCGACGAAGAACGGGCGCTCGGGACGCGGGCCGACGAAGCTCATCGTGCCCTGCAGGACGTTCCACATCTGCGGGATCTCGTCGAGCCGGCTCTGGCGCAAGAACCCGCCGATGCGCGTCACGCGCGAGTCGTTCTTCGCCGCCCACTGCGGTTTCCCCGCGGCTTCCGCGTCCTCCCGCATCGAGCGGAACTTGAAGATCGTGAACTCGCGGCCGGCAGCACCGACACGCGTTTGGCGGAACAGGATGGGGCCCGGTGATTCGAGTCGAACGGCGAGGGCGACGGCCAGCGCGATCGGGGCACTGAGGACAAGCCCGATCACGGCAATCGTCACGTCGAACATGCGCTTGGTGAGATCGCGCACGCGGCCCTGCGAGAAGCCGTCGGAGAAGATCAGCCAACTCGGGCGCAGATCCTCGACCGGAATCTTCCCGGCGATCTCCTCGTGGACGCGCGGCTCCTCCACGACCTCGACACCCGAGATCCGCAGGCGGAGTAGCGCTTCGAGCGGCATGCCCACGCGCCGATCCTGTACCGCCACGACGATGCGATCGACCTGATGTTCGCGGACGACCTGCTCGAGTTCGGACATCACCCCGAGTACGGGCCGGCCCCCGATCCGCCACCCACGCTCCTCCTCGCTTTCACCCAGAAATCCGACGAGTTCGAACTCGCGGCTGCGGGAGTCGAGGATCTCGCGCGCCGTGCGGCGGGCGGGCGGTCCCGCGCCGAGGAACAGCAGACGATGGCGCATGCGGGGAGACCGACTCACCCATTCGTGCAGAACTCGCAGCAACGCAATGATCGGCGGGAACGCGACGACAAATACGGCTGCGGCGATTCCCTCCCCCGCGGCCCCCACCCACGTTGCCCAGACGAGCGCGGCCGCCAACACCGCTCCGGCCGTCAGCTTTGTCCAGAATTCGGACCGCGCGGTGAGCAGTCGGAAGTCATACAGCCCACAGACGAAGAAGGTGCCCTTCACCATCAGCAGCAGGGCGAGCAGTTGGGCCAGTCCAGACAGCGTCACCAGCCCTTCCACGCGCCCGAAATGGGCGAACGCGAAAGCGCCAACCAGAACTGTCAGAATTGCGGCGTCCTCCAGGAGAACGTAAGCCGCCGCGCTGCCGCGCAACCGCACACCTCCCAGATTCACCGCGCGCCTCCCGCCCGTTGCACCACGATGCGTCTCCTATCGACGCTCAACCGGCGGGAATTGAGCTTCGGGACCGACTTTTCGGCCTACCGGGCCAAGTCGTTGGGCAGCGAGAACTGGACGCGTTCTTCGGTCAAGACCAGCGTATCGACGCCGGTGGCGCCCAGGCCGCGGAGGGCCTCGACCAGCTCCTGAACCAACACCTCGGGAGCAGACGCTCCGGCCGTCACTCCCACGGCGGTCGCCCCCTCCAGCCAGGCCGGGTCGAGGTCTTCCGCCGACTGGAGCAGATACGAGGTGCAGCCGGCGCCGATCGCAACCTCGACGAGGCGATTGGAGTTCGAGGAGTTGGGGGCGCCGAGGACGAGGATGACCTCACACACGTCCGAGAGCTGCTTCACCGCGTTCTGTCGGTTCTGCGTCGCGTAACAGATGTCTTCCTGCGCCGGTCCCGTGATCTGCGGGAACTTCGCGCGCAAGGCGGCGACGATGTCGGCGGTGTCGTCGAGCGACAGAGTGGTCTGGGTGACGTAGGAAAGGTCGTAGCCCGCTTCGAACTCGAGCACCTCGACGTCCTCAAGGGTCTCGACGAGCGTCATCGATCCGTCCGGCACCTGCCCGAGCGTGCCCTCCACTTCCGGGTGGCCGGCGTGGCCGATGAGCACGATCCGGCTCCCCTTCTTGGCCACGCGGTCCGCCTCGCGGTGCACCTTGGTCACGAGCGGGCAAGTCGCGTCGATCGAGCGCAGACCGCGCAGTTCGGCGTCTTCCATGACAGCGCGCGAGACGCCGTGGGCACTGAAGATGACCACCGCGCCCGTGGGAACCTCTTCCAATTCCTCGACAAAAACGGCGCCTTCGCCGCGCAGATACTCGACCACGTGGCGGTTATGGACGATTTCGTGGCGGACGTAGATCGGTGCGCCGTACAGCTGGAGCGCCCGTTCGACGATCTCGATGGCCCGGTCGACGCCGGCGCAGAAGCCGCGCGGCTGAGCAAGGAAGACCTTGAATGCGTCCATAGCCCCAATGTCGCACGGGACGACAGCCGCGCCAATATCCGTCAAGGCCTGAGACCCGTACAATGCGTCCGAAGATGCGAATTCTCTCCATTCTCGGTCTCCTCAGCGCCATCGTGCTGGCCGGCGGAGCGGATGGCGGCAACGCCCCCGCGCAGCGCTGGACCCACGATCGCGGTCCGGCCGGTCAAACCTGCGTCTCGCAGGCCGAGCCGATGGAGACCCTCGGCAACGTTCTTTGGACCTACCGCGCGCAGGGCACGATCGCGGCCGCCCCCCTCACCTGGGACGGCGTCGCCTATCTGCGCGAAGGCCAGCGACTCATCGCCCTCGATCTGGAGACCGGCAAGCGCCGCGCGTCCCAGGACATCGGCAACGTGACGTCGGCCGCCCTCGGCGATGGCGCCGTCTTCGTCCGCCAAGGCGCCAACCTCATTCAATGGCGTCGGCACAAGAAGACCTTCCGCAAGCGCTGGTCGGTCGCGCTCACGGATGGCGCGAGCGCGCCGTGCATCTACGCAGGCGAGCTCTACGTCACGTCGGGCGGCAAGCTCGTGCGCTTACGTGCCGGACAGAAGAAGCCGGCGTGGGAGCAGGGCACCGGCGCGTTTGGATCGCCCGCGCTGCATGGCGAAGAGGTCTACTCGCTGGAACGCTCCGGAACCAAGGTCGCCCTCGTGGCTCGTGCGCGTCTCGACGGAAGCGAAGTCGCCCGGATCGAGTGGGAAGGGGGCGCAACAACCGGCGGCACTGGGGATGGGAGCGTCGCGGTCAACCGCGATCAGGCCGCCGTCAACGTCGGCGACAAGTGGTTCCTGATCCATCGCAAACACGCCGGCGGCAAGCTGACCCTCAAGGACCCGTGGCCGGTTCCGCTCAAGGACGAGCCGCTGCTCTACACCAGCGCGGTCATCGGCTACGGCGGCAAGAAGAACTCGCTGATGCTCTTCCGCTATACCGGCAAGAAGAACCTGAGCCGACCGCTGGTGACACCCGCGGCCCGGCCGGATCTCTTGAAAGGCGCCGCGCTACCGATTTCGATGCAGAACGTGATGTGCACCGGCCTTTGGATGGCCAACCTGAATGCGAACCTGATCCGCTGGCATCTGCACGAGCGGCCGGAGCGCAAGCTGATGACCAACGGTGTGGCATTCCGGCCCGTCCCCGCGACGGACGAACGGCTGCTGCTCGTCGATCAGGATAAAAAGCAGTTGGTCTGCGTGGCCCCGGAGGTGATCGGATGATTCGAACCGCAATTGCGCTGACCCTTCTCGTCGCACTGGCCTCCGCCGACCTCGTCGTGCTGCGCGACCGGACGATCCTCGAAGGCACCGCGACCGGCACGGCGGAATCGGTGACGATGGACGGCACGACCTACCCGTTCGGCGAGATCCTCCTGTGGGAGACGGCCGAAGGCGAGGTGAAGAATCAACCCAGCTACCGCGACCAGATGCGCGCATACGACGCGCTCAACGATCGCGTGATGCTCGCGCGCTGCGCGGACCTGCTCCCCAAGGCGATCGAGGCCAAGCAGGGCGGGAGCGCACGCGCGCTGCTCGCGGCGGCGGAACGGCTCGGCATGGAGCCCGACGACGTCGACAAGTTCGCCGCGCAGGTCGCGGATCTGGACCAGGCAAGCGACGCGCAGTTCGAGTTGGGAGAAGCGAAGGCGTTCGCCGCGCTGCTGGCGGAAAAGTCGAAGACCAACGGCGCGCTCAAGGAGAACCTCCGCGGGCTCGAGCTCCTGCGTTCCTCGCTGCGTCGCGACAAGGCGCAGCCCATTGCGCTGGACGTTCTCAAGACTGTCGCGCCGGGCCCGAAGAAGTCGAGCCGTCGTCGCCGCCGGCGGCGCATGACACCGGAGCAGGAGAAGGCCGCCGCGGAAGCGCGCGTCGTCTGGCTCGATTGGAAGATCGATGTCCTGCCGTCGAAGTTCGGCCGGATTCGCCTGCTGAGCACGCGCCACGAGGAAATGGATCGCGCCAAGGAGCTGTGGCGCACGCGCGACAGTGAGGGCAAGTTCCAGTACAAGACGATCTACGGCGTCGAAACCGACGAGATCGTTTTCCTGACGCCGCTCAAGCGCACCGACATCGTCAAGACCTGTGTGTCGATCGCGCGCTTCACGGCACGAGCGTTGGAGGAGCTGTTCGCCACCGACAAGCCCAAGCGCGGCACGACCGACCCGCTCGTCATTTACTTCTACGAGAACAACAAGCAGTACGTGGAGCTGTCGGGGCGCGGCCGCGGCGTGGCGCCGAACCCCACGATTGCGATGTCCGCCGGCCACTACGTGCCGAGCGAAAACGTCTCACGCTTCTTCTGGCCCGATCGCCCGGGCGCGAAGCACTCCGTGCGGGAGACGTTCGTCCATGAGTTGACCCACCACTGGATCCAGGAGCGCAATCCGCGCTGGGAGCGCGCCGAACAGCCGCAGGGCATGGATGCGGTCACCATCAAGGGAGCGTGGATCGTCGAGGGGATCGCGGTCTTCATGCAGGAGGCGCGCTTCGATCTTGAGCGCGGGACGTGGTCGCACTTCAACCCGCACGCCATGGCGCTCGACACGGTCGCATCCATCGCCAAGGAAAAGTCGCTGATGGACTGGACCAAGATGTTCACCGTCACGAAGCAGGAGCTGCACCAGGTCGTCGAGACCGGCAAGATCATGGGGACCTACAAGGGCAAGTGGAACATCTTCCCGATCCCGATGAGCGAGATGCTGCTGTTCTACAAGCAGTCCGGGTCCACCTGCATCTACCTGTACTGGGCCGAGAACGGCAAGTACCGCGAGAAGCTGCTCGACTACGTCACCGCGTACTACACCGGCAACAAGGAAGGCACCGACATCGAGAAGGCGTTCGGCATGACGCCCGCCCAACTGGGTGCCAAGGTGGAGAAGTTCGCGCAACAAGTCGTCGACGGCTGGCGCCCGAAGGGGGAATAGTGAACGACGGTGCCGCGTGACTGAAACGGGCACCGTCGTTGACTGTTAATCGCGCAGGATCTGCCCCATCGCCGCTCCGCAGGAGATGGAGATGCAGAGGCTGAGCAGGTTGCCGTTGACCATCGCGACGCCGCGCAGGTCGCCGCTCGCGAACAGGACGGACGGATCGAAGCCCATCGCGCGAATCAGCCACGCCATCAGGAACGCGCCGCTGAATAGCAGAACGCCACCGAGCGGATCGGGTCGCAGCCGGATGAGCAGGTAGCCCGCGAGCGCGCCAAGAATCGCTTCGAGCAGAAACGAGTGCCAGAAGATCGCTCGGCGCGTGACTCCGGCGGTCGCCAGCGTGGAGGCGAGGCCGACCATGCCTCCCGCCAAGGTGGCGTTGCGGCGGTCTTTGGCTTGACGACGAAACGCCGCCTCCATGGCCACTTCACGTTCGGCCACGAACTCCTCATGGATGCGCCGGATCCCGTCTTCCACGCCCTGCTTATCGGCAATCCATCGATAGCCGATAAGTTTCCGATGGCCGAAGCGGTGGAACCCAAGCCCCTGCACGAGATCCCGCTCGATCGAGAGCATGATCCGCGCGAGCACGCCGAGGCGTTCCAGAGGCTACCGACGGAGGCTCAGGAGGAGATTCGCGAAGCGTGGCGCCGCGCCGACGGCAGCCACGAGGAAATGCGAACGGTCCGGCGCTACTCGATTCGCGGCTACGTGATCGAGATGGCGTGCGTGTTCGCCTTCTTCGAGCTGTTCGCGATGCTCCGGCACCCGTTCATCATCGTGCCTGCAATCGCGATCGGCGCCGCCACCGGCTGGGTCGCGGCGAAGGTCCGCGCCGGACAGTCGAGCTATCCATGGATTGCGGGCGTCGGCTACATCCTGTTGTCATGCACGGGCGCCGGGATGAACTTTTTCGCCGGCGTCGCGATCATCAGCCTCGCGTCGCTGCTGGGCTTCTCCCACACGGTACGACGCTTCGACCGCACCGAAACGTAGTCACTTGTTGATCACGTAGTCGAGGATCTGGACCACCTGCTCCGGCTCGGTCGCCACCGCCAGCGCCGCCCGATCAACCTCCTTGAGCGCGTGAGTCAACGCCGGATCGTGGAGCGTGATGATCGACTTGCCGAGGGCGGACGCGTAACCGGCATCGAAAGCCGCGTTCCATTGCCGGTACTTGTCGCCAAATCGCACGACCACCACATCCGCTTTTTCGATCAACGTGCGGGTCCGGATGGCGTTGACGCCGGCCCCCTTGTGGTCCTTCCAGAACCCCTGTTCTTCCGCGCCGAGGATCGCGACGCCGCAGTCATCGCTGGCCGGGTGGTCGGTCACCGGCGCAAGCAACGTCACCGGGAGCGCCTTCTCGCGGATCCCGGCCGCGATGCGGTCGCGCCAGTCGGTGTGAATCTCGCCGGAGAGATAGACATTCCACTGCATGATCGGGTTATACCTGCCCTCCCCGCGCCCCACCCGATCGATCACAGAAAGCCGACGCCGACTCCGGAAACTGGATAATCCACCCGTGCAACGCGATCGCGTCCAGGTCGTCGAGGAGCGCCTCGACCAACTCCTTGCTCAACCCGGGCCGACAGACGCCCAGATGCCCGACGATGCTCCGCTCCACGCTGGCGGGACGCTCTCGGCGCTCGAGGCCGTCCGACTGTTCGAGGATCAGGTGCTCAGCCGCCAACTCGATATCGCGGCGCGCCATCTGAAGTCTCGCGGAACCGGCTACTACACGATCGCCAGCGCGGGCCACGAGCAGAACGCCGTCGTCGCAGCGCAGTTGCAGCCGACCGACCCGTGCTTCCTGCACTATCGCTCCGGCGGGTTCATGATGGCGCGCTCCCGGCAGCAGGCGGAGGCGACCCCGATCTTCGACACGCTGCTCAGCTTCCGCGCCAGCCGCGACGAACCGATCTCCGGCGGGCGCCACAAGGTCTGGGGCAGCCGCTCGCTGCACGTGCCGCCGCAAACCAGCACCATCGCGTCGCACTTGCCGAAAGCGGTCGGCATGGCGTTCTCGCTCGGACGCGCGCGGCGCATCGGTGTCCAAACCGGCTACCCCGAGGACGCGATCGTCTGCTGCAGCTTCGGCGACGCGTCCGCCAATCATGCGACGGCGCTGACGGGAATCAACTCCGCGCGCTACGCCAGCCGTCGCGGCAACCCGGTTCCGATCCTGTTCCTGTGCGAGGACAACGGGATCGGCATTTCGGTCGAGACGCCGCGCCGCTGGATCAACGACGCGTTCTCCGGCCAACGCCACCTGCGCTACTTCGAGGCGGACGGCCCGCTCGATCAGGTCTGGGAGACGGTACGCCTCGCCGTCGACTGTTGCCGCGCGACCCGCGCCCCCGTCTTCCTGCATCTGCGGACCGTGCGTCTGTGGGGACACGCGGGAAGCGATGTCGAAAGCACGTACCGCAGCCTCGCCGAGATCGAGAGGATCGAACTCGCCGACCCGCTGCTGCGAAACGCGCAAACGCTCATCGGGAGCGGCGCGGCGACGCCGGACCGGCTCCGCCTGATTCGCGAGGACCTCAAGGCGCGCGTGACCGCCGCGGAAGACGAGGTCATTCACTATGGACCGCTGACAACGCTCGACGAGGTCGCGGCACCCCTCGCCCCGTACGACGCGGAGCGTTGCCGAACCGCCGCGAGCGCGCCCCCCGACACGGAACAGCGCAATCGCTTGTGGGGTGACCGACTCCCCGAAGACGCCACCGCCCCATCGAAGCGCACGCTCGCCGCCCGCATCAACGCCGCCCTCGCCGACGAGATGCTGCGCCGCCCCGAGATCGTGATCTTCGGCGAGGACGTCGGCAAGAAGGGCGGCGTCTATCACGTGACCGCCGGTCTCCAGAAGCTGTTCGGGCAGCCGCGCGTGTTCGACACGCTGCTGGACGAAACGACGATTCTCGGCGTCGCACAGGGCGCAGCACTCGCGGGCCTGCTCCCCGTGCCCGAGATCCAGTACCTCGCCTACCTGCACAACGCGATCGACCAGATTCGCGGCGAAGCGAGTTCACTCTCGTACTTCTCCTGTGGGCAGTTCACCAACCCGATGGTGATTCGCATCGCCGGGTACGCGTACCAACGCGGGTTCGGCGGCCACTTCCACAATGACAACTCGATCGGTGCGCTGCGCGAGATCCCCGGGATCGTGATCGCCTCGCCGTCGCGCGGGGACGACGCTGCCCGCATGTTGCGTGGCTCGTTTGCGATGGCGCGCGAGAACGGCCGCGTCGTCGTCTTCCTCGAGCCGATCGCCCTGTACCACGAGAAGGATCTCTACGAAGAGGGCGACGAAGGTTGGCTCTGCGACTATCCGGCGCCCGGCGACGCGCTGTTCCCCGGCGAGACGCGCGCATACGGCGACGAGGACGCGGAGTTGCTGATCGTCTCGTACGCCAACGGTCTGCGGTTGAGTCTGCGGGCGGCACGAACGCTCCAGCAGGAACACGGGATTCGCGCACGTGTTCTCGACCTGCGTTGGATCCAGCCATTGCCCTGGGATTCCGTAGTGAAGGAGGCCGGGAACCGAAAGGCCGTGCTGGTCGTCGACGAGTGCCGCGCAACGGGCGCAGGAATCGCCGATGCCGTGATCGCGCATCTCGCCGAAGGCGCATTCGCCGGTCGGCTCGCATCCGTACGCGCTGCCGATTGCTTCATCCCGCTCGGCCCGGCGGCGCACACCGTCCTCGTACAGGAAGATCAGATCGTCGACGGCGCGCGCGAGGTGCTCGCATGAGCCGCATCGCGATCCTCTGCCCGGGACGCGGGTCGTACGTCAAGGCGACGCGCGGCGCGATCCCCATCGACCACCCCTTTCTCGCGCGCGCCGAGAAGGTGCGCGGCGAGTACGGCCTGCCTCCGTTGCTCGAACTCGATCGAGTCGCGGATTGGAGTTCTGCGCTGCAGCTGCGTCCCGACCACGTGGCGCCGCTCATCTGGCTCAGCTCGATGATCGACGCCGATGCGGCGATGCGCGAACACGAGGCTGTGTGCGTCGGCGGCAACTCACTCGGCTGGTACACCGCACTCGCGGTCGCGGGCGCACTCGACTTCGACGACGGCTTTCGGCTCGTCCAGGAGATGGCGATCCTGCAGATGGAGCAAACCGGCGGCGGCCAGCTGATCTACCCGATTGTCGATGAGGATTGGCGCGCGGACTCCGGGTTGGCAGAGGCTGTGCGCAACGCACTCGACGTCGTCGGGCCGGAGGCGTTTCGCTCCATCCATCTCGGCGGCTACGCCGTCCTGGCCGGCACGGACGGGGCGATCCGCAGCCTGCTGGAACAACTGCCGCGCATCGAGCGTGGAGCGGCCGCATATCCGTTCCGGCTCGCGCAGCACGGCCCGTATCACACGCCACTGCTGGAGCCGACCGCGCGCAAGGCGCGTCAGGTGCTCGGTCGACTGCGCTTCCGAAAACCGCAGCTCCCCCTGATTGACGGCTCGGGTCGCCGCCACACACCGTGGACATCCAGTGAAGACGAACTGCGCGACTACACGCTCGGCGAGCAGATCACGACCCCCTTCGACTTCAGCGCGACGGTGCGGGTCGCGCTGCGCGAGTTCGCGCCCGACCTCGTCTGCCTCCCCGGCCCCGGCAACACCCTCGGCTCGATCGTGGCGCAGGTCGCCATTGCGGATCGCTGGCGCGGGCTAGGCGGCCGCTCCGACTTTGAAACCCTGCAGGAGTCCGACCAGCCTTTGATCTGGTCGATGCGGAGGTAGACCGTGCCGTCGCATCGACCGACCATCGTGCGCACGGCGACGTGGTTCTACAGCGCCGTGATCGCGGCCGCGTGCGTGTACGCGTGGGTGTTCGGGCATTTCGACGCGCTGCTGGGGGAAACGAGCCCGTCCGGTGAGTCGCTGCTCCACGGAGTGATGCTGGCGCTCATGATCGTCGCGATCTCGCATCTCTCGGTGCGGCTGTTTCGCAACATGCGACGCGCCTCCGCGATCATGGCGGAACTGCTGGGCCCCATCACCGTGGCGCAGGCGCTGTGGCTGGCGGTGCTTTCGGGCTTCGCCGAGGAGCTCCTGTTTCGAGGTGCTCTCTGGCCCCATCTCGGGCTCGTCGGGGGCGCGGTGCTGTTCGGCGTCCTGCACACCGTGCCGGTTCGGATGCTCGCGTTCTATCCGGTCTTCGCGTTCCTGGCCGGCCTCGTCCTGGGGCTGCTACGCGAGAACAGCGGCTCGCTCTGGCCCGCCGTGCTGTGCCACTTCCTCGTGAATGCGCTCAATCTCGCGTGGATCGGTTCGATGGAACGCAAACGCCTGGCGCACCTGACGCAGCGCCGCGACCAGGACCGCGCACCGGGCAACCTCGTCCCCGACGCGGAGATGCTGCCGCTCGACCAATCCGTCGACGACGCCTACCCGCGGACGGTCTGGCGCTATCACCTGCAGATCGAAGTCACGGGAACCGATCGCCAGTCGCTCCCGGATTGCCTCGAGAGCGAAAACCTCGCGCTGTTTGGTGTCGACCCGCGCGAGGAGGTCTACGAGCAACTGCGCGGCGGCAGCTACACCTTCCGCGCGACGTTTCCCGAACCGCTCGCGCCGTTCCCCGAGGACGTCGCCGCGTTCTCGGTCTATCTGTTCCAGATCGTGATCGGGATCGAAGTGGCCGAGCGTTTCGTCGATGCCACGAAGACCGACGATGTGCGCGCGTGGAAGATCGCAGCGCGCCGCGGCGAGTGGGTCAAGGTCCCGCTACTGGTGGACGAAACCGAGCCGGGCCGGTTCGACGTCGACACGGACCGGGAAGACCTTGAAGTCGTCGCTGCGCGCTGGAGCGAGTACCCGCGCTGGTTCCAGGACGGGATGCGGTTCAAGTATCCGAAACTGCGCGAGCTCGAGTAGGTCGGGCTAGCCCGACGTGTTTACGGCGCCGTGGGCAGATCGGGCTACCGGCAGACGACGGTCGGCGCGCTGACGTTGTCGAGGATCACGGCAACACGGCGGCTGTGCGGGCCGACGCCGTCGCCGAAGCCACCGGCGAGTACCGTCGGGCCGTCGGGCTCGTTGAACCCCACATGGCCGGCGAACGGGACCGGAAGCAGCACGTTGTCCACGCGCGCGCCCACCAGATCGGGAAACCCGAACGGTCCCGGGATCTGGGAGTCGTAGATTTCCAGCGTCCGGAGAGCCGGGGCGCCCGGGACGGCAATGTTGAACCCACCCGCCACGAGGAACCGTCGACCACCCAGTCCGCGCACCGTGACGGTGTGCGCGCCGCGACGCTCCCGAAGAAAGTCGCTGCCGCCCCACGCGAGGTTCGAGCTGAACACG
>Ga0070728_10004252_pt1 | contig 15034 bp, 14 predicted proteins | sample tdDd471_FD_66723 | JGI IMG/M metagenome (GOLD analysis project Ga0070728, IMG submission 66723) | Marine sediment microbial communities from the Atlantic coast under amendment with organic carbon and nitrate - tdDd47.1 | ecosystem: Environmental > Aquatic > Marine > Coastal > Sediment | place...
CCGGCTGCTTGAGGCGCCGGGCATCCACGACGAAACCCTTCGTGGCAAACTGGACCAGAATGCCCGTCGCCCATCGACGGAATAAGGTGGCTTGTTTCGACGAGACGCGATAGCCAACCGAAATCACCGCATCCAAATTGTAATGCTCGATCTGTCGAGAGACTTTTCGCGAACCCTCGGTTCGAACTTGTGCAATTTTTGCACTAGTTGCTTCAGGATCGAGTTCATCCTCGGCATACACGTTGGCTAGATGTTTGGTGACAACCGATCTGTCGACACCGAACAGCTCAGCGATCTGGGCCTGCGTCATCCACAGTGTGTCGCCCTCATATCGGATATCCAATTGCAGCCCCTTGTCGGAGCCATAGATCAGAAATCGGTCGCCGGTCTCGGCGTCCTCCACAAGATGTACGGGCTCATTTGGTTCCGAGGTCATCAAGAAATCCGAATCGGCAGCGAGAGGAACATTATAGCAACATTCTTCGCCGATTGGGACTCGGACAGGTATCCCCGGTTGTCGGTTTCACTGTCGACAACAGCCGAAGTCCGTCGTCTTCCGGAGATCCGGAGACGGCCCTCAGATATCCAGGTTCGCCACCGTCAGGGCGTTGTCCTGGATGAACTCGCGGCGCGGCTCGACCTCGTCGCCCATCAGCTTGGTAAAGATGTCGTCGGCGTCGTCCGCCTCGCGGACGCGGACCTGCAGCAGCGAGCGGGCATCTGGATCGAGGGTGGTTTCCCAGAGCTGGTCGGGATTCATCTCGCCCAGCCCCTTGTAGCGCTGCAGCGACAGGCCGCGGCGGCCGACCGCCAGGATCGCGTCAAGCAGGGCCGAGGGGCCGCGGATCAGCGTTTCGTTGTCCTTGCGGCGCAGCACGGCCGCCTTGCCATAGATCTCCTGGAGACGGGTGGTATAGGAATCGAGCTTGCGGGCGTCGGCCGAGCCGATCAGGGCGGTGTCGATGCTGGTCACCTCGCGCACGCCGCGGACGGTGCGCTCGAACACCAGGTCGCCATTGTCGCGTACCGCCCCTTCCCAGCCGATCTCGGTTTCCTCGGCGAGGATGTCCAGCCGCCGGGCGATGTAGGCGACCGCCTCCTCGGCATGGCTGCGATCGGCGAGCGCATTGGGACTGAGGGCGCCGGCGATCGCCGCCTGCTCGACCACATCGCGCCGGTAGCGCGAATGCAGCCCGCCCAGGATGGTGACGATGGAACGCGCGGTCTCGACGATGTCGCGCAGGTCCTGGCCGGCGCGCTCCTCGCCGTTGGCAAGGGTGAGCACCGTGTCGCCGAGGCCGGAATCGATCAGGAAGTTCTGCAGCGCCGGCTCGTCCTTGAGATAGTGCTCGGAGGAGCCGGCCTTGACCTTGTAGAGCGGCGGCTGGGCGATATAGAGGTGGCCGCGCTCGACCAGGTCCGACATCTGGCGGAAGAAGAAGGTCAGGAGCAGGGTGCGGATATGGGCGCCGTCGACATCGGCGTCGGTCATGATGATGATCTTGTGGTAGCGCAGTTTGTCGGCGTCGAATTCCTCCTTGCCGATGCCGGTTCCGAGCGCCGTGATCAACGTGCCGATCTCGTTCGACGACAGCATCTTGTCGAAGCGGGCCCGCTCGACATTGAGGATCTTGCCGCGCAGGGGGAGTACCGCCTGGTTGGCGCGGTTGCGGCCCTGCTTGGCCGAGCCGCCGGCGGAATCGCCCTCAACCAGAAACAGTTCCGACTTGGCCGGGTCGCGCTCCTGGCAATCGGCGAGCTTGCCCGGCAGGGAGGCGACGTCGAGGGCTCCCTTGCGGCGGGTCAGCTCGCGCGCCTTGCGGGCCGCCTCGCGGGCGGCGGCGGCCTCGACCACCTTGGTGACGAGGATCCGCGCTTCCTGCGGATGCTCCTCGAGCCATTGGTTGAGGCCCTCGTTGACGACGTTCTCGACCACCGGCCGGACCTCGGAAGAGACCAGCTTGTCCTTGGTCTGGCTGGAGAATTTCGGATCGGGCACCTTGACCGAGAGGACGCAGGTCAGTCCCTCGCGGCAATCGTCGCCGGTGAGGCTGACCTTCTCGCGCTTGGTGATGCCGGCGCGTTCGGCATAGCCGGTCACCTGACGGGTGAGCGCGCCGCGGAAGCCGGCGAGATGGGTGCCGCCGTCACGCTGCGGGATGTTGTTGGTGAAGCACAGAACCTGCTCGTGGTAGGAATCGTTCCACCACATGGCGACCTCGACCGTGATGCCGTCCTTCTCGACATTGAATGAGACCGGGTCCTCGATCAGCGGATGCTTGGCGCGGTCGAGGAAACGGACGAATTCCACCAGACCGCCGTCGTAGACCATCTCCTCGGACTTCGGCTCGACGCCGCGCTTGTCGGTCAGAACGATGCGGACGCCGGAATTGAGGAAGGCAAGCTCGCGCAGCCGATGCTCGAGGACGTGATAGTCGTATTCAGTCCTGGTGAAGGTCCCGGTGCTCGGCAGGAACGAGACTTCCGTACCACTGCGGCCCTCGGCCGTGCCGACCACCTCGAGCGGGCCGTCGGCGACGCCGTGGGTGAAGGACATCGCGTGTTCCTTGCCGTCGCGCCAGATCCTCAACCGAAGCCAGCTCGACAGGGCGTTGACCACCGAGACGCCGACGCCATGCAGGCCGCCGGAGACCTTGTAGGAGTTCTGGTCGAACTTCCCGCCGGCATGGAGCTGGGTCATGATGACCTCGGCGGCGGAAACGCCCTCCTCGGTGTGGATGTCGGTGGGGATGCCGCGGCCGTTGTCGTTGACGGTGACCGAGCCGTCGGGGTTCAGGGTGACCTGCACCGCGTCCGCGTGGCCGGCGAGCGCCTCGTCGATGGCGTTGTCGACCACCTCGTAGACCATGTGGTGCAGGCCCGACCCGTCGTCGGTATCGCCGATATACATGCCCGGGCGCTTGCGCACCGCGTCGAGGCCCTTGAGGACCTTGATCGAATCGGCATCGTAGTCGGAGCTGCCGCCGCCGTTCGAGGGGATGTTTTCGGGCGTGTCGGTCATGCGAATCACTTGGCTTTTTCTGTTGCCGTCACCGAACCGTTATACGGGCTTCCGGCCTCGGTTCAACCGGCGAATTCCTTGGGGAATCCGTAGCTAAGGTGAGGGATTAATCGGGCTATTTGACGACGATCGCGGCGGCCGCGCCGATCATCACCGATCCGGCGGTACGATTGAGCACGCGGCGCGCTTTTTCGCCGGCGAGAAGCGCCCGGGCGCGGGCGGCGAGGACCACATAGGCGGCGAGGATCGCCGACAGCATGACGACGACCACGCCGACCAGCTCGGCAAAGCCGGTGCCGGAGAGGTGTTCGAGATCGATCACCGTGGGCAGCAGCGCCAGATAGAAGGCCATCACCTTCGGATTGCCGAGCGTCAGCGACAGGCCGCCGAGAAACAGCCGCCAGCCGGACCCCTTCGCCACCCGGGCCGAGGGAAGCGCGCCAAAGGGCGCCGTCCACAGCCGATAGCCGAGATAGACCAGATAGATGGCGCCGAGCACCCGAATTACGGCGAAGACCGCGCCGAACTGGCTCGCGACCACGGCGAGGCCGAAGACTGCTGCCGTCAGGTAGACGACATCGCCGACGACGAAGCCGGCGATCATCGGCCAGACGCCTTGCGCGCCGGACCCGAGCGCCCGGGCGACAATGGCAGCGATTCCGGGACCCGGAAGCGCGGCGGCCAGGGCGAAAACCAGCACGAAAGTCGCGAGCGAGGACCAGTCCATCCGGCAGATGTAGGCCGCGCGGACCGGTTTGGCAATGACTGCCTGTCGGCGGTCCGCGCCGGTCCTCAAGCTTTCGGGCGCGTTGCCGGAATGCAACAGGTGCGGCTCATCGCGGAGTTGCGAACAGCGTTTGGTTGAAAACGCGTTCAATGCGTCCATTTATCCCGTGCGGCATTTGCCGCGTCCGAAACAATCTTGAAGAAGGGTCGCAGTCCATGACCGCCAAGACCGACCGCCCCTTCGGGGCGACACGCTGACCGCCGATCGGCTTTGAGCCGACGGTGAAGCGATTCCCCGATCCCGCCACGGGATCGGCGCTTTCCCCATGGCCGCCTTCCGGCGGCGGAACTTCAAGGTTGACCGATCATGGGCACTTCTGCCGTGACGGGTTTCCCCGCGCTCGACGACGAGGCGGCACCCGTCCATCTTTTCTATTCCGACCGCGCCTGGATCGAGGGCGCGGCGGTCGAACAACTCGAAACCACCGCCCGGCTGCCGGGCATGCTGAAACTCGCCGCGATGCCGGACCTGCATCCGGGCAAGAACGGCCCGGTCGGGACGGCGATGCTGGCCGACCGGATCTATCCGCAACTCGTCGGCAACGATATCGGCTGCGGCATGGCGCTCTACCGGACCGACCTCCCTGTCCGCAAGCTGCGGATCGAGCGGACGGCCGGAAAACTACGCGCCATCGAGGAGCCCTTCGCTGAGGATCCCGGCTCGATTCGGAGCCGTTACGATGTCCGTGAAACCGACTATGACAGGGGTCTGGGCAGCATCGGCGGCGGCAATCACTTCCTCGAAGTGCAGGCGATCGACACGCTGTTCGACGGCGACGTGCCGGACGGGCTGGATCCGGACGTGGCCTATCTGCTGGTCCATTCCGGCTCGCGCGCACTCGGCCATGCGGTGTTCCTGCGAACCCTCGACGGCCACGATTCCGGTCTGCTGGCTCTCGATCCGGACAGCGCGGAAGGCCGCGCCTATCTCGCGGCCCATGACGAGGCGGTGCGTTGGGCGATGCTGAACCGGCGGCTGATCGCCGAGAAGGCGGCGCGCGCGCTGCGGACGGAGCTGGTTCCCGTGGCGGACATTCCGCACAACGCGGTCGAGGTGACCGACGCAGGCGTTCTCCACCGCAAGGGCGCGGCGCGGGCTGTCGATCCGCTGGTGCCGATCGCGGGATCGCGGGCGAGCCTCAGCTTCCTCGTCGCCCCGACCGGGCGCGACGCGGACGCGCTTTCCTCACTGGCGCATGGCGCGGGTCGGAAATACGACCGGGCGTCGATGCACGGCCGGGTCGGACGCACCCGCTCCGATCGTGAGGCGCTGGCCCGCAACCGTTTCGGCGGGATCGCGGTCTGCGAGGATCGGAACCTGCTGGTCGAGGAGGCGGCTTCCGCCTACAAGCGGGCCGAGGACGTGATCGCCGATCTCGAACGCTTCGAGCTCGCCCGGCCCGTCGCGGCGCTGAGGCCGCTGGTGACCTTCAAGACCGCCGGCGGCGGACGCCCCGCCCAAAAACGCGAGAACCCGAAACGGGAGAACCCGAAGCGCGAGAAGAAGACGTGGAGACGGGAGCGATGAGCAAGCAGACCCACGACACACGCCCCGTCACCACCCTGGTCGCCACCACCGGTAACGGCCCGGCCGAATGCTCGATCGCGCTCGAGAAGCTTCTCGCCGAGATCGAGGAAAGAGCAGAATACCAGGACCTTCGCTGCACCGTGACCCGGGGCCCTTCGTCCTCGAAGCACGGGCCGCGCTCGGCCGTCATCGAGCTCGAAGGCGCCTATAGCGACCGGTTCGCCGATGACTGGACCGGCACCGTGCAGTGGATCTGCCAAAGCCCGATCCGGCCGCATCACAAGCGGCGGAACTGGTTCGTCGGCCTGTTTCCGCTGGAAAGCGACCCGGCGGATATCCCGGATCTGGCCGAGGCGGATCTGCGGGTCGAGCGGTTCCGCGCCGGCGGGCCCGGCGGCCAACACCAGAACACCACCGACAGCGCGGTGCGGATCACCCATCTGCCGACCGGGCTCGCAGCGATTGCCCGCGACGGTCGCTCGCAGCACCGCAACCGGGCAATGGCGCTCGACAGGCTGAAGGGGATGCTCGCGGCCCGGGCCATGCTCGCCGAGCAGGACCGGCAAGCGCAGACTCACCGCGAGCACTACCGGCTCGAGCGCGGCAACCCGGTGCGGGTGTTCAAAGGACCGCGTTTCGAGGAAGTCTGGTAAGACCCACTCTTCCGCAGCCTGCCGGTTCGGCTATAGTCCGGCGATCGAACGGTGGAGGCCGAGCTTGGACACACCCGACAATCAGCGGCCAACCCTGAAGCGAAGCCTGACGACACCGCTTCTCACCCTTTACGGGCTCGGCGTGACCATCGGCGCGGGCATCTACGTGCTGATCGGCGCGGCAGCGGCGCGGGCCGGCCTCTATGCGCCGGTCTCGTTCCTGCTGGCGGCCGGGGTCGTCGGTTTTTCCGGCTTCTCCTATTCGGAAATGGGCACCCGCTATCCGGTCAGCGCCGGCGAAGCGGTCTATGTCCGCGAGGGGCTTCGGTCGCCGGGTCTGTCGGTCTTCGTCGGGCTGATGGTGGCGATTTCCGGCATCATCACGGCGGCCACGATCTCGCTCGGCGCGGCGGGATACCTGCAGAACCTGGTACCGCTGCCGTTCGGCGTTCTGGTGGCGCTGGTTATCGTCCTGCTGGGGCTGGTGGCGCTGTGGGGGATCACCGAATCGATCCTGCTGGCGGGGCTGTTCACGCTGATCGAGATCGGCGGTCTGGTACTGGTGATCGTCTTCGCGGTCCGGCAAACCCCCGACATCGTCTCCCGTCTCGACGAACTGGTGCCGACGACGCCGGACGCCTGGCCGGGAATCCTGTCGGCGGTGCTGCTCGCCTTCTTCGCATTCGTCGGCTTCGAGGACATGGCCAATGTCGCCGAGGAGGTCGAGGATCCGCCCCGCTCGATGCCGCGCGCCATCCTGACGACGCTGATCGTGGTGACGATCCTCTATATCGCGGTCGCCGCGGCGGTGGTTCTAGCGGTGCCGATGGAAACGCTGACCACATCGGAGGCGCCGCTGGCGGCGATCTTCGAAGGCCACGGCCGGACCATGGCGCTGACCTTCAACGTCATCGCCACGATCGCGACCGTGAACGGCATCCTGGTGATGATGATCATGTCGTCGCGGGTGATCTACGGGCTCGCGAGCCAGGGCAGCCTGCCAAGCTCCCTCGCCTTTATCCATCCGGTGACCCGAACGCCGGTCGTCGCCACAGTGCTGGTGGTCGCGCTGATCGCGGTCGGCGCCACTCTCGCGCCGCTGGCGACATTGGCGCAGACCACCTCGCAGATCATTCTCGGCGTCTTCCTGCTGGTCAATCTGGCGCTGATCGGGATCAAGCGACGGGGCGAACCGGCGCCGGAAGGGGTGTTCGAGGTCCCGATCTGGGTACCGGTCATCGGCGCGTTGAGCTGCGCCGGCGTGCTATTGGCCGGGTTCTTTTAATTTCCGTCATTTCGCGGCCGGGCGTTTCCGCTTCGAAGCCGGCGCAGCGCGCGCGGCGCGATACGCCCTTTCCACCCATTCGCTCAGCTCCTCGTCATCGTCGAGGATTTCTGCCGGCGCCTCGTAGTAGCTGGCAACGGTGACGGTCTTCGCGGCACCGGAATAGGAGAACGGGGCGGAGCCGTGCGCCTCGAAATCGGCGCGGCTTTCCTCGTCGACGCGCAGATAGAGCGAACCCTTGATGACGAACGCGACCTGGACGCCGTCGGCGACGAGCGCCGCGCCGCCAAAGAACCGCCTGACCGAGACCGGGCCCAAGCCATCGATGCGCTCGGCGATATCGGCGGCGAGCGCCCGCGCCGCGTTCACGCCGCCTCGTCCCGCCCCTGCGGGTAGAAGAACCCGCTGATCGTCCTGAGCCGGCCATCTCCCGACAGAAGGCCGAAGCTGGTTCCGGTCTGAAGGACCTCGCCCGAGGCGGCATGCAGCGACCAATTGGCGATCGAGCGGTCGTGGTGATGGAGCACGGAGCGGATTTCGAATCGGCCGCCTGGCACCCGATCCCGAAACCCGCCCATATAGTCCGACAGGGCGTCGCGACCGACGATGGGGCCGTTGGGATCGCAATAGCTGGCGTCGGCGGCGAGGCAGGCTGTGAGTTCGGCCGCGCGATTTTCGGCGTCCAGCGACCAGATGGCGGCATAGCGACGCCAGAGCGTTTCGGGGGTCATGTCGTTTTCTCTAGGTTGTCAGGTTGTCGAATTCGTCGTCGATCATCCGCGCGAGCGCCGACCGGTCGTGGCCGGCGCGCACGAGGACGAGGATTCCCTGATAGAGGGCCAGCAGTTTTTGAGCCGCGATTTCCGCGTCGACATCCGGGCGCGGCAGGCCTTCCCGGTGCGCCGCCGCGAGCCGGGCGGCGAAGGCGCGGGTGAGCGTTTCCAGACCGTCGGACACGCAAGGATGGGGACGGCCGCCCTCGCCCAATTCGATTGCGGAATTGGTGATCAGGCAGCCGAACCCTTCGCCGTCCGGCTCGTCGAGCAAAGACAGGAAAAGACGCCGCAGACCGCCAGGGCCGGCCTCGGGCGGTGCGTATCGGCTGAGGCGCCCATCGAGGACGGTGCGGTTGTAGCGGGCGAAGGCGGCATCGAACAGGCCGGCCTTGTCGCGGAAACGATTGTAGAGACTGCCGACCCTGAGACCGGTCGCCTCTTCCAGATCGCGGATCGACACGGCCCGATATCCACCGCGGCGGAAGACGCCCATCGCGGCATCCAGCACTTCGTCTTCGTCGTAGGATCGGTTGCGGCCCACGGCTGCTTCCTTTTTTGAGCGATTGTTCTAGAATAATTGCTCAAAAATATCTGTCAAGCCATCGGATTCGCGGTGGGCGATTTCGGACAGGAAACGGAAAAAGGATCAGCGGACCAGCGCGCGGAGTTCGTCGATGCGGTCGTTGACCAGCCAGCCGTAATAATTCTCTTTCGGAAAGACCGGCTTCCGGCCCCGGGCGCGGCGACGCATGTTGATCGAGCGCAGCTTGCGGGCCCTTTGATAGACATTGCCGAGATTGTAGAGCGTCGCGGTGATGCCCGGGTTCTTCGAAATGTCGAAATGCGCCACGTGTCTGTAGGTGTCGATGGCATCGCGCAGCACCGCGGCGATGTAGTGGAGCGAGGTGTCGGGATCCATCGAGGCGGCATAGACCGCGCGGCCGTCGCGGGCGGAAAGCAGCGGATAACCGCTGGTCTTGTGCACCCGTTCGGACATTTTCAGGATCGTCAGCGGCGTCAGCTGGCCGAGCCCGAAGCTCTGGCCGGCGAAAAGCGGCAGGAAGAATGCGTCGCTGAAGCGCTTGTTGGGAAAGGAGACTCCGCCGACCTTGCGGCCGCGAAAAGTGTCGTACCAGACGTCCTCGCGGCAGGCCCAGACCCGCACCGACGATTTCAGCCTGTTGCAGCGGGCGAATTGCGGCCGCTTGACGAAGTCGAGCACGTGCTCGCCGTTATGGGCGAAGGTGATCGTCAGGCCCGAATAGGCGGCCACCTTGATGTAGTAGGACTGGACCGTGTCGACCGGGCTGTAATTGTAGGTGTGCTCGCCGACGATCGCCCCGACGATATGAACCGGGTCGATATCATAAAGCTTGGCGACCTGCCTGATCTTGCGCGACAGGCTGCTTCCGCGCGCCAGCATACTGAGCGTCCGCTGCAGCTTCTTCTCGTAGGTCGCGCCAGCCGATTTGGTCCGGCGCGCCGACGCAAAGGGAATATCCGGCTGGGTCTTGTAGTGGTTGCCCGGCGGGACCAGAAGCGCGCCGCGGGCCTGACCGACCGGCGGCAACACCAGAAGCGCCGCCGAGAGAACGAAACCATACGCTGGAAGTCGACGAAAACGAAACACCATGAGAAATCGGTTCTTGTCCAGGTTACCCCAGGTCGTGGTGAGAAGCGAAGTCGGAAGAGGTTTCGCTCTAACGCGAAACGCGACGCCGGACAAGCGCCAGCATGCGGCGCGGAGCCGGTTGCGCAAGGCTGTTGCACAATTGCGGCGGTCGCGGCCGCCCTCACCCCATCGATCCCATCGGCTCGGCAACGCCGGAAACGACATGGACCCGCTGCGCGGCGGCGCCCAGCGGCTCGAACGGATCGGGATCCGTGCCGGTCATCCATGCCTGGCAGCCGAGATCGTTGAGCTCGGCGAACAGGGCGGCGCGGCGACGGGCGTCGAGATGGGCCGCGACCTCGTCGAGCAGCAGGACGGGAATCTGCCCGGCCACCTCGGCGACCAGCCGCGCATGCGACAGCGTCAGCCCGATCAGCAGCGCCTTCTGCTCGCCGGTGGAGCAGCGGGCGGCGGGTGTTTGCTTGTCTGAATGGATGACGTGGAATTCCGAGCGATGCGGCCCGGCGAGCGTCCGGCCGGCGGCGGCGTCGCGGCGGCGGCCGTCGCGCAGGCGGCCGAGATAGACGTCCTCGAGATCGACCGCCGCCGAGACGCCGACTTCGTCCTCGGGAAACCCTTCCATGGCGACCTCGGCCTGGGGGAAGGCGCTGTCGGCGCGGCGGCGGCTCTCGATCAGCCCGGTCAGGAGCCCCATCAGTTCCTGTCGCGCGGCGGCGATCGCGGTGCCGAGGCCCGCCATCTGCGCTTCGACGCCGTCGAGCCAGGCGGGATCGGCCGAACCCTCCTCGAGCAGACGGTTGCGGCCGCGCATGGCGCGTTCGAAGTCCGACACCCGGCGACCGTGCTCGGGATCGATGGCCAGCACCATACGGTCGACGAAGCGCCGCCGGTCCGAGGCCGGGCCGGCGAACAGCCCGTCCATGGCCGGCGTCAGCCACAGGACCCGGATGAGATCGAGCAATTCCTCCGAGCGGCGGGTCGCCTCGCCGTTTATCCGCGTCCGCCGCTGCGGCGGCGCGGCTGGAACCAGCGCCTGCAGGCCGGTCCCCAGCCGCGTCTCGCCGGCCGGCCCGTGGATCACCGCGGAGATGGCCCAGGTGCCGTTGCCGTCGGAAATCGACATGTCGGCATAGCTCGACCGCCTGAGCCCGCGTCCGGGGGTCAGGAGCGAGACGGCTTCCAAGAGATTGGTCTTGCCGGCGCCGTTCTCGCCGGTCAGCACCACATGCGCCTCGTCGAGCGTCAGGTCGACGGAGCGGTAATTGCGGAACAGGTCTAGCTTCAGCCGCTGAAGCCAGACCTTCGCCGGGTCGAATTCGGAAGGGGTTTGCGGGTTCACGATATCCGGCCGGAGGCCTCCCGTGCCGTCCCGCGTCAGACGCGCATCGGCATCAGCACGTAGAGCGTGCCGTCGTCGTCCTGGTCCTGTATCAGGGTGGGCGAGCCCGGATCGGCGAGGCGGAAGCGGGCGGTTTCCGATTCGAGCTGGTTGGCGATGTCGAGCAGATAACGGGAATTGAAACCGATCTCGAGCGGTTCGGCCTGGTAGTCGGCGGCGATTTCCTCGGTGGCGGTGCCGGAATCGGGATTGGTGACCGTCAGGGTGAGCCGGCCATCGTCGAGCGCCAGCTTGACCGCCCGGCCGCGGTCGGAGGATATCGTCGAGACACGATCGACCGCGTCCTTGAAGGCGGCCCGGTCGACGACAAGCTCCTTGTCATTGTTCTGCGGGATGACGCGGGTGTAGTCGGGGAAGGTGCCGTCGATCAGCTTCGAGGTCAGCACCACGGTGCCGACGGTGAGGCGGATCTTGTTGGGCGACAGCTCGACCTCGACATTGGCGTCGGTGTCCTCGAGCAGTTTCTGGATCTCGCCCACCGCCTTGCGCGGAACGATGATGCCCGGCATGCCCACCGATCCCTCCGGGGCCGGAATCTCGGCCTGGGCGAGCCGATGGCCGTCGGTGGCCACGGCGCGGAACATCTGGCCTTCGGGTCCTTCGACGGCATGGAAATAGATGCCGTTCAGATAATAGCGGGTCTCCTCGGTGGAGATCGCGAACTGGGTGCGGTCGATCAGCCGCTTGAGGGCGCCCGCCGCCAGCGAAAAGCTGTGGCTGTACTCGGCCGCGGTCAGATCCGGGAAGTCGGATTCGGGGAGCATCTGCAGCGAGAACCGGGAGCGGCCGGACTGGATCGACAGGGTGGCGCCGTCACCGCTGGTCTCCAGAACCACCTCGGCGCCGTCGGGCAACTTGCGGACGATGTCGTGCATCATGTGCGCCGGCACGGTGGTGGCGCCGGGGGTCTCGATCATGGCGTTGATCGCCTCGGAGACCTCGAGGTCGAGATCGGTGGCCTTGAAGCCGATTTCCGAACCGTCCGCCTTGATCAGGACGTTGGACAGGATGGGAACGGTGTTCCGGCGCTCAACCACCCGGTGCACGTGGGTGAGAGACTTGAGGAGGTTGGTCCGGTCAAGCGTTACTCTCATTATACTCGTTTTCCCATCGGCAGGTTTCATCGGGCTTGCCGGCGGGGTGCCGCAAGCCGGTTCGGGTCAGCAAAATTGCCCGCAAAGCGCGCCGGATGCAAGGGGCTGTGGATGAATGGGGCCGGTCCGACGGGTGCGGAGAATCGAAGCGCGTCAGGCGTCGTCCTCGGCGGCGACCCGGCGAAGCTGGTGGAGCAGGTGATCGAGGGATTCCTCGGACAGCCCGGCGATTTTCCGGCCGAGCAGATTGGTCAGCTCCGTGGCCTTGGGCGAAAGCCCGCCGGTATCGATGGTCAGCTTCGGGTCGGAGATCTCGGCGAGCCGCTGCAGCTCCTCGGCCTCGTCCCATATGACATTGAAATAAGAGATGATTCTCTGGACCATGAACCAGGTCGGCGTGCCGCGGCGGCCGTGTTCGAGGGCCGAGAGATAGGCGCTGGAAATGCCGATGCCGCGGGCCATCTCCTTGAGCGTGATGCCCCTCTCGGAGCGCATTTCGCGCAATTTCTCGCCGAGCGGCGTCAAGTCCCGCCCCCGGTTCCGGGGCGGCGGATGCGCACGTAGAAGGCGCCTTCGCCGCCATGTGTCCGTCCGGCGGATTCGCATCCGGACACGTAGGGCCTGAATTCCGGCGTCCCGAGCCATTCGGGAACCGCGCGCCGCAACACGCCGGGCTGCGAATCGAATCGGCCGTCGTCGCGATAGGTGCGCGCGCCCTTGCCGGTGATGACCAGGACGAGGCGGGCACCGTCCGCCTGGGCCGACCTGAGGAAGCCGAGCAGCCGTGTATGGGCGGCGCGCTGGGTCAGGCCATGCAGGTCGATGCGAGCGTCGATGGGCAGGGCACCGCGCGACAGCCGCTTGTAGGTGCGCCGGTCGAGGCCGGCGAGTTCCGGCGTCGCGGGCGACGGAGACGGGAACTGGGACTGCGACGGGGATGGTGCGACGGGCTTGACGATGCGGCCGGGGGCGGATTTGCGCTTTTCCGGGGCGGGCTTCGCCGGCTTTTCGGAACCGTCTGTCGCGTCCGCCGGTTTCGCATGGTTGCGCGGCGGCTTGTCCGCGCGCAGGGGTTTGGCGGTCCGGGCGACCCGTTCCCAGAGCTTGCGATCGTCGTCGGACAGGTGTCCGGACTTCCCGGACCGTCGATCCGTCACCGTTCCGCTCCCGTTTCCGGCTTGCGCGAATCCGTTTCCGTATCTTGCCCAAGGAGGTCGCGAGGCACCAGCAAATAGAAGTGTCCCGCGTGTTTCATCCGCCCGGCGCGCCGGCCCGCTTGGGGCCCGGAGCCGAAGAAGATGTCGCCGCGGGCGGCGCCGACGATCGCCGAGCCGGTGTCCTGAGCGACCATCAGGCGGCGGAAGGGCGCTTCGTCGCCGGCCGTTTCGCCGGGAAACCGGCCGTCGAGCCAGACGGGCGAGCCGTAGACATGCAGGGTCTTGTCGACGGCGAGACTGCGGCCGGCGGTCAGCGGCACATCCGCGGCACCGATCGGGCCGGCATCGGCGGGCAAACCGACGACCTCGCGGAAGAAGATGTAGGAGCGGTTCCTGCGGATGATCGAAGGCGCGAGTTTCGGGTGGGTCTCGAGCCAGCGGCGCAGGCTGTCGGCGTCGAGCTCCTCCGCCGTCATCTCGCCGTTTTCGACCAGGACGCGGCCGACCGGCGTATAGGGATGGCCCGACTTGCCGTCATAGGCGACGCGGAGGACCGATCCGTCGGCGAGCTTCAGCCGCGCCGAGCCCTGGACATGGGTGAAAAGCAGGTCGACCGGGCTGTCGAGCCAGGCGATTTCGAGCCCGCGGCCGGAAAGCGCTCCGGCATCGATTTCGGCGCGGTCGTGGTACGGGACCAAACGGCCGTCCTCGAAGCGGCCAAAGGTAAGAGCCGCGTCCCAGCCTTCCGGCGCTCCGACATCCTTGACTTCGACGAGATCGCCGGGTCGGCGGTAAAGCGGATGGACGAAGGGCGGCTTGCGGCTGCGCGAGGCGGCAAGCTCCGGCTCGAAATAGCCGGTGAAGAAACCGCCGGCGAGGCGCACGGGGCGGAAATTGTCCTCGAAGAAGCGGCGGGCCGGACCCTTGCGGCTTCGCGCGGCCCGGCAGTGTTTTCGCAATTCGTCGCGCAGGCGCTTCCTGAAGCCGGACATCTCGCGCCGGTCGTCGCGGGCGCAGGAACGCAGGAAGACCTTGAAAGCCGCCTCATGGTCGTCGGCCGCCCAGCCGGGCAGCGAAGCGAAAGCGACCGGCTCGGCCGCGATGCCGAAATGGGCGGCGAGATCGTCTTGTCCGGCCTGGCCCTGCATCGGAACGCCCCCAGTCCAGACCGCAAGGGTACAAATCCGCAGCAGCGTGACGGGCGTTGGCATCGAATTCCCGCGGGCGGTCCCCCTGAGGCGTCGGCCGGATCCCCGTCGACGCCGGGTTAGCCGGATTCCGTCGCGATCAGCTTCCAGTTCGGATTCCGCGACGTGACGTCGCGGGCGAAGGTCCAGATATCGACAACATCGACCACCTTGTTGGGATCGCCGTCGATGACCTCGCCGGCCTTGTTGCGCGTCGCCGAGATCAGCTCGCTCTGGAACCGGACCGTCAGGTGGGACATCTTGTCCTTCAGCGCCGCTTCGACGATTTCGGCCTTCTGGATGCCGACAAAGGTGGAATCGACCATTTCGCCGCGTGCCTCGCGCTCGTCGATCGCCGAGACGAAACCGTCATAGACATCATCGCTGAGCAGCGGCTTGAGCGTCTTGCGATCGCCCTGGGCGAAGGCGGTGACGATCATCTCGTAGGCCGACTTGGCGCCGTTGACGAACTCGGCCGGGTTGAACGAGCGGTCGGCGGACAGCACCGTCTTCA
>Ga0070728_10004254_pt1 | contig 15031 bp, 9 predicted proteins | sample tdDd471_FD_66723 | JGI IMG/M metagenome (GOLD analysis project Ga0070728, IMG submission 66723) | Marine sediment microbial communities from the Atlantic coast under amendment with organic carbon and nitrate - tdDd47.1 | ecosystem: Environmental > Aquatic > Marine > Coastal > Sediment | place...
AATAAAAGCGAGCGTTAATCTTTGCTCGCTTTTTTCTGTCACCTTTGACTCGGACCATTAACATACGCATTAAACAGTAGTTTTAACTTAAGAATATCCAGTAAATAAGTAACAAGTACAAGCTGTACTGAACAACATAATATAAGGGTACATTAAACGCCTTTAACTTCTTTCCAAGCAATCGAACTTTGTATATTCCGCCAAAAAGTTTATTTAACAGGCCTACTTTATCGCCTTTCATATTCTTTGAAGCAGTCGAGGCTAATAGCGTGTAAGACATAAACGTATTGAGCCAATCAATCAAGAAAAAGCTTACAGGTCTTTTCACGTCGAGAAATAGAATGATTCTATTTTGGTCGGTGTTATTCTCAGCATGATGAAGGTAGGTTTCGTCAAACATGACGGCCTCACCATCTTTCCAAAAATATTTTTCACCATCGACTTTGATATAACAATCTTCTGAATTCGGCGTTGAGAGGCCCAAGTGATAACGAAGCGAACCCGCGTAGGGATCACGATGTCGAACCAAGCAAGCGCCCGGTGGCAGCATCGCAAACATAGCGCCCTTCACGGTTGGAATGGTTGAAAGTAGCTCAACTGTTTTTGGGCATAACTGCTTAGCAGATTTTAAATCAGACCCATACCATTTTATATAAAAGCGCTTCCATCCAGTTTTAAAAAAGGAGTTAAAACCTATGTCATCTAAATCATCCGATGCCTTAATTCTCGACTCATTGGTTAATTGTAACGCCTCGTCGCGTATCAGCTCCCAATGATCTTCGAGCACTTTTAGCTGTGCGAAATCTTGAGTATTTAAAAAGGGAGTATTTTTTACCGAAGAAAATAGATAAAACAGACAGTTTATCGGACCGAGAATATTAGAATGATCTCTCACCTTAAACAGAAAGCTTTCGTGTTTAACTTTACCGCGGTTTTGTATATAGATCCCGCAGACGATAAAAATGACTAAAACAGCAATACCCAAGATTTTGTCCTAGTAACGTTTAGAGCTAGATAATATGAGATATTGCTAATATTACTTGGCTCTCTCCTAATTGTCACCTACTAGTTAGTACAGCTATTAGAATTACGGAGAGATCTAATTCATTGTTTTACGACACAGCAATCATAGACCTACGAGCTACTTTTATCCTTCCATCCGTATCAAGCGATTGATATTAGAGTTTCGGGAATAGCAACATTGTACAGGGCTTATCGGTCAGGAATAAGGCGGTAGATAATCAGCGCGACGAGATTCTTTTCAATTAACTTTGGTTAGCTTTTTCTTAATTGCCTTTCTCGAAAAGCTCTCATACACTTCGAACTGATTACCCAATCAATCTTTAAGTTCTTGCTCAATAACAGAATAGGTACGCTCAATAAAGCGCCTAAACTGATTGCTTGAATAACAATTTGGGTTACCTTCTATATCAATAAATTCCATGGCGATTTTACGCAACTCTTTATCTTGCATCGATTGTTCAATAGTCATGTCTGCGGCATAACGTTCTTTAACTGCATTAATCCATAGTAAAGTATTTTCGACATAGGTTAAGTAAATCGCTTTACTCTGCGGTATACCATGACCAGGAACTACCAGGGTATGACTATCACCAAAGCCCTTGATAATGTCAGCTGAAAGCTTGACTCCAGCAGTGCCCCCAGCGTAAAAAACTGGGTGCCAATTCGATGAATAGAGATCGCCTGCAAAAACCCAACCAGTAGGTTGATGAAATATTACTTTGTCATTCTGGGTATGAGAAGTTAAGGCCTGAACTTCTAGTCCAAGTGATTTGTTCGGCTGCTGTAATATTGCAGCTCCGCGTTCAATAAAATAACCATTATTTTTATTATGATCAGCGTGTTCATGAGTGTTCATTATGTATTTAATAGGCTTTCGATATTGTGAACTAACCCAAGCGACAAGCTCTTCTAACTTGGACTCATTAATTGCCGCATCAATGAGCAATACGCCATCTTCAAGATCAATTACTCCGATATTCGCACTGTAACCAACGGCTATAATATGCCCATGCTCGGATGCTTTCACAACCTTAATTGACTCAAAACCAGCTCCTAAGGCATCCGTCAATGACCATAGACTTAAAGCTAAAACAAACAACCTTATTCTCATAGAATCTCCTATTTACAAAAACTTTTAAAAGTCAGGCTGAGACAACAATATCATCAGAAATTCTTTTTAATAAACGAGCAATAACAAACACCTCAGTCTATTGAATACTTCATTAAATGCAACAAAACGCAATTGTCTAAATGTAATCAGAAGTGTAACTGAAATAGAAAACTAATTTCGTATAGAAAACTTATCTCTCCCGTGCTTCAAGCAAAGAGACCTACTTGAAAACGACCTAATTGGAAACGATAAATTAAATATCTTAACCATTGAAAATAATGGCAGTCCCAGATTTACAGCTTAAAATTCTAGGCAATTACTCTGTTTGCCAAGAGCCTTCAAAACATCTAGATAAGTGCTCTATTAAAACCATATTGACGTATTAAAGTACTCTACCACCCATTGACTTGCATGAGAGATTCGTATGAGAAAGTTTACCTCGATAATTTTGCTAGTTTCATTCAACTGGCTTTTCCACCAAACAGCTCTGGCGCAGAATGAAAAGACCGTTGTTGTGCCTTTGCCATCGGTCGATGATTTTAGTCAAGGTAACGATGGCTGGAGTTTTGGATTGGGTTTCGGCATTGAATATGAATCAGCTTATGAGGGGTCTGATGAGTTCGGCTTCGAAGTCCAGCCCGCTGGAGCTGTCCAATGGCGAAGCGGTAATGATACTTTCTACTGGGCAGGTGAAGCCCTCGGCTGGCGGGGTCTTCGCTCTGACACTTGGCTATTAGAAGCGGCCATCGCTTTCGATGAAGGTCGAGAAGAAGGTGACTCCGACGACGGTTACCTGAACGGACTCGGAGATCAAGAAGAAGGAACCGAGATAGTACTGCAAGCCCGTCGAGCTTTAGATGACAACTGGCATAACTGGCTTATTAGCCGAATTGTCACTGGTGACAAAGGCAACCTTGGACTCTTCGGCATTGGGCACCGTTTCGGAGAGCAAAATGACGGAACTGGTTCAGACCTCTCTTTTGTCGTTGTTTTCCATGACAGTGAATACGCAAACAACGGCTTTGGCATTACCGCGGCGCAATCCATTGCCTCAGGATTAGATGAGACGCAATTAAGTGGCGGGCTACGCTCTTTTGCCCTCGACTACACTTATCGTTACTACCTCAACAACAATTGGCAAATCTTTGGCGAGGCATTCTACGAACGCTTTGGTAGTGAAGTAGAGAAAAGCCCTATTGCTCGCAGCAATTTTGAAGCTGAAGTCAGTGTCGGATTTATCTATCTATTTTAGTTCTATTGACACCTCGGCCGGCGCACCGTGTGACTTTCAGACGGCATAAAAAAACCTGCTTTAGAGGCAGGTTCTTTAAATTTGGTACCAGACTTTCCCTCTCCGATTGGGATCACTTATACCGACTCTAAACGGATAGCTCGATGTACCGATCGCTGGGAGCCAGAAGTAGTAAAAAACTACGCAAAGAGAAAACGTGTTGCGTATGGATCTAGAGTTGCCAACAATTAGAAGCCGGGACACTGCTATGAATTGCCCTTGGCTTCTAGATTTAGGTAGCGAACATTATTCTTATTTGTAAAGGTTTCAACCACATCATTAACAGGCATAGGCTTGAAATAGTAATACCCTTGGTGGTACCTACATTTCATTTTTGTTAGTAAATCCGCTTGAGATTTCTTTTCAACACCTTCAGCGACAACTTTTAATCTCAAATTCGTTGCAAGCTTCATGATCAAATCCACAAAATCCTTATCTGACGCATCAACCTCTAAATCATTAATGAATTCACGATCAATTTTCAAAATATCGAACGGGAATTTCTTGAGATAAGATAAACTCGAATAGCCCGTACCAAAGTCATCGATTGCAAATCGTATATTCATTTCTCTCAGCTCTTTGATGACTGCTAATGTTCCCATGGGATCGGTAATTAATGCAGACTCCGTGATCTCGAAGATTAAATTTCTTGAAACCACTTGATGCTCTTCAATTAACGAGCGCACTTTATTAACAAAATCATGATCTTCAAACTGATGGCTGCTTATATTGATGGTACAGGTCGGCAAAAACTTATATTGAGTCATCCAGTAGTTTAAGTCAGTAAACACTTTATCTAGGACATAATAATTAACCTTATTGATCAAGCCGGTTTCTTCAGCAACGGGAATAAAATCCATTGGTGATATAAATTTTCCATCAAGATCTTTCCATCGAATCAAAGCCTCTAGTGCATTCAAGGTTCCACCTTTCGAGTCAATGATGGGTTGATAATACATTTCGAGCTCTTTTTCTTCTAGTGCTCGTCGAAGTTTCTTCTCGATGTTTATTCGATTATTGACCTCGTTTTCGATATCTTGAGAATAGAATGTATAGGTATCACGCCCATTGCTTTTTGAACGATACATCGCCGCATCGGCTCGTCGCATGAGAATTTCAGGATCATCGCCATCGACAGGAAATTGAGCCACACCCAAACTCGCTGAGATATTTAAAATATGTTCATCGACTTCAACGGGCTCTCTAAATGCCTTGATGATTTTCTTACACACTCCTGCCACCTCATGACTAGAAGTCGTATTTTGAAGGAGTAATATAAACTCATCGCCTCCTAACCGACAGACGGTATCGGCTTTCCTAAGTACCCGAACTAGACGTTCGGCTGCAACCTGTAATAACTTATCACCCACCTTATGCCCTAATGTGTCATTGATATTTTTAAAATTATCAACATCCAAAAATATCAATGAAAACTGAGAGCGTTCTCTGATCCCGGTGATACACGCTTGTTCTAATCGGTCCATTAAAAGAACCCGGTTGGGGAGATTAGTCAGCAAATCATGTTGTGCCAAATAAGTCATCTTCTGCGCATTGACACGCGTCTTAGACACATCTTGCATCACAGTGACGGTACCCAAAACCGTATTTTTTTGATCAAAAATAGGGGCAATAGAGCCTCTCACAGCAATGTAATTATCAGAAAATGCTTTTAGAACGCTGTTTTCTTGAGAAGCAACAATTTTTTTCTTTCTTAGACAAACATCGATTGGACTGAGCTCAGTATAATTCTTTGTTTCATCATATAGCCGAACAACTTGATTGTATGGCAATCCAAGAGAGGCCTCTACAGAGCGACCAATAAGCTTTTCAGCGGAGGGATTTAGGTAAGTAATCATACCTTTATCATCTGTCGTAACAATCGTATCGGCAATGGAGTTCAAAGTAACTTCCATCGTGTCCTTTTCTTGCTTGAGTCTATCTTTAAGTAAATTTTCAGTCGTGACATCATTAATAAAAGCTAAAGTAAAGCTTCTATTTTCTTGGGTGGCTCGGATCCAAACTGCTGATAATTCAATTGATTTGATCGTGCCATCTTTGCAAACAAATTCATAAGGCACTTTCTCACAAAAGCCGTCACGATAAAAATTAGGAAGCACGGTTTCTTTAGCGTATTTTGCGGACTTCTCTGTTAAAAACTCTACGGATGTTCGGCCAATAACCTCATCGGAGTTATAGCCAGAAAATCTTAACCAATGCTCGGAGACAAACTGGATCTTACCATCATCACCTAAACTGTGAACAATGGCAGGGGTTTGTGTGTACATGCTAGATAATGCACTGGCTTGTCTTTTTAACTTGTCCTTCGAGCTCTTCTCAGTGGCAAATGAAATCCTAAAAACCATCGGAAGATAAGTGGATAACAGTAAAGGAATATAAAACAAATGACTTTCATTGATATTCAACTGATGATCAAACAAACCCGTTGATACAAATGCTATTACAAAGAAGCTAAAAGCCGCGGCAGAAACCGCTATGGTTAACTTATCATTAAACAGTGTCAAAGCAACGATAAGAGCCGCTATGTAAATAAATGGATAAGGTATCAAATAGAAAGCCAATAACGTCAGCAGTAGTGTTGAGACGATAGAAAGTATTGATTTTGGGTTAGTTAATACTTCTTTTGATTTCTGAGCGCCCAAAAACTGCGTAAAGAAAATCAACGGAAATACAATGAGCCCTCCAACGGTCGCACTTTGAAACCAACTTATAAAACCGAAATACAGCGGCGCTTTATCTGCAATAAAAAGACTGATAGATCCCAAAGCAGACCCAATGAATGATGGAATGACTACCGCAAACGCAGAGAGTTTAATGAAGCTTACTGATGTCAAAGAAAAGCTTTCTTGCTTGATAAAATGACTTCGATAGAAATAATAGATGAGGATCACTTCAATTATATTCGCAGGAATAAACAAGAAAGAATGTAGCAATGAACCACTAAACGGATAATCAGCCACAATATTACTGAGAGCAAGCAACGGAAGCGATAAAAGTAAAATCCGTCTATTTTGGTTAGCTAAATACAACCCTGCGACAGAATTAGCGAGCCAAACAATTGAGAGAGCCTCACTACCACGGGTTAAAACCAAACTCAAAGTAGCAAAACTATAAAAAAGCAGTACTGCCTTAATAACTTGCTGATAATCCTTCGTTGACGAGCCCACCGGTTAAACCCTCTGACCAACCTTTTTCTCTTTACTCAGAGCGATAGCCTTTAATATTCCCTCGTAAAACTCATTCACTACGAGCGGCTTAGATACAAACCAAGTTACTCCAGCAGAAAAACCGTTCTCTCGATCACTTTCAAAAGCCGCGGCGGTTATTGCGATGATCGGAATATGACTGTTTTCCTTTCTGATCTCCCGCGTGGCTTCAAGACCATCCATCACAGGCATATGGTAATCCATTAAGATAAAATCGAAGTCTTCTTTTTGAAACAGTTCAAGCCCCTCTTTACCGTTTGAAGCGACAGTCACTTGGCAATCAACCTTTTGCAAGAACTTCTTGATGACAAGTTGGTTGACCGTATTATCCTCGCACACCAACACCTTTAAATTTTGTAGAAATGGTTTTACTTTCTTAATTTCCTCACTAAACGAAGTACCCAATGACGCTTCTTCAGGAGGTGGTTGGCGATTAGCTTGAGATTGAATGAAAGCAAACAGTCTTCTTGGCATCAGCGGAAGAGGCATCACCAAAATATCTTTTTCTTTCTCAAAATGACTACTGGATAAACTGGTTTCACCTACGACCAATGCCTTGGGTGCATGGTAAACAAGTCGCTTTCTAACCTCTTTGAATTCAGCAAGCATTTGCTTATCACAAATAGCACCGTCTATTAGCAGTACATCAAAATAACTCTTCATTGCCGCAGCGCCATTGAGTCGAATATTCGCTTCCTCAAACGTCTGCGCGAAATCGTAATGGGCATTCCAGCGATGCAGATGACTGACCATTCTGTTTCTAAACCCTACATCATTATCTAAAATTAAAATTGACTTTCCTTCTAAGCTCATCCCGTCGGTTTCATCATCCAACCCTTCAGGGACGAGTTGGAGCTTTAGTGAAAACTTACTTCCAGCACCTAACATCGAGCTTGCACTTATTTCAGCGCCCATCAAATGCGCGAGTTTGCGCGAGATACTGAGCCCAAGACCCGTGCCACCAAATTCCTTCGTAATAGAATCATCGGCTTGTTCAAATTCCTTAAATACTGAATCGAGCTTGCTCTGCTCGATCCCGATACCAGTATCCTCCACCTCAATCGTAATGTTGCCGATATTATTTTGATCCTCGGTTACTGAAATTCTGACTAGCCCTTTATCGGTAAACTTAATTGCATTACCGATCAAGTTGCCAATCACCTGTTTTAGACGAAAGCGATCACCCACATACTTACTGTGAGCAAGCGGTGCCATGTTGACGATAAAATGAAGATTTTTTTGCGCGGCTCCCGCTCTATAGGTCTTATATACATCCTGAATAAATTTCTCAAAATCAAATGGTAATAGTTCGATCGTCAACTGGTTAGATTCTATTTTTGACAGATCCAGAATATCATTTAAGATCCGAAGCAAACCTTCGGTCGACTCAAGTGCAGTGTTCAACGTGGAAGTTTGATCTTTATTCAGTCTCGACAAACTCAGAACTTGAAGCATCCCTAGAATGCCATTGAGTGGCGTTCTAATTTCATGACTCATGTTTGCTAAAAAACGAGATTTCAAATCACTGGCTTGCGTTAATTTTTCATTACTCTCTTTTAAGCGGCTGTTAAGTAGTTTTGCATCATTGAGAGCCACAAGTTCATTGGTCACATCCACAACGGAATACATCGTGTAATCGCGTGAGTAAATCGAGGTTTCAATTCTCTCTACCTGGGCAAAACGCACGTCACCATCGTCCATTCGAAATTCGGTCTGATATTGAGTATTCCCCTCCTCAGCTCGAATTAGTCGGTTCGACATCAGCTCTACGGTACCTAAACTCACCCCCAATACATCTTCTTTTTTTAAACCAAGAAGATCGCAAAAGCGTTGATTAACAAAATAGGCATTATTACTTAAATCAAACACCAATAGACCCGCAACACTTAAATCACCGACAGCTTGAAGAAACGCTTGTTCTGATTTTAAAGTGTATAGATGCTCTTCTTTCAGTGCCTTTCTATCTCTCGAAGCCCGCGACAGAGCTTCAATGATAAAAAAGCTCACTCCTGCAGTAAATAAGGATGCAACTAGATAAACAAGAAACCAAGAGAACACCTCTTTCTTTTTAAACCCATCAATGATGAGCTCATGCTCTGAGTAATTCGAAAGCGTTACGTCACGTTTAACGGCGTAATAATCATCTACGGCAATGAGTCCTTCCACACAGCAAATCGAAGAGATCTCAACTGACTTAGAAGATTCACCTCTTTGCATAAGGAAAGTTTTCTTGGGATCATCATAAAATACCCACTCTCCTCTGTGATTGAGTAGACCTAGCGAATTGTTGTAATTGCCAAAAAGAGAGCCTATGAGTCGTGATGCATCAACATTTAGAATAATCACCAGTGCTGGCGGTTTCGATAATTGGATCATAACGCGGACAGTGGGAATTTCCGGTTGACTGATCTTGCCAAACTCTTCATTGAGAGTAACACCTGAAAACACAACGCTGTCAGATCCGTGAGAAGTCAGTAATTTAAAATAGTCTTTATCGCTTTTGTTCTGTAACTTTTCATCACTCACTTTTTCAAATTGACTCGGACCGAGTCGATTGTATTTAACAAGTTCTTGCCCTTGCGCTGTCAACACACGAAACTGGAAAACTTCACCATTACGTTTTAACGCTCCAAGACCCGCTTTTTCTAGATCCGAGACTTTTGGTGAGTCCGATAGAAAAACGTCGTCTTGAGACAATCCCATAATAAGTTCGGACATGTCCTCTTTCCAGAGGTTAAGAACGTGAGATTGATATTCAAATACGGATTGAGTTTTGATGTATTTTCCGTGGATATACAACAGCAAAATACCGAAGCCGATCAGCAAGGTAGCCGCAATACACGCCGTTAAGAGCTTTAGCCGGAAATGATACAACAAGTATAAACGTCCCTTTCGTGCAGTTATTCATGATAAGTGTAGAAGAAATATCTTTAAATAAAAGAATTTGTCGTTTTTTTTACCGCTATTTCCCTACAAAAATCAGGTGCTTAGAAACGCTCCGTTAGGGAGGCTCACCCCAAAAGCAGAGCGATGTCTGAAATATCGGGCTGGTAGTAGGTGTTCAGTAGCATTTTAACGTCTCGATGGCCCGTTTGCTTGGCCAAGTCCATGACATCTAACTTCTTTGCTAATCGGCTGGTGCCTTCACGCCGACTGTCATGAAAAGTAAAGCCCTCAAGTCCCATACGTTTACGGATCTTCCGAAAGATAGCATCGGCGGTACCGGAAGGGACGGTAAAGACTCGGCGCTGACTTTGTCCTCGCATTCGCTCAATAAGCTCAACCGCTCGACTGGACAATGCAACCTTACGTTCATCTCCATTCTTGGTTTTTATGAGTTGAACATAGCGCTTATTAAGGTGAACCTGCTCCCACTCGAGCGATAAGATCTCGCCTTTACGCATGGCTGTTTCAATGGCGAGTAAAAAAGCCACTGCGACTTGCTGCATATAAGTGGTGATCTCCATATCATCCACCAACCCAAGTCCTTCGCACATGGTCGTGATCTCTTCTTCGCTGATCCGACGCTCTCTTGGCTTTGGCGCTTTGGGATAGCGAACATCCACCATCGGGTTATGACTTAACCAGCGCCACTCTTTAACGCATTGAGAGAGCACGCCGCTGATAAATCCCAATTCTTTAATTACGGTGCCAGGTTTAACTTGGCTTAATCGGAGATCGCGAAACTCGGCCAAATGAGTGGAAGTGAGATCTTTTAAATAGACATGATAGAGCGTGAATTCAGAAAGGTGTCGAACTTTATTAAACTGCCAACGTTCAGAAGGCTTACCGATTGAAATTTCATCTCGATAACGCTCGAGGGCATCACCAACGGTTTTAACTTCGCCCATGCGTCCGGCACGACCAAGTTGATATTCGGCTTCAATTTTAGCAGCCCAAGCCTGTGCTTCGCGCTTCGTTGTAAACGTGGCGGCTTTGTTATAGTCTTTCTTACGTATTTGAACACGCCAACGACCATTCCGTTTGGTAAACGTTGCCATTTTACTCCCCTTCCTCGCCATCGATTTGTAGCAATTCTGTAGCAGTAAAGTAGCAAATAATTGCAAAACGGCGCAACTTATTGCGACGAGCAATCTTCAAAATTCACGATAACTGATTGTTTTTACTAGATATTTCAACTTATCTCAAAAAGTCGAAAAAGGAAGGTGGTACCAGAGGACGGACTCGAACCGTCACACCCGCAAAGGCGGGGGATTTTGAATCCCCTGTGTCTACCAATTCCACCACTCTGGCATTTTGAATTTACGACAGCCACTTGGTAGCGCTTGCGCTTGGCTGAAGCTCGCGATTACTCACGAGCGGGCAATTATAATCAATCGACTGACGAATGCAACACTCTTATGGCTGCAAGCGGTAACAATTTCGCAATCGTAGAAAACTTAGCCAGTTTTGTACGACCACCGCGCTTAATCCACTAGCGATTAGGCGTTAAAGTACTCTCGATACCAGGCTACGAAGTTCTCGATGCCCTGCTCCACCGATGTGTTCGGCTTAAATCCGACGGCTTTTTCTAGCTCAGAAACGTCGGCACAGGTACTCGGAACATCACCGGGTTGAATCGGCATTAAGTTTTTAACAGCAGGCTTTCCAACCGCTTTTTCAATCGCGTTCACAAAATCCATAAGTTTCACCGGATTGTTGTTACCGATATTAAATACTCGATATTTGCAGAAACTGGTCGCTGGATCTGGATCGTCACCGGTCCACTCGGGGTTGCCCTCGGGCGGATGATCTAATACACGAACAATGCCTTCAACAATGTCGTCGATGTAGGTGAAATCTCGAATCATATCGCCATTGTTGTAAATATCGATACTGGTTCCTTCTAAAATGCCTTTGGTGAACAAAAACAAGGCCATATCAGGACGTCCCCAAGGACCGTATACGGTAAAGAATCGTAGCCCGGTCGTTTTCATGCCATAAAGATTGGAGTAGGTATGAGACATTAATTCATTGGCTTTCTTACTTGCCGCGTACAAAGACACCGGGTGATCAACATTGTGATGTTCAGAGAAAGGTTGCAAAGTGTTGGCGCCATAGACCGAGCTTGAAGACGCATATACTAAATGATTCACGTTATTGTGACGACAGCCCTCTAATATATTGAGGTGCCCGACTATGTTTGCTTCCATGTAAACATGAGGGTTTTCAATTGAGTAACGAACCCCAGCTTGAGCCGCTAAATGGACCACATCATCAAACTTTTCAGCGGCAAATAACTCTGCCATGGGCTCTTTATGCGACACATCCATCTTTTGAAAAGAAAAGCCTTCTCTCGCTTTCAGACGATCCAGCCGCGCTAACTTCAGATTAACATCGTAATAATCATTTAAATTATCGATGCCAACAACGGTGTCGCCACGATCCAACAAATAATGACTAACGTGTGAACCGATAAAGCCAGCGGCACCGGTTACTAAAACTTTTCTACTCATAATTCTGTCTCAACTTTCTTGTACCGTATTAAATTCGCGATAAGTGAAACTCTGATTGAGCAAAAGCTTCACGATCTAAAATACCTTTCACATCAAACACGTGAGCTCCTGAACTAAGCCTATCAGAAAAGTCTTTTAGTTCCCAACCACAGTACTCTCGGTGTGCAACGGCGACAATCATGAGGTCGATATTTACTAATTCAGCACAATCTGCCAGTTCAACTTGGTATTCATGTAGCGCTTCCGTTTTTGATGCCATTGGATCATGAACGATCGGCTCAATTCCGAACGAGCGTAACTCATCGATGATGTCGATAACTTTCGAGTTTCTTAAATCCGGACAGTTTTCTTTGAAGGTCAAACCTAACACTGCGACTTTAGCTTTAGAAACATCTTTACCGGCCTTTATTAATTTTTTAACCGCATTTTGTACGATCACCTTGCCCATATCATCATTGATCTTGCGACCCGCTAAAATTACTTCAGGATGATGTCCAATTAGCTCAGCTTTGTGAGTTAAATAATAGGGATCGACACCGATACAGTGACCACCCACCAAGCCCGGACGAAAAGGTAAGAAATTCCACTTCGTTCCGGCTGCCTCGAGTACATCGAGTGTATCAATATTCATTTTTTGGAAAATCAACGAGAGCTCATTCATCAAAGCAATATTCAAATCACGTTGCGTGTTTTCGATGACTTTAGCCGCTTCAGCAACTTTTATTGAGCTTGCTTTGTAAACACCGGCAGTCACCACGCTCTCATAAACAGCAGCAACAATTTCTAACGTTGCCGCATCTTGCCCGGATACAATTTTAGTGATTTTGGTGAAGGTATGCTCTTTATCACCCGGGTTGATTCGTTCGGGTGAATAACCCACGGTAAAATCAACGCCGCAGCGTAATCCTGACTCTGCTTCTAAAATGGGCACGCAATCTTCTTCGGTAGCGCCCGGATACACCGTCGACTCAAAGACTACAATGTCGCCTTTTTTCAACGCTCGTCCAACGGTTTTTGAGGCCGAATGCATTGGACGCAAGTCTGGTTTACGCGCTTCATTAATCGGTGTTGGAACGGCTACAATATGAAAATCTGCTTGACGCAAAACATCAACAGAATCGGTAAACACAATCGAAGTTTGTTTCAATTCTGTCGGTTCGACTTCAAGAGTTTTATCAATACCCTCTTGAAGCTCGGCAATTCGTTGGGGGTCAATATCGAAACCAATGACTGGCTGTTGATGGCCGAAGGCTACCGCTACAGGTAACCCAACATAGCCTAACCCGATAACACTCACTTTCCTTTTATGCTGCATTGTCCTTTCTCTTAATATCGAGTAGTCACGACTATCGTGACTATTTGCAAAAGCGCATTGTACCACGACATAGATTCATTTTAAGTATTTTGCTACTCTTCGCACCAGAATTAATTACTGAAAAGTATACTGCTATGAGTCAACACGCTGAGACCTCAACCATAACCGTAAAACCTGCTTCACCTTGGAAGCGACTATTCGCTTGGGTTTACGATTGGCTACCAGCGGCAGGCGTATTTGTACTAACCTTTGCCATCGGCTTGGGGGTCGCCAACCTAGTATTCATCGATATGCCAGCGGCTGAGGTTTCAGATCTGGTTCGTGACCACCCACTTTGGATTGCCTATCTAATTTTAGGGGTCACCAGCTATTATCTCTACTGCTGGATAAAAGGTGGTCAAACCGTCGGCATGCGTACCTGGCGAATTAAGCTCGTTAAGGCAAACGGAGATAACCTGTCTCTGACTGATTCTCTCATCCGAGCTTTTCTATCCTGCGGAGGCCTGGCTAACTTCTGGTCGCTCATTGATGATGAGTATCGCGGCTGGCACGACATTGCGGTCGACGCTTTTGTGGTTCAATTGCCGAAAACAGCCCCGACGAAAGAGCAGCAAAAGCCTCTCATTTAAAACACTATCAACAGTTCGGGTATGAATGATAGTTAGCTAGCACGTCGCAATAGCCAAAAAGCCAGCCCCGCAAATAGCACCGCCGGAATTAATGCGCCAAACAACGGCGGTAGCTGATAAACCAAACTGATCGGGCCAAAGAAGTTGTTAACAATATGAAACCCGAAACCAACCACAATGCCTGACATCAGCCGCGCGCCCATACTGACCGAGCGCATTGGCCCGAAAACAAATGAGCTCGCCAATACGATCATAACGATAAGAGCGAAGGGTTGAGTGATTTTTTTCCAATACTCTAATTGATAACGACGGCTATCGAGTAGGTTGTTGTCTAAGTAAGCTTGGTATTCTTTCAATCCCTTTAAATTTAACATTTCGGGTTCAATTTGTAGCACTTGAATGTGTTGTGGGCTGAGCTCTCCTTGCCATGTCATGGTCGTCTTTTGCTCAAACTTAACTCGATCTTCGCCAGGCGTCGCGATCGATACACCCTCTAACACCCAATGATCGTCCGAGAAATGTGCTTTATCGGAAGAAATCTGCTGCACCAATTGCGCCTGCTCATTAAACCGCAATATGGTGAGTGCACGTAGCTCATCGCTTTTTAAAATGCTGCCGATATTAATAAAGTCGCTACCGCTACGCGCCCAAACACCGCGTTTTGATTGTTGCATCTGATTATCGCTGAGCGCTGCCGCTCGTTTACTGGTCGCTAATTGACTGGTTTGTGGCGCCAGCCACTCCCCAGAAACGAACACAACAATCATCAACAAAACGGTTGCTTTCACCGCACTGCCAACAATCCGTAATGTCTTAATCCCTGCAGCGCGCATAACCGTCAGTTCATTTTGTTGAGCAAGCGTTCCTAACGCCGAAAGCCCACCGATCAATACGCCCATCGGAAAAAACTCATAGACTCGCGATGGCACTAGAAGTATTGCATAGTAAAGTGCATCAATGAATTGATAATGACCTTCGCCAA
>Ga0070728_10004255_pt1 | contig 15030 bp, 9 predicted proteins | sample tdDd471_FD_66723 | JGI IMG/M metagenome (GOLD analysis project Ga0070728, IMG submission 66723) | Marine sediment microbial communities from the Atlantic coast under amendment with organic carbon and nitrate - tdDd47.1 | ecosystem: Environmental > Aquatic > Marine > Coastal > Sediment | place...
TCGAAGATCGAGGCGGGCAAGCTCGAGCTCGACCTCGAAGAGGTGTCGATCGCGGGCGTGCTCCAGAGCGTCATCCACACGCTCGAAGCGCAGGCCTCGACCACGGGCGTGAGCCTCCTGCTCGATCCGGTCGACGCCGACGTCCGCGTCATCGCCGACGCCAAGCGGCTCGAGCAGGTCGTGCTCAACCTCGCGGCGAACGCCGTGAAGTTCACCAATCCGGGCGGGCGCGTGCTGCTGCGGCTGGTCGATGACGAGCTCGGGCGGCCGGCGCGGATCGACATCGTCGACACCGGGAAGGGGCTGTCCGCGGAGGCCCTCACCCGCGTGTTCGAGGCGTTCGAGCAGGCGTCGGCCGGCGCGTCTCGAGAGCACTCGGGCACGGGCCTGGGGCTGACGATCTCCCGCTCCCTCGCCCGGCTGATGGGCCTGGAGGTCGGCGTCGCGAGCATCGAGGGCCGCGGCTGCACGTTCGCCGTGATGCTGAGCGACGACGCCCCCGGCCCCGTGCATGGGCCGATCCTCGAGCCGTCGGCCCCCGCGCCGGCCGCGCGCTCGTGGACCCCGCCGCACGTCGAGCGTCCGTCGGTCGTCTACCTCGTCGGCACCGACGCTCGCATCGGCGCGCTGATCTCGCGGCGGATCTGCGCGGCGGGACACCTCGTGGTGACCGTGAGCGACATCGACTCCCTCCTCGCCGACGGCGCCGGCGCGCCCCCCGCGCTCGTGGTCCTCGGCGAGGGCGTCGAGGCGAGCCTCGAGCCGTTCCTGCGCCCGGAGGCGGCCTGGTTGGGGGGCGTCCCCATCATGGCCTGCGCGGGCTCCGCCCCGAACGGCGACCCCGTGATGGTCCGGATCTTCGGGACCGGGAGAGACCTGGATCGCCACCTCCGGGAGCTGCTGGGCCCCGGCGAGGACGTGCTCATCGTCGACGACGACGAGGACACGCGACTGCTGCTCAGAGAAGTGATCGGCGAGCGGGGAGCGACCGTGCGCACGGCCGAGGACGGCGTCGCCGGGCTCGCCGCGATGGCGGAGCGCCGCCCCGACATCGTGCTGCTCGATCTCATGATGCCCGTCATGGACGGCTTCGAGATGCTCCGCCGCATGCGACGCGACCCGACCCTGTCGCGCGTGCCGGTGCTGGTGCTGACGGCGAAGACCCTCACCGCGGCCGAGGCCTCGGCGCTCGACGCGTCCCGCGCGGCGGTGCTCTCGAAGGAGGCGCTCGCCGAGTCGACGCTCCACGAGACGATCGACCACGCGCTGGAGACATGACGTGGGCAGCCGCCTCGATCAGGTGCGCGCGCGGCTCCTCCCGGCGTTTCGGAGAGGGCTCGACGGCAAGCTCCGGGTGCTCGGGCGCGCGCTCGCCGACCACCGCGCGGGCGACCCCGAGGCGCTCGACACCATCCGTCGCATAGCCCACCAGCTGCGTGGCACCGGCTCGAGCTACGGGCTGCCCGCGGTGAGCGTCGCCGGCGCCGCGGTCGAGAACGCGCCGGCGGGCGACCTCGAGGCGCCGCTGCGGGTGCTGCTCCGCCTCTTGCACCGGATCAAGCTCGAAGGGGCCGCCGATCCGATCCGGGTGCTGTGCGTCGACGACGACCCGGACGTGGCCCGGCTGGCCTCCGACGCGGTCGGCAGCGAGGACGTGGTCGTGCTGCACGCGCCGAGCGCGGCCGACGCGCGCGCCTTCTCGCGGTCGCTCCAGTTCGACGCAATCGTGCTCGACCTCCGGCTACCGGACGCCGACGGTCGCGATCTGCTCGAGGAGCTCTGCCACGCCGAGCGGCCCGGCCCGCCCGTGATCGTGCTGACCGCCCGCGCCGAGGTCGCGACCGAGGCCGAGTGTCGAGCGCTCGGCGCGGTCGGCTATCTCACCAAGCCGGTCGACCTCGAGCGGATGGCGAGCATCGTGGCGTCGGCGACCGAACGGACCGCTCGCCTGAGGGGCGCGCCGACGACGCCTCACGCGCCGCTCACCTCGGGGCACCGCATCCTGCTCGCGGACGACGATCCCTTCGTCGCCGACGCGGTGCGCGCCGCGCTGGGGGACGACGAGCTGGACCTCACCCACTGCTACGACGGTCAGACGGCGCTGCGTCACGCCGAGCTCGAGCGCTTCTCGCTGGTCGTCCTCGACGGGCAGATGAGCCCGGGGGACGGCTTTCAGGTCCTCGAGGCGCTGCGCTCGCAGGCGGGCTACCGCCGCACCCCCATCCTGATGCTGACCAGCCGCACCGCGGTCGAGGACGTGGAGCGCGCCTTCGCGCTGGGCGCGGACGACTACGTGGAGAAGCCCTTCGAGCCCCGAGAGCTGCGGGCCCGGATCACCCGCCTGCTGGCCCGCCGGGCGGCCGACTCTTGGATGCAGTGACCGTTGGGGCCTACGGCTCGGCCGCTCTGCGCGCTATTGTTCGTTGAGATGGGAACCGCGCCGAAGCTCCGGCATCGCGACAGCGGAGTCCGCCAGGGGACGGTCATCGCGGGTCGCTACCGTCTGGAAGCGCCCATCGGGAGCGGCGGGATGGCGACCGTTTGGCGCGCGACGCACCAGACGCTGAACCAGCCGATCGCGCTCAAGTTCATCGAGGTCGTCGGCATGGACATCTCCGGGATGCGCGATCGGTTCCTGCGCGAGGCGCGGGTCGCCGCGGCCATCCGGCACCGAAACGTGGTCGACATCCTCGACTTCGGCACCTCCGACGAGGGGCAGCCGTTCATGGCCATGGAGCTGCTCGAGGGCGAGTCGCTCGCGGACCGCATGAACCGCAGCCCGCCGATGACCGTCGCGGAGACGGTCCGGGTGATGGCGCGGGTGCTCAGCGGGCTGGGCGCCGTCCACGACGCCGGGATCCAGCACCGGGACCTCAAGCCCGAGAACATCTTCCTCGCCAAGGACGCCGACGGAGCGTTCCCCAAGCTGATCGACTTCGGCATCTCCCGCGCGCTCGACGCGAGCGCGGGGGTCGAGTCCGTGCTCCCCACCCGGGAGAACGCGCTCGCGGGGACGCCGCAGTACATGTCGCCCGAGCAGGCGCGCGGGCTGCAGGGGGTGGATCAACGATCCGACCTGTGGAGCGCCGGGGTGATCCTCTACGAGCTGCTGACCGGTCGCCTCCCGTACGACGGCGACGCCCCCGGCGACGTGATGATCAAGGTCGCCACCGAGGAGCCGCCCGACTTCGCCACGCTGAGACCCGATCTCGCCGGGCCGATCGAGGCGGTGGTCCGTCGCGCGATGCACCGCGAGCCCGAGCGCCGGTTCCAGGACGCCCGAACGATGCGCGCCGCGCTCCTGACGGCCGCGACGCACACCGCCTCGAACCTGAGCGGGGGCGAGTCCGTCGGGCGCCGGGAAGCGACCACCGCCGTCAACCCCAGCGAGCTGTACGACGCCGTCGGCAGCGCGTACGAGCCGGGCGACTCGGGCCTCATCGAGGTGGACGCCGACGTCATGAGCCTCATGGACTCGATCCTGCCCAGTCACGGGATCGAGGCCGAGGGGCCCCCGCCCGCCGCGGCGGGGGACGACCCGTTCGCCGCCGCCGATCGGGGCGAGCTCCGCACCGAGGCGAAGCTCACGGCTCGACGCGCCTGGTGGCCGGCCGCCGTCGTCGCGCTCGGCGCGCTCGTCGCGTCGGCCGTCGGCGTCGGGCTGTGGGCGCTGACCTCGTCGCGCGGCGACTCGATCGTGGCCACCGAGATCGACGAGCCCACGTCCCCTCCGGGACAGCCGACGCCGACGGCGCCGATCGAGCCGGCCGAGCCCGCGACCACCGAGCCAGCGCTCGTGCGCGTCGAGCTCACCGACGTCCCCGACTCGGCGACGGTGGAGGTCGACGGAGACGAGTGGAGCGCCGAGGGGCCGATCACGCTGGCGCGTGACGGACGCCCCCACACCATCCTCGTGCGAGCCGCCGACGGACGGACGTGGAGCGTGCAGCACGAGGGGACCGACGACGGCGCCTACGCGGTGGAGCTGCCGGCGCGCGCGACGCCCGCTCCTCGTCGGCGCCGGGCTCGCCGGCGAGCCGCTCGGCCGGGGACCGAGGCCGGTGATCTGATCCGGAGCCCTGGTTTCTGACCTCCGTGTTAGAGTCTGTAGATGCGCCAGGTGCCGTGGCGGACAGTCGTCCTGGTCGCGAGCATGGTGCTGACCGCGCTTCCCGCGACCTGCCTCGCTCAAGAGGAGGTCAGCGATGCGGACACCGAGCGCGCGCGAGCGCTCTTCGCGGAGGCGCTCGAGCTCGCCGATGCGGGCGACTGGGAGCGCGCGGTGCACCGCTTCCGCCGCGCCCTCGAGCTGCGGGACGCGCCCGCGATCCGCTTCAACCTCGCCAGCTCCCTGGTCCGGCTCGGTCGACTGCGTCAGGCGCTGGGCGAGCTCGATCAGATCGACGCGTCCGCGGAGTCCACCCCCGAGCTGAGGGCGCAGGCGGACGCGCTGCGGTCGGAGATCGCGCCCCGACTGGCGCAGCTGCGGGTCGACGTCTCCGACCCCAACGGCGACACGCACGTCACCGTGGACGGGGAGCCGTGGGAGGCGCTCGGCCGCTTCGCGCCCTCCAACCCGGGGGTCCTCGAGGTCCGCCTCTGGCGAGGGGACGACGAGCTCGATCACGAAGAGGTCGACGTCCCCGACGGGGGTCGGGCGACCGTCGCGCTCGTGGCCCCCACCCCGATCCCCGTCGACGTGTCCCCGCAGGCCGCGGCCGAGGCCGCGGCGACGCAGACCGACGAAGACGGCTCCGACGATGGCTTGTGGATCGGACTCGGCGTCGGCGCGGGCGTCGCCGTGGTCGCCGCGGCCGTGATCCTCGTGGTGGTGCTCGCCGCCGAGCCGTCGCAGACCAGCGAGGGCGACTTCGACCCTGGCGTCTTGAGGGTCCAGTGAGAGCGCTCGCCCCGATCGCCTGTCTCTGCGCCGCGCTCATGGGCTGCGCCGGCGACCCGACCGAGATCGTGCTCGTGGTGGACACCGACCGGGTCGACGCCACCGGCTTCACCGTCGACGCGACGTACCCGTCCGGCGGCGAAGGCCGCTCCACCGCCGATCTCGCGGACCGTCCCGCGCCCCGCCGGCTGGTCCTGGTTCACGAGGGCGGTCCGCTCGGGCCCGTCCGCCTCCGAGTGACGGCCACGGGCGCCGCCGGACCGCTCGCCACGGTGGAGCGGGAGGTCACCTTCGAGCGGGGCGAGTCGCTCACCCTGCGCGTGTTCATCCGCGCGTCGTGCGGCGCGTGCCCCGCCGGCCTCACGTGCGGCGACGAAGGCGAGTGCCGCGCCGCCGCGGTGGCGTCGTGCGAGTACGAAGGGCGGACGTGCTCGATGGACGGCGGCGCGCCGCCGGGCGAGGACGCGGGCGCCCGGGACGCGGCGACGGAGGACGGCGGCGCGGGCGACGCTGGCCGTCCGTTCGACGGCGGGGGCTGCCCCGCGCTGTGTGGCGTGGGCGGGACCTACCTGCCCGGCGACCTCGCGTCCCCGGCCCCGTGCGTGCCCGCGAGCGGCTTCACGCTGTCGGTGCTGGACCCGTCGGGCGCGCCGGTGACGCCGACGGGGGACCCGCCGGCCTATCGGCTGACGCGACCGGGCAGCTTCGAGGCCACCCTGATGGATCCGGTCGGGCGATGCGAGACCGTCGAGGAGAGCCTCGAGGTGAGCCTGCCGGACGGGCCCGCGACCCCACACCCGGCGACCGGGACGCTGCGGGATCTCGACGCGCGGGTCGGCACCGGCTTCGTCGCGAGCCAGAGCGGCGCCTACGCGGCGGACCTCGCCGGTTGGTACGATCTCCGCGCGCCCGCGGTCGCCACGGGGGACGTGGCGGTCCTCGATCAGAGCTCCGTGGCGGTGGCGGACGGAATCCCCTACTTCGGCCCCAACGCAGACCGCGACGAGATCACCCGGGTCGAGGCGGTCTCTCCGTTCGACGCCGCCGTGCATCGATCCATCGACATCGGCGGAGGCGACCGGACGATCTACGATCTCGCCGCCCGCCAGGACGCGTCCGGGCCGGTGGCGCTCGCCTCGGGGCGGGTGAGCGTGGTGCAGAGCCCGGCGAGCACACCGGTGGCGCGGGACCTCGGCTCGGACTACGCGCCGACGGGGTGGATCGCGATGGGGACGCTGGAGCACCCATCCGTGGGGGCGATCTGGGCCGGCCGAACCGACGAGATCGTGAACCGGCCGTTGGGCTCGGGCGGCGCGTTCGGGGACGGCGACGTCCTGTCGCGCCCGGGCGGGCTCGGCGACCTGGTCGCGGCGGGGGTCGACGACACGGGCGGGGAGATCGACCTGTGGCTCTGCGGGACGGCGGGCGTTCAGCGCGTCCGGCTCCCCGACCGTGACTGGGGAGACGCCGAGTCACTGCCGGCCGCGTCCGCGTCCGCCGCCGTCCCCTGCGCGGACCTGTCGATCGGCGCCGACGGTTCCGTCTGGGTCGCGGCGGGAAGCCTCGGGCTCGTGCGCCTCGCGGCCGACGGCTCGCGCGTCGGCGCGGTCGCGCCCGGCGAGGGGCTGCCCGCGGGGACCTCGGTCGATCTCGTGGCGACCGCGAGCGACCCCGCGGCGCGCGAGGTCTGGTTCCTCGATACGTCGAGCCGGCGGCTGTTCGTGCTTCAGGCCGACCCCACGCCGTGATCGCTCACCGCCCGGAGGGCGGCGGCGAAGGCGCGGGCGTCCTCGAACCGCTCGTCGCGATCGCGCGCGATCGCGGTCATCACGATCTCCTCCACGAGGCGCGATAGCGCGGGGCGGCGCACCCGCGGCGAGATCGGCTCACCGCGCGCCGCCTCGATCATGAGCTCCATCGCGGACCTGCCCTCGAAGGGCAGATCCCCCGTGAGCATCTGGTACAGCGTGACGCCGAGGCCGTACACGTCGATCCGCTCGTCGACGTCCTGACGGCCTCGCGCCTGCTCCGGCGCCATGAACCCCGGGGTCCCGACGGCCACGTTGGCCGCGGTGATGGGCGCGCCACCAGCGATGGGGCGAGCGAGCCCGAAGTCGATGAGCTTCGGGACCAGCGCCTCGTCCACGCGGTGGAGGAAGACGTTGTCGGGCTTCACGTCGCGATGGAGGATGCCCACGGCGTGGACCGCGTCGAGCCCGAGCGCGACCTCGCGCGCGATCGAGAACGCGTTCGCGACGGGAAACACCCCCAGCCGACGCAGGTGCGACAGGAGCGTGTCGCCGTGGAGCCGCTCCAGCACGAGGTACGGCTCGCCGGAGCGCTCGTCTTGGCCGCTGACGATGAGCCGGCAGGCGTTGGGGTGGTCGACCGACTCGAGCACCCGCGCCTCGCGGAGGAATCGCTTGAGCGAGCGGTCCCCGTCGCGACCGGTGAAGCCGACCTCGTGGAACTTGATCACGACGTCGCGATCCGAGCCGAGCTCGCGCGCGACCCAGACGCTGCCCATCCCCCCCGTCCCGACGAGCTGGTGCACCCGGAAGCGGTCGGCGATCACGTCCCCCTCACGCGCGAGCACGTACTTCTCGCTCTCGGGACGCTTCACGGCATCACCCCTTCGGCCAGCTCCTACCCGAACCCGGCGGAGGTGGCAGGCTACCCCATCCGAGCATCCTCCGGACGGCGCGCACCAGCGCGTGGGCCTCGATGGGCTTCTCGAGGTACTCGGAGGCGCCGAGCTTCTCGAGCACCGCGCGGTCGCGCGCGTCACCCACCGCCGAGACCACGGCGATCGGGGTCGCGCGGGGGAGCTGCCCGCGGAGGCTGGCCAGCACCTCGAGGCCGCTGTGGTCGGGTAGCCTGAGATCGACGAGGGCGAGGTCCGGCGGCGCCGCGGGGATGCCTTCGAGCGCCGCGGCCCCGGAGGCGAACGTCGAGATCGCCACCCCGGGCATGCCCGCCTCGAGGGATTCGCACGCGAAGGCGATGAAGTCCGGGTCGTCGTCCACGATCGCGACTCGGATCCTCGACGCCGCCGCAGAACGGCGCTGCTGCGCTCGCAGCCCGTCGATCAGCGCCGCGACGCTCTCGAGGCGCAGGCGAGGGTCCTTCGCGAGGGCGGCGAGCAGCAGGTCGTCCACGGTCTCGCCGAGCTCGGGCCGCAGCCGTGAGGGCGGCGTCGGCTCGACCGTGGCGTGCATGTTCATGATCGAGACCAGGTCATCGGCGTCGAACGGGGGGACCCCGGTGAGCAGCTCGTAGGCCATCACCGCGAGCGAGTAGACGTCGACCCGCGCCATCATCTCGGGCGGCACGCGCTCCATCCGGAGCACCTCGGGCGCCATGTACGCCGGGGTCCCCGCGAACGGCAGGGTCTGGGTCACCTTGTCGCGCTCGATCGTCCGCGCCAGCCCCAGGTCGGACACGACCAGCCGCCCCGTCGGATCGACGAGGATGTTCGAGGGCTTCAGGTCGCCGTGCATCGATCCCGCCTCGTGGATCGCCGCGACCCCCGCGGCGACCTGCGCGAGCAGCTCGACCGCCTCGTCCAGCGCCAGCGGCAAGGAGCCCGCCCGTTCGAGCCACCGCTCGAGGTCCGGACCGTCGATCAGCTCCATCGCGAAGTAGGGCACGCCCTCGAAGCGTCCGATGGCGTGGATCCCGACGACGTTGCGGTGCTCGACGCGCGCCATCACGCGCGCCTCGGCGCGGAGGGCGCGATAGGCGGCGTCGTCGTCGCGAGCCTCGCCGGACAAGACGAGCTTCAGGGCGACGTGCCGATCGAGCTCCACGTCGACCGCCTCGTAGACCATCGCGCTGCCCCCGGCGCCGAGGCGACGCAGCACGCGGTAGCGGCCATCGACGAGGGTGCCGATGGCGACGCCATCGAGGCGCTCCAACCACGCCTTGTGGGCGGGAGCCGACAGGGTGTCGGCGAACCCCTCCGGGTCGTTGCGGCGCTCGTCGGAATCACCCATGTCTGCGGCTCCTCGGCGTCTCTGAGATCAAGGCACGTGCCACGCTACCCTCGAGGACCTCGGACGAGCCGGAAGCCCACGTCCGCCCAGCCGCGCGACGCGTCGAGTCCGACCCGCGCGGCGACGCGCGCGTCCTCGAGTGAGACGCGGTACGACCCGCCGCGCACCACCCGCGTCGGCGCCCCGGGCACGGTGCCGATCGACGGACGGCCGTCCTCGACCTTCGGCCCGGAGCGATCGAACGCATCTCCGGTCCACTCGCGCACGTTGCCCGCGGCGCAGCGCAGGCCATACGGCGAGACGTCGTGGCTCTTGCTGCCGATCGACGCGGGGATCTCCGGCATCCGCCCCGCGTCGCGCACGTGGCAGAACGACGCGTCCCCGAAGTCGCCCCACGGGTACGACCGACCGTCCACCCCGCGCGCGGCCTTCTCCCACTGCAGCTCGCTCGGGAGCGTCCAGCGGTGACCGGTCCGCGTCGACAGCCAGCGCGCGTACGCCCTCGCCGCCTCCCAGCGCATCCCCACCGCGGGGTAGTCCGGACGCCACACCCCGGCCCCGTCGCGCAGCACGCCCTCGCGGTAGCGGGACGCCTCGGGCTCGGCGAGGAACCGCGCGAGCTCCCGCATCGACACCGGGTCGCGCTGGATCACGAAGGACTCGAGCCACACCCGGCCCCCGCGCGCGCCGCCGGTCGCGTGCGAGTCGCCGCCGTACTGGAACCAGCCGGCGGGGACGACGAGCTCGTCGTCGCCGAGCTCACCGGCCGGGATGGCGATGGGCTCGAGCGCCTGCTCGCCCGGGGGCGTCCCGTCCCAGCCCTCGCCGCGGCGCAGCACGATGGGGTAGCGCAGGATCGGACCGCCCTCGGGCTCGAGCTCGACGAGGTAGCTCCCGACGGGCAGCCGGAGCTCGACGGTGTCCGTCGGGTCGAGCACGCGGTCCTGCACGGCCACCTGCCGGCGATCGCGGACCTCGTAGCGGTGGATCCGCACGCGGCACGGCCGCTCGATGCGGAAGCGCACCTCGGCCTCGCCGCCCAGGTACTCGGCGTACTTGCCGGTGTCGTGCTGACGCAGGTGCGACTCGTGACGCGCGGCGTCGCGCCAGTCGCGCCGCCGCTCCGCCGCGCGGTGCTCCTGGAAGTGGATCTCGGCGAGCAGCTCGCTGGCCTCGTCGAGGTCGGGCGCCATGTGGAGCGCCGCGCGCAGCAGGCGCACCGCGTCGAACACCGTCTGCTCGGCGGCGCGCTCGAGGGCGAGCGCCTCGTCCTCGAGCGCCCACGCGAACGTCCGGTCGTCCGGCGTCGCGTCGACGTTCGACAGCGTCACCTCGGCCCGCTCGCGCAGCTGCTCGGCGCGCTCGCGCAGCGGCCGCAGCTCCGGGAGGAAGAGCTTCGCGTCGCGCACGATGCCGAGCGCGTCCTCGCGTCGCTGCGCCCCCTCGCGCCACTCCGCGAGCGCCTCGGCCAGCTCGCCGGCGTGCGGGTAGCGGTCCGGCGGCAGCGGCGACATCGCGTGGCGGATGATCATCATCAGCGCGTCGTCGACCACGCTGCCCGGCTCGCGCGGCAGGTCCTCGATCTCACCCCGCGCGGCGAGGAACACCATCTCGCGCGGGCTGCCGTCGTAGGGGCGCTTCAGGCCCATCAGCTCATAGAGCATCACGCCGAGCGCGTAGACGTCCGCGGTCGCGTCGAGCTGCTCGCCGCCGATCGCCTGCTCGGGCGGCATGTAGGCCGGGGTCCCCGCGACGAGCTGCCGCTCCTCGCTGCCCATCACCCTCACCGGCGGCTCGACCGCCTTCGCGCCGCCCGGCGGCTCGATGAGGCGGGCCACGCCCCAGTCCATCACGATGACCTCGCCGAACGCGCCGACCATGACGTTGGGCGGCTTCAGATCGCAGTGCACCACCCCGCGCGAGTGCGCGTAGGCCACCGCGTCGCAGATCTTCTGGAAGATCTCGAGCCGGCGGCGCTCGCTCAGCCGGCACTTGCCGTCCTCACCGCGGTCGGTGAGCACGTCCTGCAGGGTGCGGCCGTGGACCTCTTTCATCGTGAAGAAGGGGCGCCCGTCGCTCAGCTCGCCCGCCTCGTGCACCGGCGGGATCGACGGGTGCGCGAGCTGCGCGGTGACCTGCGCCTCCTCGAAGAAGCGCGCCCGCATCAGCGCCTGCTCCGAGTACTGGTCGTGCAGGACCTTCATCGCGAGCATGCGATCGAGCGCCCGATCGTGCGCCTGGTGGACCTCGCCCATGCCGCCGCTGGCGATCAGCTTCACCAGCTCGAGCGCGCGCGGCGGCGGCCGGTCGTCGCCCCCGCTCCCGCTCGCGCCGGGGCGCGCCAGCCGCGTGTCGTCGTGCTTGAACGACGACACCGGATCGGTGTCGGGTGCGATGGGCATCGCCCCGGTCACGGCGAAGGCCGGGTCGGCGGCCTCGTCATCGCGGCTCTCGTTACTCGAGCTCAACTCGAAGCACCGCGGCCACTCGCTCGAGGACCTCGTCGGGGTCGAAGGGTTTGGTCATGTAGAGGTCGGCTCCGACCTCGGCGCCGGTCGTGCGGTCGAGCTCTTGGCCCTTCGCCGTGAGCATCAGGATGAACGTCTTGGCGAGCGCCGCGTCGGCCTTCACCGTCTTGCAGACGTCGAAGCCGTTCATCACCGGCATCATCACGTCCAGCAGGACCAGGTCGGGGCGCTCGCTCCGGATCAGGGCGAGCGCCTTGCCTCCGTCCTCGGCGACGAGGAGGTCCACGTCGTGGTCTTCGAGCTCGTCGAGCGTCTGCTCGAGCAGCAGGCGGATGTGCGCCTCGTCGTCGACGATCAGGACTTTCTTCTCGGTAGTCAAACTCTCACCTCGTGGGCCACGGAGGCGCCGTCGCGGTCTTCGTAGGAGTCGGCTTCGATGGTTTCGAACAGGTCTCGGGTCGCGCCGGCGACGTGCGGATCGACGAGCACGCGGCCCCGCGACAGGGACTGGAGCGTGGCCGCCGCCGACACGCCGGCGAGCAGCGCGTCGCGGGGGTTGCCCTCGGAGATCGCGGCCTGCGCGACGCCCACCCCGGGGACGTGGGCGAACGGGCCGCCGAAGCGGAGGTCGAACGCGCTGAGGATCGCGATGGCGACCTCGGTCGCCGTCCGCGCGGCCGAGGCAAACCCCTGCGGGTCGACGAACACGCCGACGAGCATCTCGCCGCTCGTCGCGTCCACGGTCGCGCCGGACTGCATCAGGACGTCGAGCGCGAGCGACGCGGCGAGCTGCAGGACCACCTCGGGCTGCTCGCTGGCCGACGTCACCCCGCCCACGTCGACGAAGATCACCGCGGCGGGGTCGCGCAGATCCTGGCCGGTCAGGGCCGCGGCGGCGAGGTGCGGAGACAGGAACCGCTCGATGCGACCGCGCAGCGCCTCGCGCCGCAGGTGGTCGGCGTGGATGCGCGCGTGGCTGATCGCGGCCGCGGAGTGCGCGGCCATCGAGGACAGGAGCTTGAGGTCCCCCGAGCTCCAGAACAGCGGCAGGTCGTGCTCGACCATCAAGATGCCGAACACCTGCTCGCCCGCGCGCATCGGCGCGTACATCGCGGAGGCCTCGGACTCGACCGCCGACAGCTCCGCGCGACCGTGGCTGAGCACCGCGCCCTCGGTCCCCGCGCGGGCCGGTCGCGCGGCCGGCGCGGCGCCCCGATCGACGCGCGTCGCGATCGGGTCGAGCGTGTCGTTGGCGACGTCGTGCAGCAGCAGCGCCGATCGCTCGGCGTTGAGCGCGCGGTGCGCCTGCTCGACGACCATCGCGGCGACCTGCTCCACGTCGAGCACGTGCGACAGCGCGTCGCTCATGTCGTAGAGCAGCGACAGCTCCTTGTATCGACCGAGCGTCTCGTCGGCGAGCGCGCGCTTCTCCGACTCGGCGGTGAACAGGTGACCGAGCAGCCCCGCGACCTGCGTCGCGCCCGGCCCGCGGACCGTCCCGACCCGCTCCTGTCCGTGGGTGATCGGCACCGGATCTCCTCGCACCGAGGCGTCCCCGTACAGCACCTCGCCGCGCGGGTCCTCCACCGCGACGGCCCCCGCGAGGTCCGCCATCGGTTCGAGCGCGGCGCGGTGCGATCGAATCACCCGCCGAAGGCTCAACCGTGCCATATCGCTTCAAGAATACACCGCGGTATGCTCGCCGCGTGGCGGACCTCTTCGAGACGGGTTTGTGCGCGGCGCTCGAGCTCTCCACGGATGGCACGATCCTGCGCGCAAACCGGGGTTGGGCCGAGATTTTGGTCTGGCCGGCGGACGAGGTCGAGGGGCGCGCGCTGGCGTCGCTGTGCCGCGAAGGGCAGCGCGAGCGGCTCGACAAGGCGCTCTCCAACCTCGCCAAGGGCGCGCCGTCTGCGATCGTCCGGGCGCGGTTCCCGCACGGGCGCGACGAGCACGAGCTGATGGTGCGGCTCGAGCCCGCCGGCGACCGGGTGCTCGCGGTCGCCGAGGACGTCGGCGTGCGCACCGCGGTCCTCCCCAGGAGCTCGCAGCTGCAGCCGCTCGTCGACTTCGCCAACGACGCGTGGTTCGTCCACGACCTCGACTGGAGCATCCGCGACGCCAACCCCGCCGCCTACGAGACGCTCGGCTACACCCGCGAGGAGCTGCTCGCGCTGACGGTGTCCGACATCGAGAAGACGATCGAGCCCGGCCGGATGGACGGCGTCTGGAACCGGATGGAGGTCGGCAAGGCGGTCCAGGTGAGGGGCTGCCACGTCCGCAAGGACGGCAGCGAGAAGCCGGTCGACGTGCAGCTCGGGTTGTTCACGACCGAGGACGACGAGGTGCTCATGCTCGCGGTCGCGCGGGACGTGACCGAGCAGCGGGCGCAAGAGGCCAAGATGCAGGAGCTCGCGAGCTCGCTGCGGGAGCTCAACGAGCACCTCGAGGTGGAGGTCGCGGCGCGCGCCGGCGAGCTCAAGGCGGTGGTCGACAGCCTCGCCGACGGCCTGTACGCGGAGGACGTCGACTCGAGGATCCACGCGTCCAACCCGGCGCTGATGGACATGCTCGGGCTCGGGAGCGTCCCCGACGGGCGCCCGGTCGCCGAGGTGATGCCCGTCGCCCTGCACTCGCTGGGGCGCGACTGCCTCGCGCACGACGAGGTGCGCCAGGTCGAGCTCGCGCTGCCCGGCGACCGGACCGGCCTCGCGGTCGCGTCGCCGGTGCGCGACGTCGACAGCGCGCTGAAGGCAGTGGTGCTGATCCGTGACGTGACCCTCGAGAAGGAGATCGATCGGATGAAGACCAACTTCATCGCGATGGTCTCTCACGAGCTGCGCACGCCGCTCACGTCGGTGCTCGGCTTCGCGAAGCTGACGCGCAACAAGCTCCAGAAGTCGGTCCTGCCGGCGCTGCCCGAGGACGCGGCGAAGGCCCGGCGCGGCGGCGAGCGGGTGCTGAGCAACCTGGACATCATCGTGGCCGAGGGCGAGCGCCTGACGCACCTCATCGGCGACGTCCTCGACATCGCGAAGATGGAGGCCGGGCGGATGGAGTGGCGGATGACGAAGCTCGATCCGTCGCCCCTGCTCGAGCGCGCCGAGAAGACGTGTCGGCCGCTGTTCGACAGCGGCGACGTCGGCTTCGAGCTCGATCTGTCGCCGGGGCTCCCCGAGGTGATGGCCGACACCGATCGCCTGCTGCAGGTGATCCTCAACCTGGTCTCCAACGCGGCGAAGTTCACCCAGGAGGGCGCGGTGCGGCTCGTCGCTCGGCCCGTCCCCGGGGGGCTCGAGATCGCGGTCGAGGACACGGGGGAGGGCATCGACGCCGCCCTGCACGAGTCGGTGTTCGAGAAGTTCAAGCAGGTCGGCGACACCCTGACCGGCAAGCCGCAGGGGACCGGGCTGGGCCTGCCGATCTGCAAGCAGATCGTGGAGGCGCACGGCGGGCGGCTCACGGTCCAGAGCGTGCCGGGCGAGGGCTCTCGCTTCGCGTTCGTGATCCCCGCGCTCGAGGGCCAGGCGCTGCCGTCGGTGCCGCCGCCGGCGGTCGACCGGCTCGTGCAGCGGATCGAGCGCGAGGCGCTGCACCGCGGCGCCGCCGGCCGGGACATCCTCGTGGTGGACGACGACGCGAGCCTCCGCGAGCTGCTGCGGCAGCA